>JGI20158J14315_10000038_pt1 | contig 73530 bp, 80 predicted proteins | sample COG_08_FD_14315 | JGI IMG/M metagenome (IMG submission 14315)
AGACTAGAAGTAGCTCTAATCAATGAAAAATCCATAAATGCCTTTGCTGCTCCTGGCGGAATTATAGGTATCAATGCAGGACTAATCTTTCATGCGAACACTGAAGGTGAACTCGCATCTGTTTTATCTCAGGCGGAATTATAGGTATCAATGCAGGATTAATCTTTCATGCGAACACTGAAGGTGAACTTGCATCTGTTTTATCTCATGAACTTGCGCACCTGAGCCAAAGACATTTTGCAAGAAGAATGCAAAGACAAAAAGACAGAAGTCTTGCAAATTCTCTTATGATCTTAGGAAGCATTGCTCTCGCTGGCGCTACCAGCAATCCCAATGCTTTAGTGGTCGGCCAACAAGCCATAGCGCAGCAGAATCTTTCATTTAGTAGAGGTGATGAACAAGAAGCGGATAGAATTGGTTTTAAAAATCTAATATCTGCAGGTTTTGATCCCAATAGCACAACTTATATGTTTGAGAAGTTGCAATCACTAAGCAGATTATCTGGATCAAATGAATTGGAATTTCTTAGATCTCATCCCTTAACAAAAAATAGAATAGCAGATGCTCAATCTAGGGCCCAAGGATTTGAAAGAAAAAACTATAGAAACGCCCTAGATTATGATCTTATAAGACAAAGAACTATAGTGCATTTTTCTGAAATACCAAGACAAGCGGTTACTATCTTTGAGAAGGAAGTCAATGAAGCTAAAACTACAAAAGAAAAGATTAGAGCTAACTATGGACTTGCTTTAGCTTACTCAAAGGATAATAGACATACAAAGGCATTGGAAAAATTAAGAGAAGCTTTGGATGATGATAGTGAAAATTTGATACTCCAAATAGGTCTATTAGAGTTACATATAGCGGCTGAAAATTACTTTGAAGCAGAAGCATTAGCCTCCTCTCTACTTAGTACAAATCCTAATAACTACCCCATAACAATGTTTTACAATAAAGTTTTAATGAATAAGGGTGAATATGAGCTAGGTGAAGAAATACTCAGGAAACTTACTTTGGTAAGGCCTGACGATCCAGAAGTATGGTACTGGCTAGCTGAGGTCCAAGGTTTAGATAAGAATCTTATCGGACTCCATCTATCTAGAGCAGAATATTTTTTCCTTACCGGTAATTATGATACTTCAATAAAGCATTTAAGAATGGCCATGGAACTGACGGGAAATAATTATCAACTTACAGAGTCAATTCACAATAAAATAGAGAGATCTCACAAATCGATAGAAGCACTTAAATCAGTCTCTTAACCTGGAGGCCAAGAAAATTCTCTTTCAGCCAATAAATGAATATGTAAATGAAAGACAGTTTGTTGTGCCCCTGCTCCATTATTAACAACCAACCTAAAAGCATTTTCTATTCCTAGTTCTTTGGCAACCTTTCCTGCTACAAGGAAAAGATGCCCTAATAAGTCTTGATCTTCTTCATTTGCATTTGATATTTTTTCTATATGTTTTTTTGGAATTATTAAAAGATGAGTTGGAGCTACAGGATTAATATCTCTAAAAACTAAAGATTTTTCATCTTCATAAATGATATCCGCATTAATCTCCTTATTAATGATTTTTTGAAAAATTGTATCAGTCAAACTTAAAGCTCCTTAGCATCATCATACTGGATTATCGCACCCTTATGAGTTTCAGAACTTTCCTTAAGCAGCACTTCATATCCATCAACAAATGATATCTCTTTGATACCATCTATGTGCATAGACTTTTCTTTAAATTCAGCAAAGGATTGGGTTTTAATTTTTGCATCCTTTGGATTTAAAGCAGCAACAAAATAATTCAAATGAATTTCGTATATACCATCACCAATATTCTTATCGTAATAACCTACATGCATCATATATAACTTCATATTTAAACTAGATTAACCCCAAAAAAATTTAATATATAGAAATATAACCAATAGACAATAGCCGTCAAACCTATAGAGATAAATAAACTCATTATGAATGATGCATTCCATCCAAGGAGAGCATAAAGCGCAATAAAAAAAGTCAGCGAGGGCGGGATCATCAATAATATATTTCTTGATAAATCTCTTACAGATGAAGGATCTTGAGTATCAAAATAGAGCCAAATAAATGCCAATAAAGAGGTTAAAGGAATAGAGGCAACAATACCTGCTATAAGAGTTGATCGTTTAGCCATCTCAGATATAGCGACAACAATTAGTGCGGTGAAAATTATTTTAATTAAGGTGTACATAAGCGCAATTATGAAAAAATAATTATAAGCTTAAATTTAGAAGAACTTAAAAATATATCTCTCTTTGACAGATTTTCTTAGGTCTTAAGAGCTTCATGACCGCGTTAAGAACATACCTAGCCAAGTAGCTCCAAGGCAAGAAATAATAGAAATAAGAATATAAATGAAAGCAATAAAAAAGTTTCCTGAATTAATTAATTCCAATGATTCTTTTGAAAATGCCGAGAAAGTTGTAAAAGCTCCAAGAAATCCCACAAACAAAAAAGGGGTAAGTATTCTTTCTAGATCCGAGTTAACTAGATTATAAAATAGGCCTATCAAGAAACAACCTAAGATATTAACTATAAGAATACCAAGGGGAATTTCTGGATTTTCAGATTTCTGAAAGAAGTTAGACAAGTAAAATCTACTCAATGCACCAAGAGAACCTCCAAGACAAATTAATAAGATGTTCATGAGAGGTTGGTGGGCCGTCTGCGACTCGAACGCAGGACCAATTCGTTAAAAGCGAACTGCTCTACCGACTGAGCTAACGGCCCGAAAAAAAAAGCGTATATTATAGGTTTACTCAACTAAATTCGACTCTTCTTTTACAATTTCTTTAGATTTTTTTGCAAGCTGGGCAGCACCCGATTCAGGGAACGCCTCAATAACCCTATTATATTGAATTAATGACTCTTCTTCATTNCCCTCTATTCTGAATATCTCACCCATTTTATATAAAGCATCTGGACAACGAGAATGATCNGAGAATTGATCAATAACACTCTGATAACTTAATTTGGCATCTTCATACATTTCTTGAGCTAAAAATAATTCACCAGACCAGAAATAAGCATCAGGAGTATAAAGTCCATTAGGAAAAGAAATAATAATCTCTGAGAAAATATCTAGAGCTTCAGCAAATCTGGATTCTTCAAACAATACCAATGCTTGTTTAAATAAGTCTCTTTCAGGGTCTGGGCTTTCAAAGACATTTCGCTCTTCTAATACTACTTGTGGATTGGAGAGCTTTGATAATTCCAAAATACGCGAATCAAGATCTAAGTATCTTTGTTGTTGCACTTCTAATGATCTGTCAACAAGTATAGAATTTTCTTCAAGAATATTTCTAAGATCCCTTATTTCTTCTTCAAGATTTACTATTTTTTGATATAAAAGCTCTAGACTTTCTTCTTGTTCTGAAACAATTATTGAAGAAAGAATGCAAACGAGACTAGTTAAAAAAAATTTTTTCAAACTTCTTAGAAAGTTTTAACCAAGGCCCTTCTGTTTTGCGACCATGACCTTTCATTTGATCCATTGACGATTGGTTTTTCTTCACCATAACTAACGGTCTGGATTTTATCTGATGAGACACCATTAATAATAAGCAGCTCTGCAACTGTTTTAGCTCTTTTTTCTCCTAATGCCAAGTTGTACTCTCTAGTACCTCTCTCATCACAATGTCCTTCAACTCTAACATTGAGATCATTATCATTGATGAGTTTAGCTAGGGTCCTAATTTTCATTCTTCCCTCTGAATTAACATCGGATTTATCATAAGAAAAATAAAGAACATTATTAGAAGTCATTCCACTATCAGAATAAGCTCCTGATGCAGAAGCCGATATTGCTGTAGAGTCATTAGTTCTATCTGAAGAAACTGAGCTACAAGATGCAAGGACAATAATGATTGTGGTTAATAAAGATTTTTGAGTAATATTCATTTTTTAGTCTCCTGAGTTTATTATACTTTTATTTTTATTCTAATCTATTAAAGGCGACCAAGCCGGCTCTCTAGCCTCACCCTTAAGTGAAGGCATTATAAACTTAGTTTTACCGTCCATAGTGATGCCAGCCAATATATCTCTATCGCCATCTTTGGTTGCATAGATAATGACATTACCATTAGGTGAGATAGTAGGAGATTCATCTAAGTAAGTGTCAGTCAAAATTCTTACTTTTCCTGATCTAAAATTTTGAGTTGCAATATGAAAAACTCCATTTCTCCTATGAACAAAAACTATACCTTTCCCATCAGGTAAATATCTTGCTCTGGCGTTATAAGTACCCTCAAATGTCAGTCTCTTAATTCTGTTATTTTTAACGTTTGCTTCATAAATTTGAGGGGACCCAGATCTATTAGATGTAAATAATAGACTTCTTGAATCAGGAGACCAATCTGGTTCAGTATCTATGCCAAAATGTTTAGTTATTTGCGTCCAACTAGATTGCTCTAAATCATAAATAAAAAGATCAGGATTCCCAGATTTAGATAAAACAGCTGAAATCATATCTCCATTAGGAGACCAATTTGGTGAACTATTTATACCCTCCTCTAATTTGAGGCCTTTTCTCTTTGCTGAACTGAGTTCTTGTAAAAAAATTCGTGAAGTACCCTCTTCAAAGGAGACATATGCAATTTCTTTTCTATCAGGCGACCAACTTGGAGACATTAATGGTTGAGGCGAAGAAAATAAGGAAATACTTTCGAATCCATCAATATCAGATATCCTCAAATTATAATTAGGATCTTCAGAAGAAGGCTTATCTATGTAAGCCAGTTTGGTTGAAAAAATACCCGGTATACCTTGAATTTTTTCATAAATCTTGTCGCTCATCTTATGAGCAACCTTTCTTAAAGACTTAATAGGACCGATGACATTGCCTCTATGAATTGATTTTTCTCTAGCGATATCAAAAATAATATAATTGGTTTCAGTATTGCCGTCTAGGTTAGAATCTTTTGTGCCACCTATTACTAAATAATCTACTCCTAATAGCCTCCAATCTTTATAGTAAATTTCTTCCTTTGAAGTTGGCAGACTCAACATACTTTCAGGTGGCAAAACAACAAATTCACCAAAAGACTCTAAATCTGATTTAATGATTTTATGAACATATGTGGTCTGAGTGCTTTCTAGCTCCCATTTCATAGGGACAACCGCAATATTGATTGGATCGGCTATACCTCCCTTTATTTCTATACGTAATTGCGAATAGGTAAATGAAAAATAAAAGAAGAGAATGAAAGTCAGAAAAAAAATCTTAAATTTAAACATAAATTAAATATTTATTATTCTGGACTGAAAATAAGGATAAAGTTCCTAAAGTGTTGATCGAATAAACTCATCTGCATACTTAGTCCTTCAAAAGATTTTACTTTTGAGATTGCAGTTAAAGCAGATTCATCAAAAGCTAGATTTCCGCTACCCTTTATAATTGATGCAGAAACAATCTCTCCAGTCGGTACAAGTATAATTTGAATCTCTGTTCTTAAATTAAACTTCAGTTGAGATGGTCTTTTCCAATTATCCATTACCTGACTCTTGATGATAGATGAAAAATTCTCTAACTCAGTCTGACTAATTAATTTATTTTTATCAACTTCATTACTTTGATTCTTTACTTCCAAAATTGAAATCTGATCCAGTTCATAATTTACGTCGGAAAGTTTTATTCTCTCAGGAGAGTCTTTATTTTGGATATCTTGTTCATTCTCCTTTGGTATCGAGATATTTCTTTTCTTTAATAATTTTTTTTCTTGTTCAATTATTAAGTAAGCTTGGATAGGCTTACTTGTCTCAATATTAAATGCTTCAAGATCTAAATTAAAAAAATTTGAGAAAGATAAAACTAAACCAAGATGAATGAATACAGACAAAATTAAGGGAGGAAAATAATTCATTAATTTGATGAGATAGGCTTAGAAATAAGACCTATATCAATTGCTCCTGCCATTTGGAGTTCTGCCATAACAGTCATTACTTTTTCATATTTAACCTGTCCATCACCTCTAATGACAACCTGAAGGCCAGGACTAGCTTCAATGATTTTAGAAACCGAAACATTTAGCTCATCTAAAGTAAGCGGCTTGTTTTTTGTTGAACCAGTTTCGAGAAATAAAGCGCCATCCCGATCAATAGAAACTATTAATGGTTCTGTATTTTGCACAGGTAAAGCTTCAGAAGAAGCTTCTGGCAAATTAACCTGGATACCCTGAACCATCAAAGGAGCTGAGATCATAAATATGACCAGCAAAACTAACATAACATCAATATATGGAACCACATTGATGTCCGAGATTAAATTTCTTCTTTTCACTCTTAATCTGAATGTATATCCCTATACAAAACTGCTAAAAATTCTTCTTTAAAACCCTCAAAATTTGATAGGAGATTATCAGATTCCGAAATAAATTTATTATAGGCAACAAGAGCAGGAATGGCAGCAAAGAGTCCAATTGCTGTAGCAATAAGTGCTTCAGAGATACCTGGTGCTACAGCTGAAAGTGTTGCTTGTGATGCCCCTGCTAGTCCCCTAAAGGAATTCATTATCCCCCACACAGTTCCAAATAAACCCACATAAGGGCTGACTGAAGCGACTGTAGCAAGAAATGGTAAATGCTTTTCCAGCAAAGATTGTTCTTTCGCTAAAGCAACACGCATATTTCTTTGAACACTATCCATAACAATGTCTGGACCTAAACTCTCTTTTGTAAGCCTCTTATAATCAAGATAACCTACTTGAAAAATGTACTCAGCCCCTACTGGATTATGATTTTCTTCTTGGCTTGAAGATAAAAGTGCATCTAAACCCGCATCTGACCAAAAACTAATTTCGAAATCTAATAACTCCTGACTAATTTTTTTTATATAAAGCCAACGTTCAAAAATGATCATCCAAGAAACAATCGATGCAAGGATTAAGATAATTATTACCGTCTTTACAACAACACTTGCATTCAAAAAAAGTTCTAATATTGAAAGTTCCATAAGACTATAAGAGTAGTTTTTTCATTCCCGTATGTAAATACTCAGGCAAAGCTGCAGGAATAAAAGTTTCAGAATCAAGGCTACCGCATTTTATAGTAGCCTTAGCAATTTCTTGATTATTACTAAATGCAGTTTGCTCAAAATCAAAACTTACTTTTCCTAATTTAACTAAATCCGTTTTTATTACTAATTGGTCATCAAGTCTTGCGGGCTTGAGAAGTTTTAAATCTAAGCTTCTAACAACAAAAATAATCTTTTCTTCCATAAGCTTCATCTGTTCATAGCCAACTGCTCTTAATAATTCCGTTCGAGCTCTTTCAAAAAATTTAAGATAGTTAGCATAGTAAACCACTCCTTGAGCGTCTGTATCCTCGTAATAAACTCTCAAAAGATATTCTTGCATTAATCTAATTCTTCGTGATCCTGAATATCTTTGGAGTAAAGTTCTTTTAAAAGGAAAATAAAATCATCCCACAGTAAATCCGCAGTAAAAGGAGAGTCTATATGTAAATTGGGATTGATTGCCCCTAGTGGAACTCTGACTTTAATGGGCCTTCTATCAAATTTGTAAACCAAAGCTGGGATTCCTTTATTTCGTGTTGCGTCTAGAACTTGTTTCCACCAAGCCTCGAGAGGTTCAGCACCAGATGCATATCTTTTGCATTCAAGATACCAATTACCCAGCATAAGATCAGGTAAATGTTTTTCTCTAGTTTGTTCAAGAATTCTTCTTATATTTTTTTTTAAACCTAAATCATTTGTAAGGAGATTAGCTACTTCCCTTTCGAAAGAAGCTCCTTTATTTCTTGAATTAGCCATATTAATCCAGTTGTTCGAACATACCATCAGCAAATTCAATATTTGAAGTTACATTCTGAGTATCGTCAAGGTCTTCGAGCATTTCTAATAATTTATATACCTTAAGAGAAGTATCTATATCAGCTTGAACTGTAGTTTCAGGCACTAAGGATATTTCTGAGTCATCAATTCTGAAATCTTGGTTAATTAAAGCATTTTTAATATTTTGAAAGTCTTCTGGAGAAGAGCTTACAGTAGTTGTTAGATCTTCATTTATCTCTATATCTTCAGCACCTGCTTCAATAGATACTTCCATAATTTGTTCAGCATCTTGTTCCGAAGAAACAGTTATTATTCCTTTTTTTTCAAAAAGGTAAGAAACCGATCCGTTTGTTCCAAGATTTCCTCCAGATTTAGTAAAGGCATGTCTGACTTCAGCCACTGTTCTATTATTATTGTCTGTCATAGACTCGACAATGATTGCTATTCCACCTGGACCATAACCCTCAAAGCTGACTTCTTCAAGATTTTCTCCCTCGAGACCTCCTGCTCCTCTTTGCACAGCTCTTTCGATAGTATCTTTGGTCATATTGGCAGCTAAGGCTTTATCAATGGCTGTTCTAAGCCTAGGGTTATCATCGGGAACCCCGCCTCCTAATTTAGCTGCAACTGTCAGCTCTCTTATCAAGACAGAAAATATCTTTCCTCTTTTTGCATCCTGCCTACCTTTTCTATGCTTTATATTAGCCCATTTTGAATGACCTGCCACTTTACTCCTCCTTATCTAATCCATGGAACCTTATATGAAGTTCATCTAATTGATCTTGTGCCGCATGTCCTGGAGCATCAGTCAGTAAACATGAAGCAGTTTGAGTTTTGGGGAAGGCTATAACGTCTCTTATTGAATCTGAATGCGTCATCAACATAATCAATCTATCGAGTCCAATAGCTAGTCCAGCATGCGGTGGACAACCATGCTGAAGGGCTGAAATCAAAAAACCAAACTTTTCTTCGGCTTCTCTATCATCTATTTTCAGAAGACTTAAGACTGTTTTTTGCATTTCTTGATCATGGATTCTTACAGAACCACCCCCAAGCTCAGTTCCATTCAAGACTATATCATAGGCATCAGTTAAAGCTTCAAGAGGAGCATTCTTGAGACTCTCGATAGAGCATGTAGGAGCCGTAAAAGGATGATGCAATGGAGTAAGGTCGCCCGACTTATTTTTTTCAAACATAGGAAAATCAGTAATCCAACAAGGTGCCCAGTCACATATTAAAAGATCTAAATCTTTGGCCACTAGATCTCTTAAAGCAGCCAAAGAATCATTCACTATATTGCTTTTACCAGCTCCGAAGAAAATAATGTCCCCTTCCTCTACTTCCAATGTTTTCATAAGAGATGAAATTATTTCATCATCTATAAATTTTATTATAGGAGACTGAAGGCCTTCCTTACCCTTTGATGGATCTTCTACTCTTATATACGCCAATCCCTTTGCGCCATAATTAGCTACAAAATTTGTATAGTCGTCAATCTGCTTTCGAGTAAGAGATTTACCATTGGGAACCCTAATTGCAGCAATCCTTGAATCATCATCATTAGCAGGTTCGCTAAACACCTTAAAATCACAGTCCTTGAATAATGTCTTTACCTCTAAAAGTTGTAAGGGATTTCTTAAATCAGGCTTATCAATGCCGTACTTTTCTATTGCATCCTTGTAGGATATTTTAGGAAATTCACCTAACTCGATAGATAAAGATTCTTTAAAAACATCTTTTATCATATCAGTAATTAAATTCATCACTTCTGAGGAATCAGCAAAAGATAATTCAATATCTAATTGAGTGAATTCTGGTTGTCGATCTGCTCTAAGATCTTCATCTCTAAAGCATTTTGCAAATTGATAGTATCTCTCAAAACCAGATGCCATAAGAGTTTGCTTAAATAATTGAGGAGATTGAGGTAAAGCAAAAAATGAGCCTGGAAATGTTCTACTTGGGACCAAATAGTCTCTAGCTCCCTCAGGGGTCGCTTTAGTCAAGATAGGTGTTTCAATTTCAATAAATTCTTCATTGCTTAAATAATTCCTGAGACGAGAAGAAACTTTTGATCTTAATCTAAGATTTTGTTGCATTTCAGATCTTCTTAAATCTAAGAATCTATATGTTAAACGAGTCTCTTCTCCGACTGACGTGTATTCATCTAATTGAAACGGAAGAGGCTTAGAAGGATTTAATATATCTAAATGTGAGGCAACTATTTCTACTTCACCTGTTGCGAGGTTAGAATTTATTGTCCCCTCAGGTCTTTCTCTTACCAAACCTTTAGAAAAAACTACATATTCATTTCTGCAATTCTCAGCGAGAGCAAATGTCTCTTCTGAGTCAGGGTTATAGACTACTTGCACAAGTCCATCTTCGTCTCTAATGTCAAAGAATATTACACCGCCGTGATCTCTTCTTCGATGAATCCATCCAGCAACTGATATTTCTTGTCCGATCAAATCTATATTAATTTGATTACATTTATGTGTTCTTTTCATTTTTTTATATAGATTCTTTTTTTGTTACAGAGGTATCTTTAGTTTTTTTGTCTGGCTTAGCAGGAGAAGTACTTTCGTTATCGCTTTTAGCTATATTTTTTTTGTTCCCGGTTTTGAAATCTGTCTCATACCATCCTGTCCCTTTAAGCCTAAATGATGGGGCTGTTGGCATCTGAGAAAAGTTAGGATTGTTAATTTTGAAATCATCTAATTCGGAGATTCGCATCTGTTTCTCAAAAATCTCTTCGGTTTCTATATTTTTAAAAATGTATGTTGGCATAAAAGGGTTGCTCAGTATTAAATGTAAGGTATTTATTCACTCAGGATGCAATTATAGCAATTTTTATTATATAGATTCTTGAAAACCAGCTATATGTTAGTATTAGTAAAAATAAATTTATGAAAGCTTCAAAGTTAATTCTAGGTACTCAAAGAGAAAATCCTGCAGATGCAGAGATTGTTAGTCACCAATTAATGATTAGAGCTGGGCTAATCAGGCAAGTTTCTTCAGGAATATACAATTGGCTCCCTTTGGGGAAAAAAGTACTTCAGAAGGTTGAGGACATTATAAGAACTGAAATGAATAACTCGGACGCGCAAGAAATTTTAATGCCAATGGTCCAACCAGCTGCTTTATGGGAAGAATCTGGAAGAATTGATCAATATGGTCAAGAATTACTAGTTTTCCTAGATAGGCATGATAATAAATTTTGTCTTGGGCCTACTCATGAAGAAATAATTACTGATCTTTGTAAGAATCTTCTTACTAGCTATAAACAGTTACCAGTCACTCTTTACCAAATCCAAACAAAATTTAGAGATGAAATAAGGCCTAGATTCGGGGTGATGAGATCTAGAGAATTTATTATGAAAGATGCCTATTCTTTTGATTTAAATAAAGAAGGCCTTGATCAAAGTTATGCGATCATGAAGGGCGCTTATATAAATATTTTTAATCGCCTGGGTTTGGACTATCGTATTGTAAAGGCAGACAGCGGAGCTATAGGAGGTTCTGACTCTGAGGAATTTCATGTATTGGCTGATTCGGGTGAGGACCTTTTAGCTTTTAGTGATAAGAGTGATTATGCAATTAATGCTGAATTGCTTACAGAACTTCAAGAGGGACAAGATCCTTATTCATTAGAAGGTAAGCAAAGTCCAGATGGGAAAGGTAATCTTAAATTGAAAAAAGGGATAGAGGTAGGTCATATATTCAAACTGGGTAAAAAATATTCAGAAATCCTTAATTTAAGAATCCAAGGAGAAGATGGTGACATCAATCCTGAGATGGGTTGCTATGGTATTGGAGCTTCAAGAATTGTTGCTGCAGCAATAGAACAAAATCACGATGAAAAAGGCATAGTATGGCCTAAATCATTATCCCCCTTTCAAGTTGCATTGGTTGAAGTCAACTCAAAAGATAACAAAGTTGTGAAGGATAAATGTAATGAAATCTATCAATTACTAAAAGATAACAACATTGAAACATTATGGGATGATAGAGACAAAAGACCTGGTGTAAAATTTTCTGATATGGAAGTAATCGGCATCCCTATGACAATTATCGTTGGGGAGAGAACTCTAGAAACTGGTCAGATAGAAATTAAGAAAAGAAAAGATGAGAAACCAGAACTGGTCTCTCATCAAGATCTTTTATCACTGATACTGAGCTAATCCATCCTCTCAATGATCATTGCATTAGCTGTACCACCACCTTCGCAGATGGCTTGAAGCCCATATTTTACTTCCCTTCTTTCCAGTTCATGCAATAAGGTAGTCATTAACTTGGCACCAGTACCTCCCAAGGGATGTCCCAAGGCCATAGCACCTCCATTAACATTTAATTTATCTAGATCAGCATTTAACTCTTTTGCCCAAGCTAATGGAACGGGTGCAAACGCTTCATTAACTTCATATAAATCTATGTCCTCGATAGACATGGAAGCTTTTTCTAAAACATTTCTAGAAGCTGGTATTGGACCAGTTAACATTATTACTGGATCGTCTCCGGCTAATGCCAATGCGACTACTTTAGCTCTAGGTTTAAGTCCAAGTTTAGCTAATCCTGCATCATTAACAAGCATGACTGCTGCAGCTCCGTCACAGATCTGACTTGATGTACCAGCAGTTAGAACACCATCCTCAGACAATGCATTTAGACCAGAAAGACTCTCAGAACTTGCATCAAATCTAATACCTTCATCAACAGTAACCATCTCTTTTTCGCCATTTGGAAGGTCACCCTCTACTGGAACTATCTCTCTATCAAAATATCCACCTTCTGTTGCGTTTACAGCTTTATGATGACTTGAAAGGGCAAATGCATCTAATTCTTCTCTGGACATGTCCCATCTTTTTGCCATCATTTCAGCACCTGTAAATTGGCTAAACTGAACTCCAGGGTATCTTTCACTTGTTCCTTTTCCGCCGTATGGCTGACCATGGCCCGCCTTGAAACTATCTATAACTGCAGCACCGATTGGTACTTGACTCATTACCTCAACTCCGCCAGCAATAACAATATCTTGTGTCTCAGACATAACTGCTTGTGCTGCAAAATGAATAGCTTGCTGTGAAGAACCACATTGCCTATCAACTGTAGTTCCTGGAACAGATTCAGGAAGAGAAGATGCAAGGACTGCATTTCTTGCTATATTCCCTGATTGCGCACCAGATTGGCTGACACAACCGAAAATTACATCATCAATTTCTTCTGGGTTTACACCAGTCCTTTGAACTATTTCATCTAAAACGAGTGCACCTAAATCTGTGGGATGCCACTGACTTAACTTACCGTTTTTTCTTCCACCAGGTGTCCTGACGGCACCAACTATATATGCATTTCCCATATTTACTCCTTGTTTTTAAAGAAAGTGGCGACTTAAAAGAGTCGCCACATTCGAATCCTATAACAAAATAGGTCTTATGAGAAAAAGAAATTAATCTTCTTTATTAATCGCGTCCATTACCTGTTTTTCTATTGTCTCTAGTAATTTAGGATTCTCCTTCAAGAATTCAATAGAATTAGCCTTTCCTTGACCTATCTTCTCACCATTATAACTATACCAAGCGCCTGCTTTTTCAATAATATCTAGATCAGATCCTTTATCTATAAGTTCACCGAGACGATTTATTCCCTTGTTGTAAAGAATTTGGAACTCTGCTTGTTTGAAAGGTGGAGATACTTTATTTTTTACAACTTTCACTCTTGTTTCATTACCCACTGCCTCATCACCATCTTTGACAGTTCCTATTCTTCTGATATCCATTCTCACTGATGCATAAAATTTGAGTGCATTACCGCCGGCTGTAGTCTCAGGACTACCGAACATAACACCTATTTTGTGGCGAATCTGGTTAATAAAAATAACTAAGGTATCTGATTTTTTAACATTACCAGTTATTTTTCTAAGAGCTTGTGACATAAGTCGTGCCTGAAGACCGACATGATGATCGCCCATTTCACCCTCTATTTCAGCTTTCGGTACTAGTGCGGCTACAGAATCAATAACCAATATATCTATCCCACCAGACGAGACCATGATATCTGCAACTTCTAATGCCTGTTCACCAGTGTCTGGTTGGGATACCAAAAGCTCATCTACCTTGACTCCAAGCTTCTCGGCATACAATGGATCGAGTGCATGTTCTGCATCGATAAAAGCAGCCGTTCCACCTAATTTTTGGCATTGAGCTATGACCTCTAATGTCAATGTTGTTTTACCAGAAGATTCAGGTCCATAAATCTCTACTATTCTTCCTCTGGGCAATCCACCTATGCCAAGTGCAATATCAAGACCCAAAGAGCCTGTTGGGATAGCTGGTATCTTCTCATGCCTCTTATCACCCATGCGCATAACAGTTCCTGCACCAAACTGACGCTCTATTTGCCCTAAAGCACTATCTAATGATTTTGATTTATCTACTTCTTTAATGTCTGTCACCTTTTTTTGAGCCATAATATTTCTCCGTTAGAATATTATGCATTATACAAAATACTGTATAAATAAACAGTATTATTTATATTATTATTTCAATAACTCTATGGCCCCTTCTAGGCCTGTAATTACAGTCTGATATCTTACTTCGTTTCTGTTGCCTTCGAATAGAAAAGTCGACTTTATAGTCTCGCTTCCTTTGAGCTTCCAAGCTACACATACCGTACCAACAGGCCTTTCATCTGTTCCTCCACCTGGACCTGCTATACCGCTTATTGCAATTCCAAGATCAGCATGGCTTTCATCTAATGCTCCTGTCACCATCTCCTTTACCACTTCTTCACTAACTGCTCCAAAAGTCTTAAGAGTATCTTTGGATACACCTAATATCTTCTGTTTAGAAATATTTGAGTATGTAATGAAACTGCAACCAAACCAAGCAGAGCTGCCAGGAACTGAGACTATTGATTGAGAAAGTAGACCTCCTGTACAGGACTCTGCAGAAGTAAAAAACATTTTATTCTTCTGCAAAAGAGCACCTAAATCAGCGCTAAGGATTTCTAAATTATTTAATTCCAATTTATAAAATAATATTAATGATCATTAGAACAGATATGAAATGTTTGTCTAGTTGGTGGTTACTGAAATATTCGTAAAATGATAAAATGATTTTTAATGGCTTTTATCGTTGGTGACGCTTGTGTCAAATGCAAATTAACAGACTGTGTTGAGGTGTGTCCTGTTGACTGTTTTTATGAAGGGCCGAATATGCTTGTGATCAATCCGGATGAATGTATAGATTGCGCACTGTGTGAACCAGAGTGTCCAATTGACGCTATTTATTCCGAGGATGAGGTTCCAGATAACCAAATAAAGTATATTGAACTAAATGCAGAGCTATGCATGGAATGGCCTAATATTGTAGAACAAAAGGATCCCCTTCCGGATTCAGATCAATGGAAAGAAGTAGAGGATAAATTTGAAATGATTGAGCGCTAGCTTTTGCCAATGTATTTAAAGAATAAAACCAAAACTATCCCTAAGAAAGAACCAATCAAAAAAGGTTGTAGATTAGATACATAGATTGTGTCCATAGGTTGATTCTGCCAAATGAGCGGAATACAAAATATGATCAAGCCAAAAAATATAGACAAGAGTAAAGCTTTTTGCTTCTCATACAGTATCTTTATTAATCTAACTACACTTAATAATCCGATAACTGCACCGCTCAAAAAGATCAATATGATTTCCATATCTAAATCCCTTACTGCCCCCAATACAAAAGAGTATGTGCCTAATAAAAGAAGAATAAAACTCCCTGATATCCCTGGAACAACTAGAGCAGTAACTGCAAAAAAACCTGAAAAAAATAAATACCAAGGACTAATATCAATTAGCTCTCTACTTGGCATTAGAAACAGCAAACCGCAGATAATTAAAGAAATAATAAGTCCAATGAAAAACGATCTAGATAATTTTGGCTTTAAAGGTTCAATAAAAACAGAGCAAAACAATAAAGAAGACAGGAAAGATCTAAATGCTATGGGATATGCATCCATGGTGAATAAAATCAGGGCAGAAAGAGAATAAATCGAAAGCAACATACCCATAAACAAAATACTTATGAAATTGCCATCAATTCGACTCCAAGCAAGATTTAATTTTCTTTCGAGTAAGAGATGGATAAGTTCGTAATCAAAGCTTGAAATTGCTTTGATCAATCTTTCGTAAACTCCTAAGATTAGAGCTACAGTTCCGCCTGATATCCCTGGTATAACTTCGGCAATACCCATTGCCATGCCTCTTATGAATATTGAGATTTTTTTATTCTTGATAATTATGAAACCACTCCCTTGAGTAAAGGAACAAACAAAACCTCTTCAAGCTTCTCTTCTATAAAAATATCTTTTGAAGTTCTCTTTATGAGCGTGAGGATTTGTTTATTACTATCACCAACTGGAATAATTAATTTCCCCCCTACATTAAGTTTCTCTTTTAAAAATTGAGGAATTTCAAGAGGCGCTGCTGCAGATAAAATCGCATCATATTTCTGGTCTCCAAGTTTATTTCCATCATCCACCATGAATTCCACATTATTAACTTTTAATTGCTTAAGAGTTTTCTTGGCTTTATCTTGAAGCGGCTCTATCCGCTCAATAGAAGTAACTTTTTTAGAAAAGATAGCTAGTAGATATGTTTGATAGCCACAACCAGTTCCAATTTCTAAAGTTTTCTTAAGGGGAACTTCTGCTAACCTATCTCCAGAAACTAAGGCCTCTGTCATTCTAGCAACTATATAGGGTTGAGAAATTGTTTGCTGGTATCCTATTGGTAAGGCTAGGTCTTCATATGCTCTTGTAGAAAGAGCCTCGTCTAAAAAAAGATGTCTAGGGCTATCTCTCATTGCCTCAAGTACCCTTACATCAGAAATACCTTTTTCAGTGAGTCTTTCGATAAGCCTTTGCCTAGTTCTCAATGAAGTCATCCCCTGCCCTTGGAGTAATTCTTTATCTAAGCTCATTTCTTTTGAAGGTTAAAATTTATATTGGGTTCAGTTTCATAAGAAAATTTAGGATAAATAGGAGAGATAGAAATAGTATTATTCTTAAGAGCGCTTATATCTGAATTAGATTCATTGGGAGGACAATTCTCTCTATGAGAGGTCCAATAAGTTATTTGATCATCTTTTTCCTTTTCCACATGAGGAGGGTTTCTCTTACCCCATTTACCAATTGACGTAATCTCATAATCTAAATCTGCGGAGAATACTTTATTAGGAGTATTAACATTAAGAACAATAGAGGAGTCAATTATACTGAGATCATAATTTTCAATAAGATCTAGAACCACTTTTGCAGCAGTATCATAATTTGGGTCCATAAAACTTTCTGAGCCTGGTTGATGGAACGCAGCAGCAGATACAGCAATAGAAGGATAAGTTAACCATCTTCCTTCCAGGGCCGCACCAACAGTTCCTGAATAGAGAAGATCTTCTCCCATATTAGCCCCAAGATTAATACCGCTGATAACTAGGTCAGGTGTCCATGGAGCAAGTTCGTGGATGCCAAGATAAACACAATCTGCGGGTTTGCCTGTAACGGAAACAAAACCATTATTATGGAATTTAGCTTTCATTGGTTGATTGACTGTAATAGAACAACCCGCTCCACTATGATTCGTCTCTGGTGCCACAACAAATAAATCTGCTGAATCCTTAAGAGTTTCGTATAGAGCTTCTAGGCCCGGCGCATCATAGCCATCATCGTTTGAGAGTAGTATTTTCATTATTCTAATATTTTCTTATTCAATTAAGCTTATGCAGTGGCAAGAGATTCCTTCTAAATTTCCTTCAAACCCCAGGCCATCAGTAGTAGTCGCCTTGCAACTAATTTTATTAATATCTATCTCGAGGATACCAGATAAATTTTTTCTTATTATATCTCTATGAGGTATTATTTTTGGAACTTCACCTACATATGTAATATCTATATTAACTATAGAAAAATTATCTCTCTTTAGTTTTTCCATAACGGTAAGCAACATAGATACGCTTGAAATGTCTTTTAAAGATTCATCTTCACTAGGAAAATAAGCTCCCAGATCTCCATAAGCGGCCGCTCCAAGAAGTGAATCAATCAAAGCATGAATAATTATATCTCCATCGGAATGAGCCTCGATAGAATAATCACAGTCTATTTCAATACCACCAAGAGTAAGACTTTTTCCTGGTTTAATTTTATGAGCATCATAACCTTGTCCAATTCTCATTTTGCTAATTCCTTTTTGTATTTATTATAGATTCAGCCAAGCTTAAGTCCTCTTGAAAGGTTATTTTTATATTATTAGCTGAGCTTTGAAATAAAAATATATCATCATCTAATTTATCAAAAAGAGAGGATTCGTCTGTTAGCTTATTCATTTCTATTTTATTCACATCGTAAGCCTGCATTAAATTTGTATGCCTAAAAANCTGAGGTGTCTGAGCCTGCCATAGTTCTGATCTATCAACTGTTTGATTNATTCGTACTCCGTCTGAAGAAGCCTTCAAAGTATCTGANCATGGGGTTGCAAAGATAGCACCAGAATTTTCCGACGAACAAAATTGAGTGAGAAATTCTTCAACCTCTTCATTCAACACACAAGGCCTAGCAGCGTCATGAATTAAAACATTCTCAATGTGTCCCTTTTCTGTCAAGTAGTCAAAACCTATCTTGACGGACTCAGCTCTATTCAAACCTCCCTCAACAAGATTTACTCTGTCGTCTTGGGTTAACTTATGACAATAAGGGTCCTCCTTAGAGACCATAATCACTACTTTCTTACATTGATCAAAACTCAAGAATAATTCNAATGAATAATCCAAGACGAATTGTCCATTAATTTTATGATATTGCTTAGGTTTATCGTTCTCAAAGCGCAAACCTAAGCCTGCGCTTGGTAAAATTACTACAAATGGATCAATCAATTTTTATTTTCTAAATTTTGTTCGTCAACTTCGTTTTTAAAGACATAAAACTTTTCACCTGGCTTTATCATTCCGAGCTCATACCTGGCAGCACCTTCTAAGGCCTCTCTTCCAGAACTTAGCTTGTCTCTCTCTTCAGCTAAAATTTGATTATTATTTTTTAATTCAACCATTTCATCTTCTATAGCTGCGATACTCTTATTTAACTCAGATAAATCATGATTGTTATGTTCACCAAACCAATATTGGTTTTGGGTTAAAGCAATTACTAGAAATAAAAAAATAAGGCTAAAGCTGTATATAGGTTGAATTTTAAAAATTAAAAAAACTCTTTTAATTATCCTAAACATAACTCAGTTTCAGCCTCTATCATTAAAAGACGGTTATATTTTGCAACTCTATCAGATCTCGAAGGAGCTCCAGTTTTAATTTGTCCCGAACCTACGCCGACTGCTAGATCCGCTATAAAAGTATCCTCAGTCTCTCCTGATCTATGAGAGATAACAGTTTGGAAATTATTTTTGGTTGAAGTCTTGATAGCATCAAAAGTCTCCAGAAGAGTACCTATTTGATTTACTTTAACCAAAACAGCGTTTGCAGCATGAGTCTCAACACCTTTGGTGATTCTTTCAGGGTTTGTTACAAATAAATCATCCCCAACTAGCTGAACATCAGTTCCGATAGATTCGGTTAGTTGTTCCCAACCTTCCCAGTCATCCTCATCCAATCCATCTTCTACAGAAGTAATAGGATATTTTAAACACAGTTCCTTTATATAATTAATCATTTCAATTGTTGTGAACGACTTTTTCATTCCTTCTAAGTGATAAGAGGAATTGGAATAGAACTCAGTCGCTGCTATGTCTAGACACAAAGAAATCTGATCGCCTGGTTTGTAACCTGATTTCTCTATAGCAATCATAATTAAATCTAAAGCTTCTTCAGGTGATTTCAGATTAGGAGCAAATCCTCCTTCATCACCAACCGAAGTGCTTAATCCTTTAGATTTTAAGATACCTTTTAGAGTTTGGAAGACCTCAATTCCTGCCCTTAAAGATTCAGCGAACGAACTAAATCCTTTTGGTTGAATCATAAACTCTTGAAAATCTATAGGATTGTCTGCATGAGCTCCACCATTGAGAATATTCATCATTGGAAGCGGTAAATTCTTTATGACCTTCTCGTTACTAAATTCTGAGTATTTTTCATTTAAAAAACTGTATAAAGGTATCTTTCTTGAATTAGCAGCAGCTTTAGCAGATGCCATCGATACAGCTAATATAGAGTTTGCTCCTAGATTACTTTTATTGGCAGTATCATCAAAATCGATCATCAACTGATCATTTATAATTAGATCATCTGGATTTTTTCCCTTTAACAAGGAATCTATTTCAGTCTGAATGGAACCTACAGCGTCAAGAACTCCCTTGCCAGAGTATCTTGTCTTATCTCCATCTCTTTTCTCAATTGCTTCGTGTTGACCCGTCGATGCTCCTGATGGAACAAAAGCTGTCCCAGAAGAACCATCTTCAAGGCTAACTGTTGCAGCCACAGTAGGGTTACCCCTGGAATCTATAATCTCAAATCCCTTTATTGATTTTATTTTCATAAATTTTATACGATTAAAACGATTTAATTAGCTCGTCTAAACTCTTGATTTCTTGAAGAAAATCATCAAGTAGATCTAGTTTAAGTGCACAAGGACCATCACATAATGCTTTATGAGGATCGGGATGAGTTTCTAAAAATAGCCCTGCCAAGCCAACAGACATTCCTGAACGAGCTAGTTCAAATACACTCGCACTTCTTCCATCTGCCTTGTCCCCTAAACCTCCAGGCCTCTGCAATGAATGAGTGACATCAAAGATGATAGGTAATTTTGTTTTTTTTAGTTCTACCATTCCCAACATATCAACAACTAAATTATGGTAACCGAAAGAAGTTCCTCTCTCACAAATCATAATATCTTCATTGTTAAAATGCTTACATTTTTGAATTATATTATTCATATCAGACGGAGCAAGGAACTGTCCTTTTTTAATATTGATAGGAATAGATGTAGAACAAGCTGCTTCGATTAAATCTGTCTGTCTACTAAGAAATGCAGGTATTTGCATAACATCAAGAACCTCTGCGGCTAGTTCTGCTTCATGAGCCGTATGAATATCTGATATTACCGGAACATCATAATCTTGTTTTAAATCAGATAAAATCTGAAGCCCTCTCTCAACACCAGGGCCCCTAAACGAGTCAACGGATGATCTGTTAGCTTTATCGTAAGAAGCTTTAAATATATATGGGATTCCAAGTTTTTTGGTAGATGAAATACATTTAGAAATTACTTCTTCAATAGTTTTTTCGTCCTCTAAAACATTGAGTCCTGCAATAAAAACAAATGGTTGATCATTACCAATTGATATTTCATTAACTTTGATCTTTTTCACTTCTTAATCTTACTTCTAACTTTTGCCGCTTTAATAAATCCTGAAAATAATGGGTGCCCTCTTCTTGGATTAGAAGTAAATTCTGGATGAAATTGGCAACCAACAAACCAAGGATGTGTTTCAAGCTCAATTACCTCTACCAACATTTTGTCTTTAGATTTTCCAACAATTTTTAAACCTTTTGAGATTAATTTATCAATAAGATTATTATTGACTTCATATCTATGTCTATGCCTTTCCTCTATCTTTTCTTTTTTATAAAGACTCTTCACTAAAGAGTTCTTCTCTAGAACACATTCTTGTGCTCCCAGCCTCATTGTACCGCCTAAATCAGAATTGGAGTCTCTTCTTTCAACTGTACCCTCATTACCTAGCCACTCGCTTATAAGACCCACCACTGGGTAATTACTAGCGGGATCAAATTCAGTGCTATTTGCATTTTTTAATCTAGCAACGTTCCTAGCAAACTCAATTACCGCTATCTGCATCCCAAGACAAATTCCTAAAAATGGAATTTTCTTATTTCTTGCATACTTCACTGCGGTTATCATGCCCTCTATACCTCTCTCACCAAAACCTCCTGGAACTAATATTGCATCGGAGTTCTTCAAAAGTTTATTAACATTCTTAGCATCTAATNTCTCAGAGTCTACATAATCAATTTGAACTTTCAGATTATTCTTAAGTCCGCCATGCCTAAGAGCCTCATTTAAAGATTTATAAGCATCTGCCAATTCAGTATATTTTCCTACCATTGAGATTATCACCGTGTCACTTGGTTCTAGATCTTCTTTAATTACTCTTTTCCAATCATTTAAATTAGGTCTCTTCTTGCAAGTCAGATTTAATTTTTCTATTACTATTTGATCCACTTTCTGTTGATTTAACTCGATAGGTATTTTGTAAATGGAATCAACATCTCTCATCGAGATAACTGAACTCCTATCAACGTTTGTAAATAGAGCAATTTTTCTTCTCTCTTCTTCTTCCATGGAGACATCAGATCTGCAAACTAAAATATCCGGTTGTAATCCATGAGACAGCATCTCTTTAACAGATCTTTGAGTAGGCTTAGTTTTAGTTTCTCCGGCAGACTTTAGATAAGGTAAAAGCGTTAAATGCATGAAAAGAGTCTGATGCATTTCTAGATCTAGTTTCATTTGCCTTATTGCTTCAAGAAAAGGCTGTGACTCAATATCGCCAACAGTTCCTCCAATCTCTACAATAGCTACATCGGCATTACTCGCTCCTTTGATAATCCTTTGTTTAATTTCATCCGTAATATGAGGAATAACTTGTACCGTCCCTCCAAGATAGTCGCCTCTTCTCTCCTTTCTCAAGACTTCTTCATAGACTTGTCCAGTTGTGAAGTTATTTGATTTAGACATTTTAGAAGTGAGGAATCTTTCATAATGACCCAAGTCAAGATCAGTCTCAGAACCGTCTTCAGTAACAAATACCTCTCCATGCTGAAAAGGACTCATAGTGCCTGGGTCTAGGTTTATATAGGGATCAAGTTTAAGAATTGTGACTGAAAGGCCTCTGCTTTCTAGAAGTGCGCCAAGTGATGCTGAGGCTATGCCTTTACCCAATGAAGAGACGACTCCACCAGTTACGAATATAAATCTTGTTTGTTTTTTTCCCATCAAAAGATCATGAGAAGGTGTTTAAAAATTGTCTTCTCTACGATGGGATTACAGGTTAACAAAAACCAGTGAAAGGAACAACAAAATTAAAAATTAAGCAGATAGATCTATAGGTTTTTCCAGCTCTGCCCATGAAATATCATCAGATGTATGTGACTCAAACTCTAAAACGCCTAATTGATCATATAGAGGTCTTACCTTATCAGTAAGTAGTCCTATTCTGGAAAGGTTAGGTACTACTCTAGAGAAAAGTAATCTTTGGAATTCTAAAGAAAATCCAGCATCATTAGAAAACTCTCTTGCTTCATCTTCATTCCATCCAAACCTCCTAAAAACATCAGTAGGAAATAATCTTTCTTTGCTTATCACACAAGCTTCATAAGCAAACATAGCTCTATCTTCCCTTTCTTCTTCAGTTAAATTTTCTATGAAGTCTTCAAGATAGTTAACACCAAAAGTCACATGTCTTGCTTCATCCCTAATAATTAAATGAAGAATATCCCTTAAAACAGGATCGGGTGTGACAGCTTTTGCAGTATTAAAAGCTGCCAGAGCTAAGCCTTCAATAATAATTTGCATTCCTATTAACTTTAAATCCCATCTTTCATCAGTCAAAATTTTATCCAAGAGACTCTTCAATCCTGAACCTACTGGGTACATAAGCTTTGATCGATTTTGTATGTATTTAGTAAAAGCTTCAACATGTCTAGCCTCATCAAAAGCTTGAGAAGCTGCATAAAGTTTTGCTTGATAAGTTGGTGCACATGAAACCAACTGAGAAGCAACAAGAAGTGCTCCTTGTTCTCCATGAAGAAATTGACTAAATTGACTTGCACCTCTATGTCTTAAAAACTCTCTTTTCTTTTCATCACTTAGCTTCTTATAGGGAGGGTACTCATCCCAGAACATTACAGGTATTTCTTCCGAAACAACTAAAGGCCTATCCCAATCGATATCCATAGAGACGTTCCAATTAAGTTTCTTTCCCAGCTCATAAAGCTTTGCGATTCTATTATCTTGTACTGAATAATCCCAGTTAAAAGTTCCTGTAAGAGATGTTTTAAAAATCTCTGCTATATCTTCTACTTCTTTTGGGCTTAATTCTGGCTCCACCTCTGCATAATCTCTTATTTTTCTTGGTGTTTCTTCGGTATATTGAATCTTCATATGGTTTTTATCAGTTTATCTAGCGAACAAAGAGTAATTTAACAATTAATAGTCTGCATGAGAAGATAAGAATATGTCGGGGTTATGACAAAAAAAATTTAAGTATCTTCATTTTCATCAAAATATTGAGGAGGATATCTATCACTCTTGGCAAGATTTTGAAAAGTTGCTGTATTCTCTACGAAAGCTACAGGAACAGCTTTTGTGGGACCGTTCCTCTGTTTAGCAATATTAACTTCTGCCTTTCCCTTACTTTCTAAGTCTGTAGGATCATAGTAGGAATGCCTATATAAAAAAGCAATTACATCTGCGTCTTGTTCAATAGCCCCTGAATCTCTCAAATCAGCCAGGATAGGCCTTTTATTTGGTCTAGTTTCAACAGCCCTATTAAGCTGAGACAAAGCTATGACAGGAACGTTAAGTTCTTTGGCGAGTGCTTTTAAAGACCTACTTATTTCACTTATCTCAGAAACTCTATTATCTCCCCTTCCGGGTATTTGCATTAACTGTAGATAGTCAATAACTATCATTGCTAAATCTTTATTTTCCCGTTTTACCCTTCTCGCCCTTGCCCTAATTTCTGAAGGTGATAGTGCAGGAGTATCATCTAGTAAAATATGCTTTTGACTAAGCACGGATAAAGCCTTGTCTATACCTGCCCAGTCATGCTCTTCTAGCTGTCCTCTCATCAACCTTTGAAGGTCAATATTAGAGATACTTGAAATAAATCTTCTTACTACTTGCTCAGATGACATTTCCATACTGAATAGCAACACAGTTTGATCAGTTTGGCGTGCAACATTTTCGGCTATATTGAAAGCAAATGCAGTCTTACCCATTGATGGTCTACCTGCGATAATAATTAGGTCTGATTTTTGAAAGCCTAATGTGACCTCATCGATTTCGGTAAAGCCTGTACTTACACCAACAAGAGAACTGCCGCTTTCAGATGATTCTTGAATGTCAGCATAAACAGGTCCAAGCAATTCTTTTACTTCTCTTGGTCCTACAGATCGGTTGAGGTCATCTCTCAGGCTAAGAATTTTTTCTTCAGCTTCATCGATAATCCTATCACTGCCTGAAGCATCTGACTCTTTGGCAACTTTAGAAATATTATCTGCTGCTATGATTAGCCTTCTTAGATTAGATCTTTGCTTGATGATATCAGCATAACTTTGGATATTAGCTACACTTGGAGTCTCTTTAGCTAGTAAGGCCAAATAATCCTTTCCACCAGAATTAATAAGTTTTGGAAGATCTCCGTTGCCTTCAATTGCTTCTTGAACTGTAATTACATCTACGGGCTTTCCTGCATCTTGAAGGGCATTGATAGTTCTATAGATTAACCGATGTTCTTCTTTATGAAAGTCATCTTCTTTAACAAGATCTGAAACAATATCCCATGTTTCGTTTTTGAGCATGATTCCACCAAGNACGGCTTTCTCAGCTTCTGTTGAGTAGGGTAATTCTCGATTTGATAAAGTATCTAATGCCATAACCTGTTTCTTAGGGGGAACCAATTCTCCCATTTGGACAAGTTTATGACAAGTTACTTTTTAATTATCTTCCAATGCCGTAATCTGAACTAAGACAGACTGTATAACCTCTGGATGCAATTCAATATCCAGTCTATATTCGCCTAATTCTTTTAAAGCTCCCTCTGGCAATCTGACAGCACTCTTTTCAATTTCAAAACCTTTTTCCGTAAGAGCATCGGCAATTTCTCTGGTGCCTATTGAACCGTATAGAGTGCCTTCCTCAGAAACAGAAGCTGAAATTTCAATTGATAGACCTTGCATTGCTTCAGATTGTTTTGTAGCAGTACCTTTTCTATCTGCCTCAGCCGTCATGAGAGCTTCTTTTCTCTTCTCATACTCAGCTTTATTTTCATCATCAGCTCTAACAGCCTTTCCTGTAGGTATAAGGAAATTTCTACCGTAACCTGATTTAACATTAACTAGATCACCAGGATCTCCTAATTGTGCAACCTTCTCTAAAAGTATTAATTCCATAGCTTAATTATAGTGTGAGTCTGTATAAGGTATAAGTGCAAGATGTCTCGCTCTCTTTACAGCCTTGTTGAGTTGTCTTTGATATTTTGCTGAAGTTCCAGTCATTCTTGCAGGGATTATTTTTCCTGTCTCAGTAATATACTCTTTAAGTAATTTGATATCTTTAAAGTCTACTTCTTCTATGCCTAGAGAAGAGAACTTACAATACTTAGGACGGTTATCGTAATCACCCTTCCTTTTAAAATTCTTCTTTTGTTTTTTAGCCATTATTCACTCTCCTTTTTTTCTTCATTAGAAGCAACTTCAGGTTTCTCTTCAGATTTCTCTATTTTGCTTGATGAGGCAGCTTGTGCACCTCTGTCAACATTTTTGCTAACTTGCTCTCTAGCTTCTTGATAAGAATCTTTATCATTGTCTTCTTTTGTTTGTAGCAGAAGAGCTGAAGTATCAGTATGTGCTTTTTTAGCAATTAAGATTAAATTACGAATTATAGAATCATTAAATTTAAAAGAATTCTTAATTTCGTCTATGGTTTCTTGATTACATTCAATGTTGAGAAGACCATAACTAGCCTTGAACTGATCTTGGATAGGATACGCTAGCTTCCTATTACCAATATTCTCTGAGCGATGAACATTTCCACCAGACTCTTTAACTAGCTTATCTAATCTTGAAATTATGGGAGAAGTTTGATCGGATTGATCGGGGTGTACTAAAAATACTATTTCGTAGTTTCTCATTGTTTGCCTCGTGGTTTAAAGCTCTCATGTTAATCATGTAGAGCAAGGTGAGGCGCATTTTATTTACATCTAGAGCTATTTGCAAGATAAAAGAAGGACTTTAATCACAACATCGCTGAAGCTTAGGCCTTCATAAGAAGCCGCCTTAGGCAATAAACTAGTTTCCGTTAAGCCCGGAATAGTATTTACCTCGATTATCTGAAAATTTCCTTCTTTATCTTCAATAAAATCTACCCTTCCCCAATGACTACAACCTAATGAAGAGAAAGCATGCCAAGCGTAGTCTTTTATTTCTTGTAATTTTTGAACAGATAAGTCTGCCATTGCATATTCTGTTCCTGAAGCAGCATATTTTGAATTGAAATCATAGAATTCTCCAGCTGGCTGAATGTGAATAGGATGAAAGATTTCATTACCTAGGATCGCAACCGTTAATTCTCTGCCTTCTACAAAAGCCTCAACCACAATAGAAGAATCATACTTGACTGCTTCTCTCATAGCCTCTTCTAGGCTACCTTGTCCAGGTCTAACGATAGTAATGCCAAAGCTTGAACCTTCGTTTGCTGGCTTAACAACAAACGTCTTATCAAGAGCAGTTATGTCTTCTTCCCCAGATAAATGAGGGGTTAGTTTCATTTTAGAATTACCAGCATTTACTATTTCTACGAAATCAGGAGTGGGTAAAAGTAACTCTCTCCAAATTTTTTTTGCTTCAGTTTTATTCAAGGATATTTGACAAGACAATGCATCGCTTCCGGTAAATTTTATGCCCTTTGATTGAAGAACATCTTGAATAAATCCATCTTCTCCACCTCTTCCATGAAGCGCTATGAAGGCTACATCATATTCTTCAGAAATATTATTTGCATCTTCCTCTGAGATTAAATCTATATGTGTATGCAAAATATCATTTTCTTGCAATGCCTTTGAAACAGCAATACCAGATTTTAGAGATATATCTCTTTCTGCAGACCATCCACCCGAGAGGACTAATATTTTTTTTTGCTTTAAGGTTGCAATTGAATCCATCTAAAAATGTTCCCTTTCAAATTGCTTGCTGATAGAAGATATGTCTCCCGCTCCCTGAAAAATAAACACTGTATTTATGTCAGGTGAATCAGTGATTCTCTTTAAAACAAGATCTTTATTCTCAACTAGCTCAACATTAGAAAAACCTGAATCTTCTAAAGATTTCTTGATATTTGAACTATCTATTCCTTTTATGGGCTTTTCTCCAGCGGGATAAACGTCCAAAAGTATCAAATTATCGACATCCTTTAAAACCTGAATAAATTCATTAAATAAATCCTTTGTTCTGGTATATCTATGTGGCTGAAAAACCATAGTTAAATTATGTTCGGGATAAGAATTTTTTATTGCTTCGATTGTTCTTTGTATCTCTGTAGGATGATGTCCATAGTCATCTATATAGACTTTGGAAGATTTCTCATTAACCTGCTCTCCTAATATTTGCATGCGCCTATCAATGCCCATGAAGCCCTCAAGAGACTCCTTTATGACTTTCACAGGAATATTCTCTAGTAAGCATAAAACGATTGCTGCCGCTGCGTTAAGAGCGTTATGTTGACCCAGCATATTGAGGGTGATGTCTATTGAGTTAAGGTTGGAAGTAATCTTAAAAGTAGATCTCCTGCCATCAGACTCGTACTCTGAGAGCACATAATCATTCTTTGGGTCAAAGCCATAACTTATGTGTGACCTTTGGAAGCTTGTTTTGAGTTCACTTATAATGGGATCATCTCCACACACTATAGAAATTCCATTAAAAGGAAGTTTTTTTATAAATTCTAAAAAAGCATTTTTTAGATTATCAAAATTATCTTCGTAATTAATTAAGTGATCAGGTTCGATGTTTGTAATTACAGAAATTGAGGGTTGAAGCAGAAGAAAGGATTTATCACTTTCATCAGCCTCAGCAATTAAGTACTCTCCTTTGCCCAGTTGTGCGTTGGAATTGAAACTATTAATGATACCTCCATTTATAAATGTTGGATCCAATTGGGCGTGGCTCATAATAGAGGCTATCAAGCTAGTTGTGGTTGTCTTGCCATGCGTACCTGCGACGGCAATACCTCTTTTATTGTTCATTAAACTGGAGAGCATTTCTGCTCTAGCCAAAACAGGTATCAATCGTCTTTTGGCTTCAAGAATCTCCGGATTATCATCGAGTATAGCTGTAGATCTTACGACCATCTCAACTCCATCTAGATTTTCCGATTTATGATCGTAATAGACATTAATACCCAGATTCTCAAGGCGAATGGTATTAGATGAATTTGAATTGTCAGAACCAGAAACTAGATAACCTAAATTATTCAACACCTCGGCAATGCCGCTCATACCGCTGCCGCCAATACCAATGAAATGGATATTTTTTAATTTAAAACTTGAGGGATTCATTAATACAATTAAATATTCTTTCTGAAGTGGAACTTGGGAAAACCTTTCCCGCTGCTCGTTTCATTGAGTTTCTTTTATTATCATCTTTTTCGAGATCAATTAGAAGTTCGTATAGGATTTCAGCATTAGAAATATCAGATTCGATCATCTGAGCAGCTCCTCTATCAGCAAGAAATTTAGCATTAAAAAACTGATGATTATCGGCAGACCAGGGAAGCGGAAGTAAAATACATGCTTTTTGTGCTGAGCAGATCTCCGTAACACTCATCGCCCCAGAACGAGAAATAATAATATCGGACTCTCTATATGCTGTAGCAATATCTTCAATAAATTCTTTAATGACAAACTTTACTCCAGATTTTATATAAGCTTCTTTGAGTTTGGTTGTATTAAGTTGCCCCACTTGATGTGTAAGAATCCAATGTGAGAGATTTTTTTTATCATGTATGGCTTGAATTAAAATATCATTAATTTGCTGTGACCCTTGACTGCCACCAAGAATCAAAATTCTAAACTTATCGTCTTCTATCTTATCTAATTCTGCGATTCTAGAAATTTCATCTCTTATAGGATTGCCTACATTAATCACTTTTTGGGTCGGTTGTTTAAAAGTCCCAGGAAAAGCTTCAAAAGTTCTTTTTGATATCCTGTGTAATATCCTATTAGAAATACCCGGTATGCTATTTTGTTCATGAATGTATAAAGGACATAAAAAAATAGTTGCCAAGCCTGGAGCCAGAGACAGATATCCTCCAGTTGATATTGCCAAATCAGGTTTTATCCTAATAATTAAGACAATACTCTTTAGAATTGAGATTGATAAAGTAAAAATCGCACCTATCTTTTCAATAAAATTTTTTCCTAAGAAACCCTTTGCTTGAATAGGGAAGAAATGAAAGCCTTCCTCTAAGGCTATTCTCTCCTCTAGACTATCTAATTTTCCAATCCAAGAAATATCATTTCCGTGTTCTTCAAATTTCTTAGCGATAGTGAGTGCTGGAAAGACATGTCCTCCTGTACCTCCAGCAATCATGAGTATTTTCATCAGAATTCGGCTCTATGTTTTATTATCGTTATGGGCATTGAATTTTTATTTTCATAGTCTACCCTTAAAATTAATCCGATCATTAAACAAACCATTATTAAGTTTGTACCTCCATAACTTATTAATGGCAAGGTTAAACCTTTAGTTGGAAGCAGGCCACAAGCGACTCCTACATTGATAAAGGTGTGCATTCCAAGAAGTAGCGCAACTCCATATGAAAAATAAAAACCAAAAAAATTCTTTCTAAGGAGAGATTCTCTACCGATATAAAATATTCTAAATGATAAAGCAAAAAGCAAAGCAACTATCATTAGACCACCTAAAATTCCTGTCTCCTCGACAATCACTGAAAAGATAAAGTCAGTATGTGCATCGGGTAAATAACCCATTTTCATAAGGCTTTGACCTAGCCCAACACCAAACCAGTCTCCTCTTCCAATAGACATTAAGGATAGGGTCAATTGATATCCACTGCTCCAAGGATTACTCCACGGATCCATAAATGAAACAATCCTCTCCCATCGCCAGGGTACAAGAGCAATCATTAGGAATATTCCTATACATCCAAGAAGAGCNACCACCATAAATTGTTTTAACTTTACTCCAGCAACAAATAAAACNCCAAGGACAGCTATAAATATCACAGCAGATGAGCCTAAATCAGGTTGTATCAAAATTACTGAAATTACACTGATAATAATTAATGCAGGTCTAAAAAAACCCATCCAATGTGATTGAATTTGTTTGATACGTCTTACAGAATAACAGGACACATAAAGTATACTTAGAAACTTCATTACCTCTGAAGGCTGCAAGCCAAAGCCAGCAATTCTTACCCATCTATTAGCCCCATTGACCTCTACGCCTATTCCCGGAACAAAAACTAAAAGTAGTAACAAAAATCCTAAGGTTAAAAGCAATCTATCGTAAGTTAACCAAAAATTTAATGGGATTAAAAAAAATATTAGCAATCCGATAATACCCAAAATAAAATGAATTAATTGTCTGTTAAATAGTGCCGAAGGATTTCCATATATTAAATCTGAGAAATGCACAGCTGCAGAAGCTAAAATTAAAAGACCACAGAAGCTAAGCGTTAAGAATAAAAAAATTAATATGAAATCTAGCTTGAGGTAGTCAAAATTGTGAAAAAAATTTAATCTGTCCATCTACAGATCATTCACAAGTTGCTTAAACCTGTCTCCTCTTTCCCGATAATCACTGAACATATCTAAACTTGAGCATGCAGGTGAAAGCAAAACATAATCACCTTCTTTTGCCATTGATACTGTAATTCTAAATGCTGACTCTAAGTCTAGTACACTCAACGACTCCGAGTGTTTATTCATTGAATTAAAAATCGTTGCTTTGTCTTTTCCGTAAATAAGTATTTTTCTTACATTACTTAACTCAGATAAATCTGCAGAAAGAATATCCTGCCCTTTTAGGTCTCCTCCACATATCAGATAAATATTTCCGTCTTGACTATATTGATTAGCTGAACTTACTGCCTTTATCATTGCATCAATATTTGTAGCTTTTGAGTCATTAATATAGCTAACGCCTTCACATTGCTTAATAAACTCAAATCTATGCGGTAATTTTCTAAAGCTCTTAAGGCTCTTTAGGATACCTTCATAGAGATTTTTATTATTTTTAATGCCCTTATAATGCTTTGAATATGTATTTAAGACCTCAATGCTAGCTCTTAAATTTTGTTTATCGTGTAGAGGCCAATCTAATAGAGTAGAAGACTCTAAAAAACCTTTTGGTAACTCATGATTATGATAATTCTTGTAATCCTTATCTAAAGAATTTCTATTATTAAAAGAAATATTAAAAGCAGAATGCTTCAAGACCTTTTCTTTTATTGCCTTGTACTCTTTAAAAGTTCCATGCCTATCTAAATGGTCTTGTTCTATGTTTAAAAGTAAGCCTATTTCAAATTCAATTTGATTTAATAATTCGAGTTGAAAACTCGAAACTTCAATAATAGAGACATCGACCTCTTTTCCTAAATAATCAAGTACAGGTTCTCCTATATTGCCTAAAGCAGCTATCTTTAAATTGGGATAAAAAAACTCAAATAAGTGCTTGATTAATAGGCAGGTAGAAGTCTTACCATTTGTTCCTGTAACTAATATCTTTGTACTTTTATGAGTTACCAGAAATTCTTGTATATCTGATGAAACTTCTAATTTATTTTTTCTTGCATGACCGAAAATTACATGATCACTTGGTACTCCAGGACTTGGATAAATCTTTGAGACCTGTGAAAAAAGCTCATTGTCCAGTTTCGGATTAATAACGACTTTAGGAATCTCTTGGATAATTCTTTTTAGATTAGGATTATCTTTCCAGTCTTCTATCAAAAATATTTTTTCGTAAGATTTAGATAAATAATCTATTAGTGAAGAGCCTGTTGCACCAAGGCCAATGACTAATGGAAATTTCTCTTCCACCCTTTCTATCTAAGCCTAAGAAGAGCTAACCCAAGCAAAACCAACATAAATGTAATAATCCAAAACCTGACAATTACTCGGGGTTCGGGCCAGCCTTTTAACTCATAGTGATGATGCAAAGGAGCCATATTAAATACTCTTTTACCTGTCATCTTAAATGAAGCTACTTGAACAATAACTGATAATGCTTCGATTACAAATAACCCGCCCATTACCAGTAATACATATTCGTGTCTTATGATCACAGTCACAATACCTAAAGCAGCTCCTAGAGACAGAGAACCTACATCACCCATAAAAACTTGGGCAGGATATGTATTGAACCAAAGAAAACCTATTCCTGCACCTACCAAAGCACCACAAAATACTATCATCTCACCTGTACCAGGCAAATAAGGTATATTTAGAAAATCTGAATAAATAATATTTCCTGCCAGATAACCTATTATGCCTAGTCCTGCAGCTACCATTACACAAGGTAAAATGGCAAGTCCATCCAATCCATCGGTTAAATTAACAGCATTGCTAGTTCCTATGACTACAAAGTAGGAAAGTGCTATGAAACCTAACCCCAAAGGAATAGAAACATCTTTAAAAAATGGAACTATCAAACTGGTTTCAGCTATATTTTCTTGGCTTATATAAAGGTAAGAGCATGCAATGAGAGCAATAATAGACTGCCAAAAAATTTTATTAGAAGCGGATAGTCCATCGCTAGATTTATATTTTATCTTTAAACGATCATCTGCCCAGCCCAGAATACCGAAGGACATTGCCGTTAGAAACGCTACCCATAAATATCTATTTTCTAAGTCTCCCCATAAAATTACGCTTAGGAATATAGAACTAAGTATTAGTGTACCCCCCATAGTTGGCGTTCCTTGTTTAGAAAGATGAGTTTCAGGACCCTCTTCTCTTACGACCTGCCCAACCTGTATATCTTTCATTTTATTTATAAACCTTGGACCCAAGATTAATGAAAAAATTAACGAGGTTAATGTTGCTAATATTGCCCTAGTAGAAAGAAACTCAACGACACGAAAAGGGCCAAAAAACTCGGAAAGATATTCAAATAATGGTAGTAGCATTTAATTTTTTAGTTTATCGGCAATAAGGTCCATTCTTGTTGATCTTGAGCCTTTCACTAATAATATAGTGTTCTGGTCTAATACTGAAACTAAGTACTCATATATCTCATCATGATTATCAAAAATTATTAAAGAATCCGTTTTATCTAAATCAATGGATGACCATGTATCACCCAAGAGAAGGGTTTTGTCTGTTTTATCTTTAGCATAATGATACATTTCTTTATGAATCTCAGCCGACTCTTCTCCTAATTCTTTCATTTCTCCAAGTACACAAATTTTCTTTCCTTTCATTTCTTCTAACGAATCTAGAGCATTCTTCAACGAAGCAGGATTAGAATTGTAAGAATCATCTATTAAAATTGAACCAGATTTTAATTTAAATATCGACAACCTTCTTTGAGGAAGATCTACAGCTACAAGGTTCTCTTTGATTTGAGATAATCCAATACCACAATGAAAAGCCACTCCAAAAGATAGGGCGGCATTCAGCGCATTATGAAATCCAATGCCATTTATGAGTAGCTCTTCTTTTGAGCCATCAAAATATAAATTAAAACTGGTAAGATTATTCTCTAAATCTGACTTTATTCCCGATATCCTAAAATCAGATTCTTTGTCAAAACCAAATGACAAGACTTCTTTTGCATTAGTTCTGTNTTTCCAGGATTGATAAAAATTTGAGTCTTTTGGTAAAAAAGCAATTCCATTATTTGTTTGGAAATCTAAAATATTTCCTTTCTCTGCAGCAATAGAATTTGTATCCGAAAGACCATCTAAATGACCCATTGATACATTAGTTATAGCAGCAATATCTGGATTTACTTGCCTAGTTAATATTTCTATTTCACCAGGTTCGCTAGTTCCCATTTCAATCACAGAATATTGAAAATTATTTTGCAAGGTAAGCAAGGAAAAAGGGACGCCTATCTGATTATTCATGTTCCCCAATGTTCTATGGCAGTTGTTATCTTTATTCAGAAGACTAAAGATAATTTGTTTAGTACTTGTTTTGCCATTTGTGCCAGTGATCCCAATTACCTTACCTCTAAATTCATTTCTGTTATAAGCAGCAACACTACTCATAAAGTCAAAGGTATCATCGACAAGAATTTGCGGAAAATCTATATGGGTTGATTGACTTACAACAGCAGCTGAAGCACCTTTCTGTTTTGCTTCTGTTAAGAATTCATGGCCATCAAAATTTTTACCTAACAAAGAAATATATAATTCACCAGGACTGATGGTTCTGGAATCTATACTAAAACCTTCAAAGTTAACGGACTTTCCAATGAGCCTACCTTTAGAGATTTGAGCTAGTTGGTTTAAATCCATAACTTATTTCATTTTCAAGAATTCAGATACTATATCTTCATCATTAAACTCAAGGAGTTCATTTCCGATATTTTGGTGAGATTCGTGTCCTTTTCCTGCAATTAATAATACATCTTTGTTTGAACTTTTCTTAAATTCAGTAAGAATCTTCTCTATTGCCTCTCTTCTGTCAGGAAATATTAAAATATTTTCTGACGATTCTGTCCCTGAAAGAATATCACTAATGATCACTTTTTCATCTTCCCTTCTAGGATTGTCATTAGTCAATACAACCACATCGGCATATTGTTCAGCCACACTACCCATCAAAGGTCTTTTTTGCTTATCACGATCCCCTCCACATCCAAATAAACACCAAATCATACCTTCATGACTTCTTCGGATTTCTTTTAATGCACCTTCAAGTGCGTCAGGAGTGTGGGCATAGTCAATATAGATTGGATTCTTTTCATGAAAGATCCTCTCTAATCTGCCTTTGGGTAGCAGTATGTCTTTAGTGATACTTGAAATTTCTCTAAGAGATTTCCCTTCTAAGACAAGAACGGCAATAGAGCAAATAATATTTGAAGCAAGATATCTAGAGATTGTGCTTAGATCGAAATTAATGTTATCTTCAAAAGCTTTAAGGTTTACATTGAGACCTCCTTTAGATTTCTCAAATGTAGCATAGAAATCTGCCTCTTTCTCAATAGAAACACTATAAGTCTTTTGATTTAATTTCTTCAGTTCTTGGTACAGATTTTCTCCAAATTCACTATCTATACAAATGATGTTGTTATTTGGTGATAAATCATAAAAGAGTTTCTTTTTTGAATTTTGATAGTTTTTTAGACTCCCATGATAATCTAAATGATCATGAGAAAAACTGGTTAAAATGGCGTAATCTATTTCTAGCCCAGCCAATCTATTCTGCTCTAAGCCATGGGAAGAGGCTTCCATGGCTATATATGAGGCTTTATTATTTAGAGCATCTCGGAGGAAACTATTGATCTGGATTGGATGTTCTGTAGTCAAAACTGATTCTTTAAGGGTATAACCGTCAATAGAAGAATTGATCGTGCTCATGTAACCGCATTTACTTTGCAATAAATTACTCATGCCAGAGAAAGTCTCAACAGAGGTTGTTTTTCCATTNGTGCCAGTAACACATACTATTTTCAATTTAGTGCTTGGGAGACCGTAAAATCTTGAAGCAAATAAACCTAAGTATTCTCTTAAATCAGGAAAGTAAATAATGTTTTGGTCCTTAGTACTTATCTTGTTGTCCGATATAACTAAAGCAGCTCCTTTTTCTAATGCCGAATCTACAAAATCAATGCCATCTTTTTTATGCCCCTTTAGCGCAAAAAATAGACCCCCAGGAGATAAGGATCTACTATCAATATGAAGACTTGAAATTTCTATGTCCTTAAAACCCTCTAGATCAGAGAGTTCAAATAAAAAATCAGAAGTTTGCATCTATATCTCAAGGTCCCTTAATAAAAATATTTGCTCCATAATGCTGGAAAATAAAGGAGCTGATACTTTACCGCCAGAGTAATCATCCCCAGCAAGTCCATGCAATACAACGACTGCTAAAAATTCTGGGCTATCATGAGGTACGAAACCTGCAAATGTTGCCGTGTAAGTAGTCTCAGCCTCAACAGTCTCTTTGGCAGTGCCCGTTTTACCTGCAACTACCCACTTTGAAGTTTAGCTTTAGATGCGGTTCCTCCTTGTGAGTTAACCGTACTAACAAGCATGTCCACTATTTTTTGATTTGTATCTACATTAATAACCCTTTCATTTAAAGATTCGGCAAAAGAATTTTCTTTAAATAAATTTAACTCTATGAAATTTCCTTGATTGGCAAAAACCGAATAGGCCTGAGCAATCTGAAGGGCCGATAAAGTCATTCCATAACCATAACAAGAACTCACTTTATCTCTTAAAGTAAATTGAGTTTCGTGAGGTAAAAAGCCTTCTCTTGCAGGCAGCATAATAGACGTAGGATATCTGCCGATACCAAATTTTTTATAATAGTTTACTAGATGTTTTATATCCTGACCTTCACATAATTTGATCATTCCAACATTACTTGAATAAGAAATAATTTCTGAGAGATTAAGCTGACCATAATCTCGAAAATCACTTGTTTTATATCCTTCAAACTCAATCCATCCTGGAGAGGTATTAACTATTAAATCTTCATGTATTTTTTCTGATTCTAGAATTGCAGACATGGCCAAAGGTTTGAGTACAGAACCTGGTTCAAAAACATCTATTGTTGCTCTATTTCTAAGTATAGACATATCATGAAAGTTTTTTCTATTAGAGGGATCGAAAGAAGGATGATTTACTAAAGCAAGTATATCGCCCGATTTAGGCTCAATGACAACCACTGATCCTGCCTCGGCATTATATTTTTTAACAACCTTATCTAGTTCATGATAAGCAATTGATTGGATATTTATATCTATAGTTAATTGAATATCATTTCCTGAAACAGCCTCTATTCTTTTACCTTCAAGTTTACTATTTCTTGAACCTTTAATTCCTTGAAAGCTGCCCTCTTTTCCTAAAAGCTCGTTATGAAATACTAGCTCTGTACCTTGAATGCCTCTTCTGTCGATATCTGTAAGACCAACAACATGAGAAGTGATATTTTTCTCCGGATAACTTCTTCTTAAATTTTCTCTAAAATAAATTCCTGGAATCTTCTGACTTTTAATACTTGTTCTTATTTGATTATTGACATTCCTACTAATTTCTTTGAATCCAGAAGATTGCTTTTTTAATCCCTCAAGTAAGATAACAGGATCTTGATTTAAGGCACTGGAAAGAAAAATAATATTTTCTTTATCATATGTAAATTGAGAGAAATCTAAACCAACGCTATAACCTTTTACATCCAATGCAAGAACTTTATTATTTCTATCTAAAATCTTTCCTCTAGATGCTAAAAGAGAATAATTAGAATCTAGCCTACTAAAGACTTGATCATCAAGAAAAATATCCTGATAAATTTGAAGGTAGATCAGTCTAGCAATTAGAGAGCAAAACCCTAAAAGAATTATTAATTGGATAAATACTATCCTTCCCGAAGAATAGAGAATCCTAGTAGACATGGTCTCCTAATTAATCTAGTTGTGTTCTTACAAAGGAAGGAATATCGAGATATTCATCATTATCTGTTTCTTTTTTTAAAGCCTTTTCTACAAGTGGTGGATTTTCTAGAAGTTGTTTGGCTGCATCACTCAAAGGTAAAGGTTTCCTTTCATTTATAGAATTTAAGCTGTGGGGTTTATTTGCAGCTGTCTGTACAGAAGAATTTAATCCTGTGGCAATGACAGTTACTGTTAAATCATTTGAAGATGAATCATCTAAGACCGTCCCAGTAACTATGATCGCTTCTGGAGAAGCAAATTCATTAATACAGTCCCCAACTGCTTTTATTTCTCCCAAAGAAAGTTCGGGTCCTGCAGTTATATTAACCAGAACTCCTTTTGCGTCTTTAAGACTTATATCTTCCAGAAGCTTGCTTGCTATTGCTTGTTCAGCAGCAATTCTTGCTCGATCAGGTCCACTAGATGTACCTGTACCCATCATTGCAGTTCCTTTTTCAGACATGACAGTTTTTACATCAGCAAAATCTACATTTATTAATCCAGGTCTAATTATAATATCCGAAATACCTCTAACAGCTCCGCCGAGTACATCATTTGCCTGTTTGAAGGCTTCGAGCATGCTGCAATCTTCTCCAAGAACTTCTAAGAGTTTCTGGTTAGGTATTGTTATCAATGAATCAACTTCTTCAACTAATTCTTTAATGCCCTCTTGGGCAATTTTCATTCGCTTAGCTCCTTCTAATTCAAAAGGTTTAGTAACAACCGCTACTGTAAGAATTCCAAGTTCTTTAGCTACTTGAGCTACTATTGGAGCAGCGCCTGTACCTGTACCTCCACCCATTCCAGCTGTTATGAAAACCATATCAGTACCTTTGAGCATATCTCTAAGCTTATCTCTATCCTCAAGAGCAGCCTCTCTTCCAATCGCAGGATTTGCTCCTGCTCCTAGTCCATCGGTTATCTCCATACCTAGAATAAGTTTAGTACTAGCATTATTCTTATCTAGAGCTTGCTTATCGGTATTGATAGAAATGAACTCAGCGCCTTCAATGCCACATTCGACCATATGCTGCACAGCATTTCCGCCACCGCCTCCAACACCTATAACTCTTATTGAAGCATTTCCTTTAACTTCCTCTATAATTTCCCACTCACTCATATCTAACCTCTCTTTTAATTAATTGTTAAAGATTTCCGCCAAACCATCTAGAAATCCTATTTAAAATATTCTTGTCTCTGTGTATATAATTTAAATGATCCTCTTGCATTTGCTTCTTTCCATATAGCAATAGACCAACTGATGTAGCATAAATTGGGTTATTAATAATCTCAGAAAAACCTTCAACTGAATGAGGCGAGCCCATTCTCACTGGAGAATGAAAAATCTCTTCTGCTAATTCTGTGGCCCCTTCAATTTTTGATGCTCCACCAGTCAACACTATCCCTGCAGGAATTAATTCATCAAAGCCGCTTAGACTTAACTTCTGTTGAGCCATACTAAATATCTCTACATATCTTCTTTCTAAAACATCTGCTAATGCTTGTCTTGATAACTCTCTTTCCGGCCTTCCTCCCATGCCAGGAACCATCATAATTTCTTCAGGTCTTGTCATTGAACTTACGGCACAGCCATATCTTTGTTTAATTGTTTCTGCTTGCGTAGGAGGAGTTCTGAGGGCTTGAGCGATATCATTTGTCACATGATCACCAGCTATTGGAATAACATCTGTAAAACAAATAGATCCGTCAACAAAGACTGCGATGTCTGTCGTTCCTCCACCTATATCAATTAAACAAACTCCCAGATTTCTCTCGTCTTCAGTTAATACGGAGTAGCTCGACGCAAGTTGCTCTAAAACAAATGCTTCAACATCTAAACCAGCTGCACTTATGCATTTATGGATATTTTGAGACGAATTTTCGCTGCATGTTACTAGATGCACCTTAGCTTCTAATCTTGAACCTGCCATCCCTAGCGGTTCCTTGATACCATCTTGTTTATCTATGATGTAATCTCTAGGTAATACATGCAGTAGTCTTTGATCTGCAGGTATTGCCATAGCCTGAGCAGTCTCAATTACTCTATCTACATCAGTGAACTTGACTTCACCATCACGTATAGGAACAACGCCTTCAGAGTTTAGACCTCTTATATGGCTTCCAGAGATACCAACATAACAAGATCCTATATGACAACCAGCCATACTTTCTGCTTCTTCAATCGATCTTTTTATAGCTGTTGTTGTTGATTCAATATCGACAACAACTCCATTTTTGAGACCCTTAGAGGTGTGAGTGCCTAGACCTGTTATTTCAATTTGTGGCCCTCTTGCTTCTGCAACAATAGCCACTACTTTTGATGTTCCTATATCAACACCTACAAGCATTTCATTCTTACTTACGTTACTCATATTGCCTTCTCCATTTTTTCAGTGCTTATTGCAATAGCATTTCTGTATCTTAGATCTATATATTTGCTATGATCTTTATTTCCTGAGCTCAGCTCGAACAGTATAAATTGCTCGAGACGTTCGAGCTGAACCCGGAAATCCCCTTTATTGAATAAGTAATTTGTTCCATAATTATCTTGTGCTTTTATGAAATCAGTTCCCTCGTGACCCAAGTGTTGTAATTTATTTCCCTTAAGATTAAGAACATTTTGCATAAGTCTTGCATAATTTAATAAAATTTCTACCTGATCATCTGCACCAGAAATTGAAATCAGACTTAGGTTTTTTGACATACCACCAGGAGATATAATCTTTCCTTCTTGTGTAAGAAATCTATCGTTTTCTAAAATAGCTAAAGGTTGATGTTCTTCAATTTCAATCAATGTTTTTTCATTGAAATTTTGAGTTGCCTTTATTATTGACACCCAAGAATTTGAAAATATTTCGTCTTTGTTATTTGTTTGAACATTATTTACATGATTAGAAATTTTTGGTTCTAAGATAGCCATATTCGAAATGATTTCTTTTGAAAATTTTATAATGATTTGCTGATCCGCAGACTGATTTTGAACAGAACAACCCGTCACCATTAGTAAAACAATGATTAGAAAGGACCTCATCTGACTGAGCTCCTGTCTAAATAAATATTTTTATCAGAAGCAGGGATAGTCATGCCTAGACTTTCAGTAGCGAATTTTCTCAAAGATATATGATTCTTAAAATACTTTACCTCTTCTAAAAGAAGGTTAGATTGAAAAGATAGGTCTTCTTTTTCTAATTTTAAATTTTCTAACACAGAAAATGATTTTCTATATTCATATGTCTGAAGTATCAATGCATAAGAGCTTATAAAAGAAGTAATTATCAATAGAGATATAAATATGATTTTGAAATTATCTTGTATCATATTTTTTCTGCCACTCTGAGGATTGCACTTCTGCTTCGTGGGTTTGTAGACATTTCAGTATTGGTAGGTTTTAAAAATTTTTCTCCAAAATATTTAAATTTTATATTTGAACCTATCCTGTCTTTTCCCTGAAAAAACCTCTTAACAATCCTATCCTCCATAGAATGAAAACTTATAACAGCCAATCTACCACCACAACATAGAACATAACTGGCAGCTTCAAGAGCGCATTGCAGCTCATATATCTCTTGATTTATGAACATTCTGATAGCTCTAAATGAATTTGTAGCAGGATGTTTCTTCGATCTTTTGTAAACACAAGAAATAATAAGATCAGATAATTCCTTAGTAGATTCGATAGGTTTTTTTTCTCTTGATTCGCAGATTTTAGAAGCTATTTTTCTAGATGCTCTCTCTTCTCCTAAGGTCCAAAGCACATCTTCAATTTCTTTTTTTGTAGCTGAATTAATCCATTCAGCTGCTGTTTGGCCCTGAGATGTATCAATCCTCATATCTAAAGGTCCATTTGATTGAAAACTAAATCCTCTTTCTGGATCATCAAGTTGTGTTGAGGAAATGCCTAAATCTATTAAAATTCCATCTATCTCACTGTCTTTAAAGAGTTTATTTAAATTAGAGAATGAATCATTAATTAATTTAAATCTTATGTCATCAGTGAATTCTGAAGATAAATTCAAAGTAGCCATCTTATCTTTCTCTATTGAAGTCAAAGCTCCATCCTGATTTAGCTTTTTAAGAATTTTTAGTGAATGCCCTCCAGCTCCGAAAGTACAGTCTATATATCTACCATTTTGCTTAGAGACAAGATTCTCTAGCACTTCATCTACCATTACCGCTTCATGGGTAGAATTGATCAAAACGGTATCTCCTCCAAACTCATTGGAAGATCCGCAATTAAATCTTCTCCTTTAATCTGGAGTCCAGATTGCTTTTTTTCCCAGTTATCCAGGTTCCACAATTCAAATTTTGAGCCCATACCGACAAGAGCAACGTTTTCTTTCAAGGTTAAATCAGCAAATTCTCTTAAAATTTGAGGAATGAGAAGTGTCATTCTCTCACCAACCTCAAAATCGGTTACAGAGGCATTGCCTAATATTTTCCACTGAATAGACCTTACTTTTTGATTAAGACCTCCAAGTGCCTCAAATTTCTGCGAAATCTCTTTCCATAGCTTTCCAGGATAGATTATTAATGCAGGGTATTGAGGATCTTTTGTAATAATCATTTCCCCTTCGCAACTTGCCCTCAAAAGCTCTCTATATCTTGCAGGGATGACAATTCTACCCTTTGTATCAAGGGTTAAATTACTAGATCCATATATGCCTATACTCATTTTATGTACTTATTAGCAAGTAATATTACATTATCTTGCACTTTGGCACACTTTTACACACTTTAAATAAAATTACTAGTTAAAATGAAAAGAAAAGTACACTAAATAAAACTCGCAATTTACTGAATATAAAAAGATTGAAATAGATAATTTCTTGGGGAGTGAGTCAGCCTATAAGCCGGGTTCTGTCGTGGATAATCATTCATCTAGATTTTGCGTCACCACAAAATTCAAGCAACCTACCCTGGTCCAGCCAGGACTGACTTAAGGACCTCTATTTGGTCTTGCTCCAGACGGGGTTTACCATGCCATATACAGTTACCTGATATGCGGTGCGCTTTTACCGCACCTTTTCACCCTTACCTTAGAATATAAGGCGGTTTATTTTCTGTTGCACTATCCGTAGATTTGCACCTCCCAGGAGTTACCTGGCGTCTTGCCCAATGGAGCCCGGACTTTCCTCTCAAAATTTGAGCGATTATCTAGCTGACTCTGGTCAATTGTATAGCTAAAAACAAAGTTAAAGAAGGTCAGTCTTTAATCTTAATTTTATAAATATCATTTCTTTTTTTATTTAAAATTTCTGATCCTAATTCAAAGGCTAGTTTTTGATCTAATTTATCCATCAGAATCTCTAATATTCTTCTGTCTTCTTCGGAAATATCATTTTCTCTAGCTTCATGAATTCCTTCAATAACAATTACAAACTCTCCTTTTGACCCAAACTCAGATTGGCTGATAAGATCTTTTACTGTTTTGATATCACCTCGATAGAAAGTTTCATGAAGTTTCGTTATTTCTCTTGCAATCATAATTCCAGTCTCTGCCGGAAGTTCTTCAGACAAAGTATCCAGTAGTTTATTTATGCGTCTTCCGGACTCAAAAAAAATACAAACCGATGAAGAGGAAGATATTTTTTTTAAGAGTATCTTTTTTTCTTTTTCTTTACGTGGAAAAAATCCATAAAAACTTAAGTTTTCTAGATTAAAGCCTGAAACACTAGCAGCAGCTATCACAGAGGTTACGCCCGGAATGGGAATAATAGTTATACCAATTTCTATGGCTGCTTGAAGCAAATAATGACCAGGATCTGAAATTAAAGGAGTTCCTGCATCGCTAATCAAAGCAATATTTTTTCCTGATTTGAGTTCATTTATTAAAAAAGTAGTTTTGGTTTTTTCAGAAAACTTATGATAGGAAGTTAGTTTTGTATCTATGTCGTATCTACTTAAAAGTTTTCTAGAAACTCTTGTATCCTCAGCTGCACAAATATCAACTTTATTCAGCACTTCAATCGCCCTTAATGTAATATCATCTAAATTACCTATTGGCGTAGAGACTACGAAAAGAGAGCCGTAATTTTTACTCATGAATTTATGAAAAATAAAATTTTAATTTTGCTCATCTTCTTAATCAGCGGATGTTCTAGCATTCCAAAGAGCGATCAAGAGGAATCAATTGATACGCTGTTTAAGAAACCAGAAATCAACTATAAAACAAACTCTCTACCAAAAGTAATAAAACTATATTACTTAGAAAATAATGATAATTATAGATTGCCCGATGAGGTTAAAGGATTTTTTGAAAACTTATATTTTTACAACTCAAAAATTAATTATCAGCCTAAAATAATATTGTCTCCTCTTAATTCAAAAATATGTGAAAGTGATAAAAATATAGATTTAACTGTAATTTTTGAAATAAATCTCGCCAATGAAAGGCTAAAAGACTTCAGTTGTTTAAGCAGAATCTCGAATACAAAAACATTATTAATATCCAATAATATTAATAGCCAATTAAGGTTTGACAACAATTTCATAATTTCTCGAGAACTGGAAAAGGAAAAATTGGTAAATCTTATCTCCTCAACTAAAGGTCTTATTGTTATTGATAGTACTAAAACATTAGATAAATTTAGTATTACAGAATCTATTTTAGAGACAAACCAGCGGGTTACTGAACAAAGAACTTATGAAAGCGAACTAAGCAGCCAAGATATGTTTGCAGATGTCTTAATGGTGAATAGAAGTAAGGAAAGATTAAGAAAATTATCAAGGAGATTATCAAGAGAAATTAAAGGCAACAAGAGGACAAGGGAAGATATAGATACATTTTTTCTCTCCGTAGGCCTAGATGAAGCAAGGAACTTAAAACCAGCGCTTGACTACATAGCAGAAAATGATTTAAAAGTTTTTATATTAAATAGTTGGAAAAATAATATTACCTATAAGCTCAAGGATAAAGATTTAATAGGTTCAATTAACTCTGATATTCCTTTCATGATGCCAATTAAAATTCCCTTGCATCTTAACAGCTCAAATAAAACAAGGGAGTTCGCCATGGGTTATGACGCTTTTGAAATTATGTTGNTGCGATATGGTACAAACAATAATCAAAAATTTATTTATAAGGGGTTAACTGGAAAAATAAATCCCAATAACAAGAGGATAACAAGAGAGGCTTATATTTTTAAGATATCGGAAGAAGGCATTGAGATTCTTTAATTTTTTTAAATGTCTCTTATATCTCTCTCTAACTCAGAGAGACTGTTAATGAAACAAGGCTTAGTAAATACCCTTTGCATATAGGCATAAATTGGCTTGGTTTTAGTATCTTTCTGAAGTTCAATATCTATAAGAGGTAATCTCCAAAGAATAGGTGCTATACAACAATCCACTAGGCTAAACTCATCCGACATAAAATAAGGCTTTTCTTTAAGAATTAAGGACATTCCAAGAATTTGTGATTTTAAATCGGCACGCAGTTTTTTTGCTTTCGCCTCAGTTGGAGTACCGCTGATTAATTCATCAAAAATCCCACACCAATCTTTTTCTATTCTTTGTGTAAATAATCTTATATGGGCTCTAGAGACTGGATAAACAGGAAGAAGTGGGGGATGCGGAAAACGTTCATCCAGATATTCCATTAGAATAAGAGAGTCATATAAACATACGTCTCTATCGACCAAGACAGGTAATTCTGCATAAGGGCTTACTTCCAGAATTTCATTACTCAAGTTATTAGTATCTGAATCAATTATTTCACTAGTTACACCCTTCTCCTCCATTACTATTCTTACTCTATGACTATAATGATCCATTGGATCTGAAAAAAGTGCCATTGACGTTCTATTACTAAGAGATACCATAAAAACTCCGATTGGGAAATTAGTGAAGATCTTTCTTAAATTCTCTATAGAGAAGATAACTAAGCATTGTGAAAATAAATAAATACAACAGAGTATAAGTTCCGATTGATTCCCTTTCTGTCTTCATAGGATCTGTCATGTAAGCCAAAAAGTTCGTTAAATCCAGCATAGCTTCATCAAACTCTTCAGGGTTTAGCTGGCCAGTTCCAGCTTCAACTTCAAGAAAACCACACTGTTCTTGAGTAAGCCTCTCTCCGGTAAGAGGATCTTGTCTAATCCCTCCATTTTCTGCAACAAATGATACCTGCCTACATACTGATTGAGGAGTTCCTTGAAGATCGACCAAAACATGAGGCATTCCTACATTCTCATAAACCTTATTATTTACCCCTAAAGGCCTTGATTCATCAATATAAAAGCTCTTCAAATAAGTATAAACCCAATCGGGACCTCTGAGGCCAGCCTCTAAAGTTAAATCAGGAGGAGTATTTCCAAACCACTCTTTTGCTTCCTTTGGATCCATGCCTACTTGAATAAGATCACCCATTTTTTGATCACCGAAAATGAGATTGTCTTTAAACATATCGAGAGGAATCTCTAAATCTTCAGAAACCTTTTTATATCTGGCATACTTTAGAGAGTGACATCCCAAACAGTAATTCATATAAATCTGAGCACCTCTTTGAAGGGAAGGCTTGTCGGTTGCATCAACATAAGCCTTATCACATTCACCTTTGGTAAGACCATCTTCGGACAAATAGTTTCCGCAGGCCGCTCCACCCGCCGCACTTAAGTTACTTGCAAGTAGACCAACTCCAAGTATAACTATGCTCAGAGAAATATTTCTCATGAAAGTTGAATTCTGTCTGGGACAGGCTTGCAGGTTTCATATTTGGTATAGATAGGCATCAAAAGGAAGTAAGAAAAATATGTAACTGTAAAAAATTGAGCCAGTAAGGTTCCAAGTGGAGTAGATGCAACTGAACCTAAATATCCTAGAACAAAGAAGCTAATTACAAATAACGTCAAAAAGAATTTGCTGTAGAAGCCTTTGTATTTAATTGATTTGACAGGACTCCTGTCTAACCAAGGGAGAGCAACGAATATTGCTATACCTGCTGCCATAACCACAAAACCAAGAAATTTAGCAGAGAGTCCAAGAACAGGGAAAGTAATAGCTCTTAACATTGCGTAATAAGGTGTGTAATACCAAGAAGGAACAATATGTTCGGGAGTCTTTAAATTATCAGCTGCTTCATAATTTACATATTCGATTACATACCCTCCTCCGTCTGGATAAAAGAACATTATTGCAACAAAAAATATCAAGAAAACACCTATGGCATAGAGGTCATGAGTTATGTCATAAGGAAAGAAAGGTTTAGTGTCCAGAGGGACGCCGTCCTCATCTTTAAATTTTTTGACGTCTACTCCATCAGGGTTATTTGACCCAACTTCATGAAGCGCAAGAATATGAACGAAAACGACTGCTATGAGTGCCAATGGTAAAAGGACTACATGAAAAGCAAAAAGCCTAGTTAATGTGATACCAGAGATTAAATAATCTCCCCTGATCCAGGTAAGTAAGTCTTCTCCAATATAAGGGATAGAGCCGAATAGAGACATTATTACTTGAGCTGCCCAGAAGGACATTTGTCCCCATGGGAGAACATATCCAGTAAAGCCTAACATGCAGAGTAGAAGATAAGTTATCCACCCAAGAACCCATAACAGTTCTCTTGGCTTCTGATAAGAACCATACATCATTCCCCTAAACATATGCAGGAATATCAAAGCAAAGAATGCTGAAGCCCCAGTGGTATGCATATAACGTATAATGTAACCATACTGAACATCTCTCATTATGTATTGTATTGAAGCAAAGGCTCCCTCAGCAGTAGGTTCATAATTCATTAAAAGCCATATTCCAGAAGCCAATTGAATTACCAAAACAACAACAAGCAAAACTCCTGCAAGATACCAAATATTCATATTGATAGGAGCAGGATATTTTGTAAGATGCCTTTCGATAGTTGCAGTTAAAGGCAATCTATCATCGAACCAATTCATTAATTTTGTGACCATTAGACTAATTCTCCATCTTCCCCAATAACTAAAATGTCATCGGATTTAAAATAATGGGGGGGCACAGTCAAATTATCAGGTGCAGGTACTCCTGCGTATACTCTTCCAGCTAGATCAAACTTAGAGCCATGACATGGGCAGAAAAAACCTCCCTGCCATTCGGAATCAAAATCTACAACTCCTAATTGAGGATAGTATTTTGGGGCACATCCAAGATGAGTGCAAACTGCTGATAGAACAGATATGCCTACTTTTCGTGATCTATATTTATTTTTTGCATAGATTGGTTGAGCTTCAATCTCTGAGTCCGGATCAGCTAGTCTTTCTAAATTCATATCTATTTTATCTATAGATTCTTCAGAGTGTTTTACCACATAGATCGGTGTTCCTCTCCACTCCACAATTATCATTTCTCCCGGAGATAACCTACTGATGTCAGCTACTGCTGGCGCTCCTGCTGCTTCTGCTGCTGCGCTAGGGTTAAATGCACTAATGAATGGTACGGCTGCACCAGCTATACCTACGGCTCCTACTGCTGAAGTAGCACCTATTAGAAATTTTCTTCTTCCTGGATTAGGAGGAGATTTTGGCTGCATATTACCTTTTTGAGTATTGAGGTCTTTTTCTTGCCTTCCTTAGACCAACTTTTTTCCTTTCAACTTTTCTTGAATCACGTGTTAAGAAGCCTTCTGCTTTCAACACAGGCTTTAAGGTTTCGTCATATTCGATTAATGCGCGAGCAATTCCTAATCTAATCGCACCCGCTTGTCCAAAACTACCACCGCCAGCAACTGTTGCTTTAATGTCAATCCCTTTAACTAGCTCGGTTGTTACTAGAGGCTGTTTTACAACCATCTGTGCAACTTCTCTTCCAAAATAAGTCTCTAATTTTTTCTTATTAACTGTAATTTCGCCAGTTCCTTTTTGAAGGAAGACTCTTGCTGTTGAGGTTTTTCTTCTACCTACTGTTATGATTTGATCCAATTTATTTTCCTATATATCTAAAGTGACTGGTTTTTGAGCAGCGTGAGGGTGGTTATCATCATTGTACACCTTTAGTTTAGTGAACATTTGTCTACCTAATTTACTTTTTGGTAACATCCCTTTAACAGCACTTTTAATTGCGTCACTAGCTGAGTTTTCCATAATATCCCTTAAAGGTTTAGACTTTATTCCACCGGGATATCCTGAGTGTCTATAATAAATTTTTTGGTCTAATTTCTTTCCCGTTACATGTATTTCATTAGCATTGACTACTACAACAAAATCACCGAGATCTGCATTAGGAGTATATTCAGGTTTGTTCTTACCTGACAATATACTCGCCACTTCAGAAGCCAGCCTCCCAAGGGTTTTACCCTTAGCATCTATTAATAACCAGGATTCTTCTATGTCGGTTCTTTTGTAACTTTGTGTTCTCATTAAGATAATTTTTGTTGAAATCTTGCGAAGGCGCCCGCATTTTAATGCTTACAACTATCTTATTCAACTAGAACTTTACAAAATTATGCATTCAAGTAGTTAATAATGTATCTTTTCTTTAAATGAAGCGTTAAAAAGAGACATGTTTAATAACAAAAATATTTATTTTTATATAATTTTCTTACTAATTGGAGGTGTTTTAGGTTTTTTTTATTCTTATATCTGCTTAGCAAATGAAGATGATATATCTAATGGCGATAAAACATTAATCAATTTCTCCTATAACCAAGCAATTGCAAGAGCCTCCCCAGCTGTAGTGAATATCTATAGCGAGCAGGTAGTTGGCAAGGAAAGTCAACGAAAAACAAGAAGATTTAACCCAATTTTTGATAACAAAAGTAACAGTATAAAAACCAGTTTAGGGTCTGGGGTTATCTTAAGTTCAGATGGGTATATTCTGACTAATCAGCATGTAATAGGAGATATATCTTTAAAAATAACGGTTGAGTTATTGGATGGAAAAAAATATAAGGCACATCTAATTGGTATTGATAGAGGTACTGACCTGGCTGTGCTTAAAATAAGCAATAGTGAGGCAATATTCCCGTCAATAGAAATAGATAATTCCGACAAAGTTAAAATAGGAGATATTGTTTTAGCTATAGGCAATCCTTATGGACTAGGTCAATCAGTCAGTATGGGAATTATTAGTGCGACCGGAAGAGAGTTTGAAAATCCTTATTCTAGTTATATTCAGACCGATGCTTCAATAAATAAGGGTAATTCAGGTGGCGCTCTCATAGACACACAAGGAAGATTAATAGGCATCAATACTTTGATTAGATCTTCAAGCGGAGGCTCAGAAGGCATAGGATTAGCAATTCCGTCAACAAATGCACTTGAAATAATAAGTGATCTCATTCAATACGGGGAAGTAAGGCGAGGTTGGCTTGGCTTCAGTATAGATAAACAGAGTTTAATAACTCTGGGCAAGCTAGTCATTTCGGCAGTTGTTACAAATGGACCTGCCGAAATAGGAGGTCTTCAAAAAAATGATATTTTAATTTCAATAAATGACAGCGAACCATCTTACGACAACTTATATAAGACCTTCGCAAGGTCTAAACCAGGAGATGTAATTAAGCTAGAAATCCAAAGAAAAGAAGAATTTTTAGAATTAGTTTTTACAGCCAAGATGAAAAGTTAAATGTTTAGTCTTTTCTCAGCTGCAATTGCATGTGCGGTTAATCCCTCAGCCCTTGCAATCTTAGATGTATGATCTACATATTCTTTAAATTGATTAATATCCTTATTTTTGTTGAGAGATACATAACTGTAACTAATCAAAAAATCTTCAACTGATAAAGGAGAACTAAATCTTGATGATGAATTTGTGGGGAGAATATGACTAGGACCCAATACATAATCGGATAAGGAAATTGCCGAATCTTTACCTTTCATTATTAAGCCTGCGACTAAGCTGCCTTCCTCTTCGTAATGATTGTGGTCAAAGGCAATGTGGAGATGCTCTGGTGCAATCCTATTGATAATCTCTTGTGCCTGCCCCAAATCATTAATGGAAATAAATAAACCATTGGACTCAATGGCATCTTTAATAATTTGGTGCCTTTGAAGAGACACAATCTCTTTATTTATTATTTTTTTCACTTCATCTATCAATTTATCTGAAGATGAAATCATAACAGCAGATGCATCTGAATCATGCTCTGATTGTGCCATTAGATCCCACGCTATTGTTTCAGGATCAGAAGTATCATCAGCAAGAATAACAATCTCAGAAGGTCCTGCGATTGAATCTATACCAACCTCGCCAAAAAGTTGCTTTTTAGCTTCTGCAACAAATGCATTTCCAGGTCCTATGATTTTATCTACTTTAGATACTTGATCTGTACCCAATGCCAGTGCAGCTATAGCTTGAGCGCCACCTATTTTATAAATTTTATTTACACCTGCTACTTTTGCCGCAGCTATTGTTAAAGAATTCAATATTCCATTTCGAGCGGGAGTCGTAAGTGAAATATCTCTTACACCGCAAGCCAGAGCTGGGGCCGCTGCCATCAAAACAGTTGATGGATAAGAAGCTTGTCCACCGGGAATATACATCCCCACTGAATCTATGACCCTAAATTTTCTTTTTACATCATCATCGGGTGGCTCTAAATTTAAACTTTCATAGCATTTAGACTGGTAATTCGAAATATTTTCAAAAGCAAACTCCAATGATTCAATTAGCTCATGATCCACGTCATTTGAGGCTTGTTCGAATTCTTGTTGAGACATTAAGAAGTTATTACAATCAAAGTTATCAAAATCTTTCGTGAAAGATTTCAGTGCATTGTCTCCGTTGGTCCTTACTTCTGAGATAATTTTCGCTACAGTAGCTGCAACCATATTTGAGCTTTGATTCTTTCGATCGAGATAAGAATTTAATCTTTCATGGAAAGAATCATCTTCGTATTTTATGGCACTGAAAGTTAACATGCAGCAAGCGAATCTTTTATTTCATTGATGAGATCAGATCTTGTTTTTAATGAGGCTTTATTTGCTATTAACCTTGTAGAGATTTCGGAAATAGTTTGAATCTCTTTTAAGCCATTCTCTTTGAGTGTTGCACCAGAATCAACTAAGTCAATAATTGCATCTGAGAGACCTAATATTGGTGCAATTTCTTGGGCTCCATTTAGATAAATTATTTCTGCTTGTATTCCTATAGAATTCATAAATTTAGTTGCACTTTTAGGATATTTTGTTGCTATTCTTAATTTACTAGAGCCTGAAAGAATATTCTGAGTCCCTGCTAAGGATAGTCTGCATTTTCCTAGGCCTAAATCTGACATCTCAACAAATTCTTCTTCTTCTTTTTCCATTAGAATATCTTTACCTACAACTCCTAAATGGGCAGACCCCGAAGTTATATAAGTTGGAACATCCCAGCCTCTTATAACCAGAACCTTTACCTTTGGATGCTTGGTATCTAATAGCATTTTCCTAGATTTCTTTGGATCATCTTTGAGCGCAAATTGAGTTTCTTGCAGAGAAGGAATAAAGTCGTCGTAGACCCTGCCCTTAGGTAGAGCTAGTATAAATGAATCATTTACTTTCATATTCAAGTCTAAGATATCCTTTCGATGTCAGCACCAAGCATTTTTAGCTTTTCTTCGATTCTTTCATAGCCTCTATCAATATGATAAATTCTATCTATAACTGTTGCACCTTCTGCAACAAGTCCAGCTAATACCAAACTTGCCGAAGCCCTTAGATCCGTTGCCATAACAGGAGCCCCCTGAAGTCTATCAATACCTTCAATTACAGCTGTATTGCCTTTAAGAGTTATATTGCCTCCCATTCTTGCAATCTCTTGGACGTGCATAAACCTATTCTCAAACACAGTCTCAGTTACAGTAGAGTTTCCTTGAGCTATAGCATTTAAAGAAACAAATTGTGCTTGCATATCAGTTGGGAAAGAAGGATATGGTCCCGTAGTAAGACTAACGGCTTTTGGTTTACTTTTATCCATATAAATTTCTACCCAGTCATCACCAAGAATAATCTCTGCTCCTGTAAGTTCTAATTTCAAAATAACTGATGACAAATATTCAGGTTTAGCAGACTTTATCTTTACCCTGCCTCCAGTCATAGCAACAGCTGTTAAATAAGTTCCAACTTCTACCCTATCTGGCATAACACTAAAACTTGCACCATTTAATTGCTCCACACCCTCAATAATAATCTGGTCAGAACCTGCACCTTTAATGTTTGCACCCATTTCTATCAAACAATTAGCTAGGTCTATTACCTCAGGTTCTCTTGCAGCGTTCTCAATGATTGTTGTACCTTCAGCTAAACTAGCAGCCATAATGACATTTTCAGTAGCTGTCACACTCACTGGTTCAAATATAATCTTTGCGCCTTGGAGTCTGCCATTAACACTTGCCTTGATGTTTCCATCCTCTATATTTATCTCTGCACCCATGGCTCTCATGGCTTCTATATGAAGATTCACTGGTCTACTTCCAATTGCACAACCTCCCGGTAGAGCGACTGTAGCTTGTTGAAATTTAGCCAATAAAGGTCCTAACACTAGAATGGAGGCCCTCATGGTTTTCACCAATTCATAACGAGCATTCAGATTTTTAATGTTAGAAGTATCCACTTGCACTTCCATCTCATCACTTAGCATGACTTCCACTCCCATTGAACCAAGCAGCTCTAGCATTGTCGTTACATCATTTAGATGAGGTAAGTTTCCTACTCTCAGCGGAGAATCTGCTAAAAGAGATGCTGCTAAGATAGGTAGTGCAGAATTCTTTGCCCCCGAAGCATAAATTGTTCCATTCAAGGGCGTTCCACCCTTTATAAGTAGTTTATCCATTTAGACAGACGCCACCCATTTTTTAATTACAAGATCAATATCTCCTTGGTTCTTCTCCATGAGTGAATAAAATTGATTTCTAAAGATTTTTCCAAGATTCATTCCATTGATTTCTATATTGATTATTTTCCAACGGCCCTCCTGATCTAAGTACATGCTATACCTTCCTGGATAGGTGTTAGATGATGTAACTATCTCAATATAGACTCTCGCTTTAGTTTTAGACTGTTGAGGTTTCGTAGGAGAAAGGACGTTTATCTTCTCATCTTTAAATTCCACAAGAGTACTTGAATAAGTCTCCAGTAAACTATTCTCAAAAACTAATGAAAAAGCTTGCATCTGATCAATTGAAGCTGCCTTTGAGTACTTTCCCATAACATTCTTGGCTATTCTATCGAAATCAACAATTGGTTTAAAAGCATCACTAATTAGTCTCGTGAAACTATCTGGATCTTCTTCAAATAGTTCATTTTGTGTTTGGATAATCTCAATAATATTATTATGAGTCATCTCAGCATACTGATGAGCTAAAAGACCATCGTCACTGGGATACAAGCCTGAAGTAAAAGTTAAAATCAAGGCAAATATTTTTAATTGGAGAATTTTCATAAGAGATTAATATGATTTGGTAAATTAAAACACTATTATATCATCTGGAAAACTCGTTCTTAGAACAAAAAGAAATAATTATGATAATTGCAATATCCGCAATAGCTTCTGGGGTTGCCCTAATATGGATTAGCGCTGAACGATTAGAGAAATATTCTGTTCTTACTGCTAAAAATTATGGGTTATCCCCATTTTTTATTGGCTCTACGGTTATTGCGTTTGGGACCTCGGCACCAGAAATGCTTACTACTTTCTTTGTATCTCTTGAAAATAAAGGATCAATGGTTATCGGGAATGTGATTGGTTCAAATGTGGCCAACCTGTCATTAGTTTTTGGATCAATGCTGTTAATTGTTTCTTTAAAGAAACTTACTATCCAACAAAATCTTAATATCTATCAAAATCTATTAATACTTTTAGCTTCTACTATGCTTGTTTGGGTAATTATTGCCACAGATCCGTTTAGCGTAATTGCTTCCTCAATTTTATTGATTGCTCTTTTTTTAGTGATTATGTTTTGGTACAAAAATAGTTCTATAGAAATTGATTCTGATGAAGAAAATGAAGAACAGCCAAAGAATGTAACCTTCAAACTAGCACTATCCCTAGTATTTCTTGTCTTAGCAGCATGGCTAATCACTTTTGGAGCCAATCAAATTCTAGATCAATTTAATTTAGGTCAACTTTTTATTGGCTACACTGTTCTTGCCATAGGAACTAGTTTGCCAGAGATTGCGGCTTCAGTTTCTCTTGCATTAAAAGGAAGGTATGAAACAGTTTCAGGAACTCTTATAGGGTCTAATATATTTAATGGCCTATGTGTTTTAGCTATCCCAGGACTCTTCTCTAATCCCGAAATGAATGCCGGCTGGAATTATGCTAGCTGGTCGCCCCTTCTGCTTGTCTTGTTTATAGTAACTTTTCTATTCGCTAGCTTTATTTTTTACATATCAAAGAAAGAAAGAAAGGCTAGCTTTTTTATAAGTATTTTCTTTTTAAGTTCTTACTTTATTTCACTTTATTTTGCTTATTAGATAAATTTAACTCATGAAAAAAATCAACCACCTTAAATCCGCAAGAAAGACATTAAAAATTGAAGCAAAAGGTTTGGAAGAACTAGCCAAATTACTTTCAAATGATTTTAATAATGTTTGTAATAAACTCCTTAAGACTAAAGGAAAAATTATTACTTTAGGCATAGGAAAATCTGGTCATATAGCAAAGAAAATTTCAGCAACTCTTTCAAGTACAGGCTCTCCATCAAGCTTTATAAATGCCGGAGAAGCGCTGCATGGAGATGTTGGAGGTATAAATAAAAATGATAAGGTTTTGATTTTCTCACACTCCGGTCAAAGTGAAGAAATAATAAACCTTTTGCCCTATTTAAAATCAGTTGGTTGTGACTACTTCTCAATTACTGGCTCCAAAACATCCGTTATAGCTAGAAATGTATTAATTAATATAGATACAGGAGTATCTGAGGAAGCCTGTCCTCTGGATCTTACACCAACAACTAGTACTACAGCAGCCTTAGCTCTTGGTGATGCTATAGCTGTAGCGCTATTAGAGGCTAAAGATTTTAAAAGTGACGACTTTGCTAAGTCACATCCAGGAGGAAAACTAGGAAAAAGATTAATAACAAAAGTAGATGACTTAATGACTCAAGGAAAAAATCTACCTAAGGTAACTCCAAAAACGACATTATCTAAAACTCTTATAGAAATAAGCTCTAAAGGCCTTGGCGTAGCTCTTGTGATAGACAACAAATCCCTGAAAGGTATTTTTACAGATGGTGACTTAAGGAGAACACTTAATAACGAGAGCGAACCTTTAAGCGAAGACATATCAAAGTTCATGACAAAAAAAACTAAATCTATCTCAAAAGATAGCCTAGCCATTGATGCACTTGAGGTTATGCAAAACAATAAGATCTATTCTCTTGTTGTGTTAGATCAGACTAAAAATCCGGTTGGAATAATTAGGATGCATGATTTGATCGAAGCAGGATTGGTTTAATGAAAAATATTTTCCTATTTCCTTTCCTGTTTATTATCCACTTGGCGTTATCGTATAACTTGACTGGTGAAATTATTGATAACGAATATCAGTCCAACTCATATATAGAAAGACCTAATTTTTATATTTTTAATACCAATCAGTCTTTGCAACTTAAGGGAGACCAAGCTCGCCTAAAAGGGGATTCTCAATATTTTATAAAAAATGTTGATGCGTCCTTGGTGAGTGCTTTTTCTGAAAGCAATATCACTTCAGAAGAGGCCAATTACGATAAGAATCTAGAGACAATAGAATTTGAGCAATCTGTTAACTTTTCACATAGCAGAGAAAAAGATAATTTCTCTATCAATACTGAGTTTTTGGGCTTCGATATAGCTAATTCAAAACTTTTCACAGACAAAAGAGCTGAAGTCAACTTTAATAAAATAAAAATTAATTCTGATGGGGTGATTTTAGAAACTCTATCAGGGATCATTAGTGCAGAATTTAAGAAGGGGAATTTAGAGATTCAAAATTTAGATTCTATTTACAAAGGATCTGCAGATAAAATAATCATTCTCTCAGAAGACAATACTTTAATTCTGGAAGGTCAGGCTATATTTGATCAAGTGGGTTTAATCCTACAAGCAGATTTAATCCATTATGACTATCAAGAAAATAAAATCTTAAAATCTATAAATTCTGAAATTAAAAATCAAATATGAAACTTGGTATTGAAAACCTTCACAAGCAATATGCAGATAAGATTGTAATTGAAGGAATTACTTTTGAACTAAGTCAGGGTGAAACTATAGGTATTCTGGGACCTAATGGGGCCGGTAAGACAACTTTATTTTATATGATTGCAGGACTTATCAATCCTGATTTAGGAAATATTTATCTAGGTAATGAAATAATCAATAAAGAATCTATATCCAAAAGAACTTCTTTAGGCCTATCCTATCTTCCTCAGGAATCATCTATTTTTAGAGGACTAACTGTAGAGGAGAATATACTTTCATCGCTGGAACAAAGAAAGGATTTAAATCCAAAAGATAGAAAAGAATTGTTGGAATCTTTATTAGATGAATTCAATCTTTCAGAATTTTCGAAAACTCAAGGAATTAAGTTATCAGGTGGCGAAAGGAGGCGAACAGAAATTGCGAGATCGCTTGCATCCGATCCAAAATTTATATTGTTAGATGAGCCTTTTGCTGGCATTGATCCTCTGGCAGTCTCAGATTTAAAACAAACTATCCAAAAGCTCAATCAAAAGAACATAGGTGTATTGATTAGTGACCATAATGTTAGAGACACTATGAATATTTGTACTAAAGTTATAGTGGTTAGCCAAGGTAAGATAATAGCCAATGGCAATCCTGACGATATTGCTAAAGATCCTACGGTCAAGGAAGTTTATCTCGGACACAACTTCCAGTCTTAAGACGTGAAACAAAGTTTAAAGCAGAAACAGAAACTTTCGCTGAATATTACCGCCAACCTCGGTAATCAAATTAAATTATTATCTCTAAGTGGCTTTGAGATCAGTTCGAAACTTAATGAACTGATAGAAAATTACATATTAGAAGATGACAAACAAATAAAATATTTCAAAGATGAATTTTTAATAGATCAATATAAAAATACCCTATATTCAAATGATGGATTTGAAAATCGATTCTCATTAGATATCAATGAAACAGAATTAAAACAAAAATTATTTGATCAACTTTCAATTGAGTCTTTAAATCAGATTGAGAATCTAATTGGTGAATTTTTAATAGATTCGATTGAGGACAATGGAAGATTAGATCCAGAGTTAGATTATGAAGATATTAAAAGAATAGTCTTAGAGGATTTTCATACTCATATTGAAGATCATGACATTGATGCAGTGCTCTCAATTATTCAAAACCTTGACCCACCAGGATGCGCATTTAGATCAATCGATGAATCTCTAAGTATTCAAATTGAAAACTTAAATTTAGAAGCCAAAGAAAAGCTCGAATTAAAAGAAAAAATACAAGATTTGGTATCAAATAAAATTTCATTACAGGACTTGCCAGATCATTTTAAAGAAGTATTACTTAAGCTGTCTTTAAATCTAGGAGGCAGTTTTGGTCAATCCTCAAAAAATTATATAAGACCTGACCTGATAGCCATAAGAGATAAAAATCTTTGGCATGTATCGCTAAATGATGACTTCATGTCTCAAGATCTTCTAGAAAAAATAAAAGACAAAGTTGAATCCTCTAATAAGGATGATGGTAGCTCTATATCATTTCTAATAGGCCTAGAAAGAAGACAACAAACCCTTTTCATGGTTGCTAAATTCTTAGTTGAAACTCAAGAAAATTTTTTAAACAACCTGGCTGAAAAGAGAGCGCTATCTAACAAGCAGGTAGCTAATTATTTAAAAATCAGCGAATCAACAATTTCAAGGATAGTAAGAAATAAATATATTCAATTACCAGATAAGATAATTCCACTAAAAGATCTTCTTGAAAAAAGGTTAAATAAGCCAGAAAGAGGAAAGGATGTCACGTTGAGTGATTTAAAATTCCTTATTGAAAAATTAGTATCAATGGAAGATAAATTGAACCCGCTAAGCGATGAAAGTCTTAAATTTCAACTAAAAAATGAATTCGAAATCCTTTTATCCCGAAGAACTATTGCCAAATACAGGCAAGAGCTGAAGATTCCTCCTTCAAGACTTAGAATCAAAAAGTAATTTATTCTTTCGATGTCTCAAACCAGCCCGAAAAATCAGTTTTAGGGTCAGACAAGGTACCCCTTACAGTCCAAGATCCTGAGCTAAGTTGATCTAGATTTCTTTCAAAAGCCTTACCAGCTATATATACAATTCCCGCTGTTACAGGACCTCCTAATAAGAATGCATAAGCTGGAAGATACTCTCTCAGCGGCAATGTCATCAAAACCTCTAGATTAAGATTAGTAAAGGATCCAGTGTCNTCTTTATCAACTTTTCCTTCCCATCTGAATTCGCTTGATCCACTTCTGAATATTAAAGGCTTTGAAATTGAAATTGAAGTTTTAGCTATCTTAAAATTGCCACGAACTGAATCTGAGCTAAACCCTGATTGATATAACTTTCTAAAATCTAAATTAGTAACTTTCTCAAAAGAATCAGTGATGTTGAAAATGTTAATGAGCCTCAATAGATTATTAGGTGTGGGCATGTCCTCTCTATCTTGAATTAATAAACCATTAATATTAAGTGATACTTCTCCAAGAATATTTTTGTAACTTATCTGCCAAGGCAGAGAGTCCCAATAAATATCTACTTCGGTTGAAATTGTATCCATTTCAAAGTTTGGATTTATTCCAAATTGCTTAAACCCTTTTTCTGGTGAGCCTGAGTATATTTTAGATTTAAGTGCAGTTTGCCAACCCAAACTTTCTTTTACAATTTCAAGCCTTGAAATGCCATCACTAGTGCTTGTTAATCCCCATTTACCATAAATACCCTCGAGATTATTAAGTTTTAATAAACCGCTTGAAGGCTCCACATCAAATTTCCATTTACCATAGTCATTGGAATTAAGAATGAGTAAATCAGTTTCAAAAGAAAAACTGGTATTTAAATTATTAAAAACATTCAAAAATGCAGAATCTCCGAGCGAGTCATTTAAATCAATTTTTAAAAATCTAAAGTTTATTTGCGGAAGAAGATCTTTCTCTTTTGGAAGGAAAATCTTGCCTTCAAAATCATCATTTGAAATTTTAAATGCGTAGTTTTCTTTAGATTTTTCAGAGTAGATTCTTGTCTTAGGAATAATGAAGTCTGAATACTTAACCTCATTTATGACCAAGTTTTTAATGTTAAAATTGAATGACTGGTCATCGAATGTTTGGTTTTCTAAATTTAGCAAACCCAAATCAAATTTCTTAAAGGTACCAATTAGTGAAATGATGCCTGGTTCTGTAGTTATACTTTGCTTATCTGCACCCGCTATAAGGTAGCCCTGCTTTTTGTCTGACGAAAGATCAAGTTTACCTCTTAGTACATCTCCATACTTAAATATTAGTTGAGAATAATCTTTTGTGTGAGCAGGATAGTATTGAAAATTAAAACTAATCTCTTCATTTTTAGGTTTATAAAATGGATCTGAAAGAGAAATATTTGTACCTATTAAATCTGAAGAAAATTGAATGAAACTTTTTCTAATTTTTGTTCCTTTCTTAAAAGAAGGAATATTGATATCTATAAAAACTTGAGAAGATCCTGTAATTTTATCTTCTAAAGATTTAGGAATGAATTTTCTTAGCTGAACTATCTCTGTTGCACTAAAGACTGAATAATCAAGTGAGCTTATATTATTATCAATTTCGAAGGAAAGAGGAACTGAGTTAAGTTTTAGTGAAAGAAAGGCTTCTTTTAGACCATCTGTACTATCATATTGAATTGAAGAAAATATATTTTTTATATTAAAATCTAGAGGATTTATATTAAAACCTCCTTTCTTAATTTCAGTAGAAATCTTTAAATTTGAAGATAAGGACAATAACTCCATCTTTCTTGTTAAGGGTGAATGATAAATGTAATTAGTAAGATGGAGACCTTCAACATCTGTTAATTGAGATTCCTCGCCTTCAAATAAACCTATAATTGAAGAGAATGGTCCACTTGCATTTCCTTCTATCTGGAAAAAGTAATTTTCTTTATTTGTATATGTTTGAACTTTTGCATCGATAGTAGAACCAAGAAAATTGCCTCTTTTTAAATCACCTAAAAAATTGAAGTCATTAACTTTGAAATCGCCACTAACATCTCCTATTTTATAACTGTTGATGTTGATGCACATATTTTCAGCCGAACCAATAAGGCCAAAAGTAGCAGAGTTATCTTTATAAATTCTATCAACAGGGCCCCTATAAATTAAATCCGCACCTTCTGCCGAACCACACTCAATAAGACTCTTCAGAGTTTGCTTTGTTCCAGAAAGATATGGAGTATTAGGAAATAATAAGAAAGCCGAATTGTAATTTATTTTTTCTGCCCTTACTCTAAGATTAAGATCGCCTAAGCTTGTTACAGGGACTGGTTTTAAGTCTAAAAGTCCTGTTAACCTCTCTTCATTTAAAACACCAGAAAAGACCGATGGGAAAACCTCTAGTCCTAAAGATGAAATATTGAAATTAATATGAGAATTAAACTCATCAAAACTAAGTCTTTCATCTAAAAAATCCTTTGCAGCAACAGAGACTCGAGGTGAGGATATTTTAATTAAAGATTTACCATCATCTAATTTAATTTGGCCTGCTAGACCTTGAACATTTATTGCTTCTGAAAGTATTTCAATATCTTTGAATGAGGATCTAAAGAAGTCTGAGTTTAGATCTATAGATGAATCAATCAACTCTCCTTTGACATTTATGTCTAAACCGTAACTTTGAATCAGTAGGTTTATAATTTTAGTATTTGATAAGTCTATCTTGGGGAAAATAAATACGGGATTCTTGAAATCTAAATCAACAAAAAAATCGGGAACTCTAAGGGTATTGTCATAGTTTAAAAAGGAGCTTACTTGCAACAAGTAAGAGTCTGAATCTTTTAGATTGAAACTCGATGAAAAAGCATTTATGCCCAATAAACTTTTACTCAACGAGGCATCAAAATTTCCTCTAAGATTTAAAAGTTCATTTTGAAGAAATGAAAAGTTAATAAATGAGTTAATCTCTCCATCAAAATCGCAATTTTTGCAGAATTGGGAGATTAACTTTTGACTTACTAAAAAATTAGAGGCGCTTAGATGACCCCTTAAAAGAGCCCCACTTGTATTCTCTTCACTGAGCACTTTTACTAACATACTATTAGATTTTTTATCCAGCAGATTAAGCTCTAAACTAGGGCCATCTTTATCACGTACAAAAGATAGCCTGCCTTTCAATAAAATTTTATTACCATCAGAAATATTAAAATTTCTCAGATTGAGCTCTTTAATTTTGGTGAGAAAATTTAAAGACCCTTTGAGATTAAGTGTTTCCTCTTTGTTTCCTTGGAAATAATTAGCCTCTATTTCAGAGATGTTGATTTTTGAAATTAGATTACCTCTCAATAAATTCATCAAGGAGAACTCTAACCAAAGATCTTTGACGAAAAGTCTCTGATCTTTATTTACAAGATTAATATCTTTAAAATAAACAGAGGGCTTTAGAGGGTGCCAGTTTGACTCTACAATGGTGAAGTTTGAATTTGCATCAAAATTAGAAAGAATTAAGTATTTATAAAACGTGTTTTGTAAAACAATACTTGAAACAATTAGTATCATCCCTAAATAAAAAGGCAGAATCCAAGACACTATAGAGGTAATTTTTTTCATACCAATATTAAATTCTAATTTTCCTTCGTCTAAACTCTCTAAGGATGAAAAACAGAGGTATCCAAATAAGAGACGAAATTAAAGCGAAGAGAAAAGAATCGAAAAGATAATTTCTATCTGAAAGATTAATACCTGGAGCCATATCATTAAAGTCAAAACCAAATGCAAGCTTGAATATAAAAAATAGAAAAAATAGAGTTACCGATTGCTGCCACATTGGAGAGACTCTAAATTGATAGAAAAAACGTTGGCAAATGTAAGTTATCAAAACGAATAAAGCAGCATGTAATCCTAACAATGTTCCCGTGGATACATCCAATAGCAGTCCAAAAAGTAAAGCCTCAAAGATCCCTACTCTATCTGGCAAGGCCATATTCCAATAAATTAAAACTAATAAAGTTAAAACTGGTTTCCAGAGTATTAACATTTCAGGCGTAATATAAATATCAATTATAAAAGCCAAAAATAAGGAGCTATAAATCCAGAATTGATTCAAGAAAGATTTATTCATGCTTATAGATTAAAAAAAAGTCCTGATTAATGGGAGTCTGAGAAAAGTCTATTTCTATCCTCAAAAATTCACTATCAGCAGGATCCTCTATAGAAATAATTTCTCCAACTAATATATTTTGAGGAAATACACCTCCCAAACCTGATGTAAATATTTTTTCTCCGATGGAAAATTTAGAAGTTTTCTTAACATAACTCAGTTGCCCTGCTCTTTCTAAGCCAAACCCTTTTAGGGTAGAGTGAATTGAACTGGTCCCTGAAACAACTGGAATTGATGACCTAATATCTTGAATCAAAAAAACTTCTGCCGTAGAAATGCCTACGTTACTAATCCTACCTACTAATCCTTTCTCGGAAATAACAGAGTTATTAATTTTAATATCATGATCCCTTTCTATATCTAAAACTAATAAAGGCTGGAAAGTATTTGAAGATAGAAGGTTTTTTTTAGAAATTTTGAAACTTTCTTTATTAAGATCAGATGAAGACCAAAGAGTATTTATTCTTTCTAAATCAATAGCGAGTTTTTTTGCCAGCTGATTAGTGACTTTTANTTTTAAATTTTCTTCTTCAAGAGTTTTAAGTCTCTTNTCCAAAGTTACTCTGGCTGAGAAAAAAGAACTTGTTATATCTGCAACATATCCTGGAAAATTAATTATCAAGCTTATGGGTTTAAGAATTTCATGGCTAACCAATCTCAAAGTAGAAGAAGTTTCAAACTTCACATCACTTATCATGAGACAAATACAAAAGATTACAGCAAAAACAACTCTCGAGGGTTTCATAGCGGGAATAGCAAATATCGCCTCGCTACTTATATAAGAAACCTTGTGTTCACGCTTGAGCATAGATAAATGATACTCAGAGAGAATTAATAAAGATATCTTAAAGTATTACTCTGTTGATAAAAGGTCTATATCGTACTTATCCATTATCTCTAAAGCACTTCCTCCACCCTTTGCAACACAAGTTAATGGATCTTCAGCCACTATAACCGGTAATCCTGTTTGACTGGCTATTAAGACGTCTAAATCACGTAACATAGCTCCCCCTCCGGTTAAAACGATGCCTCTTTCGCTTATATCTGCACTAAGTTCAGGCGGAGAGGCTTCTAGGGCTGTTCTTATTGCTTGAATAATGGATGACAGTGGTTCGAGCATAGCATCATAAGCTTGCTTACTATTCATAGTAAAGGTTATAGGTATACCTTCAGCCAAATTCCTTCCCCGTACTTCCATTTCAATAACTTCAGAATCAGGAGAGGCAGTTCCGATAACATGTTTTACTTTTTCAGCAGTAGTCTCTCCCAGCAAGACACCTTGATTTCTTCTTACATAGGAAATAATGGCCTCATTTAATTTATCGCCCCCAACCTTTAATGAGTGGGCATAGACTACTCCGTTTAAAGCAAGGATAGCTACCTCAGTAGTTCCTCCACCTATATCCACCACCATAGATCCTGTAGCTTCTTCAACTGGTAAACCAGCTCCTATAGCTGCGGCCATAGGCTCTTCTATCAGACGAACTTCTCTTGCGCCTGCTTTAAGAACCGATTCTCTTATGGCCCTTCTTTCAACTTGAGTTGATTCACAGGGCACACATACCAAAATTCTAGGGCTTGGTCTAACAAAACTATCCTCATGAACTTTTTGAACAAAATATTTAAGCATTTCTTCAGTAACTTGAAAATCAGCTATTACGCCGTCTTTTAAAGGTCTAATAGCAGTTATATTGCCTGGTGTTCTTCCAAGCATTTTTTTTGCTTCCGTTCCAACTGCAACAACGGTTCTTTGGCCATTATTGTTTCTTATAGCTACAACTGATGGCTCATCTAGGATTATTCCTCGTTCCTTTACATACACAAGAGTATTTGCTGTACCCAAGTCAATTGATAGGTCATTTGAGAACAATCCTCTTAATCTTTTTAACATTTAGTTTCCCGTTAAGAATTGCTTTGATTCTATTTAAATGTAACTCTAGCAATAGCATTGTTTTTGAGCAAGCTACAATATGCTACATTACCCATCTTTTTAAAATAATACATTCAAAAATATGGCTCTAAGCGACAAAGAATTAAAAGAAATTTCTTACCTTGCAAGGATAAATGTAAAGGAAGAATCATTTTCTTCATTGAAAAAGGAACTTGAACAGATCTTAACTCTTTTTGAAGAACTCAACGAAGCTGACACGTCATCTGTAGATGCCATGTCGCATCCTCTAGATCTATCTCAACCAACAAGAAAAGATGAAGTTACTGAAGAAAATAAAAGAGATGAGCTGCTTAAAAATGCACCTTCTGTTAAATCAGGACTCTTTATTGTTCCTAAAGTGATAGACGGAGAAGCATAAAATGGATCTGCACAAACTTTCTCTTAAAGAACAACTAGAAGGCTTAAAAAAAAGTGAATTTACATCTGTAGAGCTGACTTCGCATTACCTTAAAAGAATTTCTAAACATGACGAAAAGTTCAATTCATTTATAACAGTAACTGAAGAGAATGCTCTGATGCAGGCAAAAGCAGCTGATGAGCGCTATAAAAAAGATAAATCTCTTCCTCTTGACGGAGTACCTATCGCTCATAAAGATATTTTTTGCACCAAAGGAGTAAGAACAACTTGTGGGTCAAAAATGCTGTCAAATTTCGAAGCTCCCTACTCTTCAACGGTCTATACAAAGCTTGATGAACAGGGCATGGTGATGTTGGGAAAAACAAATATGGATGAATTTGCGATGGGTTCATCAAACGAGACAAGTTACTTTGGTCCAGTTAGCAACCCGTGGGATACTGAATATGTTCCTGGAGGATCTTCTGGAGGCTCTGCATCTTGTGTTTCTGCTGAGTTAGCACCGATAGCAACAGCAACTGATACCGGTGGTTCTATTAGACAGCCAGCATCTTTATGCGGTCTAACTGGAATAAAACCTACCTATGGAAGGGTTTCAAGATATGGAATGATTGCTTTTGCTTCAAGTCTAGATCAAGGCGGTGTTGTAGCGAGGTCGGCTGAAGATGCTGCATTAATTCTTGAAGGAATGTCTGGGCATGACCCAAAAGATTCAACTAGCTTAAAACTGCCATCGCCAGATCTTACAAAGAATCTTAAGGATTCTATACAAGGCATGAAAATTGGCCTTCCTAAAGAATTCTTTGAACAAGATATGCCATCTTATGTAGAACAATCAATCCAAGAAGCAATTGAAACTTATAAAAGTCTTGGAGCTGAAATCGTAGAAGTGTCATTAAAAAATATTAACTTATCGCTACCAATTTATTACATTATTGCTCCGGCTGAGTGTTCAGCTAATCTATCAAGATATGATGGTGTTAGATACGGTTACAGATGTGAGGATCCCAAAGATATAGAAGATCTATACATGAGAACAAGAGAAGAAGGTTTTGGAGCTGAGGTAAAAAGGAGAATACTAATAGGGACTTATGCCCTTTCAGCTGGTTTCTATGATGCCTATTATCTTAAAGCTCAGAAATGTAGACAGCTTGTGGCTAATGATTTTACTAATGCTTTTGAGTCTGTAGACGTTATTTTATCTCCAACCACCCCAGGAACAGCATTCAAGGCTGGGGAAAAAAGCGATGATCCGACAGAGATGTATTTACAAGATATATTCACTATTCCTGCTAATTTGGCGGGTTTACCTGGAATATCTATTCCATGCGGAGAGCATGACGGACTTCCCTTAGGAATGCAGTTAGTCGGAAATTCACTTCAAGAAGACAAACTTCTGCAGTTTGCACATTCTTATCAATCTAATACAGATTGGCACAAAAAAATGCCAAATATTTAATATGAACGAAAATTTGAACAACTGGGAAGCAGTTATTGGACTAGAAATACATGTTCAATTATCGACTAAGTCAAAACTATTTTCTGGAGCTAGCACTAATTTCGGTGCCCTTCCAAATACTCAAGCATGCAATATAGATCTAGCAATGCCAGGCGTTTTACCAGTTCTTAATGAAGAAGTATTGAAGATGGCTATCAAACTAGGGACAGCTCTTAATGCTGATATAAATAGTCCAACTAGTTTTGCCAGAAAAAACTACTTTTATCCTGACTCGCCTAAAGGTTATCAGATTAGTCAAATGGATAAACCAATAGTAGAAGGTGGATATTTGGATATAGAAACCGAAAGTGGTACTAAGAGAATTGGAGTCACGAGGGCTCATTTAGAAGAAGATGCAGGTAAATCTCTACATGATGATTTTGAGGGACAATCGGGAATAGATCTAAATAGAGCGGGAACTCCTCTATTAGAAATCGTATCTGAGCCAGAAATAAGTACTCCAGCAGAAGCCGTGGCCTATTTAAAATCCATCCATTCCATTATTAGATATCTAGCTATTTCCGATGGGAATATGGCAGAGGGTTCCATGAGATGCGATGCCAATGTATCCGTCAGAAAAAAAGGAGATTTAGAACTAGGCACAAGAACCGAGACTAAAAATGTTAACTCTTTTAGATTTGTTGAAAAGGCTATTCAGTATGAAATAGAGAGGCAAGTACATGAAATAGAATCAGGAAATACGATCACACAAGAGACTAGGCTTTACGATTCTCAAAATAATACAACTAGACCAATGAGATCTAAGGAATATGCTAATGATTATAGATATTTTCCTGAACCAGATTTACTTCCTATAACTCTAGAAAAGGACTTTATTGAAAGCGTAATAAACGATATGCCAGAAATGCCAAATGAAAAAAAAGAAAGATTTGTTTCTAAATTTTCATTAAGCAATTATGACGCTGATCTTTTGGCAGCAGATAAGGATATTGCCAATTATTTTGAAGAAGTAGTTAAGATTTCAGACTCTCCAAAATTAAGTACAAATTGGATAATGGGAGAACTCTCTGCTCTGCTAAATAATGAAAATTTAAATATAAAAGATTCAAAAGTTTCTTCAGATAAATTAGGTCAATTAATTCTTAGAATAGAAGATGCAACTATCTCAGGAAAGATTGCGAAAGATATTTTTGAAAAGATGTGGATATCAGGCAAAGAAGTTGACGAGATTATCCAAGATGAGGGCCTAGAACAGGTAACTGATGATAAGCAAATTGAAGCAATGATTGATGAAGTAATTAAAAGCAATCCTGAACAACTTGAGCAATATCGATCAGGAAAAGATAGGCTTTTTGGATTCTTTGTAGGACAAGTAATGCAAGCTTCCAAAGGAAAAGCTAACCCTAAACAAGTTAACGATATTCTTAAATCTAAATTAGAAAAATAACCTATCTTGTAAGTGCAGATTTATCATATTATTGAAGTCCTTAAGGACCTCTTTTCTTTCTCTTTTATTTGCTTTTACGCAGTAATCTAGAAAACCATATAGAGAAAGTAAAACTAAATTCGCTTGCCTGTCTAAGACTGAATCTATCTTACCAGGCCACCCTTTCTTTATTATTATTCTGATTTTTTGTCGATAATATTTCTTTGTACGATCTCTTTCTGCAAGGCACTTAGGTAAGTAAAAAATAGCTGAGTAAACTAAATCACTGTAATCAGGCAATAGATCGACCATTTTTAATACGGAACTTTCCATAAGATCTTTAGCATCATTGGGTGTTTTGCAATTTTTTATACCCTTCTCAAGATGTGCTTCTATTTTTCTGGTTACTCTTTTTTGCTCGTTTAAAAATATATCTTCCACATCAAGAAAAAAATCTGTTAATTCATTGAGGGGCATTTCCATTTCGTGAGCCAATTGAATAAAAGATATGGTGTGAACTGTTTTATCCATCTTCCTGATAGAGTCCATGGACTTTTGGATAATCTTTACTTTCTTTTGAACGTCAACATTCATCTTAAAAAAACTTTCTATCCTGAAGGTGTAAATTAAGCATGTTTCTAAAGTCGCTAAGAATCTTTAATCTTTCATTTTTAGGAATATGCACTACATGATCGATAAAGCCATAAAATAAAACTGTAACTAGTTCAGATTGCCTTTGAATTACTTTCTCATCCTTGCCAGGCCATCCTCTTTTGATAAGTTTGGTAAACTTTTCTTTAACTTTAATCCTATTTTTATCTCTGAATTTAACACATGCCGGTAAGTAGCAAGATAACTCGAAACGTAAATCAGAGTCTTTACTTAGCGTTTCTACAAATCTTTCAAAAAATATTTCAAAGGCTCTCATATAGTCTCCAGGAGTTTTGGCTTTCTTAATTTGTTTATCCCAATACCTATGGAGCGATTCCCAGTCTTTCTTCTGAGCTTTAAGAAATATGTCTTCAGTGGTTGTATAGAATGAACTGAGTTCATCAATACCTACATCTAGCTCTTTAGCAATGGCTGCAAAGCTTAACAATTCAATTCTTTTCTTCTTCCTAAGAGAATTAATTGCACTATTTACTACCTTTTCCGTAAGAATACTGGAAGTATTTTTCATAAAAGTCTAAGTCATAAACATAGATAGCGTTTCAGCTATATAGGCTGGTTTTTCAACGCCTTCTATTTCCATTGTGACCTCGGTCTTCATTAGATATCGGCCATCACCTTTATCATCTACAGAAACGCACTTACTATGAGTCCTGACCTTTGCCCCTACATTGACTGGGTTAATGAATCTTACTTTATCAAGTCCATAATTAAAGACCATTTTTAAATTCTCAGGAGCTAAGACTGCCTGTGATGTAAGATGCGGAAGTAAAGATAAAGATAAAAATCCATGAGCTATCGTTGAGCCAAACAAGGGTGTGGCTTTTTCTGAATCTACATGGATGAACTGATGATCTAACGTGGCATCAGCAAATGTATTTATTCTATCCTGATCTACCTCGAACCAATCTGAAGATCCTATTTCTTGTCCTACGTAATCTACTAATTTTTCTGCTGGTACTAATCCAATCATTTCTTTTCTCCTATTTATTAATTAAATAATTCTTATATTCATCTCTTAAATTTGTTTTTAAAAGTTTACCAGTAGCTGTGTGCGGCAGGTCCTCAACAAATATAACATCATCAGGTAACCACCATTTGGCAACTTTACCATCAAGGAAATTTAAGAGGTCTTCTGCTGAAGGATTTCCATCAGAAGTTTTCACTACAAGCAGTAATGGCCTTTCATCCCATTTCTCGTGAAGCACGCCTATGACACATGCTTCTGCAACTTCCGGATGACCAACTGCGGCATTCTCAAGATCAATAGAACTAATCCATTCGCCACCAGACTTAATGACATCTTTACTTCTATCTACAATCTCCATATAGCCTTCTGGATGGATTTTTGCAACATCTCCTGTATCAAACCAGCCATTCTCATCTTTTGCGCTCTCTTCGGCCTTAAAATACCTTTCTACAATTGTTGGACCTTTTACAAGAAGTCTTCCAAAAGCGATTCCATCCTTTGGTAATTCATTGCCATCATCATCTGCTATTGTCATATCTACACCAAAAAAGGCTTTTCCTTGTTTTTGTTGCAGGTCATACCTGTCTTCTAAATCCATATTATCCATTTCTGCAGTCTTCACAGTTGCTGTACCTAAAGGGCTCATTTCAGTCATACCCCATCCATGCATGAGAAACACATTATGCTTCTCTTCAAACTCTTGAATCATGGCTCTTGGAGCTGCGGCTCCTCCAACCAAGGCTGTATCGACTGAGTCTATAGTTTTATTAGAGCCGCTTAAGTACTGAAGTAGACCAAGCCAAACTGTAGGTACTCCCATCAATAGATCTGGTTTCTCAGATTCAATAAGTTCATGGATCGATTCTCCATCTAGCTTTGGACCAGGGAATACTAGCTTTGCACCAAACATGGCAGCTGCATATGGGATTCCCCATGCATTTACGTGAAACATTGGAACTACTGGGAGAATAACTGTAGAGCTTGATACTTTAGCAACATTTCCCGAGCTAACTATCCAAGCATGCAGTACTGTTGATCGGTGAGAGTACAAAACTCCCTTAGGATTACCAGTTGTACCCGAGGTATAACATAAACTGGAAGCAGTATTTTCATCGAATTCTGGCCAATCAAAATCATCGGATTCTTCAGATATTAAATCTTCATAGCAAATAACATTCTTAAGTTTAGTTTCAGGCATATTATCTTTATCAGTAAGAATGATAAAACCTTTAACATCGCTTAAATCATCTTCTAATGACTCTACAAGCTCAACAAAAGAAAGATCAATAAAAAGATACTGATTTTCTGCATGATTGATGATGTAGGTTAGTTGTTCAGGAAAAAGTCTTGGGTTGACTGTATTTACAACACAACCAATTCCAGAAACTCCAAAATAAAGCTCAAAATGCCTATAACCATTCCAGGCCAAAGTCCCTACTGTATCTCCTTTAGTTAAACCGAGTTTAACCAGTGCATTCGCCAACTTCCTTGATCTTTTGGCAGCCTCAGAAAAAGTATATCTATGAATAGGACCTTCAACTGTTCTAGATACTACCTCAGCATCGCTATGATACTTTTCAGCATGCTCTATCAGGCCTGATATCAATAGCTGGCCACTCATCATGTTTCCTAGCATTTTTTTCTCCTACTTTCTTAATATTGTTCTTGTTAAAGGGTCAGAATATCTTCGCTTCAACCACTCTTCAAGACTAAATTCACTCTGCCCATCATTTATTTTTTTTAATAGAATTAAATCAAAATAAAAATTCCATAAAAATGGAGCCCATTCAAGTTGCAGTTCACTCTTCCATTCTATGCAAAGCTCATTTTGAGTTGATAAAAGCTTATCAATCTTTTTAGCAGTCAGATTTTGATGTTTCTTAAAGGGATCTAAAAAATAAGGAAGAATGAATTTGAAATTCTTGGGAATATTGTAAGAATCAATAATCTGATGATCTGTCTTGGATATAGCAAACCTTTCTAAGCAGATACTATCGGTAATTGGCATTCCCGTAGGGTTAATCCCAATTCCTTCAACTACTTTATCGAGTAAAGCCCTTCCTTTGTATGGCCCAATAAAAAATCTTGTGGGACAGTAATCATTTGCATAAAAATTATCCCAAATGATGATAGGATTTTTAAACAAGCTCTTTAAATCTTTGAGATTTTTTAATGAAATAGACTTACTCACAACCTCATCTCCAGTCCATAAGATGTTTATATTAGGATCTATATTTGCAGCCAATACTTGCAAATACTCATTGTCTTTAATCTCCCCTCTGGCAAAACTTTTGCAATAGACTGTTGGACAAATCATCAAGGGATTTTTATTGATATTCTTGATAGAAGAAACATGTTGAATAATTTTAAGATGGGTCTCTGCAAGTTCTGCATTTCTTGCTTGATCTATGTCGTCAAAGAGAATCGCAAAATCCTTAAAACCAATTTTTTGAGCCTGTAGGATTTTTTTAGTTAAAGACTGTATATATTTATTTGAGAATTTTGTAATGTTCATTCCAGGTGATAAAGCAAAAACAGGTCTTACCGAATTCTTTTTGGAATCTCTAATAAAGGACTTTAGAGTCTTTATTTCCGAATCAGGGTAAGGTTTCTCCCAATTAACCCTGTGAAAGGAATCTTCTTTAGGGCCATATAAATAAAAATCCATATTTAATTTACCCATATGATCTAAAACCTTGCATCTGTCTTGCTCAGAAAAAAATCGACCGTAATAACCTTCTATATATCCTTTTAGCATTTCTTTATTTTTCCTGAACAAACCCTATCATCTCCATTTAAATCTTTAAACTTTCTTATTTCAGAAAAGTTATATTTTTTTAAGAGCGATATGACTTGTTGAGATTGCTCATGGCCATGCTCTAAATACAGCGATCCTTTGTTTACAAGTCTTTCAGGGCTTTTGCTAATAACTGTTTCAATATCCTTTAATCCTTTAGATGCAGAGATAAGTGCACTTATTGGTTCAAATTTTAGTCCATCAGAATGAACTCGTGGATCATCAGGATCAATGTATGGAGGATTACAAATAATAATATCAAATGTATCTGATGCAAATGCCTCTAACCAATCTGAGTGAATAAATGAAACACTTAATGAATTAGATTGCATATTCTTTGAAGCAACCTCTAAGGCCTTAAAGCTTTTATCAGAGCAAAATACATCCCATCCGACCCTTTCTTTTGACAAAGCAAGTCCTAAGGCTCCAGACCCAGTTCCTAAATCTAAT
>JGI20158J14315_10000042_pt1 | contig 71763 bp, 72 predicted proteins | sample COG_08_FD_14315 | JGI IMG/M metagenome (IMG submission 14315)
TTTAAAGCCGAAGATGAACCCGCTGCAAATAAGACTACAGCTAAAAAAGCTGCTGTAAAGAAGACTTCGGCTAAAAAAGCTCCAGCTAAAAAAGCCCCAGCTAAAAAAGCTTCAGCTAAAAAAGCTGCTGTAAAGAAGACTTCGGCTAAAAAAGCTCCGGCTAAAAAAGCTCCGGCTAAAAAAGCTGCTGTAAAGAAGGATTAGGTTTACTAGCGCTTTTGCGCTTGTATAATTACCAACTGATGGGCTTTGGGCCCTAGCTCATAGCTCATTCTAATAAAGGATGTGGTAGATTTATTGCAGCCTAAAAAAGGGTATTAAGTTATGGCTTCAGCTTCTGAACAGCTTGCTCAAAATATGAATTTAGGTGTATTTGCTAAAGCTAAAGAGCTTCAGCAGAGATTACTTTTTACTTTATTTATTCTAATCGTTTACCGCGTAGGAACTTTCATACCTGTTCCGGGTATGGATATAACACAATTTCAGGCGGCATTTAACTCTGGAGGCGGTGGTTTATTAACACGTTTAAACATGTTTGCTGGAGGTGCTGTGGAAAGAATGGCTATTTTTGCGCTTAACGTTATGCCATATATTTCTGCTTCTATAATAATGACTTTAATGAAAGGTTCGATTGGATCTCTGAAAGAGCTCGATAAGGATGGGGAGCAGGGAAGGAAGCAAATAAATCAATATACTAGGTACCTAACTGTTTTTCTGGCTGCTTTCCAAGCATATGGTATTGCTCGTGCACTGCAGTCAACACCAGGTGCTGTAATCAACCCAGGTCTTTTCTTTGAGGCATCGACAGTAATTACCTTAGTGGGCGGTACAATGTTTTTGATGTGGATGGGAGAACAGGTTACTGCTAGGGGTGTTGGTAATGGCGTATCGTTAATAATTTTTGCTGGTATTGTTGCGGAACTGCCAAAAGCTATCTTCCAAGCTTTTAGTTTAAATCAACAGGGCTCTGTAAGTGAACTGCTGTTAATATTTTTAATATTACTATTTGTCGGTTTATCAATGTTAATAGTTTATGTGGAGAGAGCACAAAGAAGACTATTAGTGCAATATCCCAAAAGACAAATGGCTGGAGGAAAAACATTCGGTGGTGAAAGCTCATTCATGCCTTTAAAGTTAAATACAGCCGGTGTTATACCTCCCATTTTTGCAAGTTCATTACTTTTATTGCCTGCAACATTTGGACAACTCGCATTAAATGGGGATGGTGCAGGTTCAGGTATAATGACTACATTGCTAGCTTATATTGGATATGGGTCGCCTGTTTATCTTACTTTGTACGGACTTTTAATTATCTTCTTTTGTTATTTTTACGTTCCATATGTGTTCAAGCCTGATGATGTTGCAGATAACATGCGCAAAAATGGCGGGTTTCTGCCAGGTATTCGTCCTGGTGAAAGAACAGCACAGTATTTGAGTTATGTACTTTCACGATTGACTTTTATTGGAGCAATATATGTGGCCTTCGTTTGCGTGCTACCGGAATATATTATAGCTCAGTCGGGAGGTTCAATACCTCCCTCAGTTGCTATGCTAATTGGCGGCATGTCTCTTTTAATTATAGTTTCTGTTACGCTTGATACTGTGGCTCAAATACAATCACATTTGATAGCGCATCAATATGAAGGACTAATAAAGAAGTCACGAATGCGTAGGCGTAAAAAATAAAGACAGGAAAAGCGAAATGAATATTGTAATGTTTGGACCACCAGCTGCGGGTAAGGGGACACAAGCAAAGAAGCTTGTTTCTAAACATTCTTTATTGCAGCTTTCTACAGGCGATATGCTTCGTCAAGCTAGGGCCTCTGGTACCGAACTTGGCGGAAAGGTATCAGGAATAATGGATAGGGGAGAACTAGTTTCTGATGAAATAGTTATTTCACTGATCGAGGAACAAATTTCTTCAAATAAAGATAATCGTGGTTTCATATTTGATGGTTTCCCAAGAACAGTAGCTCAAGCAGAGGCTTTAGACGCTCTTATGGGTCTATATGATTCGCAGATAGATGTTGTTGTGAGTTTAAAAGTTGATGATAGCTCTTTAATAAATCGTATAACTAAGAGATTTAAGGAAGAGGGTCGTGCAGACGATAACCCAGAAAGCTTTAAAGTACGTTTAAATGCCTATAATACGCAAACTGCAAGTTTATTACCCTATTATCTATCACAAAGAAAGCTTCATGAGGTAGATGGAATGTTAAGTATTAATGAAGTTTCAGTGTTAATTAACGAAGCATTAAAAAATAAAAATAAGGAATAAATTTAGAGTATTTGTAATTATTAATCAGTTATTTTTACTTTCAATTGCTCTGGAAAGTAAAAATAGATGAAATTTGTTTAAAATGAGGGAATGTGGAGCTTGACGGAGCCATCGCTTACGACTAAGTAACCCGCTTTCTCGGGAAGTTTGGTCACTCCGTTCTTTTTGTGTGTAAAATTAGTGGTGGTCCAGAAAAACGAAGATTGAAATATTAAGGAGGCCAATGTGGCTCGAATAGCAGGGGTTAATATACCCACCAATAAACGCGTAACAATCGCACTGCGCTATATACATGGTATAGGACCAGCAAAGGCTGAGGAGATCTGTGTAAAAGTTGGCATTCAGGCTGAGAGGCGCGTTGCAGACTTGACTGATCAAGAAATTCTAAAAATCAGAGAATCTATTGATGCAGACCACATGGTTGAAGGAGATCTTCGACGAGAGGTTGGTCAAAATGTTAAAAGATTAATGGATATGGGTAATTACAGAGGATTACGTCATCGTCGTGGCTTACCTGTACGTGGACAAAGAACTCATACTAATGCTCGAACTCGCAAGGGTCCTGCAAAGGCCATTGCTGGTAAGAAGAAATAGGTAGGATAAAATGGCAAAAGAACCGGGTCGTGTCCGCCGCGCGGACAAAAAGAACATAACATCGGGTGTTGCCCATGTTAATTCGACATTTAATAATACAATGATTACAATCACAGATGCTCAAGGTAACTCAGTAGCATGGTGTTCTGCTGGTGCAATGGGTTTTAAGGGTTCAAGAAAATCTACACCTTATGCAGCTCAAGTTGCTGCCGAAGAGGCTGCGCGAAAAGCGGCAGAACATGGAATGAATACATTGGAAGTTAACGTAAATGGACCTGGTTCAGGCCGTGAAAGCGCAGTCAGGGCACTTCAGGCCGCAGGTTTTACAATCACAACAATTCGAGATGTAACACCGATACCACATAACGGTTGTCGTCCACCAAAACGTCGCCGAGTATAATAAACCCAATAACGGGATTTTTTTGTAGCGTTAACTGCGCTACGCATTAGCATTAAGAGGTCACACTGTGATTGAAAAAAATTGGCAAGAACTTATCCGTCCGATCAACCCAGAGATTGAGCCGAGTCGCGATCCAGAAAGAAAAGCTGTTGTAACTGCTGAGCCCCTGGAGCGGGGTTTTGGTATGACTTTAGGTAACGCACTAAGAAGAGTGTTACTTTCATCACTTCAGGGCTCTGCTGTTTCTGCGGTGCAGATTGATGGTGTAGTGCATGAATTTACATCTATTCCAAACGTTATGGAAGATGTTACTAATGTTGTTTTGAATCTCAAGGGTCTTGCCGTAAGAATGCACGCTGAAGGACCTAAGAAGCTTTTATTACGTAAATCAGGGGCAGGACCTGTTACAGGCGCAGACATTGAAGAAACGGCTGATGTTGAAATTTTAAATAAAGATCATGTCATATGCAATGCTGATGAAGGCGCCGACATACGAATGGAACTTACAGTAACAACTGGTAAAGGGTATGTACCTGCAGCCGAATCTCGACCAGAGGATGCTCCAATAGGATTAATTTCCATTGATGCACTATACTCGCCTGTAAAAAGAGTTGCGTACCGTGTTGAGGATACACGTGAAGGTCAAGTTCTAGATTACGATAAGCTAATCATTGATATAGAAACCAATGCTGCTGTTTCACCGGAGGATGCAGTAGCAGTAGCAGCTCGTATATTGCAAGATCAATTCCAAGTCTTCGTTAACTTTGATGATCCTGAGGATGTTGGTCGCGGGGAAGAAAAGCCCGAATTGGACTTCAACCCAGCTCTTCTTCGCAAAGTTGATGAACTTGAGTTATCAGTTCGTTCAGCTAATTGTCTCAAAAATGATAATATAGTATATATCGGTGATTTAATCCAAAAGTCAGAATCAGAAATGCTTAGGACCCCTAATTTTGGTAGAAAGTCATTAAATGAGATTAAGGAAGTTCTTGCTGCAATGGGTCTTCATTTAGGTATGGATGCGCCTAACTGGCCCCCAGAGAACATCGAAGAGTTAGCAAAAAAATACGACGATCACATATAAGCTTGTATTGTAAAATAAAAGGATAATATCATGCGTCATAAAATGGCACATCGAAAGCTCAACAGAACTGCATCTCACCGTAAAGCTATGTTTGCAAATATGGCTTCCAGCTTGATAGAGCATGAGCAAATAGTTACTACTTTACCAAAAGCCAAGGAGTTAAGACCCATAGTTGAAAAACTTGTAACGCTTGCAAAAAAAGGTGATTTAAATAGTCGTAGAATTGCTATCGCTAGAACTAGAAATAGAGACATGTCAAAAAAACTTTTTGATGTTCTTGGTCCTCGTTATAAAGAGAGACAAGGTGGTTATATCCGTATTATGAAAGCTGGTTTCAGATTCGGGGATAACGCCCCGATGGCCGTTATTGAATTTGTTGATCGAGATGAAAGTGCTAAAGGTGCTATTGATCATGAGAAAAAAGAAACAACTGAAGCATAAAATTAGTTCAAATTTTTAAACTACCCGTCTTTATGGCGGGTTTTTTTTTGATCAAAAAATGATAAAGTACAGACAAGCTATAGATATATGAACTAAATAGTGTAAGCATATGAATTCAAAAAAGGAGTTATTTTGTGGTTAAATTAATAGTAAATGGACAAAATCATGAAATTAATATTAACCCAGACACCCCACTCCTCTGGGTTTTAAGAGAAAAACTAGGATTGATAGGCACAAAATTTGGCTGTGGATCATCTTTATGTGGCGCGTGCACAATTCATATTAATGGAAAGCCAATCCGTTCATGTGTCACGCCGGTATCAAGTATAGAAGGCAAGAGTGTAACAACGATTGAGGGTTTGGCAGATTCTGAAGGATCTCTTCATCCAGTTCAAGAAGCTTGGATAGAACATCAGGTACCTCAATGCGGGTATTGTCAATCTGGTCAAATTATGTCTGCTATCGCATTGCTAGAAAGGAACCCTAATCCTTCAGATGATGATATTGATACATCTATGCGTGGCAATATTTGCCGCTGCGGAATGTATGGACGAATAAAGGCTGCTATCAAATCAGCGGCAAAGAAAGTTTAGGTAATTAAATGACTAAGCCAAATAAAAAAAATGCAACCAAGAAAATTGAGGAAATTAATAGATCTTCATTAAAAGTATGGTCACGTCGAGGATTTATTGGAGCTGGTGCAATTGCAGGTATAACCGCAGGGGGTGCCTTAATGGTGGGCATTGCTATTCGTCCAGGCGACCGTACTGAAGATTTATCAGCGTATGTCACTAATGGAGACGAACAACTTATAACTACATGGGTAAAAATAGCCTCTGATAACACTGTTACAGCGATTATTCCTCATGGTGAAATGGGGCAGGGGGTTCATACTGCTCTATCAGCCATGCTTGCTGAAGAAATGGAAGCAGATTGGGATGCTATGAAAATTATAGAAGCCCCAGCTGAAAAAGATTATGCTAATTTTGTTTTAGCAAGAGAGTTTATATTTGGTTCAGCTAATGTGCCTACGGTGTTATTTGATACAGTTAATGGTGCTATGCTTGCTGCGGCCAAGTCGATGAATATGCAAATCACCGGTGGATCAACTTCGGTAAGATTTACAGGGACAGGGGCAATGTTAACTGCCGGTGCAGCCGCAAAAGAGTTATTATTAAGTGCCGCTTCAAAACAATGGAGTGTATCAATTTCAGAATTGCGTGCAGAGAAAGGCTTTATCTATCATAATGATAAAAAAGCCCCTTTTTCAGAGTTCGCTGAGATTGCAGCAACTTTAAAGCCAAATTTAAAACCAAAACTAAAAAAACGAAATGAATATCAGTTGATTGGCAAGTCTCTTCCAAGGGTTGATATTCCCTCAAAGGTAGACGGAACAGCTATTTTTGGGATTGATGCTACAGTTAGTGGTATGAAATATGGAACTGTTAAAGCCGCACCTGTTCATGGTCAAAAAGTAAAGGTAATGGATGCCTCTCTGGCTAAAAAAATGCCAGGCGTTTATGGTATTTATAATATGGAAGACTACATAGCCGTAGTAGCAGATGGTTATTGGCAAGCCAAAAACGCATTGGATGTAATTGATGTAACGTGGACAAACAATGAAACCAAAAATATTGATGATGGAATTATTTTTGAACAATATAGGAATGCTATCAAAACCCGTAAGGGAAAAACACTTCATAAATCAGGGAATACAAAAAAATTAATAAATGAATCTGCTTCATTTTATGAAGCTGAATATACTGTTCCATTTCTGGCGCATGCATGCATGGAACCTATGAATGCAACTGCGTGGTATCGAGATGGAAAATGTGATATTTGGGCTGGTACTCAAAACCCACTGGGTACGCGGCAGGTAACTGCAGATACTCTTGATATCGACATTGATAGCGTAACAGTACACACAGCCTTTATGGGAGGAGGCTTTGGTCGACGGGCGAACCCAGATTATACAAATCAAGCTGCTCAAATTTCAAAAAAGTCAGGTGTGCCAGTTAAGTTAATATGGTCCAGAGAAGAAACGACCCAACAAGATTTTTACCGGCCNTCAGCTTTAGGGTGTTTTAAAGCAGGTTTAGACGTTAATGGAATTCCAGTCGCTTGGGAAAGTAAGTTTGTACATGATATGGACCCGCCTGAAGCTAGTGCGGTTATTTACGATATACCTAATGTAAAAGCCCAATACATGGAGAGCCCTTCTCATATACGGGTTGGTGCTTGGCGTTCAGTCGATCATACCCAGCATGGGTACTTTACAGAATCTTTTATTGACGAGTTAGCTTCTAATGCTGGTATTGATAGTTACGAGTTTAGACGAAGACTTTTAAAAACTAAACCTCGGCATTTAAATGTTCTTGATACGGCNGCAAAAATGGCTGGTTGGGGNAAAGCTCTGCCAGATGGCCATGCGCAAGGNATAGCAATTGTTGAAAGTTTTATGAGTATTGTGGCTCAGGTTGTCACGGTAGACATTAGTAGTGGNGTGCCGCGAGTTGTAAATGTAGCTTGTGCTGCAGATGCAGGAATGGCGATTAATCCAAATGGTTTCATTGCTCAAATGGAAAGTGGTATTATATTTGGTTTATCGGCTGCTCTTTATGGGGAAATAACGATTAGTAATGGTTCGGTAGATCAAAGTAATTTTTATGATTATAGAATGGTTAGAATGGATGACGCTCCAAGTATTGATGTTGAGATAATTACATCAGATAANCGTATTGGNGGNGCGGGTGAACCAGGAACCCCNCCCATTGCTCCCGCTTTAGTTAATGCTATTTATAAGGCTTCAGGTCAAAGAGTAAGAAATTTGCCAATAGGNAATCAANAATTTANCGTTAAAACTTAAATTTATAGATANTTTAAACTTTATNNTACTGAGNTGATAAATGGAAATTCAATCTAAAAAACAAAGGCTTTATTGGAAATCTGTNCGGCTATTTACTGCTGTTTTACTTGTTGTGTGGTTTTTAGCATCATTTGGAGCGGGTATTATCTTTCGTGAATTTCTAGATCAATATTATATAGGCGGCGCACCGCTAGGCTTTTGGTTTGCGCAACAAGGTGCAATTTATGTTTTTCTAATAATTATCATTATTTACTGTCTAGGTATGAGTCACCTAGAAAAAAAATATGATTTCACTAATTAGAAAATGAGTGAACAATTTTGGACATACCTTTTTGTTGGTCTAACATTTGGAGTTTATGTTTCTATAGCCTTGTGGGCGCGGGCTAGTTCTACAAAAGAATTTTACGTTGCCGGGCATGATGTACCGCCGATTTTAAATGGCATGGCAACCGCTGCTGACTGGATGTCCGCCGCTAGTTTTTTATCAATGGCAGGGTTAATTGCTTTTTTAGGTTATGGCGGATCAGTTTACCTAATGGGATGGACAGGGGGCTATGTATTACTTGCGCTTTTGCTAGCCCCATTTTTAAGGGAGTTTGGTAAATTTACTGTCCCAGATTTTGTTGGTGAAAGATATTATTCCAAAATAGCCAGGGTAATAGCAGTTATTTGCGCATTGATGGTTTCATTTACATATATCGCAGGCCAAATGAAGGGAGTGGGAGTTGCCTTTTCTTCCTTCCTCGGGGTTTCTTTTAATGCGGGGATATTTATTGGAGGCTTTATAGTTTTTATTTATGCTGTTCTTGGTGGAATGAAGGGAGTCACTTATACGCAAGTTGCTCAATATGTTGTTTTAATTTTTGCTTATACTGTTCCAGCTATTTTTATCTCGATTATAGTAACAAACAATCCAATCCCCCAGCTAGGTTTCATAGGTAACATTGCTGGCAGTGATATAGCTATGCTAACCAAACTAAATACTGTTGTTACAGATTTAGGATTTAAAGAATATACATCTACTACTAAAAGTGATGTTGATATATTCTGCATTACTGCAGCTTTGATGTTTGGTACAGCAGGTTTACCTCATGTAATTATTCGTTTCTTTACTGTAAGTTCTGCCAAAGCCGCCCGAAAGTCGGCTGGATGGGCGCTTATGTTTATAGCTCTACTTTATACCGTTGCTCCTGCAGTTGGAGCATTTGCTAGAATGAACTTTATAGATACTGTTAATGAGGCTACTTACATTGAAAACAATGAAGATTTTGAAGACCGTACTGCTGAGATTTTATCAAAGGGAGAAAAACCTATTCCCAAATGGTACAAGGATTGGGAGAAAACTGGTCTCTTAGATTATAATGACTTAAACCAAGACGGAATTATACAATACCGTGGACCAGACTCTAAGGATAATATTGAAAACGAAATTGTGCCAAATCGTGATATATTTGTGTTAGCTAACCCACAAATCGCTAATTTGCCTAATTGGGTTATAGGGTTGGTTGTAGCTGGAGGTTTAGCGGCTGCATTGTCGACAGCTGCGGGTCTGCTGATGGTAATTAGTTCTGCTATTAGTCATGATTTAATGAAAAAAACATTATATCCAAATATGTCTGAGCACACAGAATTAGGTATTGCTCGTACTTCCGCTTTTATAGCTGTAGTTGTATCTTCATTTATAGGTGCTTTTGCATCTTCTCTTCCTTTTGTCGCACAGGTTGTTGCTTTTGCTTTTGGCATAGCTGCTGCTTCACTTTTTCCAGTTATTTTTCTTGGAATATTTTGGAAAAGAATGAATAAAGAAGCGGCAATTGCATCTATGTTAACTGGGTTAGTTACAACCGTTATCTATATATGCTATTTTAAATTTATGGGCGGTGTGGAGGCTGACTGGTGGTTTGGTGTTTCGCCAGAGGGTATAGGGTTTATATTTATGTTAGTTGCAATCGTAACTGGCGTTATTGTAGCATTGATATCCCCACCACCACCAATTGAGGTTCAAAAATTAGTTGAGGATATACGAATTCCAGGTCAAAAAGGGAACTTAAGATGACTGAAGATGTTAAAATTTATAAACCTTCAGAAAGTTTTGTCAAAGCTGCTAACCTTACTAAAGATAAATATAATGCTATGTATGCATCATCTTTAAACAATCCTGAAAAGTTTTGGGGAAAGCATGGAAAAAGACTTAAGTGGATAACTGAGTACACGAAAGTAAAAAATGTTAGTTGGAAAAAAGAAGATTTACATATTGAGTGGTTTTCAGATGGCACCTTAAATGTATCGGAAAATTGCATTGATAGACACCTTGATAAACGCGGAGATAAAGTAGCTATTATTTGGGAGGCAGACGAGCCTAACCAATCAATAAAATTAACTTATAATCAGTTATATATTGAAGTATGTAAATTCTCTAATGTTTTAAAAAATAATGGAGTACATAAAGGTGACCGGGTCACAATTTACATGCCTATGATACCAGAAGCTGCTATAGCTATGTTAGCCTGTGCTAGAATAGGGGCTGTACATAGTGTTGTTTTTGCAGGATTTAGTCCAGAAGCTTTAGCAGGTCGAATAAAGGATTGTGGTAGCTCTTTTGTGATAACAGCCGATGAGGGGTTAAGAGGTAGTAAAAATATTCCCCTCAAAGCTAATTGCAATGCTGCATGCGATATTGCAGGTATAGTCAAAAAAGTACTAACAATAAAACGAACTGGAAAAACAATTGAGATGCTTGAGGGCAGAGATATTTGGCTTCATGATGAGCTAGAGGGTGTTTCAGACTTCTGTTCGCCAGAGCCTATGAATTCTGAGGATCCACTTTTTATTCTTTATACTTCTGGCTCTACGGGAGCACCAAAAGGTGTTTTGCACACTTGTGGCGGTTACTTGGTTTGGGCTTCCATGACACATGAATATGTTTTTGATATAAAAGAAACCGATGTTTATTGGTGTAGCGCAGATATAGGTTGGGTTACTGGCCATACTTATATTATTTATGGCCCTCTGGCTAATGGTACAACTTCAGTTATGTATGAAGGTGTTCCAACTTATCCTAACCCCTCACGTTTTTGGAATATATGTGATAAATATAATGTAAGTATTTTTTACACTGCGCCAACCGCAATTCGTTCTTTAATGCGTGAGGGTTCCGGCCCAGTTAAGGCGACTTCTAGAAAAAGTTTACGCTTATTAGGAACTGTCGGTGAGCCTATTAATCCCGAAGCCTGGGAGTGGTACTATCGTACTGTAGGTGATAGCAGGTGTCCAATAGTTGACACTTGGTGGCAAACAGAAACAGGCGGAGCAATGATAGTTCCACTTCCTGGTGCTACTGATATGAAGCCTGGTGCTGGTGGACATCCCTTTTTTGGCATTCTTCCTGCTTTAGTTGATGCATACGGAAATGAATTAGAGGGTGAGGCTGATGGTAATCTTATTATAAAATCAAGTTGGCCAGGGCAGATGCGTACTGTTTATGGTAATCATAATAGATTCGTAGATACTTATTTTTCAGCTTATCCAAATACTTACTTTACAGGTGATGGTTGTCGAAGAGATAAAGACGGATTCTATTGGATAACTGGCCGTGTGGATGATGTAATCAATGTGTCTGGCCACAGAATGGGAACTGCTGAAATAGAAAGTGCTTTGGTGAGTCATAATTTAATATCTGAGGCTGCTGTGGTGGGGTACCCTCACGATATAAAAGGGCAAGGTATCTATGCATATGTTACATTAAACGCGAATGCAGAGATTACTAATCATTTAAAAAAAGAATTAATTCAGCATGTTAGGTCAGAAATTGGACCTATTGCGTCTCCTGACTTAATTCAGTTTTCTAAAAATCTTCCAAAAACTCGCTCAGGTAAAATAATGCGGCGTATTTTAAGAAAAATAGCCGAAGATAATTTCGATAACTTAGGTGATGTTTCTACGTTATCTGAGCCCGAAGTTATTGATGAGTTGATAAAGAATAGGCAAAATCGAAAATGATAAAAAATTGTGTTGTCATAGGTGCCTCTCATGCTGGATCTCAATTTGCTTTTAGTCTCAGGCAAGGAGGTTGGAAAGGTGATATAACTATTATCGGTGAAGAATTTGATTACCCTTATCACCGGCCACCACTTTCTAAAGCTTTCCTTTCTGGTGAGAAAAAAATACAAGATATACTTTTGCGACCGGCAGAGCTTTATGAAAAATCAGGAATTAATATTAGACTTGGAGAGCGAGTTAAAAGCATAGACCGCTCCAATAAATCTATAACCACTGAAGACAATAATGTTATTTATTATCACAAACTGGTTATTGCAACAGGTGCGCGCGTTCGTGAAATACCTATTCCTGGCTCTGAAATAGAAGGTGTATGTTATTTAAGGAATGCTAGAGATGTTAATAATATTAAAAACCAAGTGATTCCTGGTAAGCATGCAGTAATTATTGGTGGAGGTTATATTGGGTTGGAAACAGCAGCGAGTTTACGCAAGCAAGGCATGGAGGTTACAGTAATTGAAGCTATGTCACGTATTTTACAGCGGGTTACAGCGCCAGAACTATCAACCTTTTATAAACGCATCCATCTTGAAGAGGGTGTCAAAATTTTTGAAGAAATGGTAGCCACTGAATTTAAAAGTATAGATAAAAAAATTAATGTTCTTACATCATGTGGGAAAAGTTTTATGGGAGATATGGTTATAGTAGGTATAGGTGTTATTCCAAATGTTGAACTTGCAAATTCTGCTGGGCTTAAGGTTGAAAATGGAGTAGAAGTTAATGAATTCTGTCAAACATCAGACTCTGAAATTTACGCTATTGGAGATGTATCATGGCATTACAATAAATTATATGATCGATCTTTAAGGCTAGAATCAGTTCCTAATGCCACAGAACAAGCAAAAATTGCAGCACTACATATTAATAAAAAACCAAAAGCTTATAACAGTCTTCCATGGTTTTGGTCGGATCAGTATAACCTTAAGTTACAGATTGCGGGCTTATCAAATGGTTATAATGACATCGTCATAAGAGGTGACATAAATAAAAGCCGAAGTTTCTCAGCTTTTTATTTTAAAGATAATAAGCTTTTAGCAGTCGATGCTGTGAATAGTCCGAGGGAATTTATGTTCACTAAAATGGTACTCACAAAAGAGCAAAAACTTAATAAAGAAATATTATCAGACATTTCATTAGACCTTAAATCAGCTATTATTAATTAATGATTTAAATAAATAAATGACTAAGCACATAAATAAGTAACTGGATTAAACACATGAATAAACCTATAGATAAAAATAATATGCTTAAGCTTGATGTGACTATTGGAGAACTTCCTTCTTCTTCCAAGGTTTATACTGCTCCAGATGCGGACCCCTCACTCCGAGTTCCGCATAGATTGGTACATCTTCACGCCACAGCTAATGAGCCTGATGTTCCTGTTTATGACACTTCAGGGCCATATTCTGATCCAAATGTTACAATTAATATAGAAAAAGGTCTTTCGCGCTTTAGAACCGAATGGGTTAAGGATCGTGGGGGCGTTGAATTTTATGAGGGACGTTCGGTAAAGCCGGAAGACAATGGCGGGGCTAGTGGTAAGTATTTAGCTCGCGAGTTTCCAATTAAAAATTCCCCTCTTCGTGGCAAAGACAATGAAATGGTCACTCAATATGAATTTGCAAAAGCAGGCATTATTACAAAGGAGATGATTTATATAGCTGAACGTGAAAATCTTGGCCGTAAAAATATGGTAGAAGGTGCAGAGGAACGCGTAGTTGCTGGTGAGAGTTTTGGTGCCAATATACCAGCTTTTGTTACTCCAGAATTTGTTTGTAGTGAGATAGCGGCGGGCAGAGCAGTTGTTCCTGCCAATATAAATCACCCAGAATTAGAACCGCAAATTATCGGTAGAAATTTTTTAGTAAAAATTAATGCAAATATAGGTAACTCGGCGGTTACATCTTCTGTTGAGCAAGAGATTGATAAGATGGTTTGGGCTACGCGGTGGGGGGCTGATAATGTTATGGACCTATCGACGGGAAGAAATATTCATAATACTCGAGAATGGATAATACGAAATTCGCCTGTTCCAATTGGCACAGTTCCAATTTATCAGGCCCTTGAAAAAGTCAATGGAGTAGCAGAAGATCTAACATGGGAAGTTTATCGCGACACCCTGATAGAGCAGTGCGAGCAGGGCGTGGATTATTTTACTATTCATGCCGGTGTAAGATTAGCTTATATTCACCTTACAGCAAACCGTGTTTGTGGTATTGTATCTAGGGGCGGTTCTATAATGGCGAAGTGGTGTCTATCGCATCATAAAGAAAGTTTTTTATATACTCATTTTGAAGATATCTGTGATATAATGCGATCTTATGATGTAACTTTTAGCCTAGGGGATGGTCTCAGGCCAGGAGCAATTGCTGATGCAAATGATAAAGCGCAATTCGCTGAATTAGAAACTCTTGGAGAACTAACAAAAATTGCTTGGAGTAAGGGTTGCCAAGTAATGATAGAGGGACCTGGCCACGTACCTATGCACAAAATAAAAGTTAACATGGAGAAGCAGCTTGTTGAGTGTGGGGAAGCCCCTTTTTATACTTTAGGTCCGTTAACGACGGATATAGCACCCGGATATGATCATATAACATCTGGAATCGGTGCGGCAATGATTGGTTGGTTTGGTACAGCTATGTTATGTTATGTCACCCCTAAAGAGCATTTAGGACTTCCAGATAGGGATGATGTTAAAGTTGGTGTAATTACGTATAAATTAGCCGCCCATGCTGCTGATTTAGCAAAAGGACACCCTGCTGCTCAAATACGGGATGATGCATTATCAAGGGCTAGGTTTGAATTTCGATGGGAGGATCAATTTAATTTATCATTAGACCCCGAGACAGCGAAAGATTATCACGACCAAACATTACCCAAAGATGCTCATAAAGTAGCGCATTTTTGTTCAATGTGCGGTCCTAAATTTTGTTCAATGAAAATCACTCAAGATGTAAGAAGTTATGCAGATGGTTTATCAGATAATGAAAAAGCTGCACTTTACCCAGTAGATGTAAATGAAGGAATGCAGGAAATGTCTAAGAAATTTAAAAGTCTTGGAAGCCAAATTTATCTCAAGGCCTAGGTATAACCTATGAATTTTAGTAATATTATAACTTAAATTTGATATTTGACGGATTATACAAAAAATAGATTTAAAATCATTGCTTGCAAATTACTTGTATCGCGGTCATAGGGAGGAAATCGATTATGGCCAGACAATCCGGCTGACTAATTTTATAGGAAACTATAAAACAAATGTTTTTTCTTCCAAGTCGACTACCGTAGATACCATGCTGGTTTCTACAAAATTAAAGACGTGAAAGGAATACACATGTCAGACGAAATGAAAACTGGAACAGTTAAGTTCTTTAATACAACAAAGGGTTTTGGATTTATTCAACCTGAAGGCGGGGATACAGATGTATTTGTTCATATTTCAGCCGTTCAGCGTTCAGGTCTAGACGGACTGAATGAAGGCGACAAAGTAGAATTTGATACTGCTGTTGATCAACGCTCAGGTAAAACTGCAGTTGATAACATAAAAATGGCTTAAGTTTTAAATTTTTCTAATTTTTAACCCTCGTGTCCAATGGCACGAGGGTTTTTTTATTAAATTTTATATATATAACCATAGACTTGGCAAAGGTAATTAAGAGGTAGGCTTATGGGCTTTTCATCAGAAATCGACTCCACAAATTCAGATGTTAGAGAGGAAGTTCAAAAAAGATATGGCGAAGGTGCTAAAGAAGTAGAAGATGCATTGTGTTGCCCAATTGATTATGATCCTCAATATTTAAAGATAATTCCAAAAGAGGTATTAGATCGCGATTATGGTTGCGGAGATCCATCAAGATATGTTCGTAGTGGAGACGTAGTTTTAGACTTGGGTTCAGGTGGAGGTAAAATTTGTTTTATTGCTTCCCAAATAGTTGGTCCTACGGGCAAAGTTATAGGCATAGATATGACTGACGATATGCTCTCTTTGGCGCGTGCTAATGCCCCTTTAATTGCAGAGACCTTGGGATATGCCAATGTTGAGTTTAAACGTGGTCATATAGAGGATTTAAAATTAGATCTGGATATTTTAAATAATTGGCTGAGTAAAAATCCTGTAAAAAATTCAAATGATTTAGAAAAGCTAGAAGCCCAAACATTGAAGATTAAGTCTGAATTAACAATGGTTCCTGATAATTCTATAGATGTAATTGTTTCTAATTGTGTATTAAACCTTGTTTCGGATACAAAAAAGAAACAGTTATTCCAAGAAATGTTTCGTGTTCTTAAGGTCGGTGGGCGTGTTGCTGTTTCTGATATTGTTTCCGATGAAGAAAGCCCACAGAATTTGAAGGACGACTCTCGATTGTGGTCGGGCTGTATATCAGGGGCTCTTACTGAAATGGGATTTATTTCAGCTTTAGAGGAGGCTGGTTTTTATGGAATAAAACTTGATAAGTTTGATGTTGAACCATGGCAAGTTGTCGAAGGAATTGAATATAGAAGTGCTACTTATCTTGCTTACAAGGGTAATCATGATGTTTGTTTGGAGAAAAACCAAGCTTTAATTTATAAAGGTCCATGGCTTTCTGTCGAGGATGATGATGGCCATTCTTTTATAAGAGGAGTGAGATCTGCGGTTTGCGAAAAAACCTTCGACCTTATGCAGCAGGAACCTTACAAAGATATGTTTTATAAAGTTGAACCTAATATCAAAGTAGAGGACTCAGTTGAATGGACATACAGTAATTGTGAAGTACGCTTAAGAGAGCCACAGGAAACAAAAAAAGGAACTCCAAAAACTACCACTAACCCAAATCAAAAAAGCGGTTGTTGTTGATAGAGCGTAGGCTATTTTTAAAGCTTTATCTTTATGCTTATCATACGTAAGTTGTTCAAGTTTATTCACGATACTCAGGTGATAAGGCAAGTTTGAAGAATGATATCCTAAACTTCATAATTAATCTGTGTAAAAATAGAAACCTTTGTTATTTATGACTTATATTCTTTATCAAGTTGATGCATTTTCAAATAAATTATTTGGAGGTAACCCAGCTGGGGTAATGGTTGTAGATAGTTTTTTTAGTACGAAAACAATGCAAAAAATTGCTAAAGAGAACAATCTTTCTGAAACAGCATTTGTAGTAAAACGGGGTAATATTTTTGATTTGCGATGGTTTACCCCCTCAGTTGAAGTTGATTTTTGTGGTCACGCCACTATTTCTACTGCGCATATTTTATATAATGAGTATGGGCTTAAGCCTCCATACGTCTTTAATTCTAAGATAGGAAAACTTAGTGTTAGCATTCTTAANGACCGATATGTGTTAAATGCNCCCATTCCAAAAATCAGACCTCTAAAAAAAANAAAAAATTTTGGNGATGTATTTAATAGTGATCCCATAGATTCTTTTAAAGCAGGNAAAGATATATATTTTGTTTTTGATAATTGTGATGAAGTAATTAATTACAAACTAAATATATCAAAAATTAGCAANCTCTCAAAACATGGAGTCGGCATAACAGCAAGATATTCTGATGGATATGATTTTATATCAAGATTTTTTGCACCAAATGAAGGTATTGCAGAGGACCCAGTTACTGGTTCTGCACACGCGGCTTTAGGAAGTTACTGGAGTAAAGCTATTGGAGTAAGTAAACTAAAAGCTTATCAAGCATCAGATCGCGGAGGGGTTTTATGGCTTGAAGTTTTTGATAATCGTATAAATATAATAGGGCATGCAATTACGTATATGAGAGCCGAAATAAAGATTACTTAAAAAGACTAGGCCCTGTTTTCAATGGGAGTACATCAATAAGATCATTTTTCTCTTTTTTTGCTTCATTCGGCTTTAACCGTATAAGAACATTTGAGTTTACAAATGGCACTAAAAGTGAACTGTCTTGTTTAGGCATTGGAGATACCTCTAATTGACCTGCATCATTAAACTTTGCAAGGCCCCTAAGAAATGTTTCTCTTTGTGAGTTTGGCGATATAGATGTGTTGAGTTTCGCCTTTAAATAAGATGGATGATTTTCCTGAACAATTAGAGTTTTTAAAAAAATATGAGCGCATACAATCGCTGAAGCTGGATTTCCTGGTAAGCCTAAAACTAATTTTTTATCCATTTTTCCAAACCATACCGGTTTTCCAGGACGGACAGCAACTTTTTCAAATATTGATAAGAATCCACATTTTTCAAATGCAATTCGCATAAAATCTAAATCGCCTACCGAGGCACCTCCAATTGGAACGATTATATCAGCATTGTTTATGCTTTTAATTTTACTAATAATGTCTGCAACATTGTCTTTAGCAATTCCAGCATCAATAATATCTGCATTCCATTTATTTAATAAAGCTGAAAGACAATGAGAGTTTGAGTTAATAATATCACCAGAAGATAGCGTGCTTCCTGGTTCTTTTAGTTCATCACCATTCGAGATTAAAGCAATTGTGAGTTTTCTATATATTTTTAAATATTTAAAATTTGCTGCAGCAGCTAAACCAATATGCATAGCGTCAAGGCGTGTTCCTTTTTTTATTAATACTTCTCCTTGAGTAAAATCAATTCCTTTTTTCCTGATATGTCTGGGGTAAACTTCGTTTTCTGAAATTATGATTTGATTTTTTTCTTTTATAACATTTTCTTGGATAACGATATGATCTGCATCNTTAGGAACAATTCCACCAGTATAGATTCTAATTGTTTCATTNGCATTCATAACACCCTTAAATGGGTTGCCNGCGGCTGATACCCCTTTTACCTTTAGTTTTAATGNNCCATTCTTTATATCTGATACTCTAACAGCATATCCNTCCATAGCTGATACTGGAAATGGTGGTAAGGTAATCTTTGAAATTAAATCTTCGGCCAAAATATTACCCACAGCTTNTTTAAGCTCTACCGTACGCACATCTAGTTCGAAACGATTTTTAATTAAAATACTTAAAGCTTTTGAAACAGAGATCATATACATATGGATATATGTAACTTTCTGTTTTACCAAGTAATAATGAGTCTAAAATACCACCACGCTTATGATGTTTTAAAATTTGTTTATAATGAAACAGATTCATGCGCATTAGTTTGTGTAAAAAGCGTAAGCGGTGGTTCTATGAGATCAGTAGGTTCACTCATGGCTGTCAAGTTTAATGGTGATTGTGCAGGTTATATTTCTAACGGTTGTATTGATGCAGATATTGTATACCAATCTAAGTCTGCAATATCTGAAAATAAAATACGTACCATTAAATATGGAAAACACTCTGAATATAAAGATATTAAACTTCCCTGTGGCGGGTCCATTGAATTAATAATTATACCCAATCCAAATAGAAAAATTTTAGGTGAAGCAATAGAAGCATTGAAAAGCCGTAAAGAATTCATTCTCAAGTTAAATGGGTATAAACATAAATATAGTCCTAAATTACAGCTTAAACTTTTTGGACGCGATGAGGCTTTGTACTCTTTAGCTTCACTTGCATTAGAGGTGGGCTTTGAAGTACATATCCATTCTCAAGATCAAAGTATTACTGATGAGCTTAAATTTTCATCTTTTACGCATTTATCTAATCCTGAAAATCCTGTAATTACCATTGATGATAATTGGACTGCTGTAGTTTTATTATTCCATGACCACGACTGGGAGATTAATATTTTAAAACAAGTAGCAGCGGGTGATGCCTTTTACATAGGTGCTATGGGTAGTGTGAAAACCCATAAATTGCGATTGGAAAATCTTAGTAGTGTAGGAGTTTCTTTATCCGATATCTCAAAAATTAAAGGGCCAATTGGTCTTATCCCCTCAATGCGCGATACTAATTTTTTAGCTTTGTCAACATTGGCTGAGGTTGTCAAAGTTGCAAAAGACAAAAATTTATTATGAGAGAGCCGGATATTGCATTAGTAATATTAGCCAGCGGTCTATCCAAAAGATTTGGAATAAATAATAAACTGATAGCCTCTTTCAAAGGAAAGCCTCTTATTCAGCACATAATCGATAGTTGTAAGCCAATGAACTTTGGGGGGCGTTTTGCAGTCATACCTTCGAGATCATGTGCACTCCGTGATTTGTTATTAGATAATGACTTCACTTTAATTGAAAATGATAAACCTTTATTAGGTAGGGTGCATTCAATAAAGTTAGCAGCACAATTTATTAAAAAAAAGAGATATCAAAACATGTGTTTAGTTCTGGGGGATATGCCTTTTGTGAAGACTTTGGATTTAAAAAATATAATTCAAAATATAGGTGATAACGATAAAGCCATATGTTGTTATAAAAACACATTAATGCCTCCAGCAATTTTTCGAAATAATGTTATTAAAACACTAATAACTTCACACTATCAATTTTCTCCAAAGGCATTGTTCAAACATGAAAATTACTATAAATATAATATATTAAAAAAAACTGCTCTAGATATAGATACTATAGAAGAGTTACGGGAGCTTTCATGATTAAAATTCTATTCTTTGGAAGCCTCGGTGATGCATCTCCCACTTTGGAGGTTGCCATGCCTTCAAGTGTATCTACTATTGAAGGCCTTGCTCTATGGCTTTCTAAGAACAAAGGTATTCCAGAGAAGCTCCTTTTAAAAAAAGGAAATAGGGTTGCAGTAAATAAAAAGATAATATCAGGAACTGTTCCATTGAAGGATGGTGATGAAATCGCTTTCATGTCACCTCTTAGTGGGGGCTGAATGTGGGTATTTTAAGAATATCTACCTCAGAATTAAATCCCGAGATAGAGCACAGATCTTTTCGTGATGAAGTTAATGGTGTAGGGGCAATTGTCGCTTTTACAGGTATAGTGCGTGGAGACGATCCTGAACTTACCTTAACTTTATCGCATTATGCAGGATTTACAGAGAAGCAAATTATTAAAATAGCCACTAATGCTGAAAAACGGTGGAGTATTACAAATTGGAGAATCATTCACCGTGTTGGCATTATGCTGCCTAATGAGCCTATTGTTTTTGTCGCAACATCTAGTCGTCACCGCCGAGACTCTTTTGAATCTGCAGATTTTTTGATGGATTACTTGAAGTCAGAAGCTCCATTTTGGAAGTCTGAAAAATCTTCAGGACAAGTAAGGTGGATAGAACCTAGGGTTCAAGATTTTAAAGATAAAAAAAGATGGGAAGAGTGATGATAGGTATAGATATAAATTTAGAGTTTAAGCCAGTTAAAATAGCTATTTTGACAATCTCTGATACTCGAACAGTACTTACAGATACATCGGGGGATATTTTAGAGTCGAAAATTAAATTATCAGGACATGAAATAGCATCAAGATCTATTAAAAGAGATACTGTGGATGGTGTAAGGGATCAAATTAGCTTTTGGGTAAATGATCCTAAAGTTGACGTTATAATTACAACAGGTGGAACTGGTTTAACTGGGCGTGATGTAACAGTGGAGGCTATATCACCAATGTTTGATAAAGTAATTGATGGATTCTCAGTTATTTTTCATCAAGAGAGTTTCAAGTCTATTGGTCTGTCGACTTTGCAATCTAGGGCCTGTGCTGGAATTGCAAAAGGAACAATAATATTTTGTCTTCCAGGGTCAAATGGGGCTGTAAAAGATGGATGGGATAGAGTAATTTCTGCACAGTTGGATAGTAGGCATCGTCCCTGCAATATGATAGATTTAATGCCTCGTTTTGGAGAAATTTAATGTCTAAGTTAACTCATTTTGATGAAACAGGGCGTCCAGTTATGGTTGATGTATCAAGCAAGGATATAACTTCCAGAATTGCAGTTGCTAAAGGTAAGGTGCGAATGTCAATGGACACCTTGATGTCAGTAAAAGAGCAAAAAAATAAAAAAGGTAATGTTGAACAAGTGGCTGAACTGGCTGGAATTATGGCAGCAAAAAATACATCAAACTTAATTCCATTATGCCACCCAATACAAATATCTAAAGTTAGCGTTCAAATTGACCATGATGATACTTTACCGGGATTGTCTATTTATGCAGAGGTGAAAACAGATGGTAAGACGGGAGTTGAAATGGAGGCGTTAACTGCTGTTTCAATATCGTGTTTGACTATATATGATATGCTTAAATCCAAAGATAAACACATGACTATTTTAGATATTCTTCTGGAAAGTAAATCTGGCGGTAAGTCTGGGAATTGGCAGCGTTAACAAATTAAAATGTCACTAACTTGTTTTAAGGTGATTTTAGCTTCTTTTGTTGGCATAATCATATGTATATGCGGCATATTTTTTATGGTTTTAAGTTTTGTTTTTGGGTTATTTTTAGAAAAGAGAACTATATCATTGTGAAGCAAGTCAAGATCTCCAGAAAATATAGTGGTTTTTGGTAGCTTTAAGTTATTATGATATAATGGACTAATCATTGGATCTTTTAAACCTTTCTCATTTGCAAACCTAATAGCGGCTTTTTGTAAATCTTCTTTGTTAAGTAATTGTTCAGATGGACTTTGTTTTAAGTCTGGGTTTTTTAATTCTAAGTCTACCCATGGCGACAATAATATAAGATTGCTGGGTTTTTTTAGGTTTGAGTTCATTATCCAATCAGTTAAGGTTATGGCAAGGTTGCCTCCAGCCGAGTCACCCATTATTATAATATTTTTAGGACTGTGTTGTTTGATTACATCAAGATAGCTACTTTTTACCCATTCATGTATTTCATAAGCATTAAAATTTGGCGGTAATGGGTATTCGGGAACAACTATTTTTACTTTTGATAGTTTTGCTAGCTTTCCAATCATAGCAAAGTACAAAGAGTTAAGACCAAGAATGAAAGCTCCACCATGCAAATAATATACTAAAGTATTATTACCATCATAAGTCCAGATACTGTGCTTTTTATGAAAAGATTTTTTAATTGAATACTTTGATTTAAACCAGAAATTTGGTTTTGAATCTGGTAGTCTTTTACGAGATAAAAAGTACCCCAATACTTTTTTTGTACCAATAGTTTTAAGTATAAATAAAAATATGCTATGAGAAATTGAAGTTTTCATATTTTTAAACTCTGTGTACTATTCAAATGCTTGCTTTTATACAGCAGGTGATTATATATGCAACAAATTGCATAGGAGATCAGAATGCGCGAAGCAGTAATCGTTTCAACGGCTAGAACCCCAATCGGTAGAGCTTACAGAGGAGCTTTCAATAATACATGTTCTCCAACTTTAGCAGCTCATGCCATTTCGCATGCTGTTAAGCGTGCAGGGCTGGAGGGGAATGAAATAGAAGATGTGATATTAGGTTCTGCTTTGCAGCAAGGATCTCAATCATCAAATGTGGCACGGATGGCAACTTTTAGGGCGGGTTTGCCTAATTCTGTTTCAGCAATGACAGTAGATCGACAATGTTCATCAGGTATGATGGCGATTGGTTTAGCAGCGAAACAGATATTGGTTGATAATATGGATATAGCTATTGGAGGGGGCCTTGATTCAATTTCTAAAGTTCAAACGGCTGATATGAGAGTTGAATCTGATCCAGAGCTTCATGCTATGCAACCGGCAGCTTATATGCCAATGATTGATACTGCTGAAATAGTAGCTAAAAGATATAATGTTTCTCGAGAGGCCCAAGATAATTATGCTTTACAAAGCCAACAAAGAACGCATCAGGCGCAATTATCAGGAAAATTTGATGATGAGATAGTTCCAATGGATACTATTATGGCCGTTAAAAATAAAGAGACAGGTGAAATCTCTACTAATAAGGTTACATTAGAGAAAGATGAAGGCAATAGGCCGTCAACAAATATTGAGGGTTTGTCCAGCCTTAAACCTGTACGTGGTCCAGGCCATTTTATTACTGCAGGAAATGCTTCACAGTTATCAGATGGTGCCTCAGCTTCTGTATTAATGGAGGCAAAAGAAGCTTCAAAAAGAGGGCTTGAGCCTCTTGGTATTTATAGAGGCATGGCTGTCGCCGGATTAGCGCCTGACGAAATGGGGATTGGACCAGTATACGCAATTCCTAAACTATTAGAAAAAACTGGCCTCAAGATGGATGATATTGGCTTATGGGAATTAAATGAAGCATTTGCCGTGCAAGTCGTTTATTGCAGAGATAAATTAGGCATTCCAAATGAGATTATGAATGTAAATGGCGGTGCTATTTCGATAGGACACCCATATGGAATGTCCGGTGCTCGTATGGTTGCTCATGCCCTAATTGAGGGTAAACGCCGTGGTGCAAAATATGTTGTTAGCACTATGTGTGTTGGCGGTGGTATGGGTGCAGCTGGCTTATTTGAAGTTGTTTAAGGTAAAGAGAGTATAACAATAATGAGTAATATAAAATTTAATAACAGAGTTGCCATTGTTACAGGTGCTGGAGGTGGATTAGGCAGAAGTCATGCTATAGAGTTAGCCCGCCGTGGGGTAAAAGTGGTTGTTAACGACTTAGGTGGAAGTGTTTCAGGCGAGGGTGGCTCAGCTACTATGGCAGAAAAAGTGGTTGATGAAATTCGCCAGCTTGGAGGTACGGCAATGGCTAATGGAGCTAATGTAACAAACCCTCAGGAAGTCCAAGATATGGTTGGCTTAGTTATTGAAAAGTGGGGTCATATAGACATCCTCGTCAATAATGCTGGTATACTGCGTGATAAATCATTTACTAAAATGGACTTGAATGACTTTCGATTAGTTATTGAAGTTCATCTAATGGGATCAGTAATTTGCACTAAAGCTGTCTGGGACCACATGAAAGAAAGAAAATATGGCCGCATTGTTATGACTACATCCTCCTCTGGAAATTATGGTAACTTTGGTCAAACTAACTATGGGGCGGCTAAGACAGGAGTTGTCGGTTTAATGAACACACTTTGTTTAGAAGGAGCAAAATACGATATTCGTGTTAATGCACTTTCTCCAACGGCGGCAACTCGCATGACTGAAAGTTTGATGCCACAAGATGCATTAGATTTATTAACAGTCGATAGTGTAACTGCTGGCTTAATTCCCCTAGTGTGCGATGATGCACCAAATCGATTAATTATGTGTGCAGGAGCTGGTGGATATGCTGCAACTAAAGTTTTTGAAACTCCAGGCATACATTTAGGGCCAAATGAGCAAACTGCTGAAAATGTTATGGCTAATTTGGATAAAATCTGTGATAGCTCTGATCAAGAGGAATATACATCAGGTGGTCAGCAAACAATGAAGTTTGTAGGCAATGCTGCTAAAAACTTAGGTATTAGTTAAGAGCAAGCTATAAGCTTTAAATTTATATTACTTTGCAAGCTTCTTGTAGCCATATCAAAGTGCTACCGGATAGGCTTGGAGAAATTTTATCGTAAACAGTTTTATGGTACTTATTTATATAAGCTTTCTCTTGCTCATTAAGAATTGTTTTATCAATTAAACTTGAATGAATTGGAGCCAATGTTAGTGTTTTAAAGCTTAACATTTTTCTTTCACCATTAATGTTTGATATTGGCTTAGTTACATACTGTAAGTTTTCAATTCTTATCCCATAAGCTCCTTTTTTATAATATCCAGGCTCGTTAGATAAGATCATTCCTGGCTCTAATGCTACATCATTTGGTGCTTTAGAAATTCTTTGTGGTCCCTCATGAACGCCCAAATATAAACCTACACCGTGTCCAGTTCCATGATCATAATCTAAACCATTTTGCCATAATGGCATTCTCGCTAAGGCATCTAAATTGCTTCCTGTAGTTCCTTCTGGAAAATACGCCGTTGCAAGTGCTATATGACCTTTAAGTACAAGGGTAAACCTGTGCCGCATTTCAGCAGATGGCTTTCCTATAGGAACTGTTCTTGTGACATCAGTTGTACCATCTTCATATTGTGCACCGCTATCGATTAAATAAAGTGTTCCTGGGGACAAAGTTTTCGACGTCTCTTCGCTAACTCGGTAGTGAACTATTGCTCCGTTAGAACCTGCGCCTGATATACTTTCAAAACTTAAATCTTTTAATAATGTTGTTTCATGTCTAAATTCTTCAAGTTTCTTTGCGGCACTTATTTCAGTTTCTTTTCCTGATTGTGCTTGTGTATCTAACCAATGCAGAAACCGTATAAGGGGCACTGCATCCCGTTTATGAGCGTTTATAGTGCTTTGTATCTCTGTTATGTTTTTACATGCTTTTGGAAGGGATATTGGATCTTGTGTTTCAATTATGATTGCTTTGCTATCGCTTAAGGTGTCAAAGAACCATGATGATGCTGTGGAAGGGTCAAGTAAGACCTTGCTTCCTTCAAGAAGTTTAAGTTCATTTTCAATGCTAGTTTCATCGTAAACTACGACGTTTTTACCCAAATAGTTTTTTATATCGGTCGTCAGCTTATTACTATCTACAAAGAGTTGAACTTTACCTTTTTTATCAATGATAGCAGTGGAAAGTATTAATGGTGTACACATCACATCAGCCCCTCTGATATTCAGTAACCATGCAATTGAAGATGGAGAGGTTATCAATGCTACGTCAGCATGTTTATTACTAATTAATTTAGCTATTCTAATGCATTTGTGATGATGAGATTCTCCAGCATGCTCTATAGGGTGTATTGTGATTTTAGAGGTGGGTTTTTCGGGTCGATTTTCCCAGCTATTATCAAGTGGATTATTATGGATAGCCATTAGTTTAGCTTTTGAATATTTTTTTAATTTTTTTAATGCATTGGGTGTATGTAATTTGGGATCATATCCAATAATATGGGTATCCTTAGTGTTTGCTTCTAACCAACTTTTCAGTCCGTCATTTTCTAGTTTTTCATAGCTAAAAAGTTTATTGTCTACCTGACTTTTTACTTGCAAAGTGTACCTTCCATCAACAAATATGGCTGCTGAATTCTGCATTATTATTGCAGCGCCAGCTGACCCTGTAAAACCACTTACCCACATTAATCTTTCATTGCATTCGGGTAGGTATTCATTTTGATATTCATCTTCATGAGGTACTAGAAATCCATCTAATTTTAACTTTTTTAACGTGTCCCGTAGTTTAGGAAGGTTTTTTCTTCCATATTCTGGGCCACCACGTGTTTGAAAGTTTTGTATCATATATTTAATCAATCTTTATTTTAACGAAATCCTTGATTAGAAGCTTTTAGTACCTCTATTTGTTATTGGAAAGCAAAATAATAAAATCGATAAATAGTAATATATAATTAGATGGCGACGGTTGGTTTGATAGCAAATCAAAATTCATATACTGTAGAGATTTAAAAAATTTAAGATCTATGCAAATATGCATACCTTTATATGCATTCTTGTATGTTCACTTTTATCATTAATTTCTTAATTAAAAAATATAATAAATTTAATTATTGGAGAAAATAATGACTACCGATTTTTCTGGTTCAGAATTAGTTAATATCGAAATACAATTGCAAAATAAGGAAGATGTATTCTTGAGTAAAGGCTATCAAAAAGCTATGTTAAATATAATTGGCAGACGAAATGCTCGCCGTAATAGAAGGGCAAATCGAGCTATTTAGTTTTTCTACCCACTATAGTCGTCCAACCAGAGATAGAAGATTTTTTTTCAATCTCTAGGCCCAAATTTTTAAAAGCTACTGATACAAGATTGTATTGTTCATCTAAAATACCAGAAAGGATGATTTTTCCTTCGATGCATAAGATTTCCATAATATCTTGTGATAAGCTAATTATCGGACCTGCTAGTATGTTAACAAATACTAAGTCAAAAGTATCTTTTTGAAGTTTTGAACTTTTTACTCCATTTATTTTATAGCAGTTTACTATTCTAGAAACATTATTGATATGGGCATTATGTAAAGTTACTTGAACAGCATCAGTATCAATGTCAGTAGCAATAATGTTTGTTTTTAATGCTTTTGCCGCAGCGATCGCAAGAATTCCAGCTCCACAACCTAAATCAAGTACTCTGGTTGGAATAAAACCTTCTTCTAATAACTTATCAAATTCTATCAAACACCCTTTTGTTGTACCATGATGACCTGTTCCAAAAGCAAGGCCTGCATTGATTTCTATAGGCCATTTGATATTTTTAGGTATAAGTTTCTTGTCATGTGAGCCATAGATCAAAAATCTGCCAGCTTGCACTGGCGATAAGCCACTCTGGCTTTTTTTAACCCAGTCTATGTTTGGTAGCTGCTCTATCATTGTTTCTATGGAACTGCTCAATGATAATGATAAAAGTGCTTGTTCCGCTTGCTGTTGCGTTGAGTACAGTGCTTGGACTTGCATAGTGTCAGGTCCCTCTTCAAATAAAGATACTGCCAATGCTGACATTTCCATTGAAAAACCTAAAGTATCAGATACGTCAAAAGCTATTTGATTGATTGCACGAATATAAAGTGCGAAAGGCGCTTCATTACTCATTATGCACGGTCTACAAAGCTATCTAGTACTTTCTTCTGACCCGCCTTCTCAAAATAAACATTAAGTTTATTTCCATCAAGAGTTTGTATTTTCCCATAACCAAATTTTTGATGAAAAATACGTTCTCCTATTTCAAATTTTTTATTAGAATGCTTATCTAACCTTTTGCTATAGTTCCCCTCAACTTGCTTACTTTGTACAGTATTTGATTTATGAGTTTTATAACGTTTCCAGCCAGGAGAGTTATAGCGTCTACTTCCAGAAGATAGAAACTCTAAAGTACTTTCTATTTTTGTCTCAACAAAAGTGTTGTTATCGTAGTAACCAGTATCTGAGCTGGCTGATACATTTTCAGGTGGTAGCTCATCAATAAACCTAGAGGGAAGTGATGATTGCCATGATCCGTAAATTTGTCTATTTGCAGCAAAATATATTTTTGCACGCTCTTGCGCTCTCGTGATTCCAACGTATGCCAATCTGCGTTCTTCCTCTAACCCTTCCGTGCCTGTCTCATCCATAGATCTTTGGCTGGGGAAAGTACCTTCTTCCCAGCCTGGAAGGAGAACTAAGGGAAACTCAAGTCCCTTGGCGGAATGTAATGTCATTATTGATACTTCTTCTTCTTGGTCATTTTTCTCAACATCTAATACAAGACTTACATGTTCAAGGTATGTATCTATTGAGTCAAAGTCTCTCATTGCTTGTATAAGTTCTTTTAAGTTTTCTAGCCTGCTAGAAGATTTTGCATCTTTATTATTTAACCACATTTGAGTGTATCCAGATTCATCTAATACTATTTCAGTAACATTTATATGATTTGATGTGATTAAATTCCCTCGCCATCTATCTAGATCTTTTGTAAAACTACGTAATGCAGTTCGTGCTTTACCTCTTATTTCATCTGTTTTGATTACTTCACGAGTTGCTTCTTCAAGACTTATATTCATTTTTCGAGCTATTATTTGCAATTTTTGGATAGTTTTACTTCCAATACCGCGTTTAGGAATATTTACTATTCGTTCAAAAGCTAAGTCATCTGTATCTGATTTTAAAACTCTTATGTAAGCGTGTGCATCCCGAATTTCCTGCCTTTCAAAAAATCTTGGTCCACCTATGACTCGATAGGGCATTCCTATTTGAATAAACCGTTCTTCAAAGCTTCGCATTTGTCTTGAGGCTCTAACAAGTATGGCCACTTCATTATAGTCGCGTCCATCTCTCTTCCAGTCTTCAATGACACTTGATATTAATCGCGCCTCAGCTGCTGCATCCCAAACTCCTGTTACTGTTACTTTGTGGCCACCCATATCTTCTGTCCATAGGGTTTTTCCAAGACGACTTTTATTTGTTGATATTAACCCGGAAGCTGCCCCTAAAATATGTTCAGTTGAGCGATAGTTACGTTCGAGTTTAATAACTTTGGCTCCAATAAATTCTTTTTCAAAACGTAATATATTATCAACTTCAGCTCCTCGCCATCCATATATTGATTGATCGTCATCGCCGACTACACATATATTGTGTGAGCCTTGCGCTAGTAGCCTTAGCCAAAGGTATTGGCAGATATTAGTATCTTGATATTCATCCACCAAAATATATTTAAACTTTTCATGATATTTTTTTAAAATATCCAAATTTTCTTTGAATAATTCAAGATTAAGTAAAAGAAGGTCACCAAAATCGCATGCGTTCAAAACTTTTAAACGTGATTGATAAATTTCATAAATTTTTTTTCCTTTTCCTTCAGCAAATTTATAATTATTTTGAGAGTTTAGTTTTTCAGGCATCCATCCTTTATTTTTCCAGCTATCGATAAGACTGGCCATATAACGGGGAGTCCATTTTTTATCATCAATATTTTCTGCTTTTATAATTTGCTTTAACAGACGAATTTGGTCATCCGTGTCAAGAATTGTAAAATTAGGTTTTAGTCCTACCAATTCCGCATTAATTCGTAAAATTTTTGCTGCAATAGAATGAAAGGTCCCCATCCATGGTAAACCCTCTATGCTGTGTCCTATGTAGTCACCAACACGATTCTTCATTTCTCTAGCTGCTTTATTTGTAAAGGTTACAGAAAGAATTTGGGATGGAAATGCCATTCGATTCTGAAGAATATATGCAATTCTTGATGTTAGAACTCTGGTTTTACCTGTGCCAGCACCGGCTAAAACTAATACTGGACCATCGGTGTTTAAAACAGCTTCTTTTTGTGCAGGGTTGAGGTCCTCAAGGTAGTTTTTATTTTTGAAGTTCAAATGTGCGGATGCTTGCGCGGATATGCTGCCTAAGTTTTTAGTATTTTTCATATTTTTCTAAACTTATTGACGAGTACCTAATTTTCAAGACAGAATCATTGAACTTAACTCATTAAACATAACTAAAACAATTCCACTATACTATATGAAGTTGTATAGTTAATTAATAAGAATTTTAATGCGTAATTTTTAAAATTTATATATTAATAGATATTTTTGAAATTAAATTTTGTGATAATGCTTTAGCGTCTGGACATTAGCAGCCAAACACGAAGATAAGATGCTAAATTTTGTTTTACTTCTGTCGAGCTTCTTTTATCATCTAGTTCGCTAATAAATGAAGCAAAAGACTTACCACTTTTGGTTACCTCAGAGTCTAATACCTCCCAAAACTCAGTTTCTAAAGATAATGAGGTTCGGTGCCCGTGTATTGATAGAGATCTTTTCTCCATAGGATTTTATTCCTAGTTGATTTATTTGGATTATATTATTTCGGATTTATCATTAATTCAGGCCGAACTATCTTATCAAATTCTTTTTCATCGATAAAACCTAATTGCATAGCCTCTTCCTTTAAAGTTGTACCATTTTTGTGAGCTGCTTTTGCTACTTTAGTAGCATTATCATAACCTATAGTAGGTGCTAATGCTGTTACTAACATAAGTGAAGAATTTAAAAGTTCATTTATACGAACCTCATTTGCTATTATCCCTACAATACACTTTTTAGTGAAGCAATTAACACTATCCGACATTATTTTTATAGATTGTAACATATTGTAAGCCATTACAGGTTTATAGACGTTAAGCTCAAAGTGCCCTTGAGATCCAGACATAGATATAGTTGTATTGTTACCCATAACTTGAAGGCAGACCATAGTTAGTGCTTCACATTGCGTGGGGTTTACTTTTCCTGGCATTATGGAAGAGCCTGGCTCATTAGCAGGTAATGATATTTCACCTAATCCGGAACGAGGACCTGATGCTAAAAACCTAATATCATTTGCTATTTTAAAAAGTGAAACCGCAACTGTGTTTATAGCTCCGTGTGCAGCAACATAGGCATCATTTCCTGCTAGAGCCTCAAATTTGTTTTCTGCTGTATAAAAAGGTAAATTTGTAAAATTTGATACTTCTTTGGCGAAACACTCAGCAAATTTTGGTTTAGCATTCAAGCCTGTGCCTACAGCTGTTCCTCCTTGGGCCAGAGGGTAAAGTTCGTGAAGTGATGCTTTAACGCGTTTTATTCCATTCTTTATCTGCGTGGCGTAACCAGAAAATTCCTGCCCAAGCGTAATAGGTGTCGCATCTTGTGTATGTGTTCTTCCAATTTTAATAATCTCTGAAAATTCGTTTGATTTTTTATTCAACTCCTTCCAAAGATTTTCTAAAGAGGGCAGCAAAGAATTATTAATTTCTTCTGCTGCTGATATATGCATTGCAGTTGGAAATGTATCATTAGAGCTTTGGCTTCGGTTCACATGATCATTTGGATGTATAGGTGTTTTAGTACCTATTTTCCCGCCCAATATTTCTATAGCCCTATTAGAAATGACTTCATTTGCATTCATGTTTGTTTGAGTTCCAGAACCCGTTTGCCATATTGATAGTGGAAAATTATCATCAAACTTTCCATCGGCCACTTCTATTGCTGCAAGCGAAATTACATCTGCAAGAGCTGGGTCTAAGTTTTCTAATTTTTTATTAGTTAAAGCTGCTGAGTGTTTAACAATTCCTAGCGCCCTTATAAATGAAGATGGCATTTTCTCTATACCAATTGGAAAGTTTATTAGGCTTCGTGCAGTTTGCGCACCAAAATATTTATTATTGGGCACCTCAAGTGAACCAAAGCTATCATTTTCTAATCTAATTTTAGTCATCTAATTACTCTATAATAATTTATAAATAAGTAAGTTATTTTTTTCGAAAAGCATCTAAGCTAATAACTTTTTCAACCTTAACCGTGCTTTCTTTCTGTATTTCTTTTTCCATCAATTGATTGTCTTCCAGATTAGTGCTTTCGGCTTTAAGGTATTCTTTAGGTGTATTTACAAAATCAGGATCAAATTGCATTGTAAACCCCACGCTAGGGTCATGGAAACGGGTTATAGCTTTGTAAGGAACCTTTATATATTTCGGTACACCGCCAAACTTAAGAGTTACTTCAAAGTTTGAAGTATTATCCTTTAGATCCCAATATTGATGTTCCAGAACTATCGTTATTTCATCTGGGTATTTGTTTGCTAAACTTTTATCTACATCTGCTTCAGGATGATTAGTTGCAAATGTTATATAAAAGTGATGATTTCCTGGTAAACCGTCTTCTCTTATAACTCGGCGGATTGAATTTCTGACTACTGTTAAAAGTGCAGTCTGCGTCATTGCCTCATAATTCATAAGATTATCTGTCATAAAACTATCCTAGATCACTTCTTAAAGTAATCAATATAACTTTTTATGAAATTATCTAATAAATGTGAATTTTATGATAAATTGGAAGGTTTCTGTTGCCAGCTACCTTCCGAAGCCCGCCTAGCGGATTGAACGGCTAGGAGTTAAAGCGAATTTTTCCGCACTGCCTATGCAGCGAGGGCAAACTCTTCAGTGTAATTATCATTTGCAATTACTAAATTTAGGCATTTAACGGTACCTATACGGATGAAAGCATACTTCTTTAGACGTCTGTCGATCCTATTTCGGCCCCATAAGAAATACATTATTAAATGTATTTTTGGTGGAGCCGCCGGGTACCGCCCCCGGGTCCAGTCCGTTTATTACAAGCGCGTTTATCATCATAGCTAATAATTTAGCATCTTCTTCATATAGTGTTTAAAATTTATAACAATAAAAAAATTCATAACCCATGCTTTATTCCGATTAACTTAAATTTTTGATAAATTTAATGACTTAAAGGTTGTTTATCTGATAAGGTTTATATTATTCAAATCAATAATTATTATTTATCAGAAAGGTTCTAAGAAAAGTCCTATGATAAGAAGCACAGTACTTAATAGCTTATCCGCTATTGGAGCGACTAAAGAAGCTAAATTTTATGCAGATTTATTCGCAGCTCAAGATGCTGAGAAATTTGCTCTTATCGTAATCGATTCAAGGTGTTTAAAAAATCCTTTATTAGAAGCTTTTATTTCAAACTTGAAGATACTATCTGACTTGAATCTATCCCCGGTATTACTTGTTGGTGCCTTAGATGATGACCGTACTTCTACTAAATTTCAATCACAGAGATTAGCTAATGATCTCGAGCATGCCTCAGTAAGAACAGCGAAGCTCAATACAGCAAGCTATCAATTATTACCTGAGGTTCGACAAAAAGCCCGTAGAGGCAAAATTACAATACTAGAAATGACTGAACCACAAGGTAAAATGAATTTAAAAAAGTTAGTGACAGAACTACAACCAAATAAAGTAATTTTTTTGCAACCGTCTGGAGGCCTATCCATGCACGGAAAAAGACTATCATTTATTAATATTGCTAACTTAGATAAAAAAATTAATTTAAATGAAATTACCCTTGGTCAAAGACAATTTATTGATTTGGTTAAGATTTTAGCAAAAGATAAATTAAATGAAGCTGTATACATCATAGCCTCTCCTTTAAACCTTTTGGCTGAATTATTTACTACAAAGGGTTCGGGAACCATGATTAGACGTGGTATATCAATAAAAAAAACCAATAATTTCAGAACCTTAAATAAAACCAAATTGAAGGCTTCAATTGAAGAAGCTTTCAATAGACAAATCAATCCAGATTTTTTTAATAAAAAAATACTCAAAGCTTATGTAGAGAATGATTACAGAGGAGGCGCTATATTTACAACTCTCTCAGGTTATCCATATCTTTCTAAATTTTGGGTAACAAATGCTGCCCGAGGGGAAGGTATCGCTAGAGATATATGGGATAAAACCTGCTTGGATATAGAATCTTTTTTTTGGAGNTCCCGAATGGATAATTCCTTTAATGATTGGTATATGAAAGCTTGTGATGGAATGCAAATAATTGGAAATGTAAGAGTCTTTTGGAAAGGTCTACATGCAGTTGAAGTTCGTGAAGTGATAGCTGCTGCAGCAAAAGCACCCGAAGATTTTGAAGAGTCGCATAAATATCAAATACGATAACCCTAAATGCTTTTTTGTTGAGATTTAAATAAGAAAACGTTAGTTAGCCTTTATGAAAAAAATACAAATAAGTTTCATTTTTGATAGCGGTAACATCAAAGTAAATAGCATTGAGGATTATTCAAATATCAGATTAGAAATCCGCCCTGATAATAATTCGGAATATTTTCAATGGTTTCACTTTAGGGTCACAGGTGCAAAAGGGGTGCCTCTAAAAATAGTTTTAACTAACGCCAGTAAAGCCGCCTTTCCTGATGGTTGGTTAAATTATAATGCATGTGTTAGCGTCGACCGTAAGACATGGCTACGGGTTGCAGAAACAAGTTATCGTGGTGGTGAGTTGATTATTGAGCACACACCTTCATCAAATTGCATTTATTTCTCTTATTTTGAGCCTTATCCACTTGAACGACATAATGATTTTTTAGCGGAAGCTGCAACTCATAATAATGTTAAACTATATTCTTTAGGTGAGTCTGCCCAAGGGCGTTCAATGGATTGCTTNTCAGTTGGGAATGGTAAAAAAAATATTTGGATAATAGCAAGGCAACATCCAGGTGAAACAATGGCAGAGTGGTGGATGGAAGGTTTTATAACTCGATTATTAGACAGAAATGACAAGGTTTCGAACGAATTACTTCAGAAGTCAAAATTTTTTATGGTGCCAAATATGTGTCCAGATGGAAGTTTTATCGGAAACTTAAGAACTAACTGGTGTGGCGCCAATCTAAACCGTGAATGGAACAATGCTTCGTTAAACTTTTCTCCAGAAGTCTATTGGACAATAAAGGCAATGGATAACAACAAACCTTCTTTATGTATGGATGTTCATGGCGATGAAAGCTTGCCTTATAATTTTATTGCAGGTTCTGAGGGTATTCCTGGATATACCCCCAAACAAGCTAAAGACTTGGAGGCCTTTTTATCCTCTTATAAAACTGCTTCACCTGATTTCCAAACTGAGCATGGCTATCCAAAAGATCAACCGAATAGTGCAAATTTAGGAATGTGCACTAATTATACTGCACATAAATATAAATGCCTTTCGGTAACACTGGAGATGCCATTTAAAGACAATGCAAACTTTCCAAATCTTGATACAGGATGGAATGGGGACAGGAGTGCAGATTTAGGTGCGTCGGCAATAGATGCAATATTCGGTATAATTGACTTTATTTAATTTCAGAAAGTTTACTTCTTAAATGTGCTTTATCTTTTATTTTAGTTCTTAGGAAATTGTGGATAGTTAAATTAGAACCATTGCAGAGAATCAAACTTTAAGATTAAATGCACTTATGAAGCAATATATAGATTTACTAAATCATGTAATTGAAAATGGTGTTGACAGAATGGACCGCACTGGAACAGGAACACGTGGTGTTTTCGGTTATCAGATGAGGTTCAATCTTTCTGATGGATTTCCTATGGTAACAACTAAAAGGCTTCATAAAAAGTCTATAGTCCATGAATTAATTTGGTTTTTAACCGGTGATACAAATATTAAATATTTGAAAGAAAATGGTGTTCGTATTTGGGATGAATGGGCTGACGAAGAAGGAAATCTTGGCCCTGTATACGGCAAACAGTGGCGTCGATGGGAAGGTCCAGAAGGTCAAGTTATCGACCAAATTGATAGGGTTATAAAGGCAATTTCCGCTAACCCTTATTCTAGGCGGCATATTGTAACTGCTTGGAATCCAAGCGAGGTTGATAAAATGGCACTACCGCCCTGTCATTGTTTGTTTCAATTTCATGTCGCAAATGGAAAGCTCAGTTGTCAACTTTATCAAAGGAGTGCAGATATATTCCTTGGGGTACCTTTTAATATTGCAAGTTATGCATTGCTTACTCATATGATGGCACAAATATGCAATCTAGAGGTTGGAGACTTTATTCATACACTTGGTGATGCGCATGTTTATTCCAATCATTTTGATCAAGTGAGGAAACAGGTTCAGCGTGAGGTAAAGTCTTTGCCAACTTTGACCTTAAATAAGGATGTTAAAAGTATTCATGACTTTACTTACAATGATATCCAAATAATTAATTATTCATATCATCCCCATATACCTGGGAAAGTTGCTGTTTAATTAAATTTTATTGTTTTCTAAACGATACTTAATTAGCATCCAAATAATTATTGCTCCGAGCATTTTTCCAGCAATCGACATGCTAATATTGGGTACAGTAAGTTGCGCGTCTCTTATATAGCTAGCACCATAAAGAAAAGTTATTGTATCGATTGGGGCGGCCATAGATGAAGAAAGTAATACCCGTGTCGAGAGTTTGTAGCTAGTTAGTGTAAATAATGCGTAATCAATAAGTTCTGATACCAAAAATGCTGCACCGCTGGCAAGTGCCAGTGCACCGCCACTCGTTACAAATGTTAGAAATAATGCAAGACCCATTGCGATTAAAACTTCATGCCCAATTTCACGTTGAGAAAAATCTCTAGCAACCAATACTAATCCAGTAACAATTGTTACTGGATTAAAAGCCCACTCTGGAAGCCATGGCAGCTCTACCATAGGCGCCCATGTGAAACTCCAATTAATAAATGGTATTAGTATTATGTAAATTAAGGTATATTTTACATGTAATAAGCTAAATTTTAGAGTATTTTTTTTATTAGTTGCCATTGTTTTTGTATACTTGAAGAATTTGTACGTGTAACTAGTTTTTTATGTCATCGAATCCTAAATTGTCATTAATTGTAGCAAAATCCTTAAATGGAGTTATAGGTCTGAATGGCAAACTTCCTTGGCGGCTCTCATCGGATTTGAAATTTTTTAAATCTACTACCTTGGGTAAACCAGTTCTCATGGGAAGAATTACATGGGAAAGCCTGCCTTTTCCACTGCCAGGCCGTCCTAATTTAGTCTTAACAAATAATAAAAATTATTTAGCTAAAGGGGCTGAAATATTTAATAGTGCCGACAAGATGATGAATAGAGGTTATGAACTGGCTAGGCAAATGAATGTGGATGAAGTTATGCTGATAGGTGGAGCAAAATTATATGCTTCACATATAAAGTATTGCGATCGTCTGTATATTACTGAAGTTGATGCTACAATCGAAGGCGATGTGTATTTTCCTAAAATCGATACTAATTCTTGGAAATTACTATCTGAAAATAAATTTCCAAAGAATATAAAGGATGACTATCCATTTAAAGTAAAAGTTTTCGAGCGAGTATAGGGCAAAAATATTTTTGCATAATTAAACTTGAAATTTAGTATCATAGCTATCACATTAGAATAGAAAACAAATGGAGACGATATGCCTGACAATAACAGTCCTTGGGGAAATAAAGGAACCGGTGGTAAAAAACCAGGACAAAATCCTTGGGGAAGTTCAGGAAAACCACCTAGAGGAAAACAGTCCTCTAATGAAAGCTCACCTGATTTAGATAATATAATTCAAGGTTTTAAAAACAGAGTAGGTAAGGGCGGGCCATCAGGAAAAGGTGGAGGTCCGAATACACCGCTACAGAAGTATGGGCCATTTGGCATAGCGCTTATTATAGGTTCTTTTTTTCTCCTAGTTTCTTGTTTTTATACAGTCGCTCAGCAAGAGGAAGCAGTAGTATTGCGTTTTGGAAAATATTCCAGAACTACAGAGTCAGGTTTGCATTTTAAACTTCCAACCCCTGTAGAAACAGTACTTAAGGTAAACGTTACATCTGAGAGATCAGTTGGCTCCAGTCAAAACTTAGTTTTAACTGGAGATGAAAATATTGCAGATGTTGACTTTACTGTCAGGTGGAATGTTAAAGACTCTAAGAACTTTATATTCAATCTTGAGGATACATCTGCCGTTGTAGCCGATGCGTCAGATAGTGCTATTCGTGAAGTCATAGGTAAAGAGAAACTTGAATATGTAATCACAGATGGCCGTAACCCAATCGAACAAGATGTTAAGAAATTACTTCAAGATATGCTTGATGAATATTCTGCTGGGGTAACGATAACTGTGGTTCAACTCCAGCGTACAGAGGCTCCTCCTAAGGTTATAAAGGCTTTTGAGGATGTTGTCACAGCAGAACAAGAGCTTGAACAAAGAGTTAATGAAGGAATAGCTTATAAAAATGAGGTTACAGAAAATGCAGTTGGTAACGCAGCTGTATTGGTAGAGTCTGCTCAAGCTTATAAACAAGAAGTTGTTGAGGTTGCTAAAGGCGAGGCTAACCGTTTTCTTGCTGTTTATAAAGAGTATAAAGCTGCTCCAAAAGTTACAAGGCAAAGAATTTACCTTGAAACAATAGAGGAGGTTTATGGACCTGCTGAAAAAATTATAATTGAAGGTGATGCGGGTAGTGGTGTCGTTCCATATTTACCACTCGATCAACTTAAAAGTAAAAAGTCTGGAAGTAATTAAGATGAAAAATGGTATCATACCCCTAGTAGTACTGGGCGCATTCATAGCTGCATTCTTTACTTGTACATACACATTAAAAGAGTGGGAGCAAGGTCTCGTTCTTCAGTTTGGTGAATACAAACGAGTGGAGAATGCCTGGAATGAAGGTGCACCTGCTGATGCAGGACTAAAATTTAAGCTCCCGATAGAAAATGTTATAATTTTAGATAGAAGAAACATCGAAATAGATTTCAGGGCTGAAACTATTTATGANATTAAGCAGAAGCCATTAGAAGTTGATAGTTTTATACTATATCGAATAGCAGACCCTTTAGCTTATTACAAAGCCTTGGGAACTAAAGCCAAAGCTCAAAGCTTACTGGATGAATTAATGGATTCATCCTTGAGAGGGGTTTTAGCAAGAGCCGATAGTCAGCAGATTATATCTGGACGTCGAGCAGAGTTAATGTCGGAAATAAAAAAAGCTGCAAACTCAGTAGCTCGTGATGAAGATTATGGGGTTGAGATAACAGATGTTCGAATTAAAAAAGCAGAACTTCCAACAAAAGTCGCTGATTCAGTTTTTGATCGTATGAACTCCGAACGAGAGAAAGAAGCTCGTTTCTTCCGTGCGGACGGATCTAAAAGAAAAAATGAAATAATCGCCGATGCAGATAAGCAAGCAAAAATAATAGTTGCAACCGCAAAGGGTAAGGCTCAAACTATTAGAGGCGAGGGGGACGCTGTTTCAAATAAAATATATGCAGATGCATATAATAAAGATCCTGAGTTTTTTGCATTTTATAGGTCTATGGAGGCTTATAAACGAGGTCTGGGTGAAGGAACCACATATGTTTTATCACCAGATTCTGATTTCTTAGGTTACCTTAATAATCAGCGTGGCAAAAGTTCACGTCGTTAATGGAAATTTATTCTATTGTCTTGATAGCTATAGGAGGCACTCTACTTTTTGAAGGGCTTATTTGGGCTATTTTTCCTAGTGCTTCAAGAAAAATGTATGTCCAAATTTTTGATCAACTAGATGATAGATCTCTTCATTTTGGTGGTCTTGCATCTGTGGTACTTGGTATAATTCTAATCGGTTTCATAGTTACTTAATTTATTAAGAACTATGCTTTTAATAAACATTATTTAACTACAAATGAACTCGCTCTCGCTGTAACCTTGAAAGTAAAGTGCAGTTGTTAAGTCAGTGTGAAGTATTTCGCATTTTGCTTCTGATGCAACTATTTTTTTTGCTTTGTACGCTATGCCAAGCCCTGCTGCTTTAATCATACTCAAATCATTTGCTCCATCACCTATTGCTAAAGCATAAGATTTGCCGCCCAAATTTGAGGTAAGGTTATTTAAAGTATTTAACTTTGCCTCTCTACCCAGGATAGGACTCTTCACTTCCCCTGTCAGTTTATTCTTAACTGAAATTAGTTTGTTGGCATTGTGTGTATCAAATCCACATGCAAGTGCTACTTTATTAGTAAAAAATGTAAAGCCTCCAGATACTATAGCAGTTTTACTGCCATTGGCTTTCATTGTTTGGCATAAAACTTTTGCTCCTTTATTGATTGTAATACGTTCTTGAAAGCATTTTTCAAGTACTGATGTATCTAGACCCTTAAGCAACCTAACTCTTTTTATAAGCGCCTCTTCAAAATTAATTTCTCCATTCATAGCGCTCTCAGTGATTTTAGAAACTTGCATTTTCAAATCGGCAAAATCAGCTAACTCATCGATACATTCTTGTCCAATAAGCGTGCTATCCATGTCACAGATTAATAACCTCTTTTTTCGTTGAGGGTCATTACTTATGAATATATCTGCTGAGATTTTATTGTTCTGAAATAAATATCTTAATTCAAGTTTGGATAGTTTTTTATTTATACTGTATTCGAATGCTTTATTTTCAGATAAAATTTTTATTTTTGATGAGTTTCCAATGAGGTTAGTTGCTACTTTAAACTTTTTAGAATTTCTTTGGGCTAGAACTATTGTTACGGTGTGTTGTATAGGGATAGACATTGTGAGACTCGTTTTATGAAACCAATTATATGTATTGCAGGACCTACGGCAAGCGGCAAGAGTACATGGGCTATTCAAATAGCAAAATCTGTGGGCGGAGAAATCATTAATGCAGATGCATTGCAAGTTTACTCAGAATTAAACATCATAAGTGCGCGGCCAAGTAAGTCTGAAATGTTAAATGTTCCGCATCATCTATTTGGTCATACTCAAAGTAATTTTAGGTATTCGGCTGGGCATTGGATAATGGAGGTTGAAAGTCTTATTCTTGATATTCTGGCTCGCGAAAAAACGCCAATACTTACAGGTGGTACAGGCCTTTATTTTAAATCTTTGATTGACGGCATTGCAAAGATTCCAAATATTCCATCAGATATTATATTGGAAACGAATAAATTTCGAGAGCAGAAAGGTATTAAAGGTTTGAGGAATTTCGCAGAAAAAATAGATTCTAAATCAGCAAATCGAGTACTAGGAAATGATGTCCATCGATTAATGCGTATTATAAACGTATATAAAGCTACAAATAAGCCTCTAAGTTTTTGGCAGGAAAATACTAAATCTGTAGTTCCAAGAATTTTTTGTAATTGTGCGGTTCTTCTACCTGAAAGAGAAATGCTTTATAATGCAATTAATAGCCGATTTGATGTAATGATGAAAAAAGGACTATTAAGTGAAGCAGAGCGTATATTTGCTCAAAACCTCGACCCCGGCCTACCCATTATGAAAGCTATCGGTTTGAGAGAGTTCTTTCCATATTTTAGCGGTGATATTAATTTGGATGAAGCTGTTGAGCTAGCTAAAAGAAATAGCCGCCGTTTCGCTAAAAGACAATTTACTTGGTTTAGAGGTCAATTAAAAAACTGGAATGAAATAAAAACTAAGGCACAACAGAAAAAGTTTGCAAAGAGTATTCCGTATGAAGTTTAAATTTACTTTACCGATAAAGTTTACTATTTTTATAATTTTTCTTTTGGGAGTTCTAGTTTTCGGATTTCTAGAACCTATTTTTTTATCTTCTAATCAAATTAATGATTTTTTTTTAGAAGTAAGGGATACATATTTTGCTTTACCTTTAACAATATTGATTTTTTGTGCTTTTGCTTTTTTTGGTGTTCCGCAATGGATATTAATTAGCGGGTCTATATTTGCATTTGGTCCCCTATATGGTGCATTTTATTCATGGGTATCAACATTAATTTCCGCTGCATTAACTTTCTTCATTGGTTATTGGCTGGGTAATGAAAAGATAAATAACTATAATGGAAAAAAAATAGTTTTACTGAAAAGATTTTTAAGTAAAAACGGTCTTTATAGTAGCTTTATTGTACGATTGCTTCCAAGTGGACCATTCATACTTGTTAACATGGCAGCAGGTGCTTCACCAGTTAAATTGGCATCATTTTTAATTGGTACGAGTTTAGGTATTATTCCTAAAATATTAATTTTAGCATTTCTCTCAAATAGAATTCTATCGGTCACTGAGGGACACCTGATTTCGTCAGCAATGGTTATCATAGCTTTTATTATCTTGATTTTTGTCCTTATTATGAATAAATTTTACAAATCCGAAGATATTTCTAATAAATAATGCATATTTAACGAAACTTTTATATGATATACTTGCTTTTTTGTTCAGCAAAAAGCATTGTTATATCAAGTATAAAACTTTTAATGTTAGGCGACCATGTTTTCTTTTCTTTTGAGCACTATTTCATCAGATATAGCCATTGATTTGGGTACTGCAAATACATTAGTTTATGCTAAGGGCCAAGACGTAGTTTTAAATGAACCTTCTGTAGTTGCATTTTCTAATCGAAACGGTAGAAAAGTTGTACATGCGGTTGGTAAAGAAGCTAGTAATATGCTTGGACGTACACCAGCTCACATAGAAGCCATTAGACCTATGAAAGACGGAGTTATAGCAGACTTTGAGGTAGCTGAAGCTATGATAAGTACTTTTATTAAAAAAGTAAATAAGTCATCTTTTATTCTTCGTAAACCACATGTTGTAATATGTGTTCCATCTGGAGCTACTGCTGTAGAAAGAAGAGCAATTCACCAGTCAGCTGAACAAGCAGGTGCAAAACGCGTTTATTTAATTCAAGAACCTATGGCCGCAGCATTGGGCGCAGGTTTACCAATTCATGAACCTTCAGGGTCGATGGTTGTCGATATAGGTGGTGGGACAACTGAAGTCGCGGTGTTGTCTCTAGATGGAATAGTTTATTCACGATCAGTAAGAGTAGGTGGCGATGTGATGGATGAGGCCATAATACAGTATGTGCGTCGTACAACTAACTTGCTACTAGGTGAAATGTCTGCCGAAAGAGTCAAAAAAGAAATAGGATCAGCAACTATGCCTGATGACAATGAGGGAATGATGGTTCAAATTAAAGGACGTGACTTGATGAATGGTATTCCTAGAGAAATTCGCGTAACAGAAGCCATGATAGCAGAAAGTTTAGCAGAGCCAGTTGAGCAAATAGTTGAAGCTGTAAAAAGTGCTCTTGAGGCAACCCCACCTGAGCTAGCAGCAGATATCGTAGATAAAGGAATAATGCTGACAGGCGGTGGAGCTTTACTTAGAAACTTAGATGTTGAATTGCGAAACCGAACTGGATTACCTGTCTCAATTGCTGATGATCCGTTGTCATGTGTAGTCCGAGGTTCTGGATTTGTTGTTGAAAACTTAGCTAAATGGAAAAATGTTCTGTCAAGTGGCGTTTAACTGTATTTAATTGGGGAGCNTTTGCTTCAAATTATGTTAGGGAGCAATTCAAATAGTACAAAAGCGTCTAATCTTACGTATATTTTCGCTTTAATTCTGGCGGGTGGTTTATTTTTATCTGACCGTGGATCGCAAACAATATTTTTGCAAACAAGATCAAATATTGAAGCTATTGCATCTCCAGGAATTAAATTATTTTCAATACCTGTAACGATGCTTGAAAGAATATCCAATGCAATTGAAGAGCGAACAAAAGCCCTTTCAGAAAATAAAGCCTTAAGAAGCGAATTATACGAATTAAGAGACTATCAACAAAAATCTCGGATGATGGAGCTAAAACTATTTAGACTGGAGCAGTTATTGAATTCCTCAAATGAAATAGACAAAAATAAAGAGCAAACTGTTGCTCGTTCATATGGGGAGGTTAATAGTCCATTTGTTAGATCTTCATTAATTGATGTTGGCAAGAAAAATAATATACAAAAAGGCTATGCTGTTAGTACAGTCGATGGACTTTATGGTCACGTGCAACGCGTTGGAAGTAAATCTTCTAGGGTATTACTTTTAAGTGATATTAATAGCCGTATTTCAGTTATGTCCCTTCGTTCTAATTCACGAGCTATTATGTCTGGTAACAATAATGATTTCCCTAATCTGATATTTTCCAATAATTATCAGGGTTGGCTTGAAGGAGATACCGTATTGACTTCTGGTGATGGTGGTATGCTTCCTCCCGGTTTGGAAGTTGGCTCAGTAATAAAGGACGCTAAAGGAAAATTAGTTGTTAATTTGAATACTAATGGTAAAGCTATAGATTGGGTCCTAGTTACCCATTATAGCTCTATTAAAAGTCCTGAATTTGAAACTGATATGAAAGAAAAGCAAACCGAAGGTTTATCGAATATATCAGAGGTATTTTAATTATGCCATTGCATCCAGTTTCTCAGCCTTTTGCTCGCGGAGGTTTATTGGTAGGCTCATTGCTGATGTTAATTTTAATATTTGTTTCTGTTACAAATTTTAATGCTTTTAATACAGTAATAAATTTTATTTACTTACCCCTTATTGGAATTTGTACATGGCCACGTACAGATAAAATCGTCACATCAATTTGTATAATATTTATATTTGGTCTAACGCTTGATATTGTTTCNTCAGGNCCATTGGGTTTATGGGCTTTGGTATTTTTAATTAACTTTGCAATATTTAAGCCCCATATGNGATTGAAAGCTTTAGTTTTTAAAACCGCTCTTTTTTCATGGTTATTAGTAGTNCTTTTTTCATCAATTCTAGTTTATTTTTTTGCTTGGTTTACAATAGAATCATTGCCTAAATTTTTACCCTTAATTTTTCAAATAATTTTATCAACTTGCCTTTTTCCATTTGCTTATGGTTTAAGACATTTTTTAAAAAAAATATTTATAGACCAATTTCTGCGTGATTTAATTTAATGGTTCAAAGTGAGATACATAACCAAATTTCCATAAACCGAAGAGCAGCTATATTGGGTACTTTAGGGGCTTGTTTGTTTGGGGTTTTGTCTAGCAGACTGTACTATCTACAAATATTAAAATCTGAAGATTATAGAGCTCTCTCAGATGACAACAGGTTTAACTTTAATATAACTATTCCTTCTCGCGGCCGAATATTGGATAGGCATGGTAAGTATCTAGCAATAAATAGTCAAAACTACAGTCTTGTGCTAATTCCTGAAAGGGTCAAAGATATTGAAAGTACATTATTTAAGCTTAAGCAAACATTATCGCTAAGTAATTCTAATATAACTCGCATTAAAAAAAATATAAATAGACAGGCTAGCTTTGTTCCTGTTCTTATTAAAGAAAACTTAGACTGGGCTACATTTTCTAAGTTCAATTTTCAAACACCTGATTTTCCAGGGGTAATTCCGCAGGTTGGTTTAGGAAGATTTTATCCTAATAACGGTCTTTTTTCTCATACAATTGGATATGTTGGTACACCTAGTACCAAAGATATTGAATATGATAAAGATCCATTATTAAAACAACCTTCGTTTAAAATAGGTAAAACAGGTATAGAGGATAGCGCTGATAAATTACTCCGCGGCAGGCCTGGAAAGCTTAAAGTTGAGGTGAATGCTTCGGGACGTACTGTACGAGAGTTTCCCGTCGATACTGATGCGCCTGTAAATGGAAAAGATATTTGGTTAACTCTGGACTCTGAATTGCAAAAAAAAGCTGCTGAACTCTTTGGAGATGACAGCGGTGGGATAGTTGTAATGGATGTTCTTACAGGAGAGTTAAGAGCAATGCTATCGATGCCAACTTTTAATGGAAATCTTTTTGTTTCGGGAATAACACAATCTGAAATGGATAAACTCAATAATGATGAAAGGCGTCCCCAATATAATAAAGTATTGGCTGGCGGATATCCACCAGCATCAACTTTTAAGATGGTTGTAATGCTTGCAGCTTTAGAAGGTGGTTTCATAGATCCCAAAGATAAAGTAATATGCAGTCAAAAAGTTAATTTAGGCAATCGTACTTTTCATTGTTGGAAACGTGGGGGGCATGGACCAGTTAATATGCGAGAGGCTTTAAAAGGTTCATGTGATGTTTATTTTTATGAATTAAGCCAAAAGGTAGGCATCGAAAAAATTGCATCTATGGGCCGTAGGCTTGGGTTTGGTGAAAAATTTAGTATAGGACTAAAAGGTCTAAAGTCAGGAATAATGCCTGATCCTAAATGGAAAAAATTAAAACTGGGAAATAGCTGGAAAGTTGGTGACACCATAAATGCATCTATAGGTCAAGGGTTCGTATTATCGACACCGCTGCAAATGGCTGTAATGGTAGCACGTATTGCAAATGGCAAAGATTCTTTAACTCCTAATTTAATTATAGAACCAAATTTAAAAAAATTTCAAAGTCTTGGTATCAACCCCTCTCATATAGCTTTTGTGCAAAAGTGCATGCTAGCCGTGTGTGAGGAACCTGGAGGAACGGCTTATAAAAAATATGGCTTGGAATTAGGACAATTGCAAATTGCAGGTAAAACAGGAACTGGGCAAGTAAGAGGAATTTCTGAACAAGAACGACGTTCAAAATTACGAAGAGATGAAGATTTGCCATGGAAGTTGCGTGATCACAATGTATTTGTTGGTTATGCACCTTTTAAAAGTCCAAGGTTTGCAGTTAGTTGTTTGGTTGAACATGGTGGAACAGGATCCAAGCGGGCTATAGAAATATCTAGATCTATTTTAAAAACAGCTTTGGAGAGGGATGGTATTTCAAATAGTAAAAATATTAAAAGTACTATTACTACCAATGCATAATTTATTTCTAGATTACACAAAGACTACTTCTAAGTTATCAGACATTAACTGGTTATTAGTTTTATTAGTTTTTTTATTGGGACTATCAGGCGTAGCTATGATTTTTGCAGCTACTGGAGGCGATTGGTTAGGGGGAGCTAAACAACATTTTTATAGGTTGATCTTTGCAACTTTTTTTATGTTATTAATTGCATTAATAGATTTAAGGTTTTGGTACACGATTTCTTATCCATTTTATATTGTAATTTTGATGCTTTTAATTTCTGTTGATATAATGGGTGTCACAGTCAATGGATCAAAGCGATGGATAGATTTGCAAATAGCAAACTACGAACTAGCTAGAGTACAACCTTCTGAGTTAATGAAGTTAGGTATTGTTTTGACGTTAGCTCGGTTTTATCATGATCTCCCGCGTTGGCGTGTATCAAGCGTTTATGGATTATTGGGAGCATTCGTAATTATATTTGTTCCCATGTTTTTAATTATGCGTCAGCCAGACCTTGGAACAGCATTATTAGTTGCGGCAACAGGAGCATCCATCGTTTTTTTGGCGGGTATTACGTGGCGTTTATTAGCTAGTTTGTCAGTTTTTTCTTTTATTTCTATTACTTTATTTGTTGTTTTTGGCTTAAAACCTTATCAACGTGAACGTATTTTGACTTTTCTGGACCCGTCACATGACCCTAGCGGGGCTAGTTATCACATCATACAGTCCAAGATTGCATTAGGAAGTGGAGGTTTTAATGGCAAAGGTTTTATGAATGGCACTCAACGACAACTTGAGTATGTTCCCGAAAATCGAACAGACTTTATATTTACTGTGATTGGTGAAGAATTCGGATTAGTTGGTAGTTTGCTGACTATAGCAATTTACATTGCTATTATTGGTATATGTCTGTGGTTGTCAGCTCAGTGCAAAAAGGTCTATTCGAAACTTTTAATACTTGGATTTATTGTTACTTTTTCACTTTATGTATTTATAAATTTAGCAATGGTTATGGGGTTAGCTCCTGTGGTTGGTGTTCCTTTGCCTTTAATATCTTACGGCGGTACAGTACTTCTTACAGTAATGACAGGTTTTGGTTTAATTTTATCCGCATATATTCATCGGGAAACAAAGTTACCATCAAGTAAATATAAGAATTGAATTAGAATGTTTAAACATTAATTAGTTCTCAATTGTATTTTTATGAAAAACTAACCGTTACGGAACTTGACCGAGCTGTTTAAAAGCTTAAGTAAATATTTTAGTTATTTATATGGGGAATAATATGGCTTCAGTTGGCACAGCACAATGGTCATCAAAATTTGCGTTTATAATGGCTGCGGTTGGTTCTTCAGTCGGATTAGGAAATCTATGGAGATTTTCAGCTGAACTCGGTACAAATGGTGGAGCAGCCTTTTTAATCATTTATGTGGCATGCATTATTTTTGTTGGAATACCCGTATTAATGAGTGAATTTATTATAGGCCGGGCAGGTCAGTCTGCTAGTGCTGTTGGTTCACAAAATGATCTTGCTGTTCGTAGCGGAGTTTCTAAATTATGGAGTGCAGGTGCTTGGCTTGGTATGATGGCATCTTTTTTAATTGTCAGCTTTTATTGCGTTGTTGCTGCTTGGGTTCTGAACTACTTATTTAGGTTTTTAACTAATTCATTCTCCAATCTATCTCCTGAATTAATATCGGATCAATTTGGAACTATGCTAAATGAACCCTTAAGTGTTATGCCATATTTTCTTACATTCGCCCTATTAACAATATGGTTAGTTGCTCGAGGAGTTAATAAAGGAATAGAAACAGCAGCGCGCTTACTAATGCCCTTATTCTTTTTGCTTCTTATTTGTCTAGCCGCTTATTCTGTTGTAACGAGCATTCCTTCGGGCGGTACAGGAAAAGCTTTAACTTTTATGTTTACTCCAGACTTTTCAAAAATCACTCCTCAGGTGGCAACATCTGCTCTTGGGCAGGCTTGTTTTTCAATCGGAATTGGTAATGCAATCATGCTAACTTATGGTTCTTACTTACCTAAGAGCGTCAGTATTCCAAAAGCAGCAGTTGGAATTAGTATAGCTGATACACTAGTAGCATTAACTGCAGGACTTGCAATTTTTCCAATTGTTTTTGCCAATAATTTAAGCTTTAATGCAGGTGCTGGAATTTTCTTTATAACACTTCCAACGGCATTAGCCAATTATTGGTATATTGGTGCTGCATTTTTCTTTTTAGCTTTCTTTGCTGCAATTACCTCCTCAGTGTCTTTACTCGAGCCTTCAGTTGCTTATGTGGCTGAGAAGTATAGCTTAACAAAAAAGAAAGCTGCATGGATAACTGGGTTCGCAATTACTGCACTAGGATTTGGGTCGCTCTATTCTCAGAAGTTCTTTGACTTCATAGACACTGGCCTTGCCGGCCCGATTCTGGCTCCTCTATCCGCTTTGCTTATAGTTTTATTCACAGGAGCAAGATTAAATAGAAGTATTATTTCTGAAGAGATATCAGGTGAAGGTGAGAAATTAGGTAGATTTGTGATGTTTTTTGTAAAATGGATTGCACCAGTCTTTATGAGTATGGTTTTGATACTAGGAGTCCTTCAAAAGTTTCTTCCTCAACTTTACTCAAAAATTTCAGGAGGAGTAAGTTTGATTGCTCTTATGGTAATCGTTTATGTGCTATTATTCCTTTTCCATAAAAAAAATAAAGTTTAAATAAAATTTATTTTTACAAAAGAAATATAAAATACGTCATTAGGGTTTTATATGTTTAGACTCAGTTTTTTGAATATAGTTTTCTTAATGTTCATAAGTGCATGTGCAACAGTTGATATATCTAATTCTCCAGTAGCTAAATCAGAGATGAGCAATGATATAGAAGAAGAAAATATTGTTAGAAAAGCTTCCGCTAGGTTAGCTGCAGTGTTTTCTAAAAACCGATTTGCTGTAAAAAACAATAAAAAACAAATGCAGTTTGCTGCTAAAGTACTTTTGAAGGGCCTATCGGATAACGAAGTTATAAATAATTCTGATCAGAGTTATGTAGAAACAGTGGATAATTTAGAAAATACTTTATCTGACATTCGAATTGCTTCGTTGCACGTTAAGAAAACAGTTGACTCTGCTGAGTTATATTTGTCTACAGCATCAACAAAAAATTCCTATATGGAGGAATTATATAGCCTTGAGCAAGCGTTAATAGCCTCACGTATGGCTTTGCAAGCATTTGAAGATGCACTCATAAAAACTTCAGGAAACACCAACTTTGAGGAATTTTCAATATATAAAAATTTAGTTGATAGGTTACGTGATGTAACTAATAGTTTCAGTGATCGTACTATTACGAATTAATTATTTAATTCTATTAAATGAATTAACCCCATAATTCTTTTGTAGCAGGATATATTATACCCTGCTTATAATCCATACCTGATTTACGATCCTTTAATAATAGCAATGGACCATCTAAATCAATATAATCTGCAAAGCATTCAAGAGACATTATAGGTGCCATTGCTAATGAAGTACCGACCATACAGCCATTCATTATTATGAAACCCTTTTTTTTTGCTTCATAAATTAACTTTAGTCCTGCTGTGAGTCCTCCGCATTTATCCAGTTTAATATTTATAGCCCTATATCCTGCATCCCAAAGTTTATCTAAGTCATCGATTGTATGCAGTGATTCATCGGCGCAGATTATCGGCAGATTTTTGGAATATTCAGGGATTAAGGAATAGTTTTTGTCAGGCAATGGTTGTTCTACCATTGCAATAGGAAAAGCTTTAAGTGCATCAAGAAACTCATTTATATTTCTTGCATCTAAGGACTCGTTAGCATCTATTATTAGTTGTATATCAGAACGAGCTTTTAATACTGCTAAGCATGCATTTAAACCTGAAAAGCCGTTTATTTTAATTTTTAATATTGAAAAAGAGTCAGCCTTTTTCGCTGCTTTTTTAATATTTTCAGGTGTATCTATTGATAATGTAAAAGCTGTTTTCCTAGGTCTGGCCACGGGAATTTTCAAAAGCTCTGATATTGATTTATTTTTTATTTTTGCCTCCAGGTCCCAAAGAGCACAATCGATTGCATTACGGGCGGCTCCAGCGGGTAATAGAGACTGCAATTCTATATTTTTTAAACCCTCTTCTATATTTGTTCTCACTGATTCAATAAGGCTTACTACGCTTTCTGGTGTTTCATTATATCTTGTGTATGGACGACATTCACCATAACCTTTGAATTTATTTTCTGTTATGCTAACTTTGACAACTGTAATTTCAGTAATACTGCCGCGCGATATTCTAAAAGACCCTTTAATTGGCCACTTTTCTGTTGTTACTTTTAATTTTCTTTTCATAAACAGTCTTGACCTCTAGCTCAGTGCTTTTATCGTTACTCATATGCTTTCAAACTTCAATACAATTTCTGATAAGTATAAATTATCAATTAAAGATAAGGTTTTACTTGTCGATGTATTTGGGTCTTGGACAATCAAAGATATTGATAATGTTGCATCTAAGTTTCAAGTCGACCTTGAATCCATGGACTACAGTTCAGTTGAATATAATTTCTCAAAATTAAATAATTTAGATACGGCAGGGGCTTTTATACTTTGCCAGGCATTAAAGGGTAACATTGGAGATAAATGTGAGTGGGAAATTTATGGTAGTGATAAAGCTTATTATACATTGATGGAACTGGTAATAGGTTCAACCAGTTTCTTCATAAATGATAAAAAAAGAAGATGGTACGATATTTTAAGTAATATTGGTAAAGCAACTGAGAGGTTCTTTAATGAGTTTGTTGAGACACTAGCTTTTTTGGGACAATTTTTTATGGTTTTCTCTAACTTCATTCTTCGACCACATAAGGTGCGATGGAAATCTGTAGTTTCCTTGATTGAAGAAATCGGACTAAATGCAGTGCCAATAGTTATTACACTTTGTTTTTTTGTAGGTGCCGTTATTGCTTATATGGGTGTCAATCTTTTAGCAGCCTTTGGGGCCTCGATATTTATGGTAGATTTAGTTGGTATTTCTGTATTGAGAGAATTAGCGCCTATCATAGTGGCAGTTTTAGTAGCTGGCCGTTCTAATTCAGCTTTTACTGCTCAAATTGGGGCGATGAAGATGCGTCAAGAAATTGATGCTTTAAAGGTAATAGGATTAGATGCATATGAAACTTTAGTTTTCCCAAGAGCTTTAGCTTGCATTATTGCATTACCTATTTTGACATTTTTAGGAATGATAAGCGGTATTTTTTCTGGTATGTTGATAGCGTGGATGGCTATGGATATTTCCCCTATATTATTTTTAGCTCGATTAAGTGAATCTGTTGGTATCGAAAGCTTTTGGGTTGGCTTGGTAAAAACTCCATTTTTTGCAATCGTGATTGCAATTATTGGTTGTAGGCAAGGGTTGGCTGTTAGTGGCAGCGTGGAATCATTAGGCTCTAGAACCACTCAGAGCGTAGTTCAGTCAATTTTTGCTGTTATCACGTTAAATGCAATTTTTGCCATTTTATTTTATCAAATGGGGGTGTAATGAAAAAATATCACCCTATAGAGGCAAAGGGCATAACCACTAAATTTGGTAGAAAATTTGTTCACAAAGACCTTAATTTTCATGCCGAAGAAGGTAAAATAACAGGAATAGTAGGAGGGTCTGGTTCGGGTAAATCAGTTCTAATGAATACAATGCTTGGTTTAATTGAGCCGCAGGAAGGGGAAGTTTTCTTTAATGGCCTTAACCGAAAAAGATTCAAAAAAAATGATATATTAGATATAAATAATTCAATTGGTGTATTATTCCAAGGTGGAGCGTTGTTTTCATCACTTACTATATTGGATAATATTCTTGTTCCTTTAAGAGAATATACAAATTTGAATGAGCAATTATTGCGTGGTATCGCTATCATGAAAATACATATGGTCGGTCTGTCATCTGAAGTTTTAGATTTATATCCTTCCGAATTATCCGGTGGCATGAAAAAAAGAGCAGGATTAGCCCGTGCTTTGGCTTTAGATCCAAAATTATTATTTTTAGATGAGCCTACAGCAGGTCTTGACCCTATAGGAGCTAATGCATTTGATGAATTAATTTTGCGTTTGAAATCCTCTATGGATCTGACAGTTATAATGGTCACTCATGATTTAGACAGTCTTTTGCATACTTGTGATAAAGTAGCTGTCTTAATAAATAAACAGATTGCCATTATAGATAGTCTGCATAAAGTAGCTAAATATGATAACCCTTGGGTTAAAGAATACTTTAATGGCCCCAGATCGCGATTTAATTAATTAAATAAATAGAAGGTAGAATGTTTATATGGAAAAAAAAGCTCATTATGCTTTAATAGGAACGTTTGTTTTAGTTTCTTTGGTTGCTATACTAGCTTTTACTGCATGGCTTTCTAATGCGCAATTTGATAAAAAATTTGATAAATATGAAATTTCTTTCAAAGGAGGGGTTCAAGGCCTTTCGGAGGGTACAGAAGTACGTTTTAACGGTCTAAAAGTTGGAGATATTACTAAATTACGGATTGACCCTAATGATAATAATTCTGTTATAGTTGACATACAGATTGAAGCTAATACGCCCATAGATTTCGCAAGTGTTGGACGAATGGAACCTCTTGGGTTGACCGGATTGAATTATATACAAATTATTCCAGGAGGGCCAAATTCAAGATTAATCAAAAACTCAACTGATAAAGATCCATTTAGATTAAAGGGAGAAGCTAGCCGTATAGATATTACTTGGAAGTGGCGGTACAGTGATGGAGTCATCTCAAGCTGCTCTCGCAAGAATAAACGCAGTTATGACGCCGGAGGCTATAATGGACTTCCACGAAATTTTAAGTAATTTAAACTTAATCTCAAGTAATTTTGTTGATCTTAAGGTTGACCCTGAAATTTTTAATCGAACAATGTTATCTATTGAGCAGGCTTCTAAAGATGTCTCTTTAGCTGCAGATGCGGTTGATGTAGCAGCAAAAGATTTTGATGTTTTAATCGAAACTGATGTAAAATCAGTATTTGATAAATCAAAAATTACAATGGAAAATTTAGATAAATCTTTAGCGGCATTAGAGGTGTTGTCAAAAGATTCAAGTCAATTAATAATTGATAGCCGTGATGCTATAAACCGATTATCAAATTCTGGACTTACAGACCTTGAAGAAACAATCGATAGTATTAGACGTGCAGTACTAGGACTTGAGAGCATTCTTATTAATTTTGAACAAAATCCAACTGCATTTATAGTTGGTGTGCGTGAAGAAAAAGTGGAGTTACCTCAATGAAGGCTTTAAAGTTTTTATCTTTTAGTATGGCAATATTTATGATTGGATGTACATCTTTTCTTTTACCCGAACCCGCGCCTGCTAATCTAGTGTACAGGTTAGGAGTAACACAGCAGTCTATACCTAAAAGTCAGAAAGCTGTAATTATTAGAGTCGATAGACCAAAGGCTTCTAGTTTCTTGCAAGGTAAAGATTTAATTGTGTCTTTGAGCGATCTAAGGCTAGCTTCTGTCGAGCAGGCACAATGGGAAGAAAGCATTCCTGATATGGTGCAAAATACTTTTGTGAATTTACTAGGCAACAGAGAAGGATTGATAGGGGTATTGCCAAGTTCAGGCGTACGTTCCGATATAAGGATTAGTATAACTATTAAGAGGTTTGAGGCATATTTTGATAACGGTAAATCTAATGCTCCTTTAATAATCGTTCATCTCAATTCTACTGTGTCAAATGCATCGGATAGAGCTTTTATTGGCACTCATGACACTAGGGTGGTAGAAAGGTCAAAAGGCATAGAGGTTTCTTCAATTGTCGAGTCAATTAACAATAGTAACACTAAAGCAATTAAAGATATAATTAATTGGCTAGATAATCCTGAAATATACAATAAGTTAACTTCTGGAGGATAGGAAACTCTTAACTAATCGAGAGCTGATAATAATTAAAATTAAACCAAGACCTATGACGGGTAATAGCCATTCTAAATCTTCTCCAATAAAACCAACTAAAAAATAAACTAATGTAAAAACTATAATGCTGTATATCGTAGCTGTTAAAGCTATCATTACGCAAAACTTAGCATAGGGAATACGGAATAACCCACATGCAATGTAAATTGGAACGCGAGCTAATGGAAGAAATCTAGCAAGAAATAGTGTCGTGAGTGTATATTTTTGAACTTTTTCTTCTAAATTTGTTATTTTCTTTTTATTAACAAGTGAATGAACTTTTGTGTTTCTTAAAGCCAGCCAACCTATCCAATATTTCCAAATATCTGATAATATTAAACCAAATAAGACTATTAAAAACATTAATGGATAACGCTTTGGATTCTGAGAAAATAAGCTTGCTGCAACAAATACAGCTGCATCTTCTTGAACAAATGGACCAATAAATACCGCAAAATAGTATAGAAAAGACGATTCTGTAAAGGAACTCATAAATTACCCATTTTCTCAATTTTCGTATAAAATATAAAGTTAATTCGTAGAATTATACAATATTGACTATTAAACTATTAATTTTTTTCTAAAACATTGTGTAACAGGCGTTGCCTTACAATTATGTCCGTGACATAAGGCGCGAAATTTAACTCATAGATATTAGTATCTTGCTCTGTGTTCGATGCTTATTCTACTAATTATTATAGGCGTAAGTCATGCTAATAAAAGAACTAAAGGCCGAGGGCTTAAACCACACTTATGCTATAAAAGTTAGTAAAGAAGACTTGGCGGATAAATTAGAGGCCAAAATTAAAGAAATGCAACCTAAGGTTTCTTTAAAGGGCTTTCGTCCGGGTAAGGTTCCGGTATCTCATATTAAGAAAATGTATGGGCAAGGAATAATGAAAGATGTTGTCGAGGAAACCATAAATGAAACAACTCAAAAAGCTATAAACGATAACAGTATTCGGCCAGCTGGTCAGCCTAAAGTCGATATGAAAGCTGATGGTGATAAAGTTACAAGCGGAACTTCTGATTTAGAATATGAGCTTTCAGTTGAAACTATTCCTGATTTTACTCCAGTTGATCCAGAAAAACTTAAATTCACTCGCTTAAAGCATGAGCCTTCAAGTGAAGACTTAGCTGCGGAAGTCGCAAAGTTGGGTGAAGGTCAGAAATCATACAAAAAGAAAGCAAAAACTGCCAAAGCTAAAAAAGGTGATGCAGTATTAATAGATTTTATTGGAACCGTTGACGGCGAAGCTTTTGATGGCGGTACTATGGAAGGCCATCAGCTAGTGATTGGTTCTGGAACTTTCATACCTGGGTTTGAAGATCAACTTATAGGCACTAAGGCAGGGGATGAGCTAGAAGTNAAGGTAACTTTCCCCGANCCCTATCAAGCAGAAAACCTAGCAGGTAAAGATGCTGTATTTTCAACTAAAGTGATTGAGGTACAGGCAGAAAAAGATGCGGTTATAGATGATGAATTTGCAAAAAAGTTTGGGTTAGCTGACTTAGATGCACTAAAGTTAGCGGTAGAGGAGCAATATAAATCCCAGCTGGATAATCAATCTCGAATGAAACTTAAACGTGCAATTTTGGACGAGCTTGATAAAAAGCACAAGTTTGATCTACCTCCGCAAATGGTTGAAGCCGAGTTTTCAAATATTTGGACACAAGTTCAGTCTGAAAAAGAAGCGGGTAAGCTTGATGATGATGATTCTAAAAAAACTGATAAACAGTTAGAAAAGGATTATCGCAAAATTGCCCAAAGACGAGTGCGTTTGGGTCTGGTTCTTGCTGAAATGGGCCAGAAGTATGAAATTCAAATAACGAACGATGAATTACAACAAGCAATGGTAGCGGAAGCTCGCCAATATCCAGGTCAGGAACAACAGATNATTGAGTTCTATCAAAAAAACCCTCAAGCTATTGCTCAGTTAAGGGCGCCTATTTATGAAGAAAAAGTTGTTGATCTTATTATTGAAAAAGCAACTCTAAGCGATAAAAATGTTAGTCGGGATGTATTATTTGAAGAAGATGATATGATTTAATTTAGAATAAAAAATTCAATAACCCAGCATATTATGCTGGGTTTTTTTTTGTTTATTTATATAATTAGATTTCAAAATTAGATTTAAAAAGAGCTTGAATAATAGACTTAGAGTACAAATATATATAACAGTATAATTATTAAAGCCTAGATAAGGATATTTAAATGCAAGATTCACAAGATATACTAACAAGCTACTTGATTCCTACAGTTGTAGAACAGTCTAGTCGCGGTGAACGTGCTTTTGACATTTACTCAAGACTTTTACGTGACCGTATAATTTTTTTATCTGGAACAGTTGAAGATGGGATGGCAGCATCAATAACTGCTCAACTGTTATTTCTTGAGTCTGAGAATCCAAAGAAGGAGATATCTATGTATATAAATTCTCCTGGCGGAGTTGTAACATCAGGAATGGCAATTTACGATACTATGCAATATATTAAATCACCTGTATCTACTGTGTGTATAGGTCAAGCATGCTCAATGGGATCTTTACTATTGTCAGCGGGTCAAGCAGGTCAACGAATAGCTCTTCCAAATGCTAGAGTAATGGTTCACCAACCATCTGGAGGATTCCGCGGGCAGGCCTCAGACATTCAGCGTCATGCTAATGATATTCTTGCAATGAAAAAGCGCCTAAACGAAATTTACGTTCATCATACGGGAAAAAGTTATGAGGAAATTGAGAGTACATTAGATAGAGACCATTTTATGACTGCACAAGAAGCTAAAGATTTTGGCATTGTTGACCATGTTTATGACAAGCGTGGAGATGATAAATAATAATAGACTAAACCCTATATTAATTGACAAACACTGATTAGTAGTATTTTTTCGTGTCTGACTTTTCTTTTGTATCGATGATGCATTTTTAGGACTATAACAGGATATAATATGACAAAATCATCAGGAACAGAGGGTAAAAACACACTTTATTGTTCGTTTTGTGGAAAAAGCCAGCATGAAGTAAGAAAGTTGATTGCAGGACCTACGGTATTCATTTGCGATGAATGCGTTGAGTTATGCATGGATATAATAAAGGAGGAAGGAAAGGGATCTGTTTCCAAAGCTCAAGAAGGAGTTCCAACTCCTCAAGAAATATGTAACACACTAGATGATTATGTAATTGGGCAAAAACACGCTAAGCGGGTTCTTTCGGTTGCTGTTCATAATCATTATAAACGACTCAATCATGCTTCTGAAAATCCCGATGTTGAACTTGCAAAATCTAATATTTTACTAGTTGGTCCAACTGGTTGTGGTAAAACACTTTTAGCTCAAACTTTGGCAAGAATCCTCGATGTTCCTTTCACTATGGCTGATGCGACTACACTCACCGAAGCAGGTTATGTTGGTGAGGATGTTGAAAATATAATCCTTAAACTACTTCAATCAGCTGACTATAATGTAGAAAGAGCTCAGCGAGGTATAGTATATATCGATGAAGTGGATAAGATTAGTAGAAAGTCAGATAACCCGTCGATTACCAGAGATGTCTCAGGCGAGGGTGTGCAGCAAGCTCTCTTAAAAATTATGGAAGGTACAGTTGCTTCTGTCCCACCTCAGGGTGGACGAAAGCACCCGCAACAAGAATTTCTTCAAGTTGATACTACTAATATATTGTTTGTTGTTGGTGGAGCTTTTGCAGGCTTAGATAAAGTTATATCAAATCGTGGCGACAATGCATCGATAGGGTTTGGAGGAAAAGTTAAAGAGCTTGATGACAGAAGAGTGGGTGATATACTTCAAGGTGTTGAGCCTGAAGACTTAACTAGTTTCGGACTTATTCCCGAGTTTGTTGGCCGCTTACCAGTAATAGCCACTTTAACTGATCTTGATGAAGAGGCTTTAGTTACAATTCTTACCGAACCCCGGAACGCACTAGTAAAGCAATATCAAACCTTATTTGATATGGAGAGCGTCCGTTTATCGTTTTCAGATGATGCATTAAAAGCAATTGCTAAAAAAGCGCTAAATAGAAAAACTGGTGCAAGAGGTTTACGTTCAATTATGGAAGGTATTCTCCTTGATAGTATGTATGATCTACCGAGTTATGCGTCTGTTGAAGAAGTTGTTATAAATGCTGAAGTGGTTAATGGTGAAGCTAAACCCTTGTTGATATATTCAGAGAAAAATCAAAGTAAGGAAAAAGCATCCTAAATTAATTCGATTTATAAATTTTTTTTATTACTAATTCATACTTGAAACGCATGGAATGGCATCCCACCTAATACTTTGATACGTATATATATATATCTTAAAGACGAGAATATTTATGACTAAAGAACTTATATTACCAGTGTTACCATTAAGGGATATTGTAGTTTTTCCATACATGGTAGTACCGTTGTTTGTAGGTCGAAGTAAGTCTATCAAAGCTTTAGAAGACGTAATGTCTAATAATAAGCAGATAATGCTTTTAACTCAAAAAAATCCTGATTGCGATGAACCCGAATATTCCGATGTATTTCATAAGGGTATAGTTGCTAAAATTTTGCAATTACTAAAACTACCGGATGGCACAGTTAGGGTATTAGTTGAAGGTGAGTACAGAGCTGAGATAAATAGATTTACCGATAATACGGAATATATGGAAGCTGATGTATCTATTACTCACTCAGTTATTGAGCCTGAAGATGAAATAGCTATGATTACAGGGGAAGCTAGGACACTATTTGAATCTTTTGGAAAACTAAATAAGAAAATCTCTGAAGATATTATAAATTCTATTGTTGAAACCAAGGACCCATCTAAATTAACTGATCTAATTGCTGTGCACCTAAATGCTGAAATTATTCAGAAGCAAAGTCTACTTGATACAATATCAGTAACTTCACGACTTAAAAATGTAATCAAGCTTTTAAGTGATGAATTAGCTCTTTTAGAGGTTGAAAAGAAAATCAGAGGACGCGTAAAGCGGCAGATGGAGAAAACACAAAAAGATTATTATCTAAACGAACAGATGAAGGCCATTCAAAACGAACTTGGAGGGTCTGAGGGTAAAGATGAGTTTTCAGAACTTCAAGAGCGAATTGATGCTGTAAAATTGACTAAAGAGGCTAAGGATAAAGTTGATGGAGAAATAAAAAAATTACGCCAGATGAGTCCTATGTCGGCTGAAGCAAATGTCTCAAGAAATTACTTAGATTGGATGTTATCAGTTCCTTGGAATAAAAAGAAAAGGTTACAACGAAATCTAGAAAAAGCTCAATATATATTGGATGAAGATCATTACGGATTAGAGAAAATTAAAGAAAGAATTATCGAGCACCTTGCTGTACAAACAAGAACTAAAAGAGTTAAGGGACCTATTATTTGTTTAGTAGGGCCCCCTGGAGTTGGAAAAACATCACTTGGAAAGTCTGTTGCAAGAGCTACTGGCAGGGAATTTGTACGTGTTTCTTTAGGCGGTGTAAGCGATGAATCTGAAATTCGAGGTCACAGAAGAACTTATATAGGCTCTATGCCTGGAAGAATTATACAATCAATGAAAAGAGCAAAGTACAACAATCCTTTATTTTTATTTGATGAGATTGATAAACTAGGGTCTGATCACCGCGGTGACCCATCATCTGCTTTATTGGAAGTACTGGACCCTGAGCAGAACAATACTTTTAACGATCATTATCTTGATGTCGATTTTGACCTTTCAGATGTAATGTTTTTAACAACTGCTAATTCCCTAAACATGCAGCAGCCGTTATTAGATAGAATGGAAATTATTCGTATTCCTGGTTATACTGAAGCAGAAAAAATTGAAATAGCTAAACTTCACTTAATTCCGGATCAAATAAAAGATCATGGTCTAAAAAATGGTGAATTAACTATAAAAGATGAGGCCTTAATAGATATAGTTAGGTACTATACCCGTGAAGCTGGTGTACGCGGATTAAAAAAAGAATTAGCCACTCTTGCCCGAAAGACTCTTACTCATATTATATCTAAAAAAACTTCTAAAATCGAAGTTACATCTAAAAATATACATAGCTTTCTTGGGGTAAGAAAATATCGATTTGGCGAAATTGATGATGCACATCAAATAGGAGTTGTAACTGGTTTAGCTTGGACATCTGTTGGAGGCGACACACTCACTATAGAAGCAGTAGATATGTCTGGTAAAGGGAAAATGTCAGTAACAGGAAATCTCAAAGAGGTTATGAAAGAGTCTATATCAGCTGCTAATAGTTATGTTCAATCAAAAGCTCCAGATTTAGGTATAAGCCCTATTCAGTTTCGGAGTAGAGATATACATATCCATGTACCTGAGGGGGCAACGCCTAAGGACGGCCCTAGTGCAGGTGTAGGTATGGTTACAGCGATTGTTTCTGTGTTAACATCAATACCTGTAAAAAGAGAAGTAGCTATGACAGGAGAAATAACCTTGCGTGGGCGTGTTCTACCTATTGGAGGTTTAAAAGAAAAATTGCTAGCTGCACTAAGAGCTGGAGTAGAGACTGTTTTAATACCTAAAGACAACGAAAAAGATCTTGCTGATATTCCCGATAACGTTAAATGTGCTCTTAATATCATACCAGTAAGTAATATTGATGAAGTATTGACTAATGCGCTTGTGAAAATGCCAGAAAAGATCGAATGGTCATTGAATGATGAGGCAGCGCTCTCGAGCATGTTATCTTCACAAAACAACCCATTGGCAGGAGAAGCTTCAACTCATTAGCTTTATTGTACTAAAAAGAGTTTTTTTTAGAGACAAGTGTTGACCTTCCTTCATTTTCTGCGCATTAAGCGACAATTAATTGGGGCGGTTAGCTCAGCTGGTAGAGCATCTCGTTTACACCGAGAGGGTCAGCGGTTCGAACCCGTTACCGCCCACCAATTAAATTTCATTTAGTTTAAATATAAGCTTATTTCTGATTGACGTATGCCTTCTATGTGGCTAAACCGCGCTGACATCTTAGCGGGTGTAGCTCAGTTGGTTAGAGCGCCGGCCTGTCACGCCGGAGGCCGCGGGTTCGAGTCCCGTCACTCGCGCCATTTCTCGGAATGGACAATTGATTAAGTATATGATAAACCTCAGTTTTTACAAACTGAGGTTTTCATGTATCTGCAGCTCGCGCATTTTGTAACACAAAATGGGACTTTCAATGCCTAAACAAGATCGACACCTGCTTAAACGAACAGATTCCTGGCACTATAACAGGCGGGTCCCGCGGCGCTATGCATCTATTGAACACAGGAGCTTTGTCAGAAGCTCGCTGAGGACGAAATCAATCTGGGAATGGGCCATGACGGTTCCGGAAATGTATCAAGACGACGGGCAAACCATGGCCGCAGCCAAAAACAAGCCGGCGGGATCTGCCGAAGCGGCAAAAATTTATCCGGCCATTGTCGACCTCATGTGGGAGAGTGGGTATTCTGACGCCGATATCAAAAAAGTACTCGGTGGAAATCTCATGCGGGTTTATGGACAGGTTTGGGGATAGGGAGTGACTGTCGGGCATTTGGTGGATATCGTCGACAAACTCGTAAAATTGCTTGGAACGGAAGCCGTTCTATTGCCCGATCAAGTCGCCGAGCGTGCCTCGAGTTTCTGGGACGCGTCACCAATGCAAGCCAAAGCACTCGTGCGTCCTAAGACGACACAAGAGGTCAGTGACGCACTCAAACTTTGTCACGCGACAGGACAAACTGTCATTACACATGGCGGACTGTCGGGCTGCGTCGAAGGCGCAGTGACCAATCGAGATCATATCGTCATCTCGCTCGAACGTATGAATGCAATTGAAGAAATCGATAAAGTAGGAAGCACTGCGACCATACAGGCTGGTGCGGTATTGCAAACCGTTCAAGAAAAAATTGCTGATGCAGGCCTGTATTTCCCGCTCGATCTCGGGGCTCGCGGCAGTTGCACGATCGGCGGGAATATAGCAACTAATGCCGGCGGCATCAATGTCATCCGCTACGGAATGATGCGCAATCTTGTGCTTGGGTTGGAGGCGGTCCTGGCGGATGGCACGATTATTTCTTGCATGAATAAAATGCTGAAAAACAATTCAGGTTATGATCTCAAACAGCTGTTTATCGGCTCCGAAGGCACACTTGGGATTGTCACCCGCGTTATCGTAAAACTGGAGCTGGCACACAAAAGCCAAAGCACGGCCTTGATTGCTCTTGAAGATTTTTCCAAAGTCACCGAAGTACTCTCATTGATGAAATCGAAAATGGGAAGCACACTGTCTGCCTATGAAGTGATGTGGGGAAATTATTACCGAGCCGTGACGGCAGAGGGATGGCATAAATCACCCATGTCGCGAGATTTTAGCTTTTATGTTGTGGTCGAATGCGATGGTACCGATCCGGACCGGGACGGTGAACAGTTCACAGGAGTCTTGGAAACCGCCTTGGGGAAAGAGCTCATCCTTGACGCGATACTTCCTCAATCGGATCGGGAACGGGAAGACGTCTGGAATATCCGTGAAGATTTCGAAGCCATCACCGTACAAAAACCATATTATCTTTATGATGTTAGCCTGCCAATCAAGTATATGCACACCTATATCGAAGAGGTTCAGAATTCCATGAGCGCAGAATGGCCGAATGGCGCCTGCTATGTCTTAGGTCATATCGGTGATGGCAATCTTCATTTGTTTGTGGTGCCACGCCAAGGCGACAAAGATTTGCACGGTCGTTCTGATGAACTCGTCTACACACCACTGACAAAATACGCTGGTTCTGTATCGGCCGAGCACGGTATCGGGATAGAAAAGAAAGCTTGGCTCAATATATGTCGATCAGAAGCCGAAATCGCCTTGATGAAACAATTCAAAAACTCTCTGGATCCCAAAGGCATCCTCAACCCTGGGCTCATTTTTGACTGACCCTCGAAATCTTCAATGAATATATCGCAAAGAAAACACCCATAACAAAAAAGAGGTTTCCATGTTTACATCACAATCAATGCCGCCCGATGACGCCTATTGCTGGCCACCTGTCTCGAAATGGTTCATTAAATTGGGGCTAGACTTTTATCAAGTCGTTCATTCCGACACCGAATATCAGACGATAGGAAATTTCAAGCAGCCATGACACGAACAAATCAAAATACACAATCATTTCTTCTCGATGACGTTCCACCCATGGGTATTTACGAAACACTTTATGCCTTCAATGATGTTTTTGGCCAATTTATGGGTGCTAAAGATACGCACCCCTGGTCTCAGGGTTTTCCTCTGACCACGCCTTTAGATAAGTTCAACGGGCCTGCGCTTCCTCCATCTGTCGATGTGACATGGGAAGACAGGTTCTATCCGAAAGCATGGGGTCATCCACTATTGCGCGAAACTATTGTCGACTACTACAACACTTACTACGGTTCGAACATTACGCCTGATAACGTGATGATCTTTGCCGGTGGCCGCCCTGGTATCTACTCGATCCTTTCATTCTTGAAAAAGGACATCCAGATTCGCATTGGGAATGTCGAGTGGGCGGCATATTTGGATATCCTGACCCAAACGAACGCAGACTGGAAAACAGTCGCGATGACGCCTGAGAATAATTTTCATCCAAGCAATGCCGAGTATTTTGACCGAACCGGATTGAATCATAAAACAATGCTGTTTCCTGTGATTTCAAATCCAAGTAACCCGACCGGACACACTCGCACGGGTGATGAATTAAAAGAACTCGTGAAGATGGCAGAGTCACCGCAAAACGGGATACTGCTCGACGAAGCGTATGAGATGTTTCATTCGCCAGCGGTCAGCGGCTTGCAGTATGTCACTGACCTAGATAACTCCAATGTGTTTCTTTCCGGGGCATGCACCAAAGGCCTCCAATGCCCGGGAATTCGAATTGGTTGGATCATCGCGTCGAAAAAGAACATCGAGACCCTATCCAACTTCAGCTCCTTCGGAATGGGCGGAGTATCGCATCCTAGCCAGTTATATGCCGTGGAACTGTTCAAACCGGATCGGGTCGCGTCACTCGCGCCATTTCTTGAAATGGATTTTTACCAGGACCTTGTCGCAAGAAATGCTGCGTACTAGAATTCGATTGTAATGCTCTGATTGGAGTGATCCTATGATCAGGCTTTACAGCTCGCTGCATGTGATGAGTGATCACCCAGGGATGGCAGCATGGATAGAGATATGATTCATTTTTTATTCTTATAAAAATTCCAGGCAGTTTGAATAATATTTTCTAAATTTGAATATTTAGTTTTAAAACCTAAAACATTTTCAGCTTTACTTGTATCTGCATAAATTTTTGCTAAATCACCCGCTCTTTTTTGACATATTTTATATTTAACTTTGTAACCTGTTACTTTTTCGATCATACTTAGAATTTGAAAAATACTGTAACCTTCTCCTGTGCCAATATTTACATCAGCTGACTTAAGACCATTTTTTTGAGCCTGAATAGAGTCTATATGGGCTTGTGCTATGTCATTAACATGAATGTAATCTCTAATGCAGGTCCCATCAATTGTATCATAATCAGTTCCAAAAATTTTCATTGATTTACCACTAGCTGCGGCGTTCAGAGCGTTTGGAATTAAATGGGTTTCAGGATCATGTTCCTCACCAATATCACCTTCGGGATCTGCTCCTGCAGCATTAAAATACCTAAGAATAATATAATTGAGATCATATGCTTTGTGAAAACTTTCGATCATATGTTCCATGGCTAATTTTGTTTTACCATAAACACTTAAAGGATTCTGTATAACTGTTTCTAAAATTGGAACATCTTCAATTTCTCCATAAGTGGCACAAGTGGATGAAAATATTATTTTTCTTGCGTTAGTGTTTTTCATAGCATTTAGTAAATTTAAAGTGCCGAGCACATTATTTGTATAAAATTCAGAGGGAAATTTTTCTCCAGTATTAACCTCAATAGAACTTGCTAGGTGAATCACTGTTTCAACAGATTTGTACTTTTCAAAAGCTTTTGATGTTTCCTTATTATTTCTTAAATCCACCTTTTCATATGGCCCCCACTTTATCGCATGCTTGTGTCCAGCACTGAAGTTATCGAAAACTATGGGTAGCCCTCCTTTAGAAGAAATTTTCTTGCAGACGTGTGAACCAATATAACCTGCTCCACCGACAACAATTATTGATTTTCCTTGTAAGTTCTTTAGTTTCATAGATATCCTTAGATCACACTAAAAGCTCTTGGATGGCGTGATAATAATTTTTGTCGCCAGGTTGTTAAGTTTTCTTTTAAAACACAAGCAACGATACAACCCCCAAAGCCTCCTCCCGTTAGTCTTGCACCGACCGCGCCTAAATCAATAGCATCATGAACTAAACTGTCGATATTTGGTAAACTCACTTTAAAGTCATCTCGCATTGAAATGTGGCTTTCTGTCATTAAAAGGCCTAATTTAAAAACATTATCCTTTTTAATAGCTTTAATGGCGTTTAATGTTCTTTGGTGCTCCGTAACACAATGACGTGCTCGTTGTTTCAAATCAGTTGAAATATTATTTAATAAAGCAAAATCATTGTTCGACATATTGCATATGTCATTGTGACCTATAATTTCTTTTATTTTATCACATTCCTCTTTACGTTTTCTGTAGTTCCCGTCTGTATTTAATCTATATTCTCCTGAGTGCAAAATTGCCATATGATAGGCATTTGGTAATGTAAGTATTTCGAAATCTAAAGTTTTAGTATCTAAAGCTATGGCTTTTCCTAAGTCTGAGCATGATATAACCATTTGGTCCATTATACCGCAAGGTATTCCAATGAATTCATTTTCTACACGTTTAGCTAAAATTGCGATTTTAATGTTATCATAAGGTCTCTTCGATAAACTTGCTGCTAGTTTTAAGATTCCAACGATTAATGCAGAAGATGATGAAAGCCCTGCTCCTAAAGGCAATGTAGTTGTTATAGCAATGTCTGCACCTCCATTCAAAAAACCAGCTTTATTCGCAAAAACAATACTTCCTAATGCATAATCGGACCAATTAGATGTTGCTGAATCATTAATGTTCAATTCTTCAACTCTACAAAATTGGTCTGAATAAATTCTTATACGATTGTCACTCCTAGATTTTAAGCTAATAAAAATTCCTTTTTCGAGTGTGGCTGGTAGTACCATGCCACCATTATAATCAATATGTTCCCCAATTAAATTTACACGTCCTGGTGTAAAAGACGAAATGTCTGGTTGAGAGTTATAGATATTTCTGAATGCTAGACTGGACGACATTATAATTTTCTTAATACCTTTGAAGAAACTTCTGGCATTACATCAACAGTAAATGTGCCCGATGACTGTTCTACCGCAGCAAGGTATTTAATTTTACCTTTGGCCCTCATTATTGGATAGAACTGCGCTGTAAAATGCCAGTTACCACTTTCACCTAGAGGGGCTGAGTGCAGGGATAACATATATGCCATTGGTTCATTAAATAGTAAATCATACCTTCTTGTTATATCTCCAAGTAAGAACGCAAACCCTTCTTTTTCAATATCTTTTAAATCCCATAATCCTTCTCTTCTTACCTTAGGGGCTAGCCATACTTCATATGGAAATCTAGAAAAAGATGGGCAGAATGCTTCAATTCCATCAGACTCTGTAACTCCAAATTCCGATTTATTAGTTTGTATGTAATCAGATAAATCATAACCATTATTAAATGATTTCAAGGCATCATTTTGCACTCTAGGAATGAATGGGAAGGCATAAATCTGGCCATGCGGGTGACTTAATGTTGCACCAACAGCATCACCTCTGTTTTCAAATGGTAATACAAATTTATAGCCATCATTATATAGACTTTCATATCGATCTATCCAAGCTTCAATAAGTAACCGTCTTTTGGACTGGCCTATTGAGTATAAGTTACCTGTGGACTCAGGTCCATATACTACAACATCGCAATGTCCCTTTGCCCTACTGGTATTTATTCCAGATAATTGGGAGGGTAAAGGCGCATCAGAGTAAAGGCTAGAAAATTTATTATCAAATATGGCTAATTCAAAATTTTCAAATGGAATTTCAGTAGGTTTTTTACCTTTAACAGATGGATTTAATGGATCACTTGTGATAGACGGCTTAAATATACGGTTTTGACGGTTAGGCGTATATATTACATGTTCGCGCCTAAGAGGGTGCCAACGTAGTTCACCAGCTTTAGTTTGTTCAAAATTATCCTCTTTCAATGGATTTTCATCATGCCGCTTATAACCATATAAGCTAAGATTACGGCCATCGATCTTCTTAAAGCTACGTTTGTAGACTTTCCTTCCATTAATATAATTAGAAAGGATGTTTTGACCATACTGCATATAGTTATAAGCCTTTAGACTTTATATTTTCGAAGTTATGCAAATAACTTTCTAATTGTGGTGTTCAAGTTTATTTAGTTTAAATCAGTAAAATCAGATGAGCCCCTTTGATTCATCTTTTCTACTAAATTTATTAAATTTATTGCATCCAATTCTTTATTATAATTTTTACCATTTATGTAAAAAGAAGGTACTCCAGATACGCCTGCACTTTGTGCTCTTTTACCATTATTTATTATGTGTTTATATTTTTCTTCAGTTTGCATGCACGTATTTATAGCATTATCATCTTTAAGGCCTGACATTATTCCAATTTTTTTATAAAATGAAAGAGCCTCGCCTTTACTCGCCATTTCAAGCATTTCTTTTTGATTTAGCATTTGAAACTCTATTATATCAAAGTACCTTTCAGGCGCTGCGCACTCTGCCATCATAAAGCCTAACATAGCTAATTGAGCAGGCTGTGTGGGCAACTCACGAAAAACAAAACGAACTTTACCTGTTTCAACTAGAATTTTTTTAAATATTGGCCATTCATTACTAAACCAATCTGAACAATGAGGGCAAGTTACTGATGCCCAAACAATAAATGTAATAGGAGCCGAAATTGAACCTAAAACATGATCATCTGGCGCTTCACTTAAAGTGAATACCCCATTAGTTGTTATACTTTGTTCTTTGATATCGTGGTTATGTCCATAGTGATTATTTTTAGCCTCAGAAGCATTAGCTATAAATAGTAATGTTATTGAAAGTGTCAAAAAAAACTTAATCATCTGATATTACTCCTCTCCCAAACTTTTCTAAAGCTAGCTTTAATTCCTTGTTTTTTATAGTTTCAAGACCTTTAGCTAGTTTGCATTCTTCTTTTGGGGTTAGGCCTCGTCTTGATATGGGTGGTAGTTTATCAGCTTTTATTAATTTTGTTTGTAATACGCGTATTTTATGTATGTACTCTTCACCAAAGTGCGCATTTAGTCGTTCAATTATAGTTTGATTTGCAGATGTTATTAATGTTGCCGCTGCTCCTGGTGCTGCAATAACCAGTGTTCTTCTATTGTGGGTTCCTGTAAATTTGATAGGCTTAGAAATCTTAGCCCATCGTTCACCAACAATTTCAGGCCAATATCTTGTTAATGTAGATGCTGAAGATCCGCCTTTACCAAATTTTTTAGAAAATGGCTTTATTACCTTACTTACTGAGACTGCTACAGTAGGTGCAGGTCTGTACTGAGCTTTACCTCTTTTTTGATAAAGCCAATCGTTAATGCTTTTTTTTTGTTTGTATGAATTATCCACATATCTTATTTGGCCTATTGCGCCGCTAACGTAAAGTGTTCAGTTTGTTAATCCTATGAAAAATAATAATAAAGTCCTCCAAATGCAAATTGAATTGCTAGCTTGGTACGATCATTATGGCCGTTCTCTGCCGTGGCGTATTAGACCTGAAGATAAACTTGCGGGTAAAAAAGTAGACCCATATGCTGTATGGCTATCTGAAATTATGTTACAACAGACAACAATTGCTCATGCAACTCCATATTGGGAAAAGTTTATTTTTGAGTTTCCTACCGTAATTGATTTAGCTGATTCAAACCGCGATAAAATAATGGCAATGTGGTCCGGCCTGGGTTATTATGCTAGAGCAAGAAACTTACATAAATGCGCGCAATTAATAAGAGATCAGTATGGTGGTTTTTTTCCAAAACATGAATTTGAATTATTAAAATTACCAGGTATAGGACCATATGCAGCAGCAGCAATAGCAGCCATCTGTTTTGACGAGCCCACGAACATAGTTGATAGTAATGTTGAGAGGGTAATCAGCCGAATTTTTAAAATTGAAGATCCATTACCTAAATACCGCAATATTTATCGAATTAAAGCAGGAGTTTTAGCTCCCACTGATCGGCCAGGTGACTATGGTCAAGCTTTAATGGATTTAGGCTCAACTATTTGCACTCCTAAAGCTCCTAAATGTTCTGATTGCCCCTGGCTAGATGAATGCGCAGCTCAAACGGATGGATCACAAATCCAATATCCCAAAAAAATAAAAAAAAAGAAATTACCAATCAGATATGGTGCTGTTTTTATTTTAAGTAACAATGATTCAGTATTCTTAAGGCAACGACCTGACAGTGGGCTATTGGGTGGAATGATGGGCTTTCCTGGTACTACATGGAGTGAAAATAAATCTCTTTCAATACAGTCAGCACCTGCTGCAAAAAATTGGGAAAAATGTCCTGAGCTAGTCTTCCATACTTTTAGTCACTTTAAATTAGAGCTTGAGGTTTACAGGGCTTACGGAAAAGCAGATGATAATCAAGGAATTTGGGCTGATTTAAATACTATAGAAACTTATGCTTTGCCAACGGTAATGTTGAAAGCTTTAAAAATATCAATGAAATAAATTCAAAAATATTTTTGAGTCATAGTTCTAATCTATAAGCATTTCTGCTCGAATTTCCGTTCTAATTTTATCAATCGGAGTTAACCCTATATTTGTCTTATAGTGCCAAAATGTCCAACCATTACAACTTGGGGCACCTTGCACAAAAGCACCAACCTTATGAATAGAGCCCTTGAAATCTGACGTGGAAAGGCTACCATCAGGTCTAATACGAGCAGATATTTTTCCATTTGGAGAAAATAATTTTGTACCAGGTTTTAGTAAGTTTCTTTCTATAAGCGTGCCAAATGGTACTTTAGGTTCTGAACGTTTTGATTTAGTAAAATCTACATCACTAAGGGAACCTTCATTAATTTTCGCTATTCTTCTTTTTGCATGAATGATATATTCTTCTTCCATTTCAAATCCAATAAACTTCCTACCAAGTTTTTTAGCTACGGCTCCTGTAGTTCCTGTTCCAAAAAATGGATCTACTATGACATCACCAGGATTTGAAGTGGATAAAATTATTCTATGAAGCAAACTTTCTGGTTTCTGTGTTGGGTGCGCTTTTTTCCCATCAGACTTTTTTAAACGTTCTAATCCTGTGCAAATTGGAAGCGTCCAATCAGATCTCATTTGGACTCCATCATTCATCATTTTCATTGCATCATAATGAAACGTGGGTTTAGCATTTTCTGTTTTTGTTGCCCATATTAGTGTTTCATGCGCATTTGTAAAACGTGTACCTCTAAAATTCGGCATAGGGTTCGTTTTGCGCCATATAATATCATTTTGTATCCAAAACTGTTGATCCTGTAATATTGCACCTACTCGAAATATATTATGATAACTACCAATAACCCAAATTGCACCATTTGGTTTAAGTATTCGGCGAGCAGCTTTTAACCAGTCATGAGTAAATAGATCATAAGCATCCATTGTGTCGAAATGGTCCCAATCTTCTGTAACACCCAAAACTTGTGAGTTGTCGGGTCGTGATAAGTCGCCCCCTAATTGAAGGTTATATGGTGGGTCAGCAAATACCAAGTCAACACTGCATTCTGGCAAACTATTCATATTTGAAATGCAATTTCCTTGAATAATCTTATTAAATGGCAGTTTACTCACATCAATTCCTTTATTTAAAAACTATATAAAGAATCATTGCACTTGATTTGGATAACAAGAGGTTAACTGG
>JGI20158J14315_10000043_pt1 | contig 70916 bp, 38 predicted proteins | sample COG_08_FD_14315 | JGI IMG/M metagenome (IMG submission 14315)
GGGCACGTACTTTCATTTATATCAACGAAGAAATCGATCGGCTAAACGCTCAAAGGCGACGGCGAGTTCTTTCGGCACGTTTTGTTCGTGGGAAGCGCCGACGAGCTCTTTGGAGACTCGGGAGTACGCCAAGCAAATGTCGCCGATAGACGCCCTCGCGAAAGATTTTCTAGAGGAATAATCAAAGTTGTTTCGGTCGTCACCAACTCCAGAGGAGAATCCGTTACCGCTGCCTCCAGTGGCCGCATCCCAGGCGTGCATGACGCGCAACGCGGATCTCAACATTCGCAAGCGCAACTTGGTTGAGTGTAACGCCTTGTGCATTTCCTCGCCAATTTCCTCGTCGTGCATTCTGCGATGTTCGGCGGCGAGTAAACGATCGTACGCTCTTTGTACCGGAGGACAGTTCCCTCGGACGCTCTGTAACATACAATCCGCGATGTCGTCATCTTCGGCTTGCTCGCTTTCGTTGACGCTCGGCGAGTTGAGCATGACGCCCCACTGACCGCTCGCTAACGTTTCGAGTCTGCACGTGACGTGGCACATTGGAAATGCAATTTCGTTGTTCGCGGCGGATTCGGTGAAGACTTTCGGGGCGATTTCGGCTACCGCGGCGCAAGCGGCGGCAACGATGGCGCGCCGCGTGTGCGTTTCGTTCGCTCGAGAGAGGACATCTTGGACAGCATCGATGATGACACAATCCCAGAGTTCTCTCGGGACCGCGGAAGCGTCCGCGTACGATTCTTGGTCCTCCGAGGAACCTCGTTGAGGTCGCGCCCACGCGATAATTTCCAAGCAAATGTCCCAAAACCGATGCGGTCGAGCAATGTCGTTGTACAAATCCGAAATCGATTTCATGTTTTCGCGCAGATCATTTGCCGCTTGTTCGAGCTCTTGCACTAAGTTGTGATCTATTTGTTGACCTTGACCAACTTCGCCGGCAGCCATGGATTGCATGCGTTTGCTTTTCATTCGCAGCGCGTTTTCCAATCGCATTTGAAACTCCAACACTTTCGCTTTGCCTTCAATCTCTTCGATTTGTCTCGCGTCTCTTTTGAACGCGCCCGTCGCGGGATCTTTCGTCGTGCCGTACTGTAACGCCATGCGAAACAAACCCATGCGCTCTTCGAGAGACGGGTACAAACGATCAGCCACGTGTCTTTCTGCTAACGCGACGCATACATCCGCCGCCATGCCTTCTTGTCCGTAATCGCCATACAATCTTGTGAGCAGTTGCAAATGTTTCGCCTCTTCTCTCGTCGTCGGTTGCAAACTCAAATGTTTGTTCAACGCGCCGTACTCGCAAAGAAATGCCTCTAACGCGTGTGGTGGGAGTCTACAGACATCATCTAAGCGATCTAAAGCGATCAAGGTTTCCGCCGCGACTTGAATGACGTCGTCTTCTTCGGACTCGACGATTTTATCGAGAATGCGTCGAATGCCTGCTTCTCTGGCGTCTTTCGGAAGTGAAGCGCAAACGACCGCTAAGGAACCCGGGTGCAAATCTTGTTCTTGTTGTTGTTGCTGCTGTTGAGTGCCCATCGTGTTAGCTCTTTGGTCGTCAGGAACAAACGTGTCGGAAGGTTTTCCGGTGACTAAGGATTTGATGGCCGTGGATATCAACGCGTAGCACTGAGCGAGACTCTGTTATTAAAATAGAAGAGATCATAAGGTCAGCAACACAGAAAGAGATAAAAAAAGGATGAGAAAGAACGTATCGAAATAATATCGCTCAGACTTAGATGTTCTGTAATTTTTTAATTCGCCACGGAAACGAGGCGGTAAGCCCCGCGCGTACGTTTCCAAGTTTGCGTATCCTCACCGCGATGATATGTTGAAAGAAAAAAGGAACGAAAGAAGCAAACAAAAACGTACCATATCAGGCTCGGCTTGCACTCTTCCACCCGTACTCGCGTCTGCTTTCCGCTGCTCTTCCATCCTGCGCAACGTCGCCGCTGCTGCTAAACTTAACGTGACCACTCCGTGGAACGCTCTCAAATCGACTAATTCAGCGCAAGCGCCATTCAAGTCGCCCGCTAACGGCGCCTGAGCGAACAATCGCAACGCTTCGCCGACAAAACCATCTCTCTTCTCCACGTCGCGAAGCGCTCGAGCCTCTCGCGCGCGTTGTAGGATATCCCTCGCGCGATAAAAAGTTCGAGAATCCGCGCCGAAAAAATCAGGCGCGCCGTATTGTAACATTTTTGAAAGTTGTTCGCTGCGCTTTTGCACGGCGCCGCCGAGCGCGTCGGAGGAGGGCGCCGCGTCGCCTCGAGAGGAGGACACAACACGTGCCATGAGCGATTCGATGAGCGCAGAAGCGACTTTAGCACCTTCCGGCGTCGAAATGAATCGTCGAATGGACATCTGTTTTTCGTTGGAAAAGGAGAAGATTTGAGTGAGTGTTAGTTAGCGCGACTCGAGCGGAAAAGAACATTTGTACGAACAAAGGAAGCAGGGCATCACACACACACACACACACAAATAAACAAACATATCGAAAAAGACGCTCAGTGGAAGGGCACCATATGTGTTCTAAACATGCGTCGAAACGTTCATCTGATTGACAGATTATATGATTGAATCATCAACGCGCCTCTTTCATCGTTTCTTTTTACGCGCGTGTGTGTTTTGAGCGGAAAGGAGAGAAAAACAAAAAGTAAAAAGGTATAAACGCGCACCTGTGTCAGCGTCACGCGCGTTTCGTGCGGCAAAGCCGCCGCGACGGACTCGAAATCGTCCGTTTCTGAACATAACTTCAACAAACAAATAGCCTGCGAAGCTCTCGAAACGAGCGCTAAGAGCGCATCCATCGAATTCTCTTCCTCCCTCGCAGCGTTGAGCGCTAATTTTCTCCTCTTTGCCGGCGTCAACTGACTCGACGTTCTCGGTTTCCTCGTCTGCAAATACTTTTCAATCGGTCGCAACCGCTGTTCGATGGTTTCTAAAGTCTCCGGTTCCACGGAAAGTTGTAAAATTAAATCGTCGCCGATAAACCGCGCCGCCGAGCGAAGCGCGTCCGAGGCGAATCGCAAAGGGGAGCGAGAGGTATCGTACCCGTATCTGTTGGAAGAGGACGCGTTCGCCGCTTCTGCCGTTTGCGATTCGCGAATGGCAATTGCTAATGGTCGCTCCCAGATCGCTTGAACCGCTCGCGCAACGTACAAATGAATCGCCTTGTGCGCGGACGAGAAGTGCAAACTCGGTTGCACGATGGCGCGACCCATGTTAAACGCCGCGGACGATCGTTCCAGATTTTTTACCACGGCATCGTCATTTTGTCCATTCGCACCTTTCGTACCATTCACGTCGGCATCTTCGCTATCCACTCTCGGTTCTCCGGTGAATCTCGGATCCTCGAACGCCCGTCTCGCGGCATCCCTAACGCTCGGCGGAATAGGCTCGGCGAATCCTAAATGCACCGCCGAAGCGATGGATAAAGTCAAACACATGATCGCCGCTTCAACTGGTCCATAACACGAGAAGAACTCTTCGATGTGTTCAGGAACTTTGTTTTGCAACAACGTCGCCAAAGTATCGATCGGTCGCGCTTTCTCAAACGTCACCACGCCACTGTTCGTCACGAGCGCAAACTTCCTGCGTTTGCTTCGAAACAAGCTTTGCTCGACGAGTTCGCTTCGTAACTTTGAGCCGGTAAATTGTTCGACGACTGAAGCTGGCGTGCCCTTTGGAAACGGTGGGTCTAAATCCCGTCGAATTCTAGAGGGCATCGGCAACTCACCGATAGCACCTACGTTTGCCGCGACGCGACCTTCTAAAATTGAGGGCTTTTGCACAACCTCTCGCAAACCCCTCGCCGGTCCGGTATTGCGCGGCGCCGTCATCGGCGGCGGGAGTTGCAAGTGCATGGGCAACATCGCGTCTCGCGTGGCTAAGAATAATTTACTAGACTCGTCGTGCGAGCTGCTGTCGGATAAGAGCAAAACACCGTTGTAGTAGTGCGCGGCTTCGACTTCGAGCGCGTTCGCCGAGGCGTCCAGTAAAGCTCGGGCGGAGGTTAATCCTCTCGCAGAAGAGCCGCCAGATGGGGGAGGATCGCGCGTCTCCACCACAGATAAACGCGTCGGAGTGACATATCTACTTCCACTGCTGTTCGACGATCCATTGCTAATACGGTGATACGACGATGGGTAATAACTTCCGTAGCTCGACGGCGACGGCAACGCGGTCAAATACACGCGTCGCCCGTCGGCGCACACGCCTACTAAAGTCACGCTCGCGGATTCCTGAGTGGAAACGATGGCAATGTGCACCAGCTTTCCTGCTTTCTTCTTCGCCTCTGTTGTTTGCGAACCTTGGCCGTACCGCCCACTCGAAGACGGACTCCTGTAATCGCCGTATCGAGGAGAGCCGTACCCGCCTCGAGAACCGCCGTACGACGGGGATCGGTTTTCAAACATCGAATTTCCACCCCCATTATACATCGATCGTCTCGAACCGTTCCCGTAATAACTACTGCCACTCGATATTCCTCTTCCAGCGAGTTGCGCGATATCATTCACCTCGACGACGCGTCTAGGTGCGTCCATTCCCTTGGCGCCTAAATCGTACACTCGCACGGCGCCGTTTTGCGAGCGGGTGTATAAAATATTCCGCTCCTCGTCGCATAAGATTTGCAACAACGGGTCTTCGACGCTGAACACGTTCAACGAATTCGGGATGTAATACGAAAACCCAGATGATGAAAATTTAACTTTTCTCACCCTCGGCTGGCCTCGGCTGAAAAAAGAGCTACTCGACCCCCCTCCGTTCGAAGCTAACGTCATGTCACCGCCACCGCCACCGTGATACTTCAGCTCGTACGCGTGCGAATCGTTCCCTGCTAAGAAAATCCTTCCTGTTCTCGAACATCCGCAAATTTGATTAAACACGATCGCATCCGTCGGGCACGAAAACGTCGTGTCGCGAATCAACAAAGGCGCGTTTACGTCAAACGCGATTTTCTTCTTCTTCCCTCGAGAGCCATTTAGTGCATCTCTTCTGTCACTTTTTCCATTCGTATTCGTATCCTCCTTACTCGCAGTGACGTGACTCACGTCTGAAACTATCCCTAACATCTTTATCTCCACCGTCGTGCACACGACTAAAATCTTCGCAATCTGACTTATAAAAACCCCTTCCCTGGGATCCGCTAACCCGACGCACACAATCGGTTGCCCGTTAAACTCCTCCGTCAACTCAATCGGCACGTCGTCGTCCACGTCAAACCGCCACAAGAACAAAGAATCATCCACAGTCGCCCACGCCCTGGATATCTCCGGAAAGCACCCGCAAAAGCACACCGACTCGCGAGTCTCGTACCTCTCCAAGACGATTTTCGGCAACGGCGCTTTCGTCAAATTCCTCAACTCCGAAGGCCACCCGGGTTGTTGCAACGAGTACGCCTCCCTCGGTGCCTCTCGTAACAGCTCCAGCAAATCAGACTGGTTCGTTTCGTTGGTCAGTTTCGTGATGTGTTTCGTCGCCGCGGCCAACGCTTCGCGCGTTTCTGTTTAAAATGTTGTTCAATTAAGTATTTGAGTACACACGTGTTGTGAGTACGAAAGACACGTTTCGGGAACGACGCAGGAGTGTCGCGGTACGACGCGCGAGAACGAGCGACAAAATCGACGCCTTTCCGTTTTGTCGCGACGAAAGAGACCAAAAGAGAGAGAGAAATACACGCGACGGAGCGTCTTCGTACACGCTTAAGTTTCTCGTCCGATTTTGCTTCCCCGCCGAAATCCTTTTCGCCGATCGAAATTCGTACGCGCGAAAGAAAGAAAGAAAGAAAGAACGATGAGGTATATTCTTCTCTCCTTCTTTCGAGCATTATTAATTCGTCGTCGTTATATATCGTCCTCATGAATTACGTGAAATCTGTCGTCTCCGCGAGTGTATCGCTCGGGCAGTTTTATCGGTATCTCGTTCGTATTCATCACGGGACTCCTCGACGCAGAGAACGACGCGTTCAAATTCCATTTCACGACGACGAAGAAGAAGTTAAAGAGAAACGAGAGGAGAGGAGCAAAACGAGCGCTTCTTTGAACGCTCTCAAAAAAGGAGCACACATAAACGTACCGTCTGTGTCCGCTGCTCGAACGAACAAATCGTCGTTCGTAGTATTCGAAGGCGAGAAAGGTAGTGCGCTCATGGTGCGTCGATGGTTCAAAACGCGCTCGCGGAGTTGAACTTTTGTGAGGTTTGAGAAAAACGTCTTTTTTTTAAGTCAAACATATTATATTATATGCACGCACTCATAACGGTACAGCGTGCGCTCTTTCAGAGTCCCTCACGCACGTGCACACTTGCGCAGGAAAGGTGTAAATTCGTTGGTAAAGAGATGCCACTACGAGTCTGCTCAAACTTGTTTGTGTGGCTCTCTTTGTAGTTATAGTCTCTTACAAATCTCTGATCACACAACGGCGGAGAAAGAATATGCGTGTAACAAAAAGAGAAGATATATCATGTTGAAAAGATGATATTGATCTCTCTCTCTCTTTCAATCAGGTAGGCTCTCGCTCTTTTCATCGTCGTCTCTCTCCTATCCTCGCCTTTGCGAGAGAACGAAGCGAGATAAGAGAGATCTCGCATGTCTGATCACGTTTCCTCATAAAAAGCTGCGCTTTCCCGTTGGGAGATGTACACTCGTAAAGACGGAGAAAACACACCTACTCTCTCTTTCTCTCTTTCAGAAGCAAGCAGGAGCACTCGCGAGAGGAAAAACCGTAAAGATGTCGTCGGAGCTCACGAGAGAAGAAGAGGACGCGAAACGCGACGCGGAGGAAACCATCGCGCGTTTAGATTCGATTTCGATTTTCCCCGACGACGGCGGCTCAGACTCCAATTTTAACGAGAAAGAAACGAGAACGAAAGAGGACGACGAAGCGTCGTCGTCCTCCTCCGACGACGATACAAACGACGACTTAGAGTGGGACCTCGGGTTTTTGGAAGCGCGAGAGGATGCAACCGCGTTACACGCTATCTATTTCCCCTCGAAAGTCGGCGGCGACCCTCAGTGGTTGGACCCTTCGGTAAACCCTAAACAGATGCACGAAGCGAACGCGACGAAGCGAAGGATGGATTTTCTACTGCAAATATACGCCGCGAACGACGATACGGAGGAGGACAGTTTGAACACGACGAACGCGTTTCACAGAACGATATACGTGTTCACATCCGTCGATGGGGATAAAGTGTTCGAGAAAGGAAAAGTAAGAGCGGTGCGCTCGCAACTGGCGAGAGCGAACGAATTTTACGGAACGACGCCGGCGCCGAGACGAGGCGTACGAGAGAGCGACGATTTAAGAGTGGAGGAGATGATTCGGGAGTTTGAGATGAAGAAAAGAGCGATAGAAACGAAGGTGAAGATGACTTTGAGTGGTGGTAATGGTAGTGAGAGTAAAGAGGAAGAGGAGGAGATGAAGACAAAGACGAAGAACGAGAACGAGAACACCGTCTATCCTGAATTTGAAATCGTCGTCGAACCGGAAAGCGACGCGGACGAAGCGAGTTGCTCGTCGATGGACTCAGAGGGAGTCGTTGCTGACACGAATGATGACGATGATAAGAAGACGAGCAATGCGAATACGAATAAGAAAAAAATGTTCCAAAGCATAGGCGACGAGGCGATCACCGAGACGGATTTGAAAGAAATCGCCTCCGGGGTCATCGACAGCGACGCGCAACGACTCGCCACGTTTTCGGTGAAACTTGCAAAATTTCCAGATCAAGTGCTGAGATATTGTCCAGCACAAAACGCAAAAGCCATGTGGCCGTCAAAATCACTCGCGCCGGACGATCGGAACATCCCGGACTGCCCGAGATGTCGCGGGAAAAGGAGGTTTGAGTTTCAGATTTTACCGACGATTGTTTCCTTCATCGTTCCGAAAGAGTCCGTGGAATTGAACGATTCGAGCTTGGATTTTGGGTCGATCGCGGTGTACACGTGTAGTAAATCGTGCGCTTTAGAGGGCGAGTACGCGGAAGAGTACGTGCTCGTTCATCCGCCGATGAATTCATAATAACGCCAAAAGCGTGTCTAATAATAGTAATAGTAATAGTAATAATAGTAATAACACATAATAGTAATATAAAGAATTCAACACTCGTGATGGTAATGATGATGATTATAGTAATATTTTCTCCCGTCGTCCTCTCGCGTATTTTAGATTTTAGTAGGAAGTCTTCAAAAACGCCGTCGCGCACCTCACGCCTTTCATAGCGTTCGCCCACTGGTCGGCGGCGATGGAAACGACGAAACAGTTCCCACCGACTTTTTTTTGTTGCGCCTGCGTGCCACTTTTCGTCGTCAACGCCACTCCGGATATGCCTTGTACCGTGCCTCGGACGCACTCGACGAGCTCTTTTAAAGTCTTTTGAATGTTTACCGATTTCTCTCGCGGCAGCGGCGTCGGCGAGGCGTACGAGGCGGTTTCGAGCGCGGAGGATCTGGTTTCGAATTCATTGCACGGATCGTGAATGCCAACGATTTGTGCGAAATCGACTTTGTTGTTCGGCAAAGTGACAATCACAGAGCTCGGGCGTTTGCTTTTGCCGCAGCTTTTGTTGCTCCGCGTGTTCGTGGCGACGACGTTTTGCTCCGGAATGGCAAATCCGAGAAGCGTCGGATTTGACGAGGTGACCGTCGAACGCGTCGTTCGTCGTTCTCGTTTTTCGAGAGTCGCATTTAAAGCAGCTTGTCGCCTTAGCGGATTCTTCGTCGTTCTCGGTGGCGCTTCTCTGCTCGTCTTTAATGGTTTCTCCGCGTCTACCACATCGTCTTCGTCGCCTTCGACGTACTCTTCCGTGGCGGCGTTTTGCACCGAGCGCGCGGCGCCGCAGCCGCCGCCAAAGACAGTCATGGTCGTCGCGTACCCACTCGCGTACTCTGCGGTCCCATCGTCCTCTGAGAGCACCACGAGCTGTTCATCGCTGATCGGGTCCGTTTGCGTTTCTGCTTCGCGCGTTTGTTCGGATACAGATCTTTCGAGGGACGTCGCGTTGTCGTCTTCGTCGTTCACCGCGGTGATATCGACATCGTCGCTCTTGATGAAGTCGTTGTCGTCGTTGTAATCTTCGCACACGTTATTAAGCTCGTCTTCGTTGTTTAACACTTGTTCTAATAACGATTGCGAGTGATTGGTCGTGGTATTCCCGAACGCGACGAACGATCCTTCGTTGTCGCCCGCGACGGGCGAGGAGACGCCGAGCGCCGCCGCGCCGCTTTCGTGGTCTCCGTTCGTGTTCGCCAAGTCCATCTCTTGAACGCTCGCGGATAAAATCTTCTCCTTCAACGCCTCTCTTTCTTCGTCGCCGGGTCGTTTGTTTCGACTTCTCGGTCGTCCAATTGGTCCTCTCCCTTTCGTTTGCGTCGTCGCGTACACTCTCAATTCGCTCGGCGTTCCGTCTTTCCTTCGTAACGTCGCGTTCCAGTGGTTCTTCACCGCATTTTCCGTCCGTCCCGGTAACCCTTTCGCGATATCCGCCCACTTGTTTCCGAGCACTTTGTGTAACTCGATCAACTTTGACTCCTCTTTCGTCGACCACGACCCTCTGCGAATGTCCGGTCGTAAGTGGTTGTTCCATCGTTCGCGGCACTGTTTGCCGACTCTACCGTTCAGCGCTCTCGACACCGAGGACCATTTGCGAGTGCCGAATTGCGTGACCAAGCGAACCAACTCCTCGTCTTCCTCTTTGGACCATTGGCCTTTTATTTTCTCCACCGGTGGTGGTTTTGGTTTCTTTTTGCGCGTGATGGCAGCTTTCGACGATATCGAGGTTACGTGGTTCGTCGCTTTGTTCTCTCGGAGTCGTTGTTCTCGCCTGGCTTTCTTCACCTCTGGATCGAGCGGTTTACGACCGCGTTTTTTCTTCGTCGGCGTCTCTTCGTATTCCTCCAACAAACTTGCAGCGCTCTTGAGGAAGTTTTCTTCGAGATCGTAGTGAATTTCAGAGTCCGTGCTGTCTTCGTCCGTCGTGTCGCCGGTTGGCGGCGGCGGCGCGACCGTTCTCGTCGCCTCAGATTTTCTCTTGCGACCTCTTCCGTTGGGCTTCTTCGTCGACGGCGACGATTCGCCTTTCTCTTTCAACCCGCCTTTCTCGCGCAAAGGTATCGTCTTGACACCTTCGATAGTTGTTCGCGCAAACCCATCGCTGCCAAGAATGAACGATAAGGACTCTAACGATCGTTTCGTCGTTTTGAGTCTCGCTTTGGTCGATTTGATGAGCACGTTTGAGTCGCCGTCGCCCGTCGCGGCGAGAGCGAGTTCGCCGGCTTCCGTCGAACTCTTCTTGTATACCGGCTGATGCTTCGTAGTCTTCGAAGTCTTCGCCGGCTTCTTCGTCGTATTTTTTGTCCTCGTCTTCCCAACCTCCTCCTCTACTCTCACCGCGATCTCTTCGCTTCCCAACCCAAACAACGCCTCGTCGAGCGCGTCTAAAAAATCGTGCTCGCTCAAATCGCCTTGACCTTGGACGAGCGACTTCGCCAGCTCGCTTCTTCCTTCACCGTTTCCTGCCGCCTCCTCGTCACCAAGCATCATCCCGCTTCCCCTATCTGCTCCTCTTTCAGTTTGTTCCGAAGGCGCGACGATCGCGTTCAAACTCGCTCGAAAATGGTCGTCCGCGATGGAAAAGACGTTATCGCGCCAAAAGTCCACGCCATTGTTCACATCGTCCTCCATCCAATTCGCGCCGCCCTGTTTTCAATCGTAACAATACGAACCATAATAAAGGGAAAAAGAGTGCGCGAAAGAGTGAGTTTAAGAGAGCGTAAAAAATGTCATCGTCCGCGCTTAAAATCCTCTCTTCTTTTTTTTCTCGATCTGAGATTTTTGAAAGGACATTTGGATTGGCACATTGGGTGTCTCGAACCGACTTTGTCTCTCTCGCACATCCTCCGCGCTTTGAAGACGAAAGAAGAACAAACGCATACAAAACGATGATAATAGAATCGTATTACCTGTTGCGCGAATGAATGTCGTCGCACGACTGCCTCTCTTGCCATCGAGCGAGAGAGTTCGTTGTGTGATTCTTTTTTGAATGTGCGATGACGCGACTCCCCTTCGCTTCCCGGAAAGTCGGGTAAAGAGATGCCAAATTAAATATAAAATGCTTTGCTCGCCTTTCGCCTTCACAGACGCGCGAGAGAAGATATGAGACGCTCACTTTTTCTCGTCAATTCAGCTTTGCGCGCACATGTACTTCTTCGATGTGCACGTTTTAGATGTGCGTATAATATGTATGAGTTGTGAGGAGAGTAAACACTAATTCGGAATCGTATAACCGCCTTATAAAGAGGTGAAAATATCCAAGAATATCTGCCTTTTTGAGGCGACTTTTCAGGAAACTAAAAGACGTTTTTTTTTTTTAAAGCACATGTGTAATGCGTTTTTTTTGTTACCACTCATATCTGATGAGTAACGTAAACCCGATGTAGCCTCCTATAGGCGCCTATATAACGAAGAAGAAGAGGCGTGTAATAATACGTCATCGTCTCATCGAGAAGCAAGAGAGACGGTGTGTGGGAGAGGAGAGGACAGTTTTGTGTCCTCCGTGGTATGTTGAGTGAGAAGGTCGCAGAGGGATGAAACGAGGGGAAAAGCGACTGCTCGACTTCCTTTTTTTTTTTTGGAGATGAGATTTTTTCAAAATTCGTGGCGCTCAAAGCGCCTCTTGAACTTCCTTTTTTGTCAATACTGTGCGAAGAAGAGCGGCGCGTCTGTCTGCGTAGGAGTTTGTGAGGAGTTTGTTCTATACGAAGAAGAAGAAGAAGAAGAAGTGTGTAAACGTTTTGGTGTTGATGAAGTGATTGTTTGTAAAGAGTAATAACTTGAGTATCATGTGAAAATAAATATGTGTGCTATGCGTGCGTTTTTATTCCTCCTCCTCCGTCTCGGATTCGATGTCGCGCAGTTGTCGTTGTTGTTTTCCTCCTCCTTTCACCACCTTTGTGACGACGACGTGTTGTTGTTGTTGTTGTTGCTTCAACTCTGCTTCGACTCCTTTTTGCGCCGCCATGGCAACGACCGCCGCCGCTCGCTCGTATTCAGCCAATTTAATCTTCAACGCTTCTGTTTCTCTTCTGAGTTGGTCGACGTTGTCTTCGTCCTCCGCCATCGTCGCGCCCGCTAACGTCCGCTGACCAAACGCGCCTCGATCTCTCACCGGCGCGCCTAACAGCATTCGGTTGCCGCGTTGGTTAGAAGTGACGAGCTCACTCATCAACGCCAACGTTTCCGCCTCCGGACGCATCTTACTTTGGTCCGCGTCCGTGACGTTTGGTGAGACGTGGATAACTCTCGGCCAACCGACGACGGCTTGGCCACCAACCGTGACCCACACGACGTAACTCCCAGCTTTCGAAAACATCGATCGGAATTGGCCTCGGATTTGACTACCTCCGCCCGATGACTTCGACTGGATCTCCTCGAATCGCACATCTCTCGGTCCAGATGCACGAACTTCGAGCGTTTGCCATTCCTTCCAAACGGTAGCGTTGCCGAATCGGTCTCGAGCGTGCATTTTAATGGTGAGAAAATCACCCGCGCGAGCGTTGATTTGACCCACGTTCGGGGTGATACTCGAATTGGTATTGGAGGAAATGAACCCTTGGTCGTCGTGTGCGCCTTCGACGGTGGCAACGCAATGCGCCGCCGCCGCTTGACCAGGCGACACGCGAACTTCGATCGGCGCGCCTTTCACCGGGTCTCGTTTGTACCCGGACCAGACGTACAAGGTGTACCTACCCGCCACTCTCGCTTCGAATCGAACGTCGCACGATCCGTCTCCAGCTTCCACTGTTTCGATTTCCGCCGGTCCTGCGCCAGACGCTTCCACGCGGAACGGTAACGAATCAGGATACGCTTTCAAAACGTTGCCAAATTTGTCGCATCGTAAAATTCTCGCGATACCAACCATGCCGGCTTCCAAGTTGCGCAAGCCAGAAGCGTCGATTTGACATCTATTTGGATCCGCTTCCGCGGCTTCGCAGATACCATGCAGCGATCTTCTCGAGTCGTCAGCGACCAACTCGATCTCATACTTACCGGCGATGTCGACAAAGTACGAGACGACGTATGACCCGTCGCCTTGATCGAGAACAGAGCCTTCGGTATTGACAATCGTATCCTCGCGCCTTTCCACGCGTTTGTCTTCGGCTTTGATGATGGAAGTGACCACGCACTCAATCGGAGAGCCTCCCATGCGCAAGCGATTACCTCGGTGATCGCGCGCACGGATGATGAAGGAGGATCGTTTTCCAGCGACGCATTCGGTTCGACCAGAACCGGTGATTTCAGAGAGTGGTAAACAAATTTCAGCCGGTTTGACGTCGCACGTAAACGGAGAGCCGACTAACGGTTCGCCGTCCAGGTTGGCAAATAACGTGTGTCGACCAACTTCTGGCCATCGAACGACGGCGCGGTAACGGATTTTGTCCTTGGTTAACTTCAAAGGAATAATTGAAGAGACACCAGATGGAGATAATAATCGCGCGCAGACGGCTTCTTTACCGCCAACTTCTCGGTGCGAGGCGTCAAAGTCAGTCGATTGTAAGGTAAACGCGGTTTCCGCGCCGACGAAAAACATCGGTTTGGATTCCAAACATTTCAGCGTCAAGGCGTTGACTTTGCCGCGGAGGCACTCGATGACGCCGGTGTTGGACACGTCTTGCGATTTCGTACCCGCATCACCGGTGACGAAGGAGTTGAAGGACATGCGAACGGATTGCTCTGGCTTTTCACCTTTATCCGGCCAGCATTTTAAGTGCACGGTCCACTTACCGCTCTTAGGCAGCGTAAATCGTACCGAATACGTACCGTCCGCGTGATCTTCGACATTCGCATCAACTTCCAAACCTTCGTCGATGAAATCGTTTGATTTCAAGACAATCTCCACGTTGTCCCCGCCTTCCAGTCGAGCGTTGCCGAAGGAATCGTTCGCTAAGAAGATTGCGTGGGCGGGAGTGCCCGCGCGGACTTGCTTCTCTGCCAACGCGTCGCCTTTCAATACGGATGTCTTCGCGTCGATTTCGTTCGCGACGACTTGTAATACTTTCGGGAAGCCGGCGCAGATTTTTCCGTCGACCGTCGCGCGCATGGAGTACGAACCAGCTTTGGTAAGCGTACCCGAAAAGGCTTTTTCATTGACGTTAATCGCGCTCTTTTTCTTCTTCAAGTCCTTCTTCGAGGCTTCCCGTAAGAGTAAATCGCTCGCGCCGGCGCAATCCACACGAACTTTTTGGTCCGCGTCAAACGAGCACGCGTTGCCGTAGGCATCAAAGGCGTCCAAGTACGCGTCAATTTCTCGACCGGCGACGGCGATTAATACTGCGCCGGCGCGTTCTTTGACGCCTTCAACTCTGGCTGAACATTTCGAACCATCCGCAGCGCCAGCGACTAAATCGAGTTTAATCGGCGCCCCCCGGATTGGCGATTCGGCTTTGCCGCCACGTTCCCACCATTTCTTTTGGTTGTCCGCGGTGAAAACGAGCAAAGTGTACGAGCCGCAGGCGGTTGCGCGGAATCGCGCAACCGCAGTTGGACCGTGCTTATCGTTTTTATCAAAGCTCTCGATTCTCCCGATATCTGCTTCAACCGTTCCTGGCCCGTCGCCGTCGGCGACGATCGCGAACGTGGACGTCAAATCTTCGTGTTTCGGCGGCGGCACAATGTTTCCGTGCTTATCCGCACAAATCATTGGGATTTCAACGACATCACCAGATCGCCAGACGTACTTCTTTAACGGCGTTTTAATAATCTCGTAGTTCTTTTCTTCATCCCCCGAGGCTTTCAATTTTTTCTTCCCGTCACTGGCGGTCGTGATTTCTTTCCTCGTAATGGCGAAATCGAGGACGACGCACGATTTCGGATCGACTTCACCTGGGACCACGATAATGCGCGCTTTTCGTTCTTGGCCGGCGCAAGTTATGGATAACTCGTGCGGCGATGCTTTCAAGCACGTGTATCGAATTGCGTACGACCCGTCGCGCAAATCTTCAACTTTCGCTTGGATGGGAATCTTCGAAGTTCGTTTGTTCGCGATATCCAACTCGTACACCGCGCAGTTGATTTTTGCGCCGCCTTTGAAGATGCGTTTGCCCGCTGGGTTCGTAGAAAGCATAATAAATTCGGCTTCAATTCCCGCCGTGGCTTTTTGCCATCCGTCGCCTTCCAACTTGGAAGACGCCAAGACGACGATGGCGCGATCCGCGGCGCGGTTGCGCAATTCGTCGTCCTTGACTAAGTTGCAAATTTGGTCAGCGTTAGCTGGCGGTAACGCAGCGATGATACCATCGGCGATGTCCATGTCGAGACCGTCAATAATTTTTGCCGCAATGTCCGGTTCCACGGCACCGGCGGCAAAGATGTTCGCAACCGCAGAAGATGGCATATTCTTGATCGCCGTTCGTACCGTTTCCATGTTGCTCGAAATGCTCGTAAGAATTTCGCCGGCTCTGAATGGATCCGCGGCGGCTAAGATTTGCGATGCGCGTTTGATGGCGTCCTCGTCGTCGGTTTCCAAGATGGCGCGAATAGCAGCCGAGGCATCGTCTAAAGACAGGTATTTCAAGCACGCCGCAGCCGCTTCCGGCGTCATCTTTAACAACATCGCAGCTCTTTTCGACTCCGACATGTTCGTCAAGATGCTCGCCGCAGTTTCGGGCGTCAACGCAGAAACGATATCAGCCGCGTCTTTCGGCGTCATGTTCCCAATCGCGTGCGCGGCAACCTTCGCGTCCATTGTTTCGAGACAGTCGATGCATGCCTTCTTCGATGTCACTTTTTGCTCGGCATCTTTTTGCTTGTGAACGTTGTTGCTTTCGTGCCATAACTTCAGCAAACAATCCGCGACGACGCCTCTCGACTTCGTCGTTTCGTGCTCGGCTTGCTTTTGGTTCGCCCAACTTGGACCGTATTTCGACAAACTTTCCAAAGAGGAAGAAAGCGTTTTCGGCGTCGCCTCTATCACGGACGCGTTGGCCAAGATTTCCATCCCTCGCTTCGGCGATAAGTTGTGCAAAATTTTCCCTGAATCTTTCGATTCCATGCGCGCATAGACTTTCGACCTCGTCGGTTCTGGCATGGAATACAACAACTCGCTCGCCGCGTGTGGGTCTAACGGTAATAGCGCTTGTAAACGCAAAGCGACTTCGTCTGGTTTCATGAGCGCCAACGCCGCGTTCAATTTCCTCGCGCCTTCCTGAGACGAGGCAAACATGGAAGACATCGCACTCGCGGATTGTTGCGGCGTCAATTTTGAGAAGATTTCTGCAGTTTTATCCGCGGTGTATTGCATAAGAATTGCAGCTAAAGCCGACGGAGGTTTTACGCGTCGTAAAATGTCCATGACTTTATTTTCGTCTTCAATCATCTTCAGCGCTTCCACCGCGGATTGTGGATCTAAAGCGCCAACTAAGGAGCCGGAGGCTTCCAAAGACAAGTTTTCCAAAATATTCGCGCGGTCACCTCGTTTACAGGACGCGAAGACTCTTTTGGCATCGTCCAATTCCATTTGTGAAATAGCTTCTGCAAGTTTCTTCGGGTTCATGTTAGCGATGATTTGCGCGGCGCGTTCGGCGTCCATGGTCGCCAACACGGCACCCGCCGCCGCCGCCCGCATATCGGCGAGCGCTTGTGCGGCAACCTTGGGTGGGACACCTTCCAAAGATTTGGCCGCTCGAAGAGTGGCTGACTTGGACGGTTTTACACCGTTTGCGCCCCACCTGTGTTCTTTGATTTCACCAGATGAAGCCGCGTTGCCGCCGAGCGCTTCGCCGCTCAAATTCACCGGCGGCGGGGTGACCGCCCCAGTCGCAACCAAATTCTCCGCCAAATCTGCAATCTTCGTCCCAATACTCGTCGCTCTTAAAGCTTCGTCCAATCGTTCCGATTTCGGTTTCCCAGAAACCAACAACGTTGCATAATGTTTCGCAGCCAAGTCAATATCCGTCATCGCCATGACGCACAGTGCCGCCGCTGCAACTTCCGCGTTTGCCGGCGTCGATTGCAATTTCCACAATAAGTTCGATGCGACATCGGAATCCACTCTCGATAAAACCAAGGCGACTACTTCTGGGTCCACATCAGTCAAGTTTGGCATGGACGCTAAAAGCCTCGCCGCGTAATTTGCATCTAGAGCGCCAAAGGTTTCGCGCATCAAGTGCGGGTACACCTCCGAGAAACGAGCCATAATCTCTGCCGCTTTCTTCGGAGACATTGAACGTAAAATGTTCGCTCTCGCTTCCGCAGACGCGTCGGACAAGATATTTGCCGCATCTTGCGCCGTCATTCGCGTGAGTAACGTTGCTGCTGCCATGGGTGAGATTGCGTTCAAAATCTTTTCTCTTTCTTCAGCCGTCCCGGCGTATAACGCCGCCGACGCGTTATCTTCCTCCATCGCGACGAACGCCGCCGCCAAGGCGCGTTCGTCTTGCATGGCAGCCAATACGCTCGCCGCTTCTTCTGGCTCCATCATATCCAAGCACGCACCAGCCAAGTTTGGCTTCATTCCACAGAGCATCTCCGCCGCTGCCTCCAACGAAGGTTGGCTGCGCAACGCGTGTAACGCCGCTTCGGCTTGTTGCGCGGTAATTCTCGGTTCGTTACTGTTCGCACTCCCAAAGATGACTTGGTGNTCTGTGGAGCTCATCTCGTCGTCATCGTCGTTATCATCGGCCCAATCGAAGTAATCCGGAAATGGGCCGTGCGTATCTGTACCGTAAACGTAGCCAAATGCGTTATTCGCACGCACCGCCGAGGACGGCGCGCGTTCGCGAGCGTCGAGCATGAACTCGTCGTACGCTTCCTGGTTCGGGTCCCGCACGCGAACGACAAACGGGCAGCCGGGTAAGATGTCACCATCTAAAGTAACGCAAACCGAGTGGTTCCCGAGCTCGACCCAAAACAATTTAGACCAAAAGTGTCTCGATTCTGGATTGAACACCACGGGCGTATTAAACGCCAACCCTGACGGCGTGTGTACCGTGCACACAATGGCCTCGCGTCCGGACATGACTCGAGACGGATTCGCCGGCTGGACGAATAACGTTTGCGTGTCGTGTAGCTCTGGACGTTCCCCACCTACGCCGCGAACGACGCATTCGCCGGCAATTAAAACACCTAAAGATGGCGAGAGCGAGTACCTAGAAATTTTTTCCTTGACGCCGTTGACGCTTAAATGCACGTCGTGTCGAATCGGTTCGTCCATTTCAAATCGTAAAACGTACGTGCCGTCGCCGACATCTTCGACGTAACAGTCAACGTACCCATCGTGTTCGGTTTTGATCGTAGCTTCGACTAAATCACCGCCCATAGATCGCATGTTGCCAAAAACATCGGCAGCTTGGAGCATGAGCGTGGTTTCCGTGGCTGTCGTGGAGCGCGATAAAGCTTCGCCAGAAATGATGCACGCGTTGGCGTCCGCCGGACCAGCAACAACTTGGACGGTACGAGGCCATCCAGCGCAAGAGCTGTCGCCGACTAACGCGGAAACGCAGTAAGTACCCGCGTCCGTAAAGGTTGCTGAAAATGCACCGACATCGTCACCAGGCGCAAATGCAATCTCCGTCGGGCCTTTGCCATGAACAGCGATGCGTTCGCCGCCAGTCCATTGCGTTTTGTTCCCGTGCGCATCTCGAGGCAAGACGTAGACGTTGACTTTGTCGCCGGCAACGATTGTGGCCGGTAAGGAGGCATCGGAGTCGTGCTCGCCCAAGCGCTCTTCACCGGCTGATTCGTCGAGAGGATCGATTTGTAGCGCGATTCTCGCGACGCATGCCGCCGGGAAGGTTTGAGTAGACTCGCACTCCGCGACGAACGTCGCAACGAGTTCTGGATCGGCTTCTCCTAAGATGGCACCACCACCGGCGATGTCGTCGACGATATTCGTAGCATCGATGGCAACCGCAAGAACGTCGATTTCGTACACGCCGGATGCCGCCGCTCTCAAGCGCAACTCGCACGTTCCGTCGCCTAACTCTAACGCTTCGCAATCCACGACGGCGGGGCCTACAACTTCCGCGGCGAATCGGTTCAACCCGTTTTTCGCGCTTCGTCTCGTCGGATTTCCGTACCGATCGCGACGTTGAACGCGAACGATGCCGGGTTCACCGGCGAGCCATTGCACGAGCATTTTGGAGGCGTCCACGCGACATTCGGACGGTTCGCACCACGACGCTTCGCATACGCAGTTTAAAGTGCGACTGCTCGGATTTTTTGTCTGCAACGCGATGAACAAATCAACTTTACCAGCTTTCGTGCACACATACTCGAAATCGTACGTCCCGTCTTGATTATTCAGGAATGAAGCGGCGATCGGACTTTCTCCCGGGCACCTCGCTTCGACGTGAATCTTCTCTGCTGCGCCAAAGTTAATCGGATTCCCACCGTAATCTCTCGCGTGGAGTCGAAACTTAGCTGGTTCGCCGGCGATGCACCTCGTCGCACCTTCGCCAGAGACAACGCAGGCGGACAAGGAAATTTCCCGACCTTCGGCGATGACGCGAATGGGAGTTTTCGGAACGCGAATCCCATTGATCAAAACCGCAATGTGATGAACACCCGGATGAAGCCAACGAATTTTGGCCACGTATCGAGTCATATCTTTCGCGAGCGTACAGCGGAGCGACTCGGAGACGCCTGACGGTAAAGTTAAAACAACCGAAATCGCTTCTAAACCAGTCATTAAGCGTTTGTTAACTTCGAAACCGGCGCCAACGATGATTAAATCCGTCGTCGTCCCGCACTCTGCCGCGCCTCGCGCGTCAAGCGCTGGGTTCAGCGTAATATCGGCCTCTTCCGCGGTCAACGTACCAAAAGCGACGTGGAAGGCGATGCCGCCTTCAATCAATGGTTGGCCGTTGATACGGACGGATAAAATCCAACGACCGGCGACGGTGACACCGAACTCGAGAGCGTACGTGCCGTCGCCATGGTCGACCACGGAAGCACCACGAGCGTAAGCGCCGTTCGGACCTTCGAGCGCCAATTGCACATCATCTCCGCCTTGTACTCTCAAGTTGGCGTATTGATCCACCGCTCTTAACGTTAATCGGACTAAATCGCCCGTTTTCACGTCTTTCAAACCTTCCATAGATAAGAAACATCGATCCGGGTGCGTCGGTCCAGCGATGATTTGGACAACTCTCCAACATACCGGTAAACCGTCGCACAAGACTCGCAGCTCGAACGTACCAGCTCGAGTCATTTTTGACGTGAAATCGGTTTGACGCGACGTTGCCCCCGTGACATCAAAAGCGAAGAATTCCGGACCTTGAGCTTGCACTTGAATCACCTGGCCTTCCTCCCAGGACGTGTCGTTGCCGAATCGATCCCTCGCAGTGACGCAAACGAGAACGTTTTCTCCCGCTGGTGCAACCCAAGACGCTTTAGAGCCACCGTTTGTGTCGTAATCGTCGCCATTACGCTGACGCGCGCCAACGACGATCAAGTCGCAATTCTGAGGTTCCGCAACCGCGGCGACCAACGGGATTTCGAATACGCCTCTCGGTAAAGGGAAGAGCATCGTACCATCCGCGGCGTTGACTTTTTGCAACGATTTTGGCAACTCGCTGATGGATTGGCCGCCAGCAATAGCTACCGCCGTGCGCTCTTCGAAGGTGATTTTAGAGTTGCGCTCATCGTAACCTTTCTTTTGCGCAGATTTCACGGCGCCTGCTAACGCGTCGTCTCTTTCTAAAGCTTTGTTTGCGATTAAAATGCGCCTGGTTTTACCCTTGTCATCGATGATTGTTTTCGCGTGTTCATCGTACTCGGTCGTTTTCGCCTCGATGCGTTTTTGTCTTTCGGCTTTGGAATAAACGTCCTCACCTTCGTGACTTTCAACGCCCGGCAAGGCTTTCGTTTTGCCTTCTATGCGTCCGTAATGCATCAACTCTTCCGCTTCTTCGTTCATGAATGGCAGTAAAGGCGCATCGGCGACGTACACGCCCAAGTTGTACGTTCCAGCAACCGTCGCCGTGTATCTGATTTCACAGGTGCCGTTACCAAGTTCTAAGGACTCCACAGCCACTTCGGCGTTGTTCGGTCCAACGCCGTAGCCATACAAAGGCGCTAAACCTTCACGTCGCGGGACCCTGTTACCAAATCGATCGACACGCGTAACCGTAAACGCAAGTTGTTGCCCAGCAATCCATCTCGTGTGCGTAGCGCCATCCACTCGGCACTTGGCGTAATCGACTCTCCCCGGAACGCAATTCGCGCGAAAAGTTGCTGCTTCTGAACCGAGGAAGAGCGACAGTTCAAACGGACCGGCACGTTCGACGACGTATGCTGCCTCGTAAGTCCCGTCGCCTAAATCGAATACTTTACCTCTCGTGGTATCGCCACCACTTCGGATGGCCAAACCTAATAAAGCGCCTCCGGTGAATAATCGGTTGCCTCTCGCGTCTCTCGCCTCGATCAAAATCGTCGCCTTCTCACCGGCAACTGCACCTTGCAGACCCGGACCGGAGAGACGGCACATTGGCAAGCTCAAGTTCTGCGCTTCGACGTCGACAATTAGCGGCGATCCGACGATGGGCTCACCATTAATCGTAGCTACGATTTCGTGACGCCCAACTTCCCACCACCTCGCGGAGGCTTTGTAGCGAGCGCCTCTCTCGGCAAAAGAAACGGCCAACGTGTGCGAAGCACCAGAAGGGGCGATTAAATGCACGGAACACGCTTCTTTCCCAGACATGCCTCTCCCAGTCGCTTCAAATTCCAAAGACTGGACGTAAATGTCTCGCAACGAGCCGCACGTATCAATAACGACGTTGTCGTTATTATTCCCCGCGCCAATCAACCCGGCGACGCGATCGACATGTTTCGAATGCTCCACACCCGGTGCAGCGCGTAAAATACACCCAGATGCTGAAACTGGACCGTAAGTAGCAATCAATTCGACCGTGGATTCTTTCGCGACTTTCCCGTTGATTACCGCGGAACACGTGTACCTCCCCGCCGTGGGGACTACAAACTCCGCGGTGTACGAACCATCGCCGTGGTCGTGGACGTCCAAACACGTCGATTTGTTCCCACCCGAAGAAATAATGCTCAAATCGACGCGATCGCCACCCCCGTGACAATTGTTCCCATACTTGTCTTCGGTTTGCACCGTAAGCCTGGAGACGTGGCCGGCCAAGACGCCGGCTAACGCATCCCCACGCAACGTCGCTCGTCCAGTCACGCACGGTCCAGGGAACACATGCAATGCCAACGGAGATGCGGCGATGGGAATACCATCGACGGCAACGTGGACGACGTAGCTTCCAGCTCTCGGGCAAATCGTTCGCAAAATGACGCGACCGCCGCGCATGTCCGCGACTTCAAACGCTCTTTCTTGAGGTAAATGCGCCGGACCGGATGCAGATACCGTCACCGTTTCGCCTTTGAAGACAGTTGGGTTCCCGTATCGATCGCACGCATCAACCAGTGCGGTGACTTCTTCACCAGCCATTGCGGCGCAAACGAGCGGAGACTTTTTACTCTTATCTCCTTTCGCGCCGTTGAATCCGTTGTCCAATTTGAAGCCTTTCGTCGAAGATGTCAAGGTTTGCAACACGGCTTTACAACCGGCGTGCGAGAGTTTTCCAGTCACCATTGCCGCTTCAAAGGGAGTCGTGGGAATGATTTCATTCGTATCCACGCACGAAACAGTGATGGTATACACTCCGGTGGTGTTCGTTTCGAGTTCAAACTCGATTCGACCATCCGGCATCGGCAAACGTTTGTTGCTCGCCTTGACCGTCCCGGGGCCGACGCAACGAACCTTGAAGTCCAAGACGCAATCGTTCGCGTCGATTTTGTTACCGTAGGCGTCAACGAGCTGCAAGCGCAACAGCCCGCCTTCGCCGGCTTTCCACTCGTCTAACCCTGACTTATCAAGAGTAGATTTGAGCACGTCGCAGTCACCGGCATAGCACGTGGAATCGTAAATGGCCTCTTCGGAGTTGCCGAGGACAACAACTTCAATCGGACCAGCGGTTTTGGAAACGTAAATGATTTCGTAATCACCATTACCTCTGTCTTTAATCTCACCTTCGATGGGTTCCATTTGGGACGCGAGCTTTGAATCAGCCGGTCGCGTGAAAACGGAGAGTTGCGCGCCGCCGTGGGGGATGCGCGAACCGCCCTTTTCTCTCGCTTCGATGACAATCTTCGCCGGAATGCCCGCAATGCATTGATATTCAGCAAACTTCACCGTGCATTGCGGTAAGCATAATGTCGAGCGGTTCAAGATGCGATCTTTCAAGTCGCGTCTTTTCAAGTGCTTCATTATGTTTTGAATCATTTGCTCCGGCATCAAAGAAACGAAGGAAATAGCAAAGTTTGGATCGATGTCTTCGATCAAAGCTGCCGCAGCTTCCGGAGATAAACCAGCCGCATATAAAGCAACGGCGTTAGCCAATGACGATTCAGAGTCCAAATCGCCACCTTTAAGATTACGTAACATTTTAGTCACCTCATCCGGCGACATGCCGCGCAACGCGCGACACGCGTCCTCCGCAGAAAGCTTTCCCAAAATATCGTGTGCGTTCATCAAACCTTCGCAAGCTTTACCCAAAGCTTCCAAAGGGTCGATGAGCGCCAAAATCTCTGCAATAAAAAACTGGAACATTCCGGACAAGTCGCAGTTACTATCGGGTTGTAAAGAAATCGAAATGGCTTCTGCAGCCAGCACCGGGTCTAACAAGTTGGCCGCATTCGCCGCCAGCTCGTGACCTTTATGCTTGCACACTTGGCAAAAGGCGCGTTCGACGGTCGATGAATCTTGATCTTTGAGCAAATCTGCGAGCTCTTCCGGTGTCATTTCCAACGCTAATCGACCAAAGGATTTGTTATCCAATAAGAAGGGCAACGCCACGATGCGTTGATCTTCTCGACAGCATCGGAAAAAACTCAACGCGTGATTCGAGTTCGTCTCGTCTTTGGTTTGCATGACCCCCCCGGTATCGTCCGCTAAAAGTAAGGCATATACGACAACTGCGACGTCTTCGCCGTCGGCATCGTCAAAGCCAGCTTCATACAGCGCACATCCGCCTTTACAGGATATGTCTATCATCACCGGCGCTAAATTTTCTAAGCGTTCTAAAGCGTTTTGTCGTCTAGTTTGTCGTTCGTGGGCCGGCAAGGAAGGATCCGAAAGCCAAGCGTTGGAACACCCGGCAATTAAATCGATCCAGTTCCAACCGTCTCCACTCGTAGACTCGCTAAATCCAGCTTCTCTGCGCATAGTTTCAATCATCTCTAACATTTCCGCGCGCTCTTTCACGTCCAGAGTTCGCATGGCTTTTGGTACGAGCCTCGGCGGTAATCGTGCTAGAATACCAGCTTTATCCTTTTTATCTTTACATTTTCCGACGACATCGGCGATATCGATGTCTTCGCATAGCTTCTCCAAGTTCCCACGGTCTAAGTTTTTTAAAAGCGGTCCTAAATCTCCCGGGCTTAATTGCTTCAAAGCGTCGAGGAATTTGGCGTTGTCTTCCGGATCCGCGTTGGCTAAGATTTTTGCCAAGTCTTCCGTACTCATAGCGAGGAGAACGTCTGTTGGGTCACGCATAGCACCTAAAATATCCGCTGCATCTTTCGGAGGAAGTTCGGAGAGAATTTCAGCGCAAGTTCCAGGCATGACGCCACTCAACATTCTCGCGACGTTTTCCACGTCTTGGCCTTGGATGGCGTCCGCGGCGTCCTTCGGAGACAAGTTCGAAAGCGCTTGCGCGGCGCCTTCCGGAAGAAGGTTCGGTAACATGTCCGCAATCTCTCTGGCAGAGAGGTTCTCGGGAATTTGCGGCAACGACAGGAGGATTTCGACGTTATATGGCGACCCGATGATAGCTTCTTGGCTTAAATTGACCGAAATCGTGTGCATGCCGACTTGCGTCCAGCGGTACGTGCCGGTATACACGCCGTTCTCGAACGTCAATTTCACCTCGGCAACTTCACCAGATGGTAACAGAATTCGAGTAGTCATAGCTTCCGTGCCGTTAAATCTGCGACCGACTGAAGTATCGTTCACGGTTCCGTTGCCGGCATGGTTCGGGTAAATCGTAATCGTGCCGTTTTCGAAGCAAACGACGCCACCTAAATTATCCGAGCCGAGTCCAACGAACGAACATTCTTGCGCTATAACTGGACCGTATTCTGCTAAAATCGATTGAACGTCCGAACGACCAGTTTGGCCATTGACGACTAATTGACAATCCCACATTCCCGGTTGGTCCAGTTTGAATTCGCACCCATACGTGCCGTCGGAATGGTCTACAACTTTCGCCGTCACGACAGATCGTCCATCCGGCGAAACTAAAGTCATGTCTAACACGTCGCCACCAGTAGCTCTCAAGTTGCCAAACTTATCCGCGGCGTGAATGGTGAGATGGCTCGGTCGTCCGACGCGAACGCCAGCGGCCGCTTCGCCAAATACCATGCACTTACTCGGATCTGTTGCTCCCGGAACCACAATAAGAATGCGCGGGTACCCGGCTAACGGTTCCTCGGCAGCATCGGCAGAAAGCAAGTACGAACCTGCGGTTTGAAAACTCGCCGATAAGGTAGCTTCAGCTCTGGGACCTCCGCGATTTTCAAAGTGGTACTCTTCGTCGTCCATGACGGCGGTGAAAAAAATCGACTGATCGCTCGTAAACGACGTCGCGTTGCCGTAGATATCTTTCGGGGAAACGTTCGCGATGACTTCATCGCCCGCAACGGCGACTAAGGCGTCGCTGTCGGGAGAGGCGAGTTGTGCACCATAAATTGAAGTTACGCACGCAGATCCCGCGGCAATGCTTGGCGTGACGACAATTTCAAAAGGCGCGCCCGGTAACGAATCCATGTGTTCACCTCCCGAAACGGAGACAAAGTATCGACCGATAATCGTACACTTGACAACGACGTCTGATCGACCGTAAGAACCGTCGATGACGTCGCATTTCGCTAAACCTGGGCCGTCGATGGTACACCGAAACGCCAATTGACCTTGCCTCGAAGGGCAATCGTTCCCGTACGCGTCTCTTCTTTGAATAGTCACTCGACCTTCTTTACCGACGATTAAATCGAGATTCGAGTCCCCGAGTAAGACGCACGATTGAATCACCGCCACATTTGGTTCGCAAATAGCTTTCATGTTTAATTCTTCTTCGCCTAAAGCAACGACGAGTTCGAAATTTCCAGCTACTTTGCACACGTACGACGCTTCGTAGGAACCGTTCCCGAAATCAATAATCTCGCCTCGGAATCGCTCGTCGTTTCCAGCTTTTGTTTTACACTTGAGGGAGACCTCCAAGTCAAACCCGCCTTCTCGTAAGCGGTTGCCTCTTTGATCTCTCGTTTCGATGATGAACGTGGCTCGTTCGCCGGCGATGCACTTGTGCGCGCCCGGGCCGGTGATTTGCGAGGCGGCCAAGCACGCAACCTCCGGGGCAACTTGTACCGCATGCGGCGCACCAGGTAACGAACGACCGTCTAACGTAACCGAAACCCAATTTTCGCCAACTTCTGGCCAGCAGATGGTTCCAACGGCTTCAATCGACCCTGGTTGACACTCGATGGGAATGCCGACGGAAACGCCCGACGGGGCCGTGAGTTTCACTTGGAACCCTTCCGCACCGGAAAACTGGCGTCCATCTTCCGGTCGAGCAATGCGCACGCGAACAGGGGCATATCCACCACACGGCTGCGTACCTTGCGGCAAATCCAAAATCAAATCTGTCGCCGTCAACGGTCCGTGTGAGACAACGAGTTTGTGCACTTCGTTGCTCAAACGTCCGTTGTATGCGCATCGAAGCATCCATACACCCGCGGAAGGGCAGGAAAAGTCGAGCAAATACGACCCATCACCATGATCGGTTACTTTACAGCTCGCACGTTCGTTCGTTTCCGTGTGCACGACGACCGCTTCGACATCGTCCCCTCCTCGGGCGCGCGGATTGCCGAATCGATCGATAACTCGGACGTTAATTTTACAGTTTCTGTTCACCATCAATCGCAACGAGCGGTTACCCGGAACCAACGTATCTGTCGCTTCCACGCCGCCGTCGACGTTTTCAAAACGTAACTGTCCTTGCATTGGCGCTTGTTGGATTTCGTTGTTTTGACCTTCGCCTCTGTACACAAAAGCGCTGTCGGCGTTGTAATCGTATCCGAGCGCTCCGGTTTGAATTTTATTATTCTCATCACTGTTTACACGAACATCATCTTCGCTGGAATACATAGATTCTTTATCTTCCTGGTAGTCATCATCATCATCATCATCATCACCGTACGAAACGTTCGCTTTCTTCGACCTCTTCTTCGCCGTCGAGTACGCTCGCGCTCCGCCGACGTCCGAGGACGCCGTCGGATCCGACCCTCTCTGCGGCGGCGACAGATCCTCCGAAACCGACGGCACAAAACTTTCTTCAAATTCTTCTTCTTCGAGGACAGATTCCAGTTCCGCGTTCATGTCTTGCTCTCGTCTCTTTTTCTTCCTTCCTTCCGCGACGTCGTCTTCGTCAAAATCGCTCAAATTCGCGATCGACGCGTCGCTCGAAATTTCCGAAAACGCCACCCCTTCCGCCACCGGTATCGCTCGCACCGAAAATTGCACGTGCGTCAGTTGCACCGTCTTCTCTCCTTTCCCGGTTTTTAAAGGGACCGTCTTCGTGATTTCCTTCCCTGGTTGGAGGCAAAAATCCATCAGATCGATTTTGCTTTCCGCGTACACTCGCGTTTTCGTCTTGGACATGATTTCCTTCACGGTGAGCAACATCGGTTTACTCTCGTACTCTCCCGTTCTCGGATTGACGAACAGAGAGGTGGAAATACTCAACACTTCGTCGTTGAAGTCGCACTCGCCGTTCGACGCGTCCACGATTTGTGTCTTCGCAACTTTCGAGCCTCGTTTGAGGAGCAATTGCGTTCGTTTCGTGCCGGGGAGGAGATTGTACACCGAGCGAACAGTCACCTGGAATTCGTACTTGTCCGCTTTCCATCCTTTGGATTTCATCACGAGTTTACTGCTGCTCGTGGGACCAGTGTTACCACCGGTGCCTTTACGAGAGAACATCTTTTTGTTGTGTGTTTGTCGAAGGATGCGATGTAGGCGTGCGTACTCTACACAAAGCTCTTGCGCGTCCTTTCCAAACAAAAATGTGCAGGAAAAGAGGCCGCGCTTTGTTCTTTTTTCGCTCGTGGCAGAGAGAGATAATTTTTTTTTGCTTAGGGTTTCAAACCCTATTTTAGAACCCTAAACTTTTGTTTTGTTGCTGAGCTGGCATTTTTAGTAAATATCTGAATTAGGTCAACAAAGATCCCTCGTCACAGAGAGAGACGCGCGAACGAACGAACGAACGAACGAGCGAAACAAACAAACATGCAAAGATTCATAAACACATTTTGCGGCGGCAGTCACCAAGGAAACGCGAGAAAATATCAACGAGAACCAAAGTCTCCCTCGAACGCATCCATCGGGAAAGGTTCGTTTTTCATGTGCCTGGACGAAGCCTCGTCGGTGTGCAACCCGAAAGAGTTAAGCCACGACTCTTCGAATAAAGCGCGAATATTTACGATCGCGGAACACGCGAAACGCGTCAAACTGCTCCGGGCGAAACGCGAACTTCGCCTGCGACGCGTTTCTGAATCAGACGCGTTTAAAGAGGCGACGAGGACGTACGAAACGTTCGGTTTGGGTGCTTTTGCCACCTGGGTGAGCACCGAACACGCCATCTCGGCGGTTTCGGACGACGAGGTGACGGTGATGTTCTGCGGGGACTTTTGCGTGCCGAATTTGCACACACTGGACGACATGCACTCGGCCTTCGTCAGGTTCGTTTTTGTTCTTCTTTTTGTTCTTCTTTGTCTTCTTCGTTTGTAATGTTCGCGCGTGCGGAAAAGAGGTGCACAGATGGTGTGAAAATATCTTCATTTTGTGTCCCTGAAAACGCCAAAACAACACCACTTTTGAAGAGAGTTTAAAAATACTTACATATACTTCTCCGAACAATATAAAAAACAGAGGCGAACACGTGGACGCGTACGCGCAAGTCTCCAACGCGCAACGTATGCTCGATTTCTACCGCTGGTCGAACAATTTTCGCTTACACGAAAGGAGAACGCACAAGTGCGATCCGGCGCTGAACACGGACTTCATCGCGTCGAAGTTGGAGCAACTCGCCGAGGCGAACGAAGCGGAAGGGAAGCGAGGCTTCGCGTTTGTGATTTACGATAAGAAGGCGCACAGGTTAATCGTGGCGAGAGATTCGACGAGGAATCCAATGCCATTGTATTGGGGGTTAGCGCCGGATGGAGAAAAAGGCGATTGTTTGTTCGTTTCGACCGAGGAGAAGAACGAGTTGTTTTCCGAGTGTTTCCCGGCGTCGAGTCCGTTTCCCAAAGGGGCGGTGTTCGTCGCGGAAGGGACAATTGGGTGGGTTCCCGGGGAGAAAGGCGTCGCGTGTGGACCGACAAAGTCTGGAGAGACTGCCATGAGAGGCTTCAGGAAGTACGGGACGATGCCGGTGAGATCGATTCCGAGAGTGAACTCGTCCGGGCAAATGTGCGGCAACGTCTTCCGCGTGGAGTCCTTTTCTGATATGATCGGAGAAGTCATCGACGTGCACGATTTGAAGAGACACGGGAGTTATCCCGCGATGATTCAATAAAGAATGCGACTGCTGCTCTCAGGTATATACATGTTCGACGAAAACGAAGAAGAAAACGAAAAAAAAAAATCAAAGAACGAACGGACGAAGAAGGCTCACCACGCTCTCAAGCGCGCGCGGCGACATATACTGTATTTTAATTGTATTTTCAAATGTGTGCGCGCACGCGGTGGAGAACGACAGAGGACGCTTAAAGATAGAGCCTGTTTTTATTTTAATGCTATCTGTTTACTACTACTATATTATTAATATATTCAACGCGTTTACTACTTCTACAATCTCTAAGATATCAAACTACTCGCTTTCGGTACGGGCGAATTCAAAAACGTTTGCCCGTTCGTTTCTAGTTTCCTCACTGCGTTCAATTTAGCACGTCGACGGCGTTGGCGGCGAACGAGAATAACGATAATAGTTAACGTTACGCCAAATAGGATGTATTTACTTTTCTTACTCTTTGGCGATATTCGAGTGGCGCCGCCGCGCTGCGAGCGCGCCCCACCGTGGAATGATGAAGAAGAAGGAGAAGAAGAAGAAGAAGAAGAAGCTCTCAAAGCAGCCATTTGCTTCACGTCTACGGTCTTTTTACTGTTTGAAGTTAAGATGCGAACGACCAAATCGACGCCATTTGAGACGTCCACGTCGGTAATCTTTTGCCGATGCGTCTGCGACGCGTCCGGACACGTCACCATAATTTCAAACGTGTTCGTCGTACCTCCGCTCGTCTCGCCAGCAATAAAAACTGGTTTCACAAAATATCCTCTCTTATTCGTAAACACCGGCAGCGGTGGTTTATTCGTTTGCCCATCGTTGCGAAGTTGTCGATCGAAATCTAAATTTTCGACGCGCACTTCGCACTTCTCCAACGCTTCGTTCGAACTCTTATCGAACACAAACCCGCGAGCGGAAACAAACATGACGTCGTGTGCGGTATCAATAGACGCTCGACAGTGCGCGCGGATAATCTCACCGAGTCTTTCATCCTCCAAAGGCCATTTGCGATCGTTCACTTCAATCGTAATGTCTAAAGTTTGCGTCTTGACGTAGTGCCAATCTTGCATGCCGCCCCACAACGGGTACCACTGCGCGCCGTTCGTCACGCCTCCGACAAACTCTTTGGACTCTTTCATTTCACCGTGCGATTGCGCGTACAACGAGGCTGCGCGTTTGAAAATCTTGTCGTCCGGCGCTCGCGAGTACTTCGTGGATCCATCGAGATTCCCGTCCCAGGGATAATTCGCGACCAACGCGCCTTCGTGATAATTCAACGCGCCGGTCAAATTAACTCGTTTGCTGAACTCAATAATCGACCGCGTTTCCGGTTGTAACTGCCTCAAGGTATTGTCGTATAAATCATTCACCCTCCTATTTTGCACGTGAGGTGCCCCCATCTTCACGTGATGCGGCACTCTCCTCGGTTCCGGTTTCGCGAATTCGATAAACGGAAAATCTCTGTTCAAATCGATATTGTTCGCGTTCTCTCGTCTCCGTTTGGCAAACCCGTCCGGGTTCAACGTCGGGATGAAATACAACGTCGCTTTCGTTTTCACTTTACTCGCTTTCTCGATATCGTTCCCAAAAAACGAGGAGGATTCCTCGTTCTCGCGATGATTGTCGTCCTCTCCGCACGCCCACTCCGCTAAGCGCAACGTTATTTCTCTCCCGACTGGTTCGTCGCCGTGCATATTCCCGATGAATCCAAACGAAGGCGTCGTTTGTGCGTTCAAAACGTCGTCATCCTCTTCATTTTCGCTCGTCGTCCTCTCTCCGTTATTGCCCTTGTCTCGGTGGTCATCGTATAAGTTCCTCACTCGCATCGCGAATATCTCGAACCCGTTGACCGAACTGCCGATTGGAATCACCTCTCCGTGCCGTTTCCCCTGGGACGTCTCCACGCAGTTCTTCGCGATTGCATCGAACGCGTCGCGTAACTCCTCGTTCGTTTTATACTTGTTTTTGGGTGGTGATGACGGCATCCTTTCCGTCGTCATCGGTCGAATCGCCTCGACTTCAACAGAGAAGACGTGTAAAAGAAGACAAAGAGAAAGAAGCGCTTTCGTCAACGCCGTCGTCGTCGTAATCATCATTTCCTAAAAACAGAAGAAAAAAGAGAAGAGGAATATCTGCTTTAAAGCGCAAAAGGTAAATTGTCCTCTCAATAAAGCGTGTCAACAACAAAAACAACTCCGCTCCCTTTCTTTCACCAAAGCCTTTTATGATAAACGTCTCTCCTCTTCGCGCGAGAACAACACAACAAAGACAAAAGCTGCTGATTCACAGTGCTCGTCTCATGTCTTCTTTTTGCTTCTTTTTTCCAAAGTGGCAGGCAGACCTTCTTCAAAAGTGGCAGCGGAAGACCAAAAAGTGGGCAATCGAGACCAAAAAAAATGACTGTGACCCTAAATGCATTTTTTTGTGCCTCCGCTCCTTTGACGCGCAAGAGGGGGAAAAGGGAAATTTTTAAATCTTTCTCAGACCGCACATTCTCTCTAAAGCGCGCGCATATAGTATTCTAAACACAAATTTCCCTCTTTCGCATTCAGTGCTGGTATATTATTCCTTTTTTGAAGAGAGAGAGAGAAAGGTTTAGTGTTGTTGTTGTTGTTGTTTGTCGGAGAGCAGTGCATGTGTTTCGTGTGAAAAGGATATATCTCATTTTTGAAAGCGTTTTGGAACCGTTTGTTTGTGTGTCCCGTGTGGATTGATTTGGTTGAGAAGCTCTTTTAAAACGAGACTCTTCTTTTCGTGACGCGTATACACGCGACGAACTTGTGATTCTTCGCGATGAGCAGTCACCGCGATCATCGCGTTTACGACGATCGAAAGAATCAAACTTTGTTCACGACCAACGAGAACAACACCAACAACAACAAGGAGAATTTTGATGGGAAGAGTTTCAAAGAAGAAGAGACCAATACAACGAAGAATACTACGAACGACGAGAAAGATAAAGGTTTATCCGACTACGTTCCAAAAGTAATCGGTGGTGGTTCTTCTACTACTGCGACCATCTCTTTGAACAACGCTCAAGGACAGCGGGAAAACATGACGCAAACCATCACGACCAACGTGCGCTCCTCGCGCGACCGAGGCTCGTGGGAAGGCGTTTTAGGCGAGTATTTGAAACATAAAGGCGATACGCCGTGGAGAGAGAAATCGAGTCGCGTGGAAAGAGCGACGGCGGTGAGAGCGAACCCGACGTCACCGCAAGCGTGGTTGGAGTTTTTAGAGGGGGAGGAAGGCATGTTTGCGGAGAAAATGACTGGGAAAGTAAACGTGGTGACCGGATCGAGAAACGGCGTATCGCTGTATCGGTTGTACGAGTTGGCGACGAAAACGCTGCCGAGAAGTGGGAACGCGAAGAACGAAGATTATTTGAGAGTGTATTTAGGTTACGCGAGACAACAAATGGTTCACAACACGGACGACGCGAGAGATACGTTTAAGTTTTTGAAGTCGCAAGGCATCGGGCAGACGCACGCGATTTTTTGGTGCGAGTGGGCGGCGTTTGGCGGGCAATTGAAAGGCGACGAGAAAGCGATTAAAATCTTGAAGAAAGGGTTAGAAGCGAATTGTGAACCGAAAGAGGCGTTGGAGATTATGCTGGAAGACGTGCAAGGGAAGAATATTGATTTTACGACGGCGATTCCGTCGCCCTACGTGAGAGACGTGACGGAAGGCGGAAGAACGGCGACGTTGCACGGCGGGGTGAGAATGATGAGCAACAATACCACGAGCGCGATGAAGAAACCACCGTCGGCGATGAAACCGTTGACGTTTGACTCGAAACCGATGGTGTCGCACACCGCGGCGAGACGGCGACAGAGTGGGTACGTGCACGATCCGACGCTGATGAACACCACCACGGGGTGTTTGACTTCTCAGCAACCGACGATGACGCAACCGACGCATCATCACACATCCACCACGAGTTCGAGTTTGAGCGGCGACCGCACCAATGCTGGCAATACGGTCACAACGGCAGCAACAGTGGGGAATAATCACGCGCATGCGACGCCTACCACCACCACCAACAACAACAATAATAATAATAATCCGCTCACGGCTCAGAAAACAGAAAGTTTGCGCGCGCGACTAGCGGCGGCATTAGAATCGAGCAAAAAATCAGCCACGACGACAACTACGGTCACGCGACCGGTCATGGCAACAACACTAACAGCAGCAGCAGAAGGTAATAGTAGTAAGAATAAGAATGAATCGAGCTCCTCGGCGGCGCATCCAACATCGAACGCGCAAGCGCCGGTGAGCAAGAAGCAACCAACATCATCATCTTCCAAACAGCCGTTAAAGCGGGAAGACGATCAACATATAGTCGTGAATGGCGCGAGATACGCCAAGTTAGAGTGTATCGGCCAAGGCGGCACGTGTAAGGTATATAAAGTCGTCTCGCAAAAGAGGAAGATCATGGCGTTGAAGAGGATTCGTTTACAAGGCAAGCAGAAGGAAACCGTGGATGGCTTCATCGATGAAATCAAACTCTTGAAACGTCTTCGAGGGAAAGATAACATCGTTCAAATCGTCGACGCGGAAGTCTGTCCAAACGAAGGGTTAATCTTAGTGGTTTTGGAGTTTGGGGAGATTGATTTAGCGAAAATGTTGAACAAGCGCGAGCGCCAACGCGCGGAGAGCGGCCACGCGCAACTCGTAGACGACAATTTCATGCGTCTCTATTTCGAGCAAATGGTCGAAGCGGTGAAAACTATACACGAAGCTCGAATCGTGCACTCGGATTTGAAACCTGCTAACTTTCTCTTCGTCGAAGGAACTCTGAAACTTATCGATTTCGGTATCGCGAAGGCTATCAATCACAACCAAGCGCCGAATCACACGAACATCGTTCGCGACCATCAAGTTGGTACCATCAATTACATGTCCCCGGAAGCTATTCTCAACGGACAAAAATCCGCCTACGGCGATATGATTCCAGTCGGAAGAGCCAGCGATATTTGGTCGTTAGGGTGCATCTTATACCAAATGGCATACGGACACACGCCGTTTAGCAAAATAAACGGCTTGGTACAAAAGCTCCACGCAATCACCGACCCGAACCATACCATCGAATTCCCTCCGTTACCGGTTAAAAACGATCACTTGATTGATTTAATGAAGCGATGTTTAGAGCGGCGAGTGGAGAATAGAATAGAGGTTCCAGATATTCTCAGACACCCGTATTTACGCCCGGAAGAAGCGGCGGCGAGTTTGAACACGAGCACCTCCTCCGACGACGCCGAAAAAGCGAACAACGGCGCCGGCGGTTTGAGCATGCAACAACTCCAACAACTTCTCACTCAACTCTCCACGAACAACACCGATAACGCCATCGACGTCAACGCGTTATCCTCGCACGTGTTCGCGCAAATCGCCGCCGGTCAAAACGTTTCCGTCTCGCCTCTTTTACGTAAGAGAACGAGCGGGAGCGGTTTGTCGCCGCTCAGCGAAGAGGACGAAAATCTCAGAGCATCATCATCACCATCATCCGGGTCCTCGCCGATGGAAATGACTGAATAATAATAACGAACGCTGTTGGAGAGAGAGTTTTTAGTAGGAATATGCCGTGTGATAAATACAAAACATCTTGCGCGATACGTACAATTTTTCTCCCATTTTTCACAAGACTTGAAAGGAGTTTTGGATAACGAGACGACGTCACTTAATATCTCTCCCTCAAATGCCACTTCCCTCCGCCCCAGACTTGACGAACAGAGTGGCCATAATCACCGGCGCCTCCCGAGGTATCGGGCGCGAAGTCGCTTTGGCGTTAGCTAGTCGTGGATGTCACGTCGTCATCGCGGCGAAAACCGTCCAAGCGCACCCGACTTTACCGGGAACCATTTACACCGTCTGCTCGGAAATCGAATCGAAATATCCAAACGTTCGAGCGTTACCCGTGGTGGTGGATTTACGATCCGCGGACGCGTGCGTCAAAGCGGTGGAAGAGACGGTGAAACATTTCGGCAGAGTAGATGTATTAGTGAACAACGCGAGCGCGTTGTGGTGGCAAAACATGATCGACACGCCGACGAGCAAATATGATTTGATCAACGGCATCAACGCCAGAGGCGCGTTTATCATGACGAGAGAGTGCATGAAACACATGCTGAAGAATAAGTGGGGGAGAGTCGTGAGCATGGGACCACCGTTACCGAAGAGTTACACGGAATATGCAGGGAAGACGGCGTATTACATGTCAAAATGTGGGATGTCCATGGTCGCGCTCGGCGCGGCGGCGGAAGGCGAGGGATCGAATATTACCGGGAACGCGTTGTGGCCGGCGACGATTATCGAAAGTTTAGCGGCGACGAATTTTAAGTTAGGGGAAAGAGATACGTGGAGAAAAGCGAGCATATTGGCGGATTGCGTGGTGCAGTTGTGCGGAGACGCGAGGACGACTGGGGAGACGTTGATTGACGATTTGTATTTGGCGAAATTGGGGATGTCGCAGAGAGAGATTCGGGAGACGTATAACTTGGATCCGTCGAAAGAAGTGCCGAGGTTTTTAGCGCCAAGTGCGGATGGGAAAACCAGTGGTGGGGATTGGAAGATTAAGAGAGGGGACGTGAAGAAGTTGAAGAAGGATTTAGAGGTGAGCGCGAGGCTTTAAAATAGCAGAGACAAAAATTAGAAATGACTAGTAACGTGTATCATATATCGTATCGTTGCAAAATGAAAGTGAAGTATTGCTACTACATCCAAATATTTAGTATTGCTACCGCATGCCATTGTTTTTAATCTATTTTCGAACGTCGTTTTCGTCGACCTATATTCGGGTTGCAACAGATTGTTTTTACGACGAGTACGTACCACGCCCAAAGGCCGAAACCCAAAACTACGATCCACGGGAACACGATGAAAAACGCCGCTTTGTGAAAGGTCCATTGTTTTTGAAAATCGGACATCGAACGCTCGCGGAAACATTCCTCGTATGTGGGTTGCTCTGCCGTCGTTCCTCCTTTTGGCGCTTCGAGCGAGGAAAATAAGACTTCCTTGGATACGACGACTTCACCGCTTTCGCCCAAGATGTTCACGTCTAGGCTGTTTTTATCCCAATGTATTAAAACTTCGCCAAAGTTTAACCCCATGTAGATATCGGGAACGATATTCTTCGGGTACCACCATCTCGGCATGAACTTGGACGGCGTCATCTTTTTGTAAAAATACGTCACCCATTTTGGTCGGACTTCTTCCACCGCGACGTGCGTGATTCCAGAACTGGTCGCGTCTATGCTCTCGTACGGTAAATGACATCCGGGCGCTCGAACGTCAATCATCCCTACGTGCACGTCGCCGGATAAGAATATAACCCTTCTCTCTTTTGCCTTGGAGACGAGACGCATTAACCTCTTTTGATTCGACGGAAACGAACCCCAATTCTCTATCGATTTCCCGAATTCTCTCGCGATTTTATAATTCACCGCTTTATACATCTGATTGAGCTCGGCGAACACTTGTATCGAGGACCCAATCAACGTCACCTCCGCGTTGCTCGGTTTCATCAACTCCTTTTCCAACCACTCCCATTGCTTTGGACCTAAAATATCCGCTTCTCCATCTTCAGGCGTCGATCCATCGACGAAGTTCCACCGAGTATCCAACAATAGAATCTGTACCTCCCTGCCTCGTTTCGCCTCGTCGTCCTCGTACACGGAATAACTCTCGTACACCCCGTCTCTTTCCAACCGTCGCTCCGTCTCCTTCCCTTCGTCCAAAAAATCTAAAAACAACTCTTTCGCCGTTTCCTTGTGTTCCCAATGTTTCCCCGCGTTGTTCATGCCGTAATCGTGGTCGTCCCACGTCCCTAAAATCCGCGCTTTCTTCGCCAGCCTCTCGTACGCCGGGAACCGCTTCACCGCCGCGTACGCTTCCGCGTGGAACTTCTCTCCAAAATACTTCCTCTTCTCGAACGTAATCCGAGTGTCCGCGTACACCGCGTCTCCGAGCCATACGAATGCGTTCGGGTGTGTCCGTTCGATCGAGGTCCATATTGAAGTCGCGTTCATTTTTTGGTGCTTGTTGCAGCTTCCGAATGCAATTTTTGTCTCTCGAGACGCCGTCACCCCCTCAAGTTTTCGCATCATCCACACGGACAGGACGACGTATATACTGCGTGAGAAGAAAAAGCGCATCGTGAGCGACAAAGTTTGAGGAAGAGAGAGTGCGTATAAAGAACAGGTGTTTTTTTTCGCGATGATTTCGAATGAAGCGCCTCTCTGTTTGCGCTCCGAAAGCGAACGTTTGAGAGCGACAGACGGACGGAGAATATTCCCAACGCGTGCGCTTTAAAAACAGTTGAAACGCTTCGTGCGTTGCGAGAGAGACAGAGAGAGAAGAAAGAAAGAGAACGCACATCATTTTGAGAGGACGAAACGACGAAGACGACGACGACATGATGCTTCTTCTTCCTCGCTTCTTTGCGGAAGAGGAAGAGGAGAACCCGGTCGTTCTCTCTCGTTTCGCGCGGGGAGAAATGAAGGATTTTATACAATTACAAGTTTTCCAATCGTTCGCCATACAACGGAACGCGCGAATACTACTCACGCGAATGAGTGGTGTCACTGCTCCGAGCGAGCGCGGTGAAACGCAGAGACGCAAAAAGACGACCGAATGTGAAAACCTCGGATGGCTCGCGTCTGGTTCGTGCCTCCCGCGGAAACGGAAACCGATCGAAAATATCACCCATTCCTCGCTGGTGTTCTTAGAAGCGGAGAAGGCGAAATTGAAATCGGAAACCGCGTTTGGTAAACCTTCCTCTTCGGCGACGACGACGGAGGAAACGACGACGAAAAGAGGAAAAAGACCAACGAAAAAGCGAATAATTTCAAACGCGAAGCGCGAATTGTTGAAAGAGAATAAAGGCGTTCGCGAACGGAATGGAAAAGACGTCAGAGACGAGGAGAGAGAGAAAACGACGCTGGAGACGAAAGCGAGTTTGTACGAAAAGTTGTCGAAAGACGACGATTTGGGAGGAACGACGACGATGAAAATACCGAAAGACGGATTCGAGTGTATGGATTTCAAACGGAAACGACTGGAGGAAAAGGAAAAGGAGGAGTACGAGTACGATTTTGGGAGCGCGTACGAAAGACGCAGATACGCGGGAAGAGAGGACGAAGACGAAGACGAAGAAGAGCGAGAACGGAACGAATTTCGGGAGCAACGGCGAAGAGAGGACGAAGAAAGGGAAGCGCGAGAATTTAGAGACGAGGAGAAGCGAGAGAAAGAGCGACGGTTGGTTGAAGACGTGGCGAGAGAGACGGAAGCGGCGAGGCGAGAGAGGGAAGAGGCGAAGATGGAAACCGTCGAAGCGAGAGAGAAGCTGAAGAGGAAATTCATCGAAGAAAAGATTGCGCAGTTGAAGGAGAAGAAGCGATTGGAGAAAGAGGAGAAAAAGAAGAAGGTAAAGACAAAAGAGGCGAAGTAGTTATTAGAGAATTTGTAGTTAGAGATGCTTTATATAGTTTTATCCGTTGCTGTATATTAAGAAAGATTTGATATCTCTCGTGCGCGCGCACCTCACAGTCATCATTCGTCATCATCGCTCGAACTCGCCGCGGTGAACGCCTTCGGCGACGCACTCTTCTGCATCTTTTTCAAGTTACTTTTGGGCCTAGTGTTGTTCGTATTACTATCAGAGCTACTCTTTTTCTTCAAAGTCTTCTTCTCTTTCTTCTTCTTCTTCTTTAACTTCTTCCGTTCCTCGTCCGAGTCGCTCTCAATCTCCACGTCGCTCTCTTCCTCCTCTTCCTCCTCTTCCTCGCTCTCTGACGCGTCCAAACCTTTATAACTCACCTGCGTCCTCGTGTTCCTTCGTCTCCCACCTTCGATAATATTCGACGCGTCGATATCCTCCAGATCTTTTTCCCGTTCGATGTCCTCCTTGACTTTCGCCAACTCTCGCGCCGTCGCGCGAATATCCAACGCGCGTTCCCCGAGCAACTTCTCCAACGCATCCTCTCGCTCCAAATTCGTTTTAAACTTCATGAACACGTGCGTCGCTTTCGTAATTCCGGCATCTTTGCACAGTTTGCGAAGTTTCGAAACTTTCGCGTTCGGCGTTTCCGTTTCCGTCTTCCTCTCGCGAGTTGGTTGCTTCTCTGACTTCTTTCGCTTCCTTTTTACCAACACCTTTGCCTGGTCGTCTTCGTCGTCCTCCTCCGAATACTCGTCCTCGTCCGACTCCTCCTCCAAATCGTCCTCCTCCTCGAGCGTTCCACGTTCAATCACTTCGAGGAGCAGTTTCCCGATGGTCTCTTTCACCGTCGGTTCGTCCAACTGTCGTTTGCTCAGGCGTAAATCCGTTTCGAGAAGTCTCCGGAAGGATTTCTCCCCGAGCTCGTTTTTCTTCTCGACGATGAATTTTCTCCGCGATTGGATGGCGCGTTTGACTCGTTCTGCGAGCGACGCGGTGGTGGTGTTGTTGTTCTCGCGCATGATGCGTATTCGTGTCGTGTGCGACCTCTTTCGCTTCCTTTTTCTGCAAAAAGCGTATCTTTTCTCCGGGAAAAGTGTTGACACGGCGGCACTTTCTGCGCTGCTTTGAAACGCGGAAAAGAAGGCACGCGACCCGTTGTTGTCGTGACATCTCGCCTACGCTCGGAGAAAGAGGCGGAGGAAACGAAGGAGAAGGAAACAATACTCGTCTCGGAATATGAACGCGACGACAACGTTGCTCTCGTTTCCCGAGTTCATCTCGAGATGTGCGTTCGTGAACACATCGACCGCAAAGACGACAACGGTTTCGTCGTTGGATGAGATTGACTTTTCACGCGCGGTGGCGACGCCGAGCGACTTATACGGCGCGTATTTAGGTTTAATGCGATCAGGTTTATGGTTGGAGTGCACGCCGACGTGCGAAATGTTTACTGTCGGCGACGAAAGGGAGGAGGAGGAGGAAGGAGGAAAAGGAAAGCGCAGACGAGAAGAACAACACCAACAACCGCCTTTGTTGTGTTTGATGTGCGAACCGAATCCGAAACCGGAGGAAACGAAGAAGAGAAACACAAAGAATAACACAACAACGAGGAACAAGAGGGACGGAAACGTCGGCAACGGCGCGAAGCGAAGAGCGAGAGCGAAGACGAAAGCGTACGCGTTCGCGCTGAACAGAGGCGTCGTCGACGAGACGTTTTTAGAGGCGGTGGCGAACGGAGATGGTTTGGAGAGGTTAGCGGATCCTTCTTTGAAAGAGCAGCCGGAGGCGAAGGAGAAGGCGGGTTTGATAGCTTTGGCGATGGAAGAGGAGAAAGGCACCGCCGCGGAACTGCCTTTGAAAGAAGACGAGAAAGAAAACGAACGAAACCATCGACGAAACATCGAGGAAAATGTAAAAGAAGAAGGAAAAGAAGAAGAACAAACCGCACCCTACGAATCCATCATCGTCGTCACCATCGACTCGGACGGCACCACCACGGCAATGCGCGTCTCTCGAGGTTTCGTCGAGCCCGAAGAGCTCCGCCGCAAAGAAGAAAACGACGACGACGAAGAAAACGACCTCGACGCGTCGGGCGACGACGACGAAGAAGAAGAAGAAAACGGCTTCCTCGGCGGAGGAGGAGGAGAAGCGAAGAACCCACCCAAAGGGAAGAAGAAGAATAATAAGACAAAGAAAAGCATCCCCGCCGGCGCTTTAGCCTTTAGCAGTAGCGACGACGACGACGATTTAGACGACGAGTATAGCGAATAGATAGTCGAAGCGTAAAGTTCGAGAGGCAACCCAACTAAACCCTACACCCTAACACAAAGACCTCCGAAAAGAAAGCAAAGAGAAATTTCTCCACTTTTAGACAAAACCACAACTCGTGAAACGCATAGAGACATAATGGGTGCCGACGACGTCGTCACGAGAGAATACACCATCAACTTGGGCAAAGCGACGCACGGAGTGACTTTTAAGAAGAGAGCTCCGCGCGCGGTGAAAGCGGTACGTGCTCGTTCGGCGTGATTTCCGAAAATGCATTTCTTCTACGCGCAAATTTGCTCCTTTTGTTTTTCCTTTCGTAGACGCGTAAATTTTTGCGTAAAAACAGACTTGAAATCTCGAAAAATGGATCCTGTTNCGACTTGCGAGAGACGCGCGAAACGCGCGAAACGTACACGCGGTGTATTTATTTGCGCGTTTGTCGCGTATTTGCGCGTGGTGCGCGTTCGTTCGTGCTCTTCGGGCGACGCGACCGAGAGAGAGAGAGATGAGGGAAAATTGTGTTCCGGTGCAAGACCCCAAAACACCCTAAACAAAAACTGACTCAAAACTCCCTTCACCTCTTGTTACCAAACACAGATCAAAACGTTCGCGCAAAAGATGATGAAAACGTCCGACGTCCGCGTGGACGTGAAATTAAACAAAGCCGTTTGGTCCAAAGGCATTCGCAACGTCCCGAAGCGCATTCGCGTCCAAATCTCTCGACGAAGAAACGACAACGAAGACGCCGACGAGGAGATGTACTCGTACGTGACGGTGTGCGAAGACGTCCAGAAAGGGGATTTCAAAGGGTTGGGGACGAAAGTGATCACCGAATAATGTAGAGAGAGAGAGAGAGACTTACCTTTTTAGCCTAGCACCGACTGTTATGCACTCGTCGTATAGCGAATATATATACCATATATACCATCGCTCGCGTCTTTTCTCGCTTCACACACCTGCGTTTTACTTCACAAATTCTCACCCCTCCCGACGACGACAAAAACGCGAAAAGAACAAAAACACCTTTGGAAATCACGTCACCCCATTCCTCGAAAGATGGCGGTGACGCCAAAAGCGAACCTCAAAACGTCGTCATCAGCTTTCGGGTGGTCGTCTTTCTTTCATCATCCTCCTTCGCGGGGAAAGAAGAGAACCAATTTTCGCATTTTCGTCGTCGTTCTGTGCCTCGTCTTTCTCGTCGGCGTCTGCCTCAAAACCACCTCAAACTCCTCGGGGAAGAAGACAATCACGTTCAGAGTGCGAATTCGACGTAAACTCGGCGGCTTTCTCTCTGAAACGACGATTTCGAAGACGAAGAAAAATGTTTTGGACGAGGTGAAGCACTTTGCTCAGTTTCATCAACACACGACGTTTCAGGAGGAGGAGGAGGAAAACCACGGGAACGAAAGAAGAAGAGAGGAAGAAGGCGAACACGAACGAGAAGCGGTGATTGCGCACGATTTACCGCAGTCGACGGTGGACGCGCATTTAGATGAGACGGAGGAGGAGAATAGGAGTAGCGGTAGCGAGACGACGACGACGACGACGAGCGCGGAACGTAACGAGGATCCGGTCGCGACGATAACCGCGGCGACGGGGAATAAGCCGCATCTCGCCCGAGGATGGCTCGTTTCGAAGCTTCCATTCGATGTGGACCAACCAGGGAGCGAGAGGACGGCTTTGGAGGCGAATTTTAACGGGTCGGTTCCTTTGTTGACGCACCGAGGGATATTTAAGTACGATCCGACGCCGAGAGTGGACGGGATGAACTATTATAGAAGAGTGTACGCGGTGACGCAAGTCGGCATGGCGCAGGATTTGCCGAATTGGAAGAGCGTTGGAGAGGCGGATATGGAGGCGACGGCAAATAGTAGAAGACGGAGGAGGTTGTTGAGACATAGAAATAGCGGGGGGGGCGAAGGCGCGGCGGATGCGGATGTGGAAGCCTTAGCGGCTGAAGCCGAGACGGTGATTGACGAAAGCGACGACGTTGGATTCGGACTTGGTGGTGATAGTAGCGATGAATTGCAGCAGCAACAACAACAACAGCAACACATGAAAATTGAAACCGCCGGCGCTGGTTTGGAAGAAGCGTTGCGCTCAAAACCGCCCGGAACGCGTGGTTTAACATTTCGCATCACAAAGCACCTCTACGACGCGTTACCACCTCGCGATCCGTCGTGGCGGTACAAGACGTGTGCAGTTGTCGGTAACGGTGGAGCTTTACTCACCTCGAGACATGGGAAAGATATCGACGCGCACGATGCGGTTTTACGAATGAACAACGCCCCGGTTGGCGGTCGATTTACCGATTACGTCGGCTCGAAGACGACGTTTAACATGATCAATTTTCACTGGGCGCGAGAAATCACGCAAAGAACGCCGGTTGTAGAAACCGACGCGTTCTTAGTCATGTATGAGTCCGTGTTGCACACGTTGAGAAATCAATTGTACCCGAAACTCCTCCGGATGCAAGCGCAAGGACAGCTTCCAGTTGTCCCGGTGTTGACCTCGCCGGATTTCACCGTAAAAGGCTACGGTATTTGGTTGCAGCTGAAAGACGTCCTCGAACAACGACGCGCGGCGGAACGCCGCGAAAAAAATGAAAAGTTGGTCAAGGAAGGTAAAGCAGTCGAGCAGCTGAAACATCCAGGTGCGTACAAGCGCAAACCAATGTCTGGTTTCTTTGCCATGTTGTTCATGCTGAATCTGTGCGACTCGGTGGACATGTACGGGTTCTCGAATTGGCGTCCGAGTCGAAGTAAGATTCCGTACCACTACTTTGATAAAGTCAAAGGGACGACGGCTGTGCACTCGTTTGATTTATCCATGGAAGTGTTTATGGAAATTGCCAAAGCGCACGACGTGAACATGATTGACTCCGAAGGGAAGAGTACGAAACTTCGAGATTATAAATTAAAATTTTAGCGCTTAACATTCTAGATAATACTACCAGCAGTACAAATTGCATATAGAAATACATCAGACATACGTTCTAACGGAACGCATATTCGCAAATCTTGACGATTATTTCGCCTTCATCCTCTTGACACGGATTCCGAACTGCTAACAGCGTATCTTTCCTCTTTACGTCTTTCACGCCGCTCTTCTCTCGTATGATTTTGAGAAACTTCTCGTGGTTTTGCGGGAATCGCGACGGCGGATCGGCAAGGAGAAACGTAAACGGCGACGACGTGGCGCCGTGTTGTTGTCGTCTCGACAAGGCTTTAAATACGATCGATGCCACGGCTTCGACGGCTTCTTCGCAATACAAACAATCGCACGCGATGACGACGTCGTACGCAAAATCATCCTGCTCTTTGACGAGATACTCATCCAACTTGAACCAATCCATAATCTTCGCCTCGATGCATTCACACTTTCGGCTACTTCTGCTACGTCTATCGACTACACCTTCTAACAAACCTACATCCATCTGCGCCAACCCGTCTACGACGCTCGCGTCTTCATCCAGCGCTTTCGTCACCGAGCCAAATCCATTCGCAACCGCACTCGCCGCCGCGCAATAACACGCGAACGGCTCTCTATCCGTCATGGTCACTTTCCTCGCTCCTTCCATCGCACACAAAACACCCGTTAACCCGACGCCGCAACCTAACTCTAACACTCGCTTCCCTCGCACTAACGAGCCGCCGCTCTCGTCCGAAACCAAGTATTCGTTCAACGCGATCCCGCCGTGCCACACATCCGCCCAGTGCGGATCCTCGTCCGGTTTTCCCAAAGCAGAGAATACGTTCGCCACTAATTCTTCCGACTCTGGGAGGATGACGGACATCTCGATTCCAACATTCTCGTCAACATTCTCGTCGTCGTCATCTGACGTATTTCGTTCTCTTTTGGTTCCCAACTCCCCTCCTGAAAGGCTTTTGGTACTGCCACCGTTAAAACCAAACGAAAGTTGCGCTCGAAACAAATCCAGAGGGTAATGGTCCGAACACGCGTGCTCGAGCTTCAAATTCGTCCGTTCGTATCTGCCCGGGGTCGATCGATGGCGCAGATAATCATGATGTTTGTCTTCTTCTCCTCCTCCTCCTTCCGAATTGGAAATGGATAAAAAACGCGGGGAACGCCCCCGAAGAGAAAGAGGAAGACGAGGAGGAAGATGGAAACGAAACGAAGAGGCGGAGGCGGTGGTGGAGAACATCTCGCGTATTCTTTTATTTTTACGAGCTTCTTCGGTAACGATGCATTGTTTTATTGATCGTCGTCGTCGTGTTATTCGTGTTCGTGTTATGTTGTAAAGAGTTTTTCAATTAAATATTCCTCCTCTTTGGTTGTATCTCTCCGAGAGAAAAAGAATCAAGTTTTCACCCGCGTTCTCTCTCTCTCTTAACTTAGTCTCGCAATCAATGAAGTTCTGCTTCCCACTCCTCGAGTTCCATTTCATCTTGTTCTTGCTGTTGTTGTTGCGCGGCGGCGATCGCGGCGGCGGCTTGTTGTTGTTGCAACATTTGCATGTGTCCTCCCGGGGCGGGACCGCCGCCATTTGCGCCTGGACCGCCTCCTAAACCGCCCCCTGGACCACCGCCCAAGATGTGGTGGAAATGGTGGTGGTGTGGGTGGTGATGATGCGTCGCCGTCGGTTCCGGCGCTTGCGTCGGGCACCCGTTTTCCACGGCGTACTCGTAGACGTCGCGGTGACCGTGCTTCATGGCCATCTTGCACGTGCGGTAATCCCAGTTGACGCCTTGCGATCGTAAGAAAATCAAGCACTGCAACTGTCCATACTCTGCCGCTTCGCTCGTGGTCGTCTCGTTCGCCATGCAACCGTTCGCCATCGCCCATTTCAACATTTCCAAGTGGCCGCTTTGACACGCGCCTCGCGAAGTTCCGATGTTCCACGGACATTCTCTTTGCCTGCACCACTTCAACATCTCAAAGTTCCCTTCCGCGGCCGCCGCGCTCGTCGTGTTGTGATCCCACGGCACCTTCTTCTTCTCTCTCAAAAACTTCAACACTTCCCAGTGTCCGTTCTCCGCCGCCTCCGCGCACGTCTTTTCGTCCATCGGACAATTTTCCTCGCACAAGTAGTTCAACGTCTTCATGTTCCCTTTACTCGCCGCTTCCCACGACGTCGTCGCGTCCCACCTGCACTGTTTTTCCTCTCTCGCCCATTTCAGCAACTCCAAATCGTTAATCTCGCACACTAAAGAGCAGAACTCCTCCTCTTCTCGCGTCCATCGCTGCCACGCCCACTCGAGCGTTTCTTTCGACGAGAACTCGCCCACTGCGTAATAAAAGAAGAACGATGAAGTCAAAGAAAGAAGACGATACGTGGTCAGTTGAAAATCGAACAAAACAGAACGTGATATTACATCAAACGAGAAGATCTGATGATGCGTAGAAGAAAAAGGGGCGAGATGATGAGATGAAAATGTCATCCGAAGCGTTTCTCGCGAATTCGCTCTTCGATCTCAAACCGTAACGCATTCGTACCATTAAACTTCCCGGGAACGGACGCGACGTTTTTGCTCCTCTTCATCGCCTCTCTGCTTTCGCTGTTCGCTTGGTTCAAGAACTTCAAATCTGCGCCGTTCAGTTTGCACACGATGTGCGTTTGGAATATGTCGTCGTGGTCGGTGATGAGTTGCCAGAGTATGTTTTGTTCGTTCAAGCAGACGAAACAAAACCCGCGATTTTCCAACTCCGCCGGGGAGAGCTGATGCAACGTGTCTCGAATGTGATTGTACTCTCGACTGTTGAGCTGTTGGCGGCCGCAAAACGTGCACGCGTTTAACGGGTTTTCGGAGGATGGTTCCGAGTACATCTTTACGCGTTATCTTCTCTCTCTCTCTCCTTCTCTCTCTCTCTTTCTCTCTCTAGAAAGAGCGCGCGCGCGCGACCACGGAGAGTGAGGAAAGTCAAGCTTCCGAGAAATTTTCCCCTCTCTTTCATTTAGGGTTTGATTAGCAACCCTAAACTACTCAAGGGGTCTTGACGCAATTTTCTTTCACGTACCGCAGAGAAATGCTCCGTTGATGTTTGCTCGACCGGGAGAAGAAGAAGAAGAAGAGCACACATCGTCNTCATGTGCGGACGAGTCAACGCGCGCGTTTCCCTCGAGGACNTCCAAAAACTCTTTTCTGCTGTGAAAGAAGATAAAGACGAGGAGGAAAAGGAGGAAAAGGATGTCAAAATCGTCACGTGGGTGAACGAAGGTGCGCACGCTCAGTTGCGTAACTGCGCGCCGTCGGAAACGGTCGCAACGCTCGTCGCGGAAGACGAGGTGTGGACGACACGATTCGGATTGATTCCATCGTACAAGAAATCTACGTACGATAGGAAGAGAGATCATTACGTGGCGTTTAACTGTCGCTCGGAAACGATTTTAGAAAGACAGATGTTCAACAGGTGCACAGAGGCGAACGCGAAAGATAAAGGGAGAGGAAGGGCGGTGGTTTTGATTCGCGGCTTTTACGAATGGAAGAAGGACAAAATGGGGAAACAACCGTATTACGTGTCGAGAAAAGACGGGGAATTGCTGTGCGTGTGCGCGGTTATGGACACGTACAAAGGAGACGATTTTTGCGACGGCGGCGGCGAGATATTAAGGACGACGAGTTTGTTAACGAGAGACTCGAAAGGGACGAGGTTGAGTTGGTTGCACGACCGGATGCCGGTGATGTTAAAAAAAGAAGCGGTGAAGACGTGGCTGACGGATAACACGAAACGTATCGCATCGTTTTTGAAGGACGATGAAACTACTACCCATCGAGGAAGAGGAGGCGTCATCGAGAAAGGCGAAGATTTGCAGTGGTATCCGGTGACTCCGGAGATGGGAAAAATCGAATTTCAAGGCGACGCGTGCGTAAAAGAAGTCGTCGCGGTGGCGAAGAAGAACACGCAGGATATCAAGAGCATGTTCGCGAAGGTGGTTGCGAAGCAAAGCGCGGAGAAGTTGAGTCAAGTCAAGATCGATAATGCATTCGCCGAAACCGCGAGGGTCGATAAAGAAGACGAACCGGCGAAGAAGAAGCTGAAGTTGTAAAAAGAAGATTAATATTAGTTTANAGATAGATGATTCATTTCATGTTGTAAAACAAAACACATTCATTGCCGCTATACGAATTTAGAGCCCTAAAAATCCTACACACTACTTCTTCTAATCTTTCGAAGGTACTTTCCCGTCCAGAGCCTTCAAACTTTCGATTTCCTCGTCGTCTAACTCGAACGAATCTAACCTCAACAAACTATCTTCCATGTGCTTCCGATCTCGACTTCGCGGGATGATTGTTTGATGCAACACGTTCTTGGCGTAATTGAGGACGACCAATGCAGGCGAGACGTTATATCTCGCAGCAATCACTTTCACGACGTCGTCGTTGTTCAACACCGGATTGGTTTTATACTGCCACCACTGACCGCCTAAAGAGGAATACGCTTCGAATCGCCACCCGTATTTCGCGCACACGTCCATCGTCCTCCGATCTTGCGCGAAGACGTCAGAACGCATTTGCACCACCAACGGTTGCACGTTTGCAAACGCGTGCAATTCTTCCAGAGCGTTCGCGTTGAAATTCGAGACGCCAATAAACCGCGCGACTTTAAACTCCACGACTAACCGTTCGAGCTCTCTGTACGCCTCTTTCCACGTCCCCGGAACGACTTCTCCTCGCGAACACAAATTCCCCCAACACTCGCTGTAATGCAACAAAACTAAATCTACGTATGTCGTTCTTAAGTTTGTTAACGAAGTTTCAATCATATCCATCCCTTTCCTGCCTAAATGTCTCGGATGGATTTTCGTCGTCACGAACACGTCTTTTCTCTTCACCACGTTTATGCTCTCCTCTATGGCTAACCCAACCAAATCTTCCCGGTACCACTCCGGAGCTTGCGCCGTGTCTATCATTCTGTACCCAACTTGTAAGGCTTTTTTGACGCTCTCTTTCGTCTCCAAACCTAACCCAGCCGTGCCGAATCCAATCGCAGGCATCGTCATCGTCATCGATTCATCTTCGGTTTTGTTCTCGTTGGTTTCATCAGTTTTTGAATTTTCCAATTCGGTTTTCCCTTTTGCCGGCGGCGGAGAGGATTCAATCTGCGTCAGCACGTCGAAAACCCGGTAGTTCGCGTAGAGTATGACGAGTACGAGCGATAGGAGAGGAATAAATACTCGTCGCGGTTGTCCTCGTCGTCGTCCTCGATGGCTTTTGGTGTCGAGTATCAGTTGAGCCATGAAAGGTCTGTTTGTTCTGAGGAGAAAAGAACACGTCGTAACATGTCGTATTGTATGGTATGGTACTGTAGTATTATAAATGTATTAAAACGGCAACTTCGGCAAGCTGACGGACGGTAAGCTGACGGACGGTAAGCTGAAGCCTCCGGATTCCTCCGCTTCGGCGGGCGCTTCGGCTGCGGGCGGCGGCGGCGGAGTCGTCGCCGCCGGTTCAGACGGCGCCGGAGCCGCCGGTTCGGGCTCTTTCACGACCTCGTACGTGTTGCTCGCATCCGCGCCTCCACCTCTCACTCCTGCGCCTGAATTGCTGGCATCAAAAAACGCCGCCGATTGTAACTCCTTCTTTGGAGTTGCGTCCTCTTCTTGCGATATCGCTTGTTGTTTCGCGGCTTGCCCTTCCGCTTTCGCTCTCGCGGCAGCCAAAATGGCAGCTTTCTTCGCGTTCTTCGCCGCGGTCGGGTCTGGTTTCTCTTCTTTTTTCCCACCACCGAACGCGAAAGACGGCAACGCGTAGAACACGGCGGACGTTGCCAAAAGGACGGCGTCTCTTCTTCTCGTCCTCGTTGGTTTCGATGCCTCCTCGTCGTTGGTTTCCTTAACGAGAATCGTGCTGCTGACGGGGACGCAAAAATGTCTTTTTATCTCCTTCCTTTGATGTTTATGTTTATGTTGTTTCGCGTTGCAAAAACTCGCGGGAGCTTTCATGAGGGAAAACGAGGACGACTGCGTCATCGTCGTCGCAAAAGGAGAGGAGAACATTTTGATTTTGCGCGGTGTAGCGTTCAATCCTGAATGAAATGAAGAGATGAAGAAGAGAGAGAGAGAACGACTTACTTGTAGGGTTTAGTATACCCTAAACAAGTACTCGATTTACGCGTGTATTATATCTTTATATATCGGTTTTATATATTACATAGTTCGTTTTCTCTTTCGCTGCTGCTTAACAAGGTGCGTGTGCTGCGTTCTTACTTCTTTTTTCTATGGATAGGCGCAAAACTTTACCCTTTTGCGGCGTTCTCTTTGCCGCGGGCGCTTTGCGTACTGCGGTTCGCGCTCTGCTGGTTTGCTTCCTCTCTCGCTCGCTCGCTCGCTCGCTCTTTACATATTAGTATTCTTATTAGTCTTATTCTTTGGCTTCGGAAACGACGCTTTTTAAGGATTCGTTGATTCGCTTCCCGTCTTCGGTGATCACGCACTGCGGCGATTCTATTTGACTTGGAATGTGTAATCCGGCTTTGATTCCTAACTCGGTTTCGTCTTGGGAAACGACTAAATAGTCATCCTTGGAAGATCCGACGGAGAGATGGATCGGGACGTCGCACTGCTCGGCGTTGGAAAACCCAGCCGCTAAACACTCCATTTCGCGTCGTTTATCCGCTCTGTCGTTGGCTAAACAGACTTTGTCGAGTTCTTCGATACCGCCCGGGTGTTTACTCAATTCGTCTTCGCCTAAAAATAACCCCCACGGCGCGCCCTGGAACTGTTCGGTGTGGTGGATGGTGTGCGCCGCGGCGACCCTTCGCAACCACGGAAGTTTTCCCAACGGCCCGGTCGGAAATCGTTTGTGAACCATCCCATCGTGAACGTACATGTACGCGATACCGAATAAGGTGATGCCAAGACCGGCGCCAAAACATAACCCTCCGTACACCCCCGGCGTGAAAAAACCGTACGAGCACAACACAAACGCCGGCACGCCGTTGGCCACCGCGAAGATATCGTTCGCCTCGAACGCGCCTTCTCTCGGTAAATGGTGCGACTCGTGCAACAACCAAATCTTTTTGTTCCAATCTTTCCTGTATTTCATCGGCATGGACCACCAAACGTCGTGCCATAAGTATTTATGCGCGAATCGAGCGTAAAACTCCATCCCGACCGCCGCTCCGGCGATCAGCGCCAACTGCGCGAATAACTCCGCCGTCGGAAAAACACTCACCCCACCGACGTCGTCCATCAAGTTATACGACCTCAACAATCGAAAATACGTCGCCGTAATTGCAATCGAGGTTACTCCGCAGCTCGAAATCAACGCCGCCCACTCGTAATCTTTCGAATTTTTCTCGCGTTCCGATTTCGTCAAGCGTTTCACTCCTTTTCCTTGCAGTGGCATCTTTTCGGCGTTGATGTTGTCTCCGTTGTTTTGCTGTCTTTGCTGCTCGGGTTCTAGAACTGCGTTTAAACGAGTTGTTTTTGTCGCCGCTTTCGTGGTAAAGGGAGGAGGCGTGTCTTTTCTGGAGGCAAAGACGGTGAAGACTTTCATCGGATTAGTCGTCGACGTCGCTTTACCTCTTCGAGGCGATGGAAATGATTTCGAGGACGACGATGCGGTGACTCGAGCGCTCCTCGAACGCGACGCGATCGTCGTCATCGCGCGTCCTCCTTTACTTGTGAACGAACCAACCGAAGTCAAAGTCGTCGAAGACGACCCGGAAAGAAGCGGCGACATCATCTTTTTCTATAACTCCTCTCTCTCTCGTTTGGATAAGTTCGCTCGTCACAAAGAAGAAAGAAAAAAGCGTCAATCTCTCTCTCTCTCTCTCTCTCTCTCTCTCTCTTGTAACTCTCACAAAACGCGCAATAACACACCGTCTCTCTCTCTCTCGTGTGTGTGTGTGTGTGTGTCCGCGTGCGTATCCCTCTCCGAGTCTCTCGTCTCTCGTCTCTCCAACTCTCTCTCTCGTAATAATGGAACAAAACAAGTTTAAGAGGAAAAGGACGGCTTGGCGGCTTTTTGACCACGAATTTTTCTTCGCCATTTTTTGCTTAGGGTTTCCAACCCTAATAATGCCTTTGAAGAAAGGGCATCGCTCTCCCTCGATGTGCCCCATTATACGCTCGCGCTTCTCCGCTCTTTCTGTGCGGTCTCTCGTCGAAATAGAACGCGCTTGGTATATATACTACGCGCGTAAGTGTGTTTGTGTGTGTTTAGTGCGTTCTTTTCTGCGTATTCAAAGGCGAGAGCGTATAATAGAGCGTGTTGTGATTGCATCTCTCTTTTGTTGTCTAACGGGAAAAACGTCTCGTGAAAGATGAGCGGGAATACCTTTGGAAGCACTACGGAAGAAGAAGAAGAAGAAGAACCGATCGCGTGCACAGAAGAAGCAGCGTCCACAACACCGTTAGTCTGCAAACCTTCCGAATTGGACGCGAAATACGTCTCAGAATCCACGGAAAATGCGTTACTTCGAGCGGATTATAAATTCACCACAACAAAAGGCACGTTTACGGTCCGAGCGTATCGAGCGCTCGCGCCCAACGCGTTCGACCGGTTTCGAGGTTTAGTCAACGAACACTTTTACCGGAAGAGTTTAGTGTATAGGAGTTTAACTGGGTACGGGGTACAGTTTGGGATCGCGGCGGAACCGAGTTTGGCGCGAGTGTACGATCCGGATCGAAACGAGACGAGCGGGTGCGTCCTCGCGGACGAGTCGGAGAAGACGTTGGAAACGACGACGAGTAATAAGAGAGGATGGGTCGCGTTTGGGACGAGTTTAGGACATAGCAGCAGTAGTAGTAATACTAGTAGTGGTGATGAAATGTACCACGATAGAACGTCGGAAATTTTCGTCAACATGAGAGACAACAGCGAAGACTTGGATAAAAAGTGCGTGCCGTTCGCGGAAGTCACGGAAGGGATGGATATCGTGGAGAAGTTGTATTCCGGGTACGGAGAGATGAAAGACGCGACCATGTGCAACGAGACGCAAAGTCTAGGATTTAGGTGCGACGGGCCGCGACGAGGCGAGTTATATACTCAGGGGTACGCGTCTGTAAAGGAAAACTACCCGAACTTGGACGCGATTTTATACGCCGAGGAAATCGCGGTGCAAGAGAAAGGGTCGTTGATCGACGCCAGAGACGGAGGAGGCGGGTTTTTCTATTTCATTCTCTCGTGCACCGTGTTAGGTTTTTTGGCGTGCTTCTTTCGCATGCACGTGGTCAATCGCCGAAGGAAAACCGTCGCCCGAAGAGCAAGCAAATACACGGCGTACGTCTCCTCCGAGCAAGACGATTTGAGTCAGTTGCATCAAACGTTGAGAGAACAGTTCGCGGCGGCGAACGAAGGCGTCAGCGTAGACATAAAAGTAGAAAGTGAAAAGTTGAAATCGCGAGTGATTGAACAAATGAACGAGAGACGACAGGCGAGAGGCGCGGCGGCAAATCCGTTCGTGAGCAGCGGCAGTTTAGAGCTCGAAGACGGAGCGGAAGAGAGAGTTTACCTCGACGACGACGAGGATCGCGATCGCGATAGCAACAACAACAACAACGACGACATGATGAACACCATTAGATTTTAATAACGAACTAAATAATACATTTTCTTTCTTTGCTACCTATTTTTGAGCTTCTTCTTCTCCTCCTCCTACTACTACTACTTCTTCTTCCTCCTCTTTTTCCGGCAACGCTAACTTCAACCCGTCGTCTCCCATCCCTCTTTTATCTAACCCATCTTCTCTAACCTCGTCGACTACTTTCCACACCGTCTTGTGCGTCCCGGTAATTTTCTCCTCCGTCATGCGTTGCCTCCCTTTCCAGGTTAAAATCCCGTACGCCCAATGACCCGTGCGACCGTTCGCTTTTGGTAATATTTTCGTCAACGTCCAAAACGTCGGTCCTGGGAATACTCTTTTGCTCTCCTCTTGTTCTTGTTGTTGCCAATAGATTTTGGTAAACCTTTGCCCGACGCCGTATTCAGGCATCGTTTTCGCGAGTTCATAGACTGTTGTTTTAAGAAGACGTGCAGGTCAGTGTGATGATTAAGAAGAGAATAAAGAAACGTACGATTGGTATTCCGTCGCACCGCGGTGGCTTGAATTTCCCGAGAGATGTGTTGCGCTGCTTTGGTTTTTAAGGAGGACATTCTTTTTAATAACCACCACCACCGTTGTTGTTACTTACGCGACGACGAAGACGAAACGAAGTTATTTACGTCGTGGGCGGGCCCTGAGATGTGTGGACTGCGAGCGAGGCGTCGCGCAACAATGGCGTTTTTAAAGAGGTATCGCGAAGGTTTTCTCGACGGCAGACACCCTAAACTTTTTTCTTCGAAACGTCTTTCTTTTTTTTTCTCGCATGTGAGATACAAAAAATATTAGATCAAAAACGATTAAAGAGAGAATGATGCGCTCTAGTTCTTCTTCTTCTGGAGCGACGAGGAGGAGCGCGAACGAGGGAGGCGTTGGGGGGAGATTGGTCGCGTTGTGGGATGTGATCGTGAAGTGCGATGATATTTGTTTCACTCACATTTTGCCGAGATTGAATCGAACGGATCTTAAATTCTTGTACGAGGTGAATAGTGAAACGAGAGCGTTGGTGAAGAGATCGTCTCGCGCGGGTGATTTGAAGAAGAAGTTTAAGATTCAAGAGATGTCGTCGATATCGACTTTGGAAGTTGCGTGGGAGAATAAATTGTTGTGGCCAATTACTTATTTTTTCTTCATAGAATCATATTTCTGCTGGGAAGTTGCTCGGACGAATAAACTCGAGTTGCTCAAGTGGGCGCGAGAGGAGAAAAAGTGTGAGTGGGATGAATTGACGATTGATGCGGCCGCATATCAAGGTAATCTGGAAATGGTAAAGTATTGCGTTGCAAATGAGTGTCCTATCGATGAGAGAGCGTGTGCAAGTGCTGCCTTACACGGTCATCTCGAGGTACTCAAATACTTACGCGAAACAGCGAAAGCGCCTTGGGCTGAGGGTACTGCCTCTTTGGCGGCTGAAAATGGTCATCTTCATTTACTCGAATATCTTGTTGAGCGTAAGTATGATCAATATAACGCATGTGTGTGTGCAAATGCGGCCAGGAACGGCCATTTGGATTGTTTGAAGTACTTGCACGAAACCGCCAAAGCGCCTTGGAACTCTGCGGCCGTTCAAGAAGCGCACCGCTACAACCACCCCGAATGTTTACAATACCTCCTCGACAAGAACTGTCCTCTCCCATTTGGTTGGCGATACGAGTATGGAGAGTTGATCACAGACTACTCATCGTCATCGTCATCATCGTCATCATCATCGTAATCATCATCGTAATCGTCATCGTCACCTTCGCAAAACTTGTGAGAAGTGAATTTGCGTTTTGAGGAATATATATTTACTTCTAAACCCTAAGAGATGTTTGGCTCTTCTCTTCTTCAGAGGAGAAAGAAAAATGTGTGAGTTGTCCAGCGTTCGATTCGCTGTATCTCCAAACTATCATCATTCGGGGATATAATTCAGTTGGTAGAATGCTCGCTTTGCATCTTCTTTTTTGCTCGCGTTCGATGAGTTGGTCTTCGATTGAGTTGTTGTTGGTCGGTTCAGTGCTCGCGACGTATAACAAATACTTCTCGATAAGTAATTTCTAGCGATGTAAGAAAAACAAATCACTACAACGTAACTACTATACTACTACTTCAATTAAAATATGATCGAGTCCATCCCTCTGGCGTCTCTTCCTTCCAACACTCTCCCTTGCGCGTCTCTTTGCGGCTTGACTTTGGCCGCTTTTTGCCGTTCCAACTCGGGAGGTACTTCGTTGTTGCTCTCGATGAGGAGTTGGCGCAAGTCGTACATGATGTCTTGGTCTTCGCTGGTGATGAAGGATACCGCGGTCCCTTTCCTTCCAGCTCTACCGGTACGGCCAATTCTGTGCGTGTAGTTTTCAATCGACGCCGGTAACTCGTAATTGACGACTAAATCGATGCCTTTGACGTCGATACCGCGACCGGCGACGTCGGTGGCGACTAATATGTCAAAGTCGCCGCGTTTGAATCCAGTTAACGCGGCTTCTCGCGCGTCTTGGCCTTTGCCGCCGTGAATGGAGCCGCAGGAATAGCCCATGGAGTGACAGGCTGTGACGCACGAATCCACGCCTCTTTTGGTGTTGACGAAAACGATTGCTTGCGTTTGCGTGTGTTGGGAGAGGATTTGTTCGAGCGTGCACTCTTTTTCCGATCGGTTGACCCAGATGACGGTTTGTTTGATCAGATCGGAGGTTTTCCCAGCGGAGCCGATGGTCACGACCGCGGGGTTGCGAAGATACGTGCGCGCTAATCGTTCCACGGATGGAGGCATGGTGGCGGAGAACATGTACGTCGTTCTGTACTTCGCAGACGTTTCAATCGATTGTTTATTGTCAATCGCCTTGTTGTCCAACTCTTCCGCCATATCGATCGGTTTCAAATTCGAGCTCGGCATAGCTTCCATGACTTGCGTCACTTGCGGTTCGAAGCCCATATCAATCATTCTATCCGCCTCATCGAGAACGATGTAGTTGCACTGATTGAGAACGGTGTATCTCTTCTCTATGACGTCGATAATTCTACCGGGCGTACCGACGACAATCTCGACGCCTTTGCGCAATTGCACGCCTTGGTCTTCGATAGATTGACCGCCGACGACGCACGCGACGCGATATCCCAAGAAATGTGCGAATTTTAACGTCTCCTCTTCGATTTGTTGCGCGAGTTCTCTCGTCGGGGCCATAACTAACGCATACGGACCATCCGCGGCGACCTCGTCGGTCATTTTTGGCAAACCCATGATGTGCGCCAACATGGGGACAACAAACGCGCACGTTTTACCGGACCCGGTTTCCGCAACGCCAATGACGTCTCGCTTCAACAACCCGATAGGAATCGACGCCATTTGAATCGGCGAAGGTTTTGTATACCCAACTTTCTCAATCGCGCGTAAAATTTCCTGCGGCAAAAGCTCGTTCTCGCTCCACGCGCGCATCGGGTTCGGCACTTTCCCGCCTTTGAACGTGATGTTAAAATCTTCCCGAAAGATTCGCCAATCGCGTTCGTTCATTTGTGCTAACGGTTTCGAACTCCAATGGGTGGTTTCCTTCTTCTTGTCGTATTGATTATCGTATTTCTCGAGCGCTTTCGAATGCTTATCGATTCTGCGCGCGTTTTCATCGCCGGCGGCGTCGTAACTTCTACTTCTATTGTTATTCACAGTATTTCCCCCTCTCCTCTTCCCAACAGAGTTCTCAAACTTGTGATTTTGCTCCATTTGCATCCTCGCGTCTACTCCAGCGATCGTTCCTCTCCCGAACAACAACTTCACGTCGTGCTTGGCGTCGTACAAAGGATTCGCGTCTCGCGAAGTATCGTCCTCTTTACTCCAATCGAATTGAAACTTATATTTTGCCCGTTCCGCTTTCTGCTTCATCTTCTTCATCTTCTCGGTTTCGTCTCTCACCCCGGCGTACTGCTTCCGAAACTGCTCCAACTGTTCCTGTCTTTCTCTTTCCGATTGCTCGCTTTTGTCTCGCTGGTACTGTCTCTCCGCCACGTCCCGCGCGGACGTCGCGCGAGCAAATCTCGACGACGACGACGCGTGATGATGAGCTGTCGCCACCGTACCACCATCGCCTCCTCCTCCTTCCTCTCGTCGTTTCTCTTTCAACCGCTCCATCGCCAGCTTCTCTCGTTCCTTCTTCGTCAAAAATGTCGGCTTCGTCTCCGCGAGTTCCTTCTCTCGTTTCTTCTGCAACAGTTCTTCCACCGAAAGCGGTTGCTGCGCTTGAGATGAAGATGCGCTTCGATTGAACGGATTATCTTGAAAAACAGTCGCAGCATCACGGCTACCACCACCACTCGTCGTCGTCGTCGTTTTCTCCCTCTCGCGAACCTCTCGATGCGGGAACTGTGCCTCTCGCTCGGGACTTCTCCCTCGCTTGGTGGTGGTGTTTCGATGCCAATTTCCCCCGTTGTTGTTGTTGTTGTTGTTGTTGTTGTTGTTTCTGTATCCACCGCCACCGTTATTAGTGTTATTGTTTCTGGAAGAACGATGGTATCTCTCGCCGTTGTTCTTGTTCTTCTCGTCGTCTCTTTGGTAATTGCCGCGGTACTCGCCGCGCGACATGATGAGAAGACGTTTCTCTTTCAGAGAGGGGAAATGTTGTGTGACGACCACAAAGAGAAAGTGAGAAAAAATAGGATATAAATGTTTAGGGTGTTAAACCCTAACTCTAATAGGTGTAATCTTTCTCTGCACAGACAACTTAAGACAACTTTAAGACAAGGTAAACTACATGTGATATATATATTACGAGAACCATTTACTACTATCGCTTCCGACGATTTGACACTTTGGCGCGCCGCAATCGTACCCGTTGGAATACGACCCTTCTTCTGCGATTTCGTAGACCTTATTCTTCGCTTTGTCGTCCAACGCCGCTTTGGCCATGACTTGGGCGACTAAGCGTCGATCGATTTCTCCGCTCGCCATGGCGTCTTCTTGGCCGACGATTAAAGAGCCAGATTGGTCGTTTTTCAAGCCAGCAGGACGAACGATGACCCAGTCGATTCCGGAGTTTCGCAAGTAGTTTTCGCCGACGAGCTTTTCGTCCAAGACGCCGCCGAACGCGTTGGTTATTTTGAAACCGGGCGAGTCCGCCAAACCAGCCGCTCTGCCGTTGGTGAGAATGCTCGAAATTAACACGATTTTCTTCACGTTCCCGGCTTTCTTCGCCGCGTTGACGCAATTCACGACGCCTTCGTTATCCACCTCGTGCGCAGCGGCGTTCATTTTGAACGGGTTACCCGGGACGAACCCAGTCGCGATGACGACGACATCCGCGCCGGCCATAGCCAACGCGAGGTTCTCGGTCGTATCCGTCACGTCCACTGTGTGTGTTTATAGAACAGATGTTTTCATCGTAAGAGGTCAGAAGAATGTTTACAGAACAGAGATTTTAAGACGAGGTACGAAGACAAAGAAGACAAAGAATCAATCGATCCGCAATCGATCGCGCGAAGACTTTTCGCTCACCTCCGCCTAACAATTCCACCCCGTTCTGGTCCAATTTCATTTTCTTCGCTTTCTCCAGCGAGCGACATCCGGCGATGACGTTCGCATCGTTCGCGTTCGCCAAGGAGGCAACCACTAACTTTCCAGTTTGACCGGTCGACCCGATGACCAGAACGGTCGGGAGTGAGCTGTTCCGCGCGTGCGAGACGTTTTCGTTTTGGGAATGGAATGAAGCCGCCAATACAGTTAGGGAAACCGCAAATCCACGCCGGGAAAAAAGCGCTTGGTTACTCCCATCATCGTCGAGTTCAGAAGAAGAGGAAGGGGAAGAAGCGGAGACTTTTACGACTTTGACGCGTTTTTGTTGTTGTCTTTTCTTTTGCGCGGCGGGTTTTGCGAGGAAGGCGTTCGGGAAGGAGGTCTGGTGTGTTACAAACGACATTTTTTGTTCTGAAGTACTTTTAACTTCGTTTTCACATTTTCTTCGCTACATCGTCTACATCGTCTACTACATCGTTCTCTGAATCATCGTTCTCACCTTGTTCCTCTCTCTCTTTCTTAATGCGTTGTTGCTGTTGTTGTTTCTTGGCTTGGTATTTCGCCCAATACTTGGCTTGGTCTTGGCGTTGTTTTTCGAGGCGTTCGATGCGATCGACGCGGAGGTTATGTTTGCGCTTGGCGTCCTCGTCCTCTTCGTCCAGGTCGCCGAGTGCGCGAGGTTGTTGTTGTTCTTGGTTTTTTCCTCTCTGACCGTCGTCGTCGTTTACGTCGTCGTCGTCGTCGTTTACGTTTACGTCGCGCTCGGGTTGGTCGTCTTTCTTCTTCGCCAGCGCTTCGTCGTCCTCGTCTTCAACTTCCTCTCGCTTAGAGGATTCGCGGACCGCGTTGCCGATGCTACTTCTACTGCTACCACTATTCTCTATTGCTTTCGCCGCGTTGCTGAGACCATCATCGCCACTTCTGTTCCTCTCTAAAACGCTTCCTCCTCCTCCTCCTCCTCTTTCTAAACACCTCTCCAACTCCCCTCGCAACTTCTTCTCTCTCTTCGAACACCCGTCGTACGCCTCGCTCGAATCCATCTTAAACTCCTCCATCTCTTTCTCGTTCCCTTGTTTCATCTCTTCCATTTCCACTCTCATCTCTCTGATTTGCTCTTCCAACTCTTCGTTCCTCTTCTTCGTCTCCTGCGCCATCTTCGCCGCCGCAGTCGGTTTCGATTTTTTCAACTCTTCCTTCAGCTGATTAATCTCGCTGTTTTTCTCCTTCAATCGTGTCCGTTGCGTGTCTCTTTCTTTCTCTAAACTTTCCATCCTTTGCGAATTCTTCGATAACAATTGCACTTTACTCGTGAACTCGTTGATCTCTTTCGAATATTTTTCGTGCGTTTGGTCCAATTCGAGTTGTAACGAGCGCCACTTCGAGGACGAGAAGTGGAGCGAAAAGAAACAGACGAACGAGCAAAAGAGGAAGAAACTTACGCCTCGTCTCCCCCCGAGGAATGATGATGACCCCGATGATTTAATAACGGTGCTGTTGTTTTTGTTGTTGTTGTTGTTGTTCATCGCAAGAAGCGCTCCTCCGGAAGGAGGTGGAGGCATCGGAGTCGGAAGTCTACTACTCTTTGTGCGGTGTACGAGTGTTACTTTTCTTGTTCTAAATGGGGAAATAAAACACCTAAAACACGCGTTTTTAACGCAATAGGCGCAAGGCAACGGTAATCCTGCGACAAAGCGTATAAGGATAGATTTCTAGAGCATTGAGGCGTAGAAGAGAGTGTGAAATTTTACAGGAGGGGCATCTTTTTGTTTTCGTCTTCTGTTTGGTCATCATCATCATCATCGGGTTAGGCGAACCCTCTCCGACACCTCTCGTCGTCCATGGGCGGTCGACAGACTTTCACCAACCCGATTTTATCCAAGGCTTTTAAAAACGCAAACTCTAACCCAAACGCGTGAACGGATTCTCCGTGCGCGCGTTCGCTTCCCGCTAACGTGTAGTATTGGTATTTACCTCGAATGGTTCCGGGGCCGAATCCGTAGAGATTGACCTCGTCGCATCGACCGGCTAAGAGCAACGAGGCCATTAATCCGGAAGACGGCGTCGATCCACCCGTGAAGGTTTGTTTTTTCGATGCCAGGCACGAGCGGAACCGCTTCAGTTGCGCGCTGATGACATCGTAGAGTTTGAAGTTCATGCGCAAGACTTTGATGTTTTCGTCGCCGTCGGCGCTCGAGGAGCGGAACTTGTTCATCAGCTTCGTGATGGCTTGGAAGTTCCCTCGCGAGGCTAAGAAGAGGACGCCGTCTTCGTTCGGGAGGTCGGAGTCTTTCACGTTGCCGTGTTCCAAACGAAGCGTGCCTCCATAGCCTAAAACCCAGGATTTGTTGAGGATGCGCACGGTCGTTTTCTTCCCGACGCGGTCCTCATATTTTTTCGTCGGCGCTTGGTTCAGTCGAAAGACGACGTCGTGCGCATCGATGAATTTCCCAGCCGCTGGGCCTGAACTCAAAATCGCCGAATTCCCAACCAGAGCGCACGTTTTAAATGACGACGACGAGGAGGAGGAGGAGGAGGAGGTGCTGCTACTGCTACTACTACCACTACTGCTAGTACTACTCGCTCTATTCATAATCTTCGTCACGCTCTTGGCGCTCTCCGGTAACAGCTCCATCTTAAATTTCGAATCCTCGCTCGCCGTCTTTCGGTGCACGAACCAATCATCTTTCGTCGTTTTCTTATCCCAGGACAACCCAAACTCCGTCGCTTTTGCGTCCAACACGCTCTCCTGGAAACACAGCGGCGCTAACGATCCGAACGGATTCCCTCGATTGATCGCCTTCAACGGCACGCCGCCTTTGCCGATTTTCGCGCACTCGCTCTCGCGACATTTCTTCCCACTCGCGAGTTGTTGTTTGAGCACCAACGCGGCCGAAGCGGAATGCTCGTAGCGCTGTAACTTTTCGTATATGGTTTGCGAGAGGTCCGGGTGTTTGGAACTTGAAAATCTGTTCTCGTCGTTGTTGTTGTTCGTCCTCGATCCGCCGTCCTCAGCCTCAGCCTCGAAAGAATCATCATTTTCATCATCATCATCAGAGTGCACTTTCACCGCCTCATCGTGTGCTCGAATAAACGTTTCTCGCTCGTTCTCCTCGTCCCCACTCAAAATATCGTGAAACGTTTTCTCCTCGTCCTCGTGGTGCGCGAGATTGATCGCCCGTTGCCGCTCTCGGTGACGTTTCGCGTGTTCCTTTTGGAAAGAAGATAGAAAGGTGTTTTCCCCGTCGTTTTCCCCGACGAATGTGAATACGAGGAGCAAGAGGAAGAGGAGGAAGGCAATCGCGAGGAGCTTTTCGGCGAGTTTACGCTTTAAAGATTTCGTGTGAGTGGTCGTTGGCGTGACTGTTTCCATCGTCGGTGTTTGACGACGACGACAAAGAGTTTTTGTGACGATGATTTGATGCAAAACTTAAAGAGTGGATGGATTGTTCAAGAGTGATACAAGCGGAGACGCGACATCGAACGCGGACGGCTTTTACGTCGACGACGACAGCAGTAAACGACGAATGGAAACAAAGTCGACTATTCTTCGGATTTGTATTACAACGCTCTCATCACTTCCGTGACACAACTATGAGCAGCACTCTATTCAAACATTACACCGCGAAACGCATATTCACTCGCCGTCGTATTCCTTCTCCAAATCGACATTTTTCAATCGCTTCTGCGCGTCCACGTACGTCGCGTCCGCGTTGACGAGATACACAACCTCCTCCAAACTCTTAATCGCCGCGTTGGCGTCTGTTTTCACGTCGTTCGCGGTTACGTTTCTCTGATCTCCTTTCCGTTGCTTTTCCGGAACTTCCATCGCTCTCATGGCGTTATCCCACGCTTCCAGCGTTCCCACGGTTTCCGCCGCTTCGTACTCGGCGAACGTCGGTCTGCGCAACGCGACGTACGAGGCTACTTTTTGTAAATCTTTCCGTAAAGAAGACGCGCCGCCTTCTCGTAAGAGCTGTCTCGCGTTTCCGTACTCGCCTACATCGGAGAGGAGTTTCGCCCGGCGGAATGACGCGAGCGTGACGGAGAGTCTTTGGCGGATATCTGTCGCGAATTCCACGTCGTCTGCGTTTTGCTTCTGTTTTAACGCTTGCACTATCGCACTATTACTATTGTTACTATTCATTGCCGCGAACGCGTAAAATTCGTCGTTTTGACTGCTACTACTGCTCGCGAGTGTTAGCATCGTCATCGTCATCATTCTTCTCGTTCTTCTGTTTCTTCTTCTTAATACTTCTTCATCTTCATCTTCATCTTTCCATTCGTCGTCCGCTTTTAACTTTGCACTTCTTTTTTCCAATACTCTCTGGTTTTTAATGCAGTCACGATGAAGTCGTTGCTTTTTCTGCTGTTGCGAAGAAGATGTCGTCGTCGTAATCATCGGTCGGACGTGCGCTTTAGTAGCATTCATTATGTGTGTGTTTACTCTTTGTGTGTTCTTCTTTCTGTTTGTTTGTGATGCGCTAAAACTGTGAAGCTATACTGTGCCTACAAAAATGTGAACTAAACGCGCGTTCCCGACTACCCTTTAATAACCGCAATCGGTCGTAACTTGACGCATTTTTTACTAATTCCAGCGTCGTGACACGTATCGACGACTTCGGTGACGTCTTTATAACTTTCCGGCGCTTCCTCCATGACTAACTTTGGCGAGGCGACGCGGATGGATATGCCTTTGGTTTTCAAATTTTCCAAGACTTGCTCGTAACTGAGTTTTTGTCGAGAGTTGTGTCGACTTCGGGCGCGCCCGGCGCCGTGACAGGTGGAGCCGAAGGTTTCGTGCATGCCTTTTTCGGTACCGGTGAGGACGTAGGAGCAGGTTCCCATGGTGCCGCCGACGAGGACGGGTTGGCCGGTGTATTGGTAATCGACCGGGATGAGCGGATGGTGCGGGGGAAACGCGCGGGTAGAACCTTTGCGGTGAACGAGTAACGTTTTCAACTCGCCGTCGACGATGTGTTCTTCTATTTTGGCGATGTTGTGGGAGACGTCGTAGACGACGTGCATGTCCAGCTGTTCGGCGGTTTTGTTGAAGGTTTTTGCAAACGCTTGGCGACAGAGGAAGGTCATGGACTGTCTGTTGACCCAGGCGTAGTTGGCGGCGCACGCCATGGCGGCTAAGTAGTCTTTACCTTCTTGCGAGTTGATCCGCGCACAGGCTAATTGGCGATCGTTCAGTTCTAATCCATCTTTTGCCATCGCTTTTTCCATTTCTACGAGGGCGTCCGTAGCGACTTGGTGGCCTAACCCTCGCGAGCCCGAGTGAATCATAACCACGACTTGGCCAATTTTATCGATACCCATTTTCTTAGCGGCGAACTGGTCGTAAATTTCATCCACGACTTGGATTTCCGCGTAATGATTTCCAGCACCTAACGTACCCATTTGCGGCAAACCCCTTTTTTTCGCTCGTTGCGAAACTTTGCTCGGATCGGCGTTTAACATTCGTCCGTTTTCTTCGCACCGTTCTTTATCTTCGATCCACGCGTACCCTTCTCGAACGCACCAATCTATGCCCATCTCTAACGCCGTGTCCAACGTCTTCGCGTCGACAGGGATGATACCTTTCCCACCGACGCCAACGGGAATGTGGTCGAACAACGCCTGCGCGACTTCCTCTTTCAGCGGTTGCACCTCCGCTTCGGTCAAATTCGTCCTCACTAACCGCACGCCGCAATTGATATCGAAACCGACGCCTCCTGGAGAAACGACCGCTTTCGGGTCGTTCACGTCAAACGCCGCTACATTCCCAATGGCAAACCCATACCCAGAGTGCACGTCCGGTAACGCGATCGATCGACCGACAATACCCGGCAACGACGCCACGTTTGCGATTTGCTTCACCGCGGGTAAAAATCCGCCCGCGCGACCTCGTTCGGCGTGTTGTTTCAACTCCTCGAACGTTAATCCGGCGAGAAATTTGTTCACGTAGAATATTCCAGGCACGCGCATGTTCGCCACGAACCCGATTTTAATCACGTACGACGTCGGATCTCGGTTTTCAATGTACGAGCATTCCTCTTCGTACGTGCGTTGTTTCTCATCATCAACAGAATCATCTTTTCTCAACTTCATCATCTCCACGTCTTTCTTCTCAACGCCGCCGCCGCTCATTCGTATTCGTCTCTCAGAGTATTATCTAGTATTCGTATAGTATTCTCTTCTCACTTTTTCTTCTTCTTCTTCTTCTTCTGACTCGTCTTCTTCAACGAAGAATACCAGAGCTCTTCTTAACGAATACTGTAGAAGTAAAAGTGATACGAAGTTGAGTTTTCCAATTCTTCTCGAGAGGAATGATGTGTGTTCAAAGCGTTGTAAACCTCTCGCCGTCCTTCTCGGAAGAAAGACCAGAAAGAAAGAGCGAACGAGAGAGAGAACTTTTGCGCTTCAAAAGTGAAACGCTCTCTCTGACTCCCCGAGTATTCGCGTGCTCCTCTTTCGCGTTTCCGACGGCTTTTAACAAACTTTTTCTGATTGAATGGTTTAGGGTTCTAAACCCTAACGAGCAAGGCAACTCTGATCTCTTCTTCTTCTTCCGTCTTTTTCTCTCCACTGTGCGCGCGCGCAAAACGTCGTCAAACCACCGCGTTTTTACACCTAACCGCCACCTTTTCTCGAAAAAGAAGAGAGAGAGAGATGAAGATTCACTTGAAAACACTGTGCGTTTTAGAGCGTCTTTTCAATTCTTCTTTGCTTTTGTTTTTCTCTCGGAAATCTCTCTCGTTCCTTTTGCGCTGCTTCGAGGCGGTTTTTTCCAATCCAGATTTGGTTTTCTCTCTCTCGTTCCTTCTCTCCTGCGAGAGAGCGATGCTGACAGTTTCGACGCTCTTTTCTCTCTCTCTCTCTGATGCGTGATGCACAAAACGACGACATAAAAACAAATCAACGAAAGACAGAACGGCGCAAAAGTTCGAGATTGAAATTTCGGACCCTTCGAAAACGACTATTTTGCAGTGCAAAAAATTGGCGATCGAAGGGCAACCGCAACTCGGCGCGGAAACCGATTTCTTAGTGTTCGTACACAAAGGACAAGTGCTCGAGGACGAGAAGACGGTTTCGGAGGCAGAGATTACCGAGGATGGGTTTGTGGTGGTGATGAGCAAGAAGACGAAGAAACCGGCGGAGAAGACGACGGCGGCGGCGCCGGCGCCGGCGAATCCTCCCGCGACTTCGGCGCCGGATGTTGCGGCGCCGGTGGCGCCGGCCGCGGCGGTGGCGGCGGCACCGCAAACGACGGCGGAAGTTCCGGTATCGTCTCCGGGTTTAGTGGTTGGTGCGGAATTAGAAAAAGCGATCGAGGAATTACAAGCGATGGGTTTTCCGAGAGATCAGTGCGTGGCGGCGTTGAGAGCGGCGTTTAACAACCCAGATCGAGCGGTGGAATATTTGTTGAACGGGATCCCGGAAGGGATGATGGCTTCAGCGCCGGCGGCGAATGCGGCAGCAGCAGCAGCACCACCAGCAGCAGCACCAGGGGCTGATGCCGCGGCGGCGAATGCGGTGAGAACGGCGGAAGGTGCGACGGCGTCTGCTCCCGGGGTTGGTGCGGGTGGAGCTCCCCCGGCTGCCGCGGACGGTTCGGCGCCGTTGAACTTGTTCCCGCAAGGCATTCCGGCGAATTTAGCAGCCGCTGGTGCCGGTGGAGCGGAAGAGGAAGCGCAAGAGGGCGAAGTGAACACGTTGGCGTTTCTTCGCGATAATCCGCAATTCCAAGCCATTCGCGCGATGGTTCAAGGTAACCCGTCTATTTTACAACCCATGCTCGGCGAGTTGCAAAGACAAAACCCGCAATTGTACCATTTGATTAACAGCAATCAGGAGGAGTTTTTACAACTGTTGAACGAACCGAGCGATTTTGAAGCGCAGGGAATGGGCGAAGGCGAGATGGAACAAATCGAATTGTCCAAAGAGGAGAACGAGGCGTGCGAACGATTGATGGCTTTGGGTTTTACGATGGAACAGTGCGTGGAAGCGTACATCGCGTGCGATAAGAACGAAGAGATGGCGGCGAATTACTTGTTCGAGGCGCCACCGGATGCGATGGGCGAATAAAATAGAGAGAGAACACACCGAGCGCGATATTTACTACTAGATTGGCATTGATATATACTACTTCAAAATACTACCTTGAAACACTAACATTATCGCACGTACCGTCTGTCTCTCCTTCTTCTCTCTAATCGAAGCTCTTTTCAATCTCTTCTACGCTCTCGAACGTTTTAGTTAAAGGCGCATACGTGGCGCGTTCGTCAAAGCCTTCATTTTGGGCAATTTTAACTGCGCTTTTTAGCAACATTCTCGCGCTCGCGACCGATTTCTTCGTACACGCCGAGGACTCTTTTTTCAGCGCATTCGCCCAGTTCATCGCCGCGGAGACGTACGCGTCGAACGCGTTCCCGTCTTTCCTCCAACCCGAAGCGTCTAACGCTCTGACAACTTTCAATTTTGCTTCAACCGAAGATGCGAAATCGCCACAATTCTCCGCGTGTCTCGATACCAGGTGCCAAATGGCCGCGGTATCGTGCATAGCTCTCGGCGGCGCGCCGCTAGCGTTGTTACCTCCACCAGAGTTTGTGTTTCCAGACGCTGCTTTTGCCAAGATCTGCTCGAGAAGTTCCTCGATTTTAGCGACGATTCTTGGCGCGCCCGTCTTCTCGTCGATCTCTTCGTCGCGAACGTTAAATTTGGTTCCTGTTGCTGTTGCCGTCGTCGTGTTCGCTTCGGTATCGTTCACGCTAAAATCGCTGAAGAACGACGCTATATCCGCCGCGGCTTTGCCGCACGCGGCATCGTTCCAATCTTCCTCTTCGTCGTCATCCGACGCCTCGCCTTCGTCATCGGAAGCGTTCAAACTTAGCAACGTTGCGTCCTTCTTCTTATTCGCCTCGCGTTCCCATTTCTCCGCGTCGCGCATCCACTCACACTTTTCGGGACCAAGTTTTCTTCCTTCTTCGCACATGTCTAAAAGCGTCGATATCGTCGGTATGTGGACTCTAGCTCCGTCGGTTAACTCTATCACCTTCATTAACGCTCTCGCCGACGCGACGAATCTCCCTGTTTTCGCAGAAGCGATGGCTAAGTTTTCCCACGTGTGCCACGACGTGCGGTAATGCTTGACCGCTTCTTGCAATGCAGCGCGCGCAGCTTGGAACTTTTGCTTATGCATCGATAACGCGGCGACATTGTTCCAAGCTTGCCCGTTTTCTGGGTCAATTTGGGCGCATCGAACAAACGCCGCCAACGCGTCGTCCTCCCGACCTTCGCACTTCATTCTGCAATAGCCGCAGTTAAACCACGCGCCCGGGAAGAGTGGATTCAGCGTCAGCGCTCTCGTCCAGTGCACGTCTGCTTGCGCGAAATCATTCCTTTGCGCACACAATCTCGCTAACGTTCTTTGCGACCTCGCGTCGCGTTCCTCGGATACTTCCCACGCTTTGTGATAACACGTCTCATCGCCAGTTGCGTCACCTAACGCGCACCACAACTTTGCATTCCCGGGTTCTTCGTTCAATCGTGTTTTCACCACGTCCGCGGCTTGTTGCTTCTTTCCGAGCAATTCGAGACAAGAAATGTACGCGTCCCAGTGTTCAATTTCTTCGAAGAGTTTCAACGCGGCGCCAACCATGCCTATCGAAATGAGGGCTTCGCCTAACTCTTTTTTCAGCGCGTGAATAGGTGGAAACCAGACAGAAAAGGCGAACCGCAGTCGTTCTTTGCCAATTTTAGAGAGTGAAGTGGTTAAATCTCGTTTCACTTTCTTGCTTTGTCTCATCTTCTTGATGGCGTTCGCGGGGACTTCAGAGACGGATCTCGTCACGTCTTCTAAGGATAACAAAGCGCGTTCGCGCGTTCGCGCGCGCGTCTTTTCGTGTCTAGTCATGAGTACCGTGGCACTCGCTCGTACGATCGGGCGCGATTTTGCTTGCGTCAGAACGCGTTCCAAGTACGGTGTCATTTCCCAGTTACGCAAGCCATCGTCGGCTTGCTTTTTACGCACCGCGACGCACTCCGCCAAGAGAACGACTTGGGCTATCGTCGATAAAGGTGCATTCAAAGACGGGTCGTCCGCATCAGAGGCGTTTTGGAGTTTTGGTTTTGGAAGAATTTGACTTCCATCCGCGGATAAACCTTCGAGTTCGACGCGCAAGCGAGACATGGCAGAGGAAGAGGAAGAGGAGTTCGACGCCTTTCCTCCCTCCGCTACTTCCGTGTCGTCGCTCTCGTTGCCTCCTCCTGAACCGGCGGCGATACTTTCGTCTTCATCAGTATCATCGTCGTTTTCGTCCTCGTCGTCTGACTCGGCGCTCGCTCTTTCCTTGCACGTCACTCGCAGCACCAGCTGGGCTTTCGCATCTTGTTGATGGATCGTGCGGTACCCCAACGCGCCAGACTTTTCAATCGTAACCCCTAATGCATCTTTAGCGCGTTTTAAAAGATATCGCGCGGAATCGTCGACGCCGAACTCGTGCTCCATCAAAGACGCTTCTATGAGGCACGTGCCGTAAAGGTAGTGCGCGTCTTCTATTTTTTTCTTTTCATCATCCCCTACCAACGAGCTCGCGCGCGACAACCCTTCCAACGCCCTCGCGAAGAATCCCAAGCACTGTTTTCTGAGCGTCACCGTTCGTCCAAACAATACTCTCTGGTGTGCCAGGGCGCATCTCGCCGCGAACCAATCTCTCACGACGTGAAATTCCTCGTTGCTATTCGTCGTCTCTTCCCCGTCCAACGCTTCCGCGGCTGCGCGCCTACACCTCCCCATCGGCGACGGTCTCGCGGACACGTCCAACGTCTCGTCTCTCTCCACGAACTCCAATCTCTTCATCATCTGTTTCGAGTTCACCAAACACTCCACCGCCAACGCGAGACATTCGGGGTGCTCGATTCTCCCGCTCGCGTCTTCGCCGTCCTGCGACAACACCTTTTCGAATGCTCTTCTCTTTCGCCGTTTCGCTCGCCTTCGGTCCTTCTCCTCCTCGTCCATCTCGCCAATCGACGCTCGAGAACTTCCGAATACTCCATCAACATCTCCATGTAATAATCCGTCGGCGTTTTGCGCATCATTCAGCGCAAAACCACCATTACCACCATCACGAAACGTATCATCTCGAAACGCTTGCAAAATCGCATTCGCAAACCCTTCTTCTTCTTCTTCTTCTTCTTCTTCCAAATGTAACGGCGGTCCGCACGCGTTCGCTCTCTGGTGCAAACACAACCCGCACACGCCTGCGAGAAACAGCGCAAACTCTTTCTCTTCCAAAACCTCTTCTCCTCTGTTGTTATTGTTCAATGATAAAGGCTGAGTGGCAAAACACAGAACGCTTTTTAACGCTCGAGAATACTCGCCGGATTTGATCGACGCGACGATCATCGCGCTCGCGGCGAACACATCATCGCCGCCGCCTTTGATGGATGATTCGGATGCTTTTTCCCCTAACGACGAGGAGGAAAGCGTCGCTCGGAGCACCTCTCGCGCGAGTTGGTTTCTTACTTCTGCGTTCATTTTTTTTACTGATGCGTATAAAAACAACTCAAAAGAACGCTTCTCTCTTACTTCTCTTTCTGACGAACCATCG
>JGI20158J14315_10000049_pt1 | contig 66819 bp, 75 predicted proteins | sample COG_08_FD_14315 | JGI IMG/M metagenome (IMG submission 14315)
GGACTTATTGTTCATTCAAGAGCACAAATTGTTCGTAAAGATGGAAGTGTCACAGATTTTGAAGCTTCAGAGACATACTTTTTTGATCTTGATGGTAAAATTACAGGAGTAAATCAGTTTACTAGAGCAATTCCTGAATCTCAAGAATAAGAATAATATATTTAATCGTTGCTGTGTATTGTATATGCAGCAACGGTATAATTAAGGAAAAAGAATGAAAAAAATCATAGGTATAATATTAATAGTTTTAACAATAGGGGTATTCATAATGAATTATGAAAAAGAAACAGAAGTAGCAGTGATTTCAACTAATTATGGAGATATGGTAGTGGAGTTTTATCCAGATGTAGCACCAATGCATGTTGAAAGTTTTGTAGCCTTAGCAAATGAACAATATTTTGATGGAACGACATTTCATAGAGTAATTCCTGATTTTGTTATTCAGGGTGGAGATCCAAACTCTAAATTAGAAAATAGGTCTTTGCATGGAACAGGAGGAAGAGCAGGAAAGTTTTTTGGCATTGGAGATGAAAATGATTCTTCTACTTGGTTAATTCCTCAGGAGTTTAATAGCATTCCTCATGAAAAGGGAATTTTATCTATGGCTAGAACGAATGATCCTAATAGTGCATCAAGTCAATTTTTTGTATGTCATGGCGATCCAAGTTTTTTAGACAATAACTACACTGTATTTGGAAAGGTTATTCAAGGATTAGAAGTGATTGATTCAATAGTAAATGTTGAAAAAGATATGAACGATAATCCGCTTGAAAAAATTGAAATGACCGTCAAAATGGCTAAAAGAAGCGAAGTTATTAAAGATTAGGTTGTAACTAATTCATTATAGTTATAAATCAAATAAATAAATCTTTATTCGTATCCAACACTTTCAAGGCTTTTTCATAACCAATCTGAATTAGTTCATTAGATCTGTGAAAATCCCAACCCTTAAATTGATCTATTGGAGGTTCAATTAATATATCTGGTTCATTGTTTTTGAAACTAAGGTGAGTAACATTATTTAAAATTATCTTTGCTGATCTATCAACAATATCAACAATATTATACTTGTTGTCTTGTTTTTCTGAAGATTGAAGACCATACAAATTAACTGCAATAGTTATATTTGATCCCATATCAACAATAGATTGCAAAGGAACGGGATCGATAAGTCCACCATCTACACAAAGATTGTCATTTACATAGGTGGGAGAAAGGACTCCTGGAATAGCGATGCTTGCTTTAATTGCATTTATCAAATCTCCACTATTTGATTCGATTTTTTTATTATTTATGATATCAGTCGAAACTGTTGTTAAAGGTAGGTTAAGCTCTTCAAAGGTTCTTATATCGGTAATTTCTTTGAATACTTTAATAACTTCATTTCCATTCATAATAGAAAGTTTTGGAAAAACAGGATCAAGCTTGAATAAAACATCTTTCATAAAACTATTTCTTGAACGAATTTTATCTTCAAATTTTTTAAGATTTCCAGACGCATATAAGGCTCCAATGAATGATCCTATGCTAGTTCCGGATACGTAGCTAATTGGAATATTGAGTTCTTCAATAGCATTTAGAACACCTATGTGCGCATATCCTCGCGCAGCTCCTCCTCCTAAAGCAATCCCTATTTTATAATTTTTTTTCATCTATAAATGTCTTATACTAGTTAAATTTATCAATTCAACAACAAACAAGGAATATTTACTATGTATTTTAGATTAATAATTTTTTACATTTTCATCGTTATGGCATGTTCATCAAATGAAACTCAACCAAGTTCATCGATTCCATTAAGATCTGAAATCGATGCAAAATACAAATGGGACCTTACGGCTGTCTATGCTTCAGATGAATTGTGGGAGCAAGATTTAGAAAAAGTAAAAAAGCTGTACCCGAGCATGGCTAATTATAAAGGGAGATTAATATCAAGTCCTGAAGTATTATTAGAGTCAATTAAACTTGATGAAGAAATCAATCAATATTTAGGTAAACTTTATCACTATGCATCTAATTCCTTGAATGGTGATTTGACAAATGAGAAATATCAAGAAATGGTTCAAAGAGTTAGAAATGTTTGGATTAAATATGGAGGGGTAACAGCTTATTGGACACCTGAGATTCTTGAGTCTGACTATAGCCTTTTAGAGAAATTTATGAATGACAATTCCTCTTTAAAAGAATATGAAAAAGTTTTCAAAGATATTTATATAGCTAAACCACATACTTTATCTGAAAAAGAAGAAAGAATCCTTAGTATGGCAGGTAAGCTTACTGGCGTAACAAATGAGGCATATGACATTATGAGAGCTACTGATTTTAAGTGGGGAACTTTTCAGGATGAAAATGGAATTGACCTTACGATGTCTCCCGGTAGATACGGGAAGTATACTAAGTCTACTGACAGAAGAGTCAGAGAAGATATGTATAAAGCTTTATATGTTCCATTTAAAGGATCGCTTAACACAATGTCAGTTCTTATGAAAGGAAATGTTGAGGGTAATATCTTTTACGCAACTGCAAGAGGATATAACAATTCTTTAGAAGCGAAAATGAAAGGTTCAGGAATTTCAACCGATATCTACAAAAATTTAATTAAAAGCGTCAATAACAACCTTCAGCCACTTCATAGATGGGCAGAAATCAAGGCAAAAAGTTTAGGAGTTGATAAAATTAAGCCCTTTGATACCTATGCTCCCTTGGCTGATTTTACTAGAGAATATTCATACGAAGAAGCTCAACAAATTGTAGTTGAAGCTCTGCAGCCTTTATTGCAAGCCAATGATGGAGAACTGCAAAAATTTACCGAAAAGATGTACAATGAAAACTTAATAGATGTGTTTGAAAATCAAGGAAAAGAGAGCGGAGCTTATATGTCTTCAACTTGGGACTTACCTCCAAGAATTAAGCTAAACTTTGCTGGAACTTTAGATGATGTATTTACCTTAGCGCATGAACTGGGTCATGCTTATCATTCTTATTTAAGTCAAAAGAATCAATCATATCCATATTATGGATACGACACATTCAATGCAGAGGTTGCCTCGGTTACCACTGAATCATTATTAATGGATTATTTGCTTGCAAATGCTGAAAGCGATGAAGAAAAAGCAGTATTGTTGCAAAATTATATCCAGAATATTGGTTCAACGTATTACAGGCAAACTAGATTTGCTGAATTTGAGCTATTGATGCATGAAGCTGCTGAAAATGGACAAATTCTTACTGAAGATTTTCTTACAACTGAATTTGGTGAAATGTATAGTAGGTATTGGGGTTCTAGTATGGAATTGACAGAAGAAGAAGCTTATTCATGGTCACGTATCCCACATTTCTATTATAATTATTATATGTATGCATACGCTACTTCTTTCGCTGCTGGAGAAAAGATATCCGAAAGAGTTCAAAAAGACGGCCAAGAAGGCATTGATGATTTTATTACATTCTTGTCTAGCGGAAGTTCAGATTACCCTGTTGAACTATTAAACTTAGCTGGAGTAGATATGACAACTTCTGAGCCTTTTGAAGCAGTGTCTAGAAAGATGAATTTTTTAATGGATGAACTTGAGAAGATTTTAGATAACTCTTGAGCATAAATAAACAAACTAGAAAGCTACATTATTGGATTTCTCCAATAATTTTCATTCCGGTTGTAATTATTTTTTCAACGGGCGTACTGTTACAGTTTAAGAAACAGTCAAATTGGATTCAGCCTAATGTAGTAATTACGTCTAAAAGTAAGCCTGTTATGCTTAATTCATACCTAGAATCAGCTAAAACAGTTAGCGAGGCTAAAATATACTCTTGGAACGATATTGATAGGATTGATATTCGACCAAATAAAGGGATAGCTAAAATTCGATCAAAGAATAATTGGGAAATTCAATTGGACATTGAATCGGCAGAGATATATTCAGTTAGCTTTAGAAGGTCGGATATAATCGAGTCAGTTCATGACGGTTCTTTTTTTAGCGATTATGTAAAATTTGGACTATTTTTTCCTTCAGGAATTTTATTGATTGTTTTAAGTTTTACAGGAATTTATATGTTTATCGTACCTATATTGAGAAAGAAAAAAAAGGGAAAAAGTTAATGAGAAAGTATTTATTCATTTTACTATTTAGTATTGGGCTAGCTCAAGATAACACTAGCAACAATATTCAAAATATATCTATTGTTTCAACAACAAATGTGTTTTCAGAGTTTTATGACTGTGGTTGTCCGAAAAATCCCCTTGGTGGATTGGCAAGAAAAATGTTTTTTTTAAACAATATGATGCCTGGAAGAGAGTCGATATTGGTTGATGCTGGAAATGCTCTTTTTGATAGCAATCAAATTAATCCTGATAATTTATCGGTGGATAATAAAAAATTTAAGGCAAGAAATTTTGTCAAAACTCTAGAATTTTTAGGGCAAGATGTTGTTAATATTGGCTCTAATGATTTTAAAGGAGGAGCTGATTTTTTAGTTGAAATAACAAAAAGCTCTTCAGTTAATTTTATATCTGCAAATCTATATGATAAGGCTTCTAACCAATTACTCTTTAAGCCATACCATGTTATGGAAAAAGACGGTGCTAAAATTGCTTTTATCGGTCTCAGTCAATCTGCTAGATTTCAATCTATAACTAATAAGAATTTTGTTGAAGAAGGAAATAGATACATAACCAAATTAAAGCCAGACGTCGATCTTATTGTTTTGTTAGTTAATGTTCGAGATGATAATATCCTCGATTTGTCTAGCTCATTTGCAGAAGCAGACTACATTTTTTTGAGCGGTTCAACTAAAAGAACTGAGCCAAGAACGCTTCAAAGTAAAGAAGGAGCTCTTGTTTACGCAGGAGGTATTCAAGGAAAGCATTTAAGTATCCTTGATATAAGAATAAAAGAGTCTGATAATGCCATAAATGATGTTTCTGCGCCGTTTAATCGCTTACAGGAGATAGATTATCGCCTAAATAGATTAAAAGCCAAGGATCCCTCAAAAAAACTTGAAGAAGTATATGCAAATCAACCAAATGTATTAGATTTAATTAAAAAGTATCAAAAAGAAGCTACGGAGCTTGGTATTTCATTGGCAGGATATCAGAATAGAAGTATTTTCTTTAGTGTTCCACTTTCTCCTACTATTCCAGATGATAAAGAGGTAGCTGCTTTTATCGAAAACATTGCTAGAAAAGCCGATTTTCCACTCAAGCACGAACATTAATTTTTTTCCTTTTTTAAAACATAAAATTGTTTTATTATGACATGTTATGCGAGTGTAGCTCAGCTGGTAGAGCACAACCTTGCCAAGGTTGGGGTCGCGCGTTCGAATCGCGTCACTCGCTCAATTTTTAGACCATTTCAAAAAACTGTCAATAATTCTCCTGTGAACATTCATTGAGCTTTCCTTTAATTCTTTCGTTCTGAGGGCATAATACCATGCTAAAATCTTTATATCTATATGCTTTACCATAATTCCAGATCCATATCTTTTAGATATAGTGTTGTTAAATTTGTTTAAATGGTATTGTGTAAGTTTTTTTGAGCTTTCCTGCATTTTTCTATTTTTAGATAATTTATAATTATAAAACGTATCAATAGCGGTTTTCAAATTCATTTCACTTTTTCCAGCTTCTTTTGATTTAAACGTTCTATCTAATTCTTTTTTTTGTTTTTTACAATCGTCCCATGAAAGGGAAGGGCCAAGCTTGCCAATAGTAATATTGAAGTATCTTTTTTTATTTTTTAATGGATCGTATGCATATGTTGAATACATCACATATCCATCTTCTTTGCCATTTCTTTTGCGTTTATAAATACTACTCATAATAGAAAATTTTCCCTAATTTACTTCTAATAATAATGATATATTAATATAACACACAATTAATATACACAGTTTGTTAATAACTTTTTAAGTATAATAATAAATTAATTTAGAGAAATATATGTTTATAACAAAAACTTTTTTTTATGAAAGATAAAATTGAAATAATAAGCAATAATCGTAAGGCTTTTTATAGCTACACTATTATTGATAAATACGAAGCCGGATTGATTTTATTAGGTAGCGAAGTTAAAAGCTTAAGGGAAAAAAAATTAACCTTAAAAGACAGTTTTGTTACAATGAAAAAAGATAGATTTTTCTTAGTCAATGCACATATTAGCCCTTACTCTCATACGGGTATTGGAGGACATGACCCTGTGCGTAGCAGAGAGCTTTTGCTTCATAAAAAAGAAATGATAAAGCTTAAGAATGTTGTTGCTCAGAAAGGACTTACTATTGTACCTTTAAAAGCATATTTTAAGAGGGGAATTGCAAAAATTGAATTTGCAACGGCTAAAGGAAAAAAAATGTATCAGAAAAAAGAAGCCCTGAAAATCAAAGACCTTGATAGAGAAGCTAGTAGAGAAATGAGAAGAAGATAATGGCATTTCTATCTGTTGATGAGCAATTAGAGTTAATTTCTCGAGGAACTGAAGAAGTTATACCTCTGAAAGACCTTAGAAAAAAACTTGATAATTCAATCAAAGACAACAAACCTCTAACTGTAAAGCTTGGTTGTGATCCAAGTAGACCGGATTTGCATATTGGACACAGCGTTGTTCTTCAAAAGCTTAGAGATTTCCAAGACTTGGGCCATCAAGCAGTTTTAGTAATCGGTGATTTTACTGCAATGATTGGTGATCCATCTGAGCGAAATAAAACACGTCCGCAGCTAACATTAGAAGAAGCAAAAGCTAATGCTGAATCGTATATTGAACAATCTAAAGTAATACTTGATGTAAATAATCTTAAAGTCATATTTAATAGCACATGGCTTAACAAAATGAACTTTGAAGATGTTATTAATATGAGTAGTAAATATACAGTTGCAAGAATGATTGAAAGAGATGATTTTACCAAAAGATTCGAAGCCGAAATTCCTATTTCTATGCATGAATTTTTATATCCATTGGCTCAGGCAATGGATTCAGTTGAAATCAATGCTGATGTCGAATTGGGTGGCACAGATCAAAAATTTAATCTCCTTGTAGGTAGAGATTTACAAAGGGAATATAATCAAGAACCTCAGTCGATTATCACTCTGCCACTTTTAGAAGGCACAGATGGTATTGAAAAAATGTCAAAATCTTATGACAATTACATAGCCATCGACGATAGTCCGGAAGATATGTATGGAAAAATTATGTCAATTAATGATTCAATGATTCTTAAGTACTATAAATTAGCTGTTTTTGCAGATAGAGATAAAATCGAGTCCGTTAAATTATTATTAGAGGATGAATCAAATAACCCTAGAGATATTAAAAGAAGTCTTGCCAAAGATTTAGTTGAGAGATATTATTCTGAAAAAGAAGCTAAATCAGCTGAAGCTGCATTTGATCAGATTTTTATAAAAAAAGATAACCCTGATAGTATGCCTTCTTATAATCTTTCTTCTGAAGTAAATCTTATTGATATATTATTAAGTGAGAAGCTTATTGCTAGCAAAGGAGAAGGAAAAAGACTGATTGTTCAAAATGCTGTTAAAATTGACGGTACAGTTTGTAATGATATTAACCAGTCCATATCTCCAGCAGGCGTTGATGTTATTATCAAAGTAGGAAAAAGAAGATTTTTAAGAATCGTTTCTTAGATATTAATTTTTTTTGTTACTCAATTTAAATAAATCATATAAATTCAGAGGTTTATAATTTAATGATTTGGAAAATTTATGTCTGACAAAACTGTAAAAATTACTGATGAAAACTTCGATGAGCTGGTTATTAATTCTAAAAAGCTCGTAATTGTTGATTTTTGGGCTGAATGGTGCGGTCCATGTAAAGCTATAGCACCTATTCTAGATAAAATTTGCGATCAATTTGGCGANAAAGTCCTTGTAGGTAAGGTAAACGTCGATGAAGTTAAGCAAACTCCCGTTACATACGGAATTAGAAGTATTCCAACCTTGTTATTTTTTCATAATGGTGAAATTGTAAAACAAGAAGTTGGTTTGCAGTCTGAACAGATATTAATTGATAGTGTTAACCAAATCATTAGTTAACAATATTAATTTAATGACAGATAAAACTATTCATAAAACAATTATCATTGGCTCAGGGCCTGCCGGTCTTACTGCAGCTATTTATGCGGGAAGAGCAAATCTCAAACCTATAGTTTTTGAGGGAAATCAACCTGGCGGTCAGTTAACTATAACTACTGACGTTGAAAACTTTCCAGGTTTTCCTGATGGAGTTATGGGTCCAGAAATGATGGACTTATTTAGAGATCAAGCTAAAAAATTCGGTGCCGAATGTTTTTTTAAGCATGTTACGAAAGTGGATTTTAGTGCCAAGCCTTNCAAGGTTTTTGTTGGAGAGGAAGAATATTTATCAGAAACTGTAATCATTTCTACTGGAGCTTCTGCTAGAATGCTAGGATTAAAAGAAGAAGAAGAGTTGATGGGTTACGGTATAAGTACATGTGCAACATGCGATGGTTATTTTTTTAAAGATAAAAATATCGTTGTAGTTGGCGGAGGTGACTCTGCGATGGAAGAAGCATCATTTTTGACAAAATTTGCTAAAAAAGTTACGATCATCCATAGGAGTGATGTTTTTAGGGCATCTAAAATAATGCTCGATAGAGTAAAGAATAATCCTTCAATAGACATCTTGACAAACAAAAGTATTGATTCAGTCAATGGAACACAAAAAGATGGCATATCAAGCATAGTCTTGAATGACTCAGTTTCTGGAGAAAAATCAACATTTGTTTGCGAGGGGGTTTTTTACGGAATTGGACATACTCCAAATACTGCACAATTTAAAAATATAATTGACTTGGATGATAATGGTTACATTTTAACAAAGCCTGATTCATCTTTAACTAATATACCAGGAATTTTTGCTTGTGGAGATGTTCAGGATGATCATTATCGACAAGCTATTACAGCAGCTGGATCTGGTTGTATGGCTGCAATAGACGCTGAAAAGTACTTAGAAGATAATTCAATATAATAGTTTTGCTGTCCTTTTGGAGGAAGCAATGGAACTTAAACAGATTTACGATATAAATAACCTCAAGCTTAGGTTTGATGATAAAAAAGCTTTAGAAATCAAAACTTTAAAGTTTCACAATGGTCTTATTTACGGTATTTGTGGAAACTTTGGATCAGGAAAAACTTCACTTCTTAAAGTTCTTTCAGGTGAAACTAAACAAACCAGCGGCTCTGTATTATACCAAGGAAGTCCTTTTAAGAGAAATATTTTTGGTACAATTAAAGAGCAAAAAGATGTCAATTATCTGGATATTAGTTCAGTCAATACTTCTCGAACAGTTGGTCAACTAATAAAAAGAAATTTTCCATCAAAAACGCAGCAAATTAAATCAAGACATTTTACTGGTTTCCAGATGGAAGCTCTTTGGAAAACCTCAGTAAATTTAATTTCTGAAGGGGAAAAGCACTGGCTGAAAACCGTTATGGGAGTTGAAAAAGACCCTAGAGTTCTATTAATTGATGATTATGGTCTGTATATCGACCCCAGAACAGAAATGGTTCTAAGAAAAAAAATACTTAAGATGAATAATATTTTAGGAACAACGATAATACTTTCATCTCATAGCGATTATTTTTTGAAACAATTCGCAAGTGTAATAATTTATCTAGATAATGGCCATGTTTCAAAAGTTAGAAAAGGGTTTAAAAGAAATTCAGTACGCAAAAATAAATAGATTTTTCCTTATTAGTTTATTTTTTATAAGTATTCTACAAGCTCAGGTAGATCAAAGATTTGATGTATTTGACTGGGAAATTGTTGGAAATAATGGTTCCATTAATTCTATATCTGAGGGTTATCAATATATTTTTTTTGCTACAAACGGTAATGGGATTTTAAGATACAATAAATTTTCAAAAGAATTTGATCAAAGTCTCTATTTGGGTCAAGGTATCAAATCAAGAAAAATTAAACATGTATATTTTGATAAGTTTACTGGTATCTTGTGGTCGGTTGGTAATGAAGGTCTTGAATTTTCTAATTCTAGAGAAGGAAATTGGAATCAAATTAATTACGATAGATTGCCTTTAAAATCTTATAATGAAATTCAAGATCTTGGATCATCATCTAATTATTTATGGATAAGAGGTTCTTCTTCTTATTTAAAGCTTGATCATGTAAGTGGTACATTCCTTGGCCTTTTTTCATATCCTGACGAAGAGGTTTTTTGGGGAGACTTTAATTATAAGAATAATTTATCGGTCAAAAATTTTGCATTTGAAGATTTTTTTGTAGAAAACGGATGGCTTTTAAGCAATCAAGGAGCTGCAGATCAGAATGGTGATTTTTCAAAGTATGTCTCATTTTTGGAAACAGAAAATGGTTTTGGATGGATAGGTTTGTCAAATGGATATATTCTTGCTTTGGATAATTTTAGTAAAACTGTTTATCCAATTAGTAAAGGAACAGAGATTGCTGTTCCATTTACAATGTCTTTCAATGACAAAGTATGGATAGCTGGAATTGGCAATGGTAAGAATAGTGCTATATATTCAACAGATAAAAAATTTGAAGATGAAAGAAATTTTAAAGATTTAAGCTATTCAAATTTTTCTTACAGTGATATTTATTCAAGTAAAGCTTTAGGTGATGAAATATGGTTTGGTTCAGAGGGAAGAGTAATTATTTACAATCAAAGAAAAGATTTCTTTAGGACTCTTGGTTTTGACAAGGGGATACCTATAGAAAGAATTGATTTTATCGAATCTCTTGATGATAAAGTTTATATTGGCTCAAGAAATGATTTAGTTGTGATAGATCTAAATACAAAAAAAATTATCAACTCACATATTTCAAGTCTTATTAAAAAAAATAATCTTTTCATCGATGATTTCAAAATTATTGGAAACAGAGTTTTTTTAATTTCAAATAATAAATTATACCAGTTTGATTCTCAAGAAAAAATAAATATTGAACAAGGTAGCAATCCTTTTCTTAATCAGTATAAACCTTATGCAGTATTTGGAATTGATAATTATAAATATTTTGCTACTGAAAAAGGAATTCTAAACGATAGAGATGAAAAAATAATACCTTCAAGCTTGTATTTTAATTATAGAGTTTCTGATATGGTTATAGCAGATAATTTCTTATATATTGGAACCAATGGTGGCATGGCTGTTTACGATTATCAAACAAATCAATTACATAATTTTTTTGAATTCACTTTTTTAAAAAATATTTTTGATATGGAACAAATAAATGAATTTTTGGTATTACTTACAAGCTCTGGTTTAGTTAAATTAAAGACATCATTATGAAAAGAAATATCCTAATTATTCTACTTACAGCATTTGTCAGCGCTCAAAGCATTAATTCAAATGTAAATTCTTACAAAACAAACGTGGTTATTAGGCCAAGTAATGACAGTCTAGAAATTGTTACTTACGTAGAGATTTACAATAAAAATTTACAGTTTTTAAAAAAGGATATTCTCTTTGAATCTTCTTTTGATTTTAATATTTCGATAATTTCAAAAAATGGAAGCAAGCTTGCTGAAAAATCATTTTCTGATACAATTGCAGTTGAAAATTTTTCTCAAACAGTTTCAATAAGTAATCCAAAATTAATTATTGATAGTTTTGTGATTCCCAATGAAGAGTTTAGTGTAAATTTTTCACTTAAAGACTTAGATACAAAGCTGGTAGGTAAAAAACAAACAAAGATTTCAAAGAAGGATTTACCTTCTGGAAAGTATTCAAAAATTTTTAAACCTATTTTTGTTAAAGAAAAGCCAGGTGAATGGAAATTTGATTCAAATAAATATCCAACTAAGATTAACGAAGTTGTAGCGAAAGAAAATTTTATAGAATTTTACCAATATGTTTCAATGAATGAAGGTGGGCATTTAGTAGATTTTTCAATTATTTCTGATAAAAAAAATGTGTGGAATAAATCTTTTACTCAAAAAAATAAAGATGATTTTGTTCAAATAGTACGCGTGCCAATCAAAGATATTGATACATCTGATTTGAGATTAAAAATTCAAGTTTCTAAGAATGGAAATATCACATCCAAATCTTTCCCTTTTGAGGTGAAAAATGACTTTATGATGCTTTCTTCCGTGAAGAATGTTTCAATGGCTTTAGAGCAAATGAACTATATTTTAACTACTGAAGAAAGAAAAGAATTAAGAGGGCTAAAAAATTCTCAAAAAGAAAAGTTTTTTAAGAAAGTGTGGGCGAAGAGAGATCCTGATGCAACAACAAAAGAAAACGAACTTATGATTGAATATTATAAAAGAGTAGCTTTTGCAGAACAAAACTTTTCAAGAGGTACCTCTGGAGGATGGAGATCAGATATGGGAATGATATATATACTTTTTGGTAAGCCAGACGATGTATCAAGATCGATGAATTCGCAACAGAGTTATAATTACCAAACCTGGTACTATTATCAAATTAGCGAAGAGTTTTTATTTATAGATGACTATGGGTTTGGTGATTATCGTTTAAGAACTCCATTTTTATATTAAAATATGAAGAAAAAAGAAAAACAAATTTTAGAAATTGTAGATAAATATAAATCTGTTTTTTCAAAGGAAGATTATTCAAAATTAATATCTTTTTTATCAGACAGTACTAATTCGAGCGAATCTTATTGTCTTTTTACGGACGGAGCTTGCGAGTTTGATGATAATTATAAACCAATCAATGCTGGTATTGGCGGTCTAATTAAAAAAAGCGATACTATCCTAGATTCATTTGCTGATAATGTTGGAGTTAAAACAAATAACGAATCTGAATATTTAGCATTAATAAAAGGTGTAAAGCTTTGCCTCGAACATAATATTAGAACTGTATCCATTTATGCTGACAGTGAGCTCATTGTTAAGCAAATTAACGGAGAGTATAAGGTTAAAAATGAAAGAATGGCTATTCTATGCAATGAAACCCATACCCAACTTTCAAAGCTAGATTCTTGGACTCTTACTCATGTCCTNCGAGATAAGAATTCTGAAGCGGATGAATTAAGTAAGCAGGGATTATCAAAAGAAAAAACTAATGTTTAATATTAATTATTTCATAAATTACAGGCTATGAGCTTCTTTAATTCAATTAAAAATTCGGTATCTGATAGTTTTAGCTGGGTAAGTGGCGATATCGCTATCGACCTTGGAACAGCTAATACTTTGATTTGGCTTTCTGGTAAAGGAATTATTATCAATGAGCCATCAATTATTGCTAGATCAACTAAAACTGGAGCAGTCTTAGCGGTCGGAGATGATGCTAAAGAGATGCTTGGAAAAACCCATGAAGGAATTGAAACTATTCGACCATTAAGAGATGGGGTGATTGCTGATTTCACTGCTGTAGATGAGATGTTGCAAGGTTTTATCAGAAAAGTAAATCTTAATAGGCTAACTAGACCTAGAATGGTTATTTGTGTTCCATCTGGTGTTACTGAGGTAGAAAGAAGAGCTGTTAGAGATTCTGGAGAAAAGCAGGCAGCTAGAGAAGTTTTTCTTGTTGATGAACCTGTTGCTGCTGCAATTGGTATAGGTCTTGATATCAGCAAGCCTGTAGGAAATATTATCGTTGATATTGGCGGAGGAACTACTGAGGTTGCTGTAATTTCATTAAATGGCGTTGTTACAAAAAAAGCGATTAGAGTAGCTGGGGATGAGATGGATGATGCTATTCAACATTGGTTTAGAAATGAACATAAGCTTGAAATTGGAGCTAGAACTGCAGAGCAAATTAAAATATCTGTTGGCTCTGCGATGAGAACAAAATCTAGAAATATTCTAGTAAAAGGAAGAGATCTAGTCTCTGGTATTCCTAAAACTATTGATGTTAGAACAGATGAAATCAGACAAGCTTTGAAAGATCCGGTTAAAAGAATTTTAGATGTTATAAAAGATGCTCTTGAAGCTACTCCTGCAGAGCTTTCCTCAGATATTATTGATAGAGGAATTGTTCTTGCTGGGGGAGGTTCTCAGTTAAGAGGGTTAGATCAAGTTTTAAGAGAAAAAACAGGCGTTCCAGTAAATGTTGCAGATGAGCCTCATTTAGCTATTGTTAAGGGTTGTGGTGCAGTCATTGAAGATCTGGAAAAATATAAGCATGTTCTTCTATAAGAATGTCTAGACTGCAAATCATCTTTAAAGACTATCAAGATAAAATATCCCTAGTTTTATGTATAGTTACTTCTTTTTTTTTAATATTTAATAATGACTCGGATGTTATAAAACAATCAAAAGTTAATTCACTAAATACTTTTTCTTTCTTATATGCTCCATTCAATTGGCTTGATAATCAGTTATTTTTAACTAAGAAGCTTGAAGTTTTATCGTCTGAAAATTTAAAATTAAACCTTGAAAATCAAGTTCTAAAGGTTCATGAAAATGAAAACATTAGATATAGAGAATTTCTGAATTTTAAAAAAAGAGATAATTTTAGCTTTATAGGAGCAGATGTGATATCTAAGGGGGTATCATCTAATATGTCATCTATCATGATAAACAGAGGAATCAAGGATGGTATTCAAATAAATGATCCAGTACTTACTTCGAGGGGTGTTATAGGAAAAATTACCTCTATTTCTACAAATTCAGCTGAGGTTCAATTAATTAGTGATGTTAATTTTAGATTAAGTGTCAAAATTGTACCTGACGATGTCGAAGGAATTTTACGTTGGATTGGAGATAATAACTGTGAAATTGTTGAATTAAAAAAAATTTCTGATATCAAAATTGGGGATGTTGTACTTACCTCAAATCTTAGTATTTATTTTCCTCCAAATTTACCAATTGGAGAAGTAATAGGCATTTATGAAAAATCTGATAGTTCAAATAAAGTAGTTAGAATGAAGTTGTATTCTGATTTATCAACCATAAATCAATTATTTGTTGTCCAGAAGGAATCTAATTTATGAGCTTCTATCTAAAAACCTTTCCTTTAGCAGTCATTCTTCAGCTAATCTTTTCAGAGTTATTGACATTTAATGGCTATCAAGCAAATATTATGCTATTGTATGTTATCTTATCTTCAATGCCGTTGGAAAATAATACTTCACAATCCACNATAAATGGTTTTCTTGTTGGTCTTTTTTCCGATTTTGTTCTTTTTAGTGGAGTGTATCTGGGAGTTTCAAGTTTAGTATTTTCAATATGTGGTTTTTGGGCATCTAAGGTTAGTCATAATTTTGCTTTTAGAAATTTCGATTTATATTGGATTGCCTTTGTGCATTTAGGAATAGCTGTATATTCATTATTTAGATATGATTATTTCTTTTTTAATGATTTTTTATTATTTCTTTCAAATTATTTTTTTGTTACATATTTCACTTGTTTTGTTGGTTTTGTATTGATAAGAATTTTTTCGCTAAAAGAGGTAATTCTTAATGCTTAAAATTGACAATAAAGCTGATATCTTTCATTACAGAACGCTATTAATCATCCTAGTTATTTCAATTTTTAGTCTTTTATCAAGATATTTTTACTTGCAGATCATAGAGCATGAAAGATATTTTTCTAAATCTCAAGTTAATAGTATAAAGGCTCAGGCAACATATGCACCGCGAGGTTTAATTTTAGACAGAAATGGCGAAGTATTGGTTGAAAATTATCCTACCTACATTTTGACTGTAACTCCATATCAGCTTGACAATAAAGAAGAGCAGTTTAACATAATTTCTAATATAATCAATACTCCTCTTGAAAAAATTAATCAGCGTTATGAAAAATTTTATCAAGGAAGATTTCTTCCAACAGTTATTGCTAAAAATTTAACTTTTTCTGAAATATCTCAGATTGAAGAAAGAAGATTAGAACTTTCAGGTTTCCAGTATAAAAGATTTGATGAAAGATTATATAGTGATATTCTCAATGATGCTCATATTCTTGGCTACCTTAGAGAGCTTGACCGAGAATCATTACCAACTTTAGATAAATCTAAATTTTACAGAGCTGGTGAGCTGGTTGGATGGCAAGGTCTTGAAAAGCAATATGAAAATGAGTTAAGATATTCTAAGGGTGTTGAATATATTGAAGTTGATACCTACGGGAGAGAAATAAACAGAGTAAATAATAATAGTATTCCCGCTTTTCCTGGAAATAATTTATTTATTACAATTGATGCAGAGCTTCAAAAATATTCCAAAAGTCTTCTAAAGGACCAAAAAGGGGTAATTTTAGTTTCAAATGTTGACACTGGAGAAATTTTATCTATGGTGAGCAATCCTTCTTATGATCTTGGAATATATAGAGGAGAAACAAGCGATAATGAATGGAAAGAGCTCTTGAGCGATACTAGTAAACCTATTATCAATAGGAGTATTTCAGGGCTATATCCTCCTGGATCATCGTTTAAGCTGATAACTGCATTTAATTTAATAGAAAATGGATTATTAGATCCTGAAGATAGCTTAATGTGTGATGGTTCTTACACACCACCTGGAAGTTCTAATACATTCAATTGTTGGAAAGAAGATGGTCATGGACTAGTTAATTTAAATAAAGCTATTGCTCAATCCTGTAATGTTTATTTTTACGAAACAGTGCAATTGATAAATTTGAAAGATTGGACAGAAACTGCAAAAGTTTTTGGATTTGATAAAGAAACACAAATTGATCTCCCAAATGAATTGGTTGGACAAATTCCAGATAAAGAATTTTTCATAAAAANTTATGGAAGATGGGGCTGGTCAGAGCGCGGTGTATTGTTAAATTTAACTTTAGGACAGGGAGATATTTTGGTTACTCCATTACAGTCTTTAAGATATATTAATCATATTGCTTCAAAAGGAAAAAAGACAGCCAAGTTGAAATTAAATTTAAATAAAGAGATAGATTTTTACGATGAAATTGAATTATCAAATCAAGCTTGGAACAGAATACATAATGGACTATATGATGTTGTTAATTCTGATAACGGTAGTGGATGGAGAGCTCGACAAAATTCTGATATAAAATTATTTGGAAAAACTAGCACAGCAGAAAATCCTCATGGAGATCCTCATGCTTGGTTTAATGGATTTTTTGAATTAAATAATCAAAAGTTTTCTATTGTAGTTCTAGTTGAAAATGGTGGAGGAGGAGGAGCGGTAGCCTCTCCTATTGCAGGAAAAATTGTATCATTTATTTCAAAAGATTCAACTGAGATAGTAAATAATGCTGTTCAATAGTTANATAAATGGTTCAAATGAATATCTAGGTAGATTATATTTAATAGTCTCATCTTTAATNGGTTTTGGCCTTGTTGCCCTTTATAGCATATCAAATGACCCTACATCTTTAAACAGCTCATTTTTTAGACAGGTAATCTTNNTTGTTTTTTCTTTTTTNGTGTTTTTAATCATACAAAAAGTGAATGTAAAATCAATTCATGATAATTCTACTTTGATTTATTTAGCATCATTTTTTTTATGTTTTATACCATTTTTTCTTCCTCCGGTTGAAAATACTTTTAGATGGATTGATTTAGGTTTTTTCTATGTTCAGCCTGGAGAGTATTTAAAATGTGCTACAATTATTTTAATAGCTAAATATTTGTCAAATCATCAGCTTGAAGTAAAAGAAAACTATATTGTTATTGTGCCTATAGCAATCGCATTCTTATCTGCTATACTAGTACTGAATCAGCCCGATTTAGGAACTGCTGTAATAATTTTTGCTCCAGTGTTGCCTATGTTGCTTTGGGCAGGAGTAAATTCATTTACAATTTTTCTTTTGATAGCACCATTGATAACAATAATTGCAGCGTCAAATTATATTTTATTTAATGTTTGGGCAGTTTTTATGTTTTTTATTTTCTTAATGTTTCAAGGGAGTTTTTTAAATCGAATTTTATTATACTTCGCAAATATTTTTACCGGTCTTTTATTTCCTTTTTTTTGGAATGATTTTTTGAATGGTTATCAGCGACAAAGATTTCTTGACTTTTTAAATCCAGATTTAGACCCGATGGGATCTTCGTATCATATTATTCAAAGCATAACTGCTATTGGTTCTGGTGGATTATTTGGCAAGGGGTGGGGTCAGGGCTCCCAAACTCAATTAAAATTTCTTCCGGTCCAAGAATCTGATTTTATTTTGTCAGTTATAGCAGAAGAATTTGGGTTTATTGGCATAGTAATTATAATGTTTTTATTTTTTATGTTGATAAAAACTTTACTTGATTTGGCTTTTAAGGCTAATGATTATTTTTCAAGCTTAGTTATAATAGGCTTAACATCTATTTTGTTTTCTCATATTTTTGTTAATTCAGCAATGACTATTGGATTGATGCCAGTAAAAGGTCTGCCTACACCTTTTGTTTCTGCGGGCGGCTCGTTTATGCTCTTATGCTTTATTATTATATCTTTGGTATCAAATATGTCTAAAAATTAATTAATATTCCCAGTTGTGATTTTGAATGTGTTTAGTTAACTTTTGTTGCTCAATATCATGGTAAAAAAACTCTTTTATATTAATAGCGAAATGGAGCCATTTGCATCGGTTTCAAATCAAGGCAACCTCTCAGTTGATATTCCCTTAGGTTTACAGGAAAAAGGAAATGATGTTCGTTGCTTGATGCCTAAATATGGCTTTATAAGTGAAAGAAAATATATCTTAAGAGAGGTTATTCGACTTAAAGAAATTCTTTTTGATTATGAAGATAGTAGTTACGAATGTTCTGCAAAAAGTGCTTTCTTGCCAAAGTCGCGTCTTCAAGTTTATTTTTTAGAAAGCGAAGATCAGTTCGGTGATTTAAATAATTTGCTTTTCAAAGCTAAAAATGGAAGATTTTTACCTGATAATGATGTTAGGTTTGCTTTTTACTCATTAGCAACTATCAAAATGCTTCCAAATTTGTTTTGGTTTCCTAATGTGATTATTTGTAATGGTTGGACATCAGCTTTAGTGCCTTTTTTACTTAAAAAATTAGCAAAATCAGACAAAGATTTATCTAAAATTAAGACTATATATTTAGCAAATTCATTAAATGAAAATGTAATTTTTGACGTAAAAAATCTTCCTTTTAATTCAGAAACTTTAACTGAACTTAAAGCGTTAAATTTAAATCAAATAGGATGTGCAAATGCAGATGCAACTATTGTTATAGATGATGAAGAAAAAGTTTCAGCGAAGATAATGAAAACTAAAATTTTTAAAGATTCTAAAAAGTGTTCATCCGTTGATTTGAGTAAGTCTGAAGGCGATTCTTCAGACCTGTTGAATGAAATAGAAAAAGTCGTAAAAAACCTATAAGGCAAATGAATAATTCTATCTTTAAATTTAAAATTGTTACAGCATCCTTGTTGATATTTTTAGCCTCCTGTAGTGAAGAAACCATCTTATATAATGAAATTGAAAATAAAGAGGGACCATAAAAACTGCAACCTTACCTGAAACAAATAATAAAATCTTTCAAGCTTTCCCTGATTTTAGTTCAAATACAAAATTATTTTTTGGGAATGAGAAAGAATCAGAGAACTTATTTTCATTAGTACAAATGACCTTATTCTCTGGAAATATTCCTCCAACTAGTTTGATTGATCTTCTAGCTGATTCAATTCAGGTCGATAGTGCAATGGTGTTTTTTGAAACAGCTGATTCTTTAATTTCAACCTCAAACCTTTCTTTATATTCTGTTCTCGGTGATCAAGATAGTGTTTTTTCTGATTCAACCAATTTTTATACATTGGAAAATTTCTTAGATTTTGAAAATAATTCTGCTTTATTAGGGGAAATTCCGCTTGCATCAATCGCACCTGATAGTTCTGGATACGATACTTTAAGTTTTATTTTTAAAGATGAAAGCTTGAATGGTTTAAAGCAGTACTTTTTAGATTCAGATACATATCCAGCTAGAACATTCATGCTTAAAGTTGATAGCCCATTAGATGAACTCTTTACCATTGAAAGCAATGAAGCTTCAAATAGAGGTCCAAAAATGAGAGTTTGGTACAAATCTTTTGTTGATGAAGAGACTACAGTAGATACTTTTATTACTTTCTTTGCTCAAAAAGATATTAGCGTTTTTAGACCGCCAAGTATTGAAAATGATGATGTAAACTTTATTACTCTAAATTCAGGTTCTGCACTTAGATCGATTATAGAATTTGATTTAGGTCTTATTGATTCATTATCTAGAAACGAGCTCTTTAAAAATTCTAATCTTGTTTTAAGCGTAGAAAGTTCAAATCTAACAACAGATGACGAGTTTTATGTTATTGTCAGCGCTCTTCAAGATTCAGTTATTAATTGGAATTTTACATCACCTTTTGTTGATTTAAATCCAAATGAATCAATTTCAGATACAACGTATTTGTCTGATCCTAATTTTATTATTTCAAGAAAAATTGAAGAAAATGAAGTAAAAATTCCAATCCAAGCTTTCTTACAGGGTTATAAAAATGGCCTCTTTCAATTTGATGAATTGATGTTGTATAGCGCACCTGTTAATAGTCCTTTTGATAAAGTGAAGTTTAATTTAAATGCAATAGAGGTTTTATATGTGGAGCCGTAATATATTTTTAGCTTTATTTTTCATTTCTACGGCATTTTCTCAGAACTCTATGAGTGGATATGGTTACGGTTCTTCCGTAGAAAATACTGATGCTTCCTCATCTGGAGTATCTAATAAATTATTACCATCATTTAAATCAAATATTTCATTATCAAACCCTTCAACTTGGCATAATTTACTTTTTACTTACTTAACTACCTCCGTTGATGTTCAAAGTGTTGCTCTTCAGTCACAGTCCAGTACTAATTTTTCACTTTCTTCTATGAAGCTGGTGATTCCTTGGAAACAAAAAATGTCTTTTGGAGTCGCATTTGAACCTTATCTTTTTAGAGAATTAACTGTTTCTGATACTACAATGACCGCGTTTAACTTCAATGATGATGAGTTGCTTTACACCAGAATGAATAGTTCTTCTGGAGGACCATCGCTAGGACAATTATCTTTTGGATATAAGCTGAATGAATTTGATAGCATAGGTAGCAATCTAAATATAATTTTTGGCTCTTCTAGGTCTACTAGAACCTTAACAATCGATGAAGAAAATCACTTACTCCAATCTAGAGATTATTTCTCTGGAGCTATGATGGATTTATTTTACTCTACCAAAAGATTAAAGATAAAAGAAAAGCCAATTTTCCTATCTTTTGCTTTACAGCTTCCTTTAAGAGGAGTGGATATTGAAAATGACTCTTATCAGGCTTTTTTAGATTTAAATGATAATAATTATCATGATACAAATGATTTTCCAGATGTTGGTCAAGCTTTATTGCCATTAACGCAAAAGTTTGATGATGAGCTAAAAGCCAGCTCCTTCCTATTAGGGGCAGACTATGAATTTTCTCCTAGAAAGCATATTCAAATTGAGATCCTAAACTGGAAAGATAGTGGCAATCACAACCTAAATAGTTCACTTTTTAATGGATACGTTGACAGCAAGAATAAGCTTAGCGTCGCATACATGAAATTTGCTCAACCCTTTACAAGGGATCGTTATAATTTTAAAGGTTCAATCTTTGTACAAAACTATGGTGTAAAAAATCTTGAAAATATTAATGAAGTAGGTTTAGGTTTAGGAGTAGGTTTTAATTTTGGAATCACAGGGAATCAAATAGACTTTGGATATAAATTTTCAAAAAGAAACGGCTTGCATCTTGTAGGTGATGAATCGCTTCATGTATTTAATATTGGGGTCAGCATTGGAGATCTATGGTTTGTAAAAAGAAGAGAAATATAATTGACAGGAACTAAAATGAAAAATTTATTATATACAATAGCTCTTTTAATAATATTTGTATCAAGCCTTGATGCACAATGTAAAAGAGGAGAACAATTAAGAATTACTAATGACGTTGAGATTAAGGTAGTGGATTGCCGAGAAGCTACTCGCTTAATCTACAATGAAGGATGGTATCCTTATTCGGTTGAATACGAACAAGATGATAGATGTCCACAGCTTTCTAGTAGCTCCGCTGAATACTATAGAAGTAGTAATTGGGAGCTTAGTGCTCAGTCGTATGCAGAATTAATGGAACTTAGATGCGATCAGTGGAATCCTGATTGGGTTAATGCGGATGATGTTTATCTCTACTGGTCAATAGCTTTACAGAATCTTGGTAAGTTTGAAGAATCTGAATCAGTTTTAATCAAAGGTCTTGAGGAGCTTCCAGATAACGAATCTCTGATTACAAGGCTTGCCTATGCTTATAAAAAACAAGATAAGATTGATGAAATGATTATCGAGTATGAGCGATTAATGGATGCTGGATCTAGAGATACCGATTCATTAAAAGATTTGGCTAAAGCATATGCTCAACAAGGAAGAGTTGATGAGCAGATATCTGTTCTTAAGAAAATTTTAAAAATAAATCCAAGTGATTCTACTATACAATCTGAGTTAGCCAGAGCATATGAAGATTCGGGAGAAGATCCGCTGGAAATTTTTAAAGCAAGATTTGAAGAAAATCCAGAAAATGCCTCATATGCGGTTGAATATGCTGATAAATTAATGTCGAATGGTGATACTGATAATGCAATTGATGTCCTGGAAAATACGCTCAGTTACAACAGAGATAACAGTATAATTTATATGACGCTCGCAAAAGCCTATAATGAAAATTCTGATTTTGATGATGCTGTAGATATTCTTGAAGACTTATTTGAGTTAGATAGAAATAATTTTAGAGTTGCAATGCAGATTTCAGTTAACAGTATAGAAATGGATAATTTTGAAGATGCATTTGAGTGGGCTAAAAAATCTATGAAAATTTCCAAAAATAATGCTGAATCATTAGCTCATATGGGGAATCTTTATTACAAAGCTATGCAATCTTGCAGGGAAGATGCTTTTTCTCGATCTGATAAGATTGTTGCATCTTTAGCTTATGAATATTTTGTTAAAGCTGAGAAAAAAGGTAATTCAAAATATTACAAACAAAAAAGCTGGCTAGAAGAAAATGAAGTTCTATTTGCCTACGCTGACTGGTTTATGACCGATAAAGATGTTCAAGCAACCGGAAAAGTATCTCCAGTAGGAAGATGCTATGATTGGGTTTCTGAATCCTTAGCTAAACAATCTGATTGGTAGTCAGTGTCAGTCTTAAAAAAACAAGACAAAGAAATTTTTGACATCATCGAATCTGAGTTTAATCGTCAAAATGATTATCTAGAGCTAATCGCATCAGAAAATTTTACAAGCAAAGCAGTCCTTGAAACTGCTGGATCTGTTTTAACCAATAAATATGCTGAGGGTTATCCTGGAAAAAGATATTACGGGGGATGTATTCACGTTGATGAAGCAGAAAATTTGGCGATAGAAAGAGCTAAGAAGTTATTTAAGGCAAAATATGCCAATGTACAACCACATTCTGGTTCATCAGCTAATATGGGTGTATATATGGCTTATTTAGAGCCTGGAGATTGTATCATGGGCCTTGATTTAAGTCATGGAGGTCATTTAACGCACGGTTCTAAGGTAAGCTTTTCTGGGCAGATTTATACTGCTATTACTTTTGAAGTAAAGAAAGATTCTGGTTTAGTCGATTTTGATGACTTGCTTCAAAAAGCAAAAGAGTTTAAACCTAAAATTATTATATGTGGCGCTAGTGCTTACCCAAGAACAGTTGAATTCGAAAAGTTTAGAGAGGTTGCTGATAAAGTTGGAGCAGTGTTACATGGAGATATTTGTCATAATTCGGGTATAATTGCTGCAGAGATGCATCCTTCACCATTTCCATATTGTCACGTTGTGTCAACCAGTACGCATAAATCACTTAGAGGTCCTAGAGGTGGAATGATTCTCCTTGGAGAAGATTATGAAAATACTTTAGGCAAAGTTGCCCCTAAATCTGGTAGAGTAAAAATGATGTCAGAATTAATTGATAGCGCAGTAATGCCTGGAATTCAAGGCGGTCCATTAATGCATATCATTGCAGCTAAAGCTGTAGCGTTTAAAGAAGCCCTAGAGCCTTCATTTAAATCTTATATAAAAAATGTTTTAGATAATGCGCAATGCTTTGCGGATGAATTCAAAAATAAAGGTTATAATTTGGTTTCAGATGGAACCGATACTCATCTAGTATTGATTGATCTTCAAAATAAAAATATTTCAGGAAAAGCTGCTGAAATTGCTCTCGATGAAGCGGGAATAACTGTTAATAAAAATATGGTTCCTTTTGATCCAAAAAGTCCTTTTATCACCAGTGGTATTCGTATTGGTTCTCCAGCTATGACCACAAGAGGTATGGGGGTAGATGAAGTAAAGATTGTTGTAGATTTAATCGATCAGGTTATTATGAATCATGATAATAAAGATAAAATTAACACTGTTCGTTCTTCCGTAAATGAGCTATGCTCAATTTTCCCAATCTATGAGAAAGATAGTTAAATTTTTATCTAAAAGTTTCTTTGTACTAGTTTCTATTTTAGTTCTTAACAATTGTGCAGTCAACAGCACTATGATGACTGGTTCACAAATTGCAGAAATAGCAATGCCACTTTCTTTTGAATCTCAAAAAAGAAAAATTCAAAAATATCCGAATAATCAACTTTTTTATCTTAATGCATCAAAAAGTAGAATAACATATGCATATGGAATTTTAATGGAAAAAGCTGATAGATTGATGTATACTGATTATTACAAATCTCGTGAGTATTATGCTAAATCATTAGATCTTTTTGTTGTATCTAGAAATTATCTTCTTCAAGCTCTTGAACTAAAGCACGAAAATTTTTCTAAAGCTATGAGAGATAGAAGTCAAATTGTTTTTGAAAAAAATGATATTGATTATCTTTATTGGTTGAGTGGATCAATGGCAGGTTCAATTCAGGCTAGCCAAGCGGATCCACAATATCTTGCTGATTTATCATCAATTAGGTGGCTGATTGAAAGTGCTATTAAAGTAGATCCTGATTGGGAGGGAGGTGCTCTAAGTGCTGCTATGATGAGTGTTTATTTAAATGATTTAAGCGGAGATAAAAATTCAGAAAAAAATGCATTAACTTATTTCCAACTAGCTGAAAAACAATCAAATGGTCAAAATGCTTCAATCTATGTTACATTAGCAGAGAGCTATGCAGTATCAAAGCAGGACAAAAAAATGTATATAGAACTCCTTGATAAAGCATTGCAAATTGATATTAATAAAGATAAAAGCTTAAAGCAGTCAAATAAATTATCACAATCTAGAGCAAAATGGTTAAAATCAAGAGTAGATGATTTATTTTATATGTAAATTATTTTAATGCATTACTTCAAAAAAACTTTAATCTTTCTGCTTTTAGTAAGCACAATTTTTTCAAGACCAATAATTATTAAGTTAGCTACCGTTGCACCGGAGGGTACAGAATACTATAATTTGCTTTTTGAGATGGGTCAAAGATGGCAACAAGAAACTAATGGCCAGATTCAATTGAGAATTTATCCAAACGGAGTAGTTGGGGGAGAACGTGATACTATAAGAAAAATGCGAGTAGGTCAAATTCAAGCTTCAGCAATGTCATCAATTGGATTAGCTGAATTGACTGATCAAATTCAAGCGTTTACTTTACCGATGGGTTTTAAAAATTATGACGAAATTGATCGTGTTAAAAATGTAATGTTTGGAGATATTTCTGAAGGATTATCTCAAAGTGGTTTCAAACTCCTTTTTCTTGTTGATATTGGATGGGTTTACTGGTTTTCAACGGAAGAAATTTCTGTTCCTCAAGATTTGATGGATGCTAAAATTTATACCACTGGCGGAGATTATGTTACTGTTGAACTTTTTAAAAAGTTTGGTTTCAATGCCATTCCTGTATCTGAAACAGATATATTAACATCATTGCAAACCGGAATGATAAATAGTATGCAAACAGTTCCTATTCTGTCATTGAGCTCTGGATGGTCAGCTTTAATGCCAAATATGCTAGACTTGAAATGGGGTGCTTTTGTGGGCGCTGTTATTGTTGATGAAAGAGTATGGAAAAAAATTAAACCTGAACATCAAAAAATTATGATGGACATTGCACAAGATATTGGAAAAAAGTATCAAAAAAGTGGAAGAGAAATGGAAAAGAAAGCTATTGATGTTATGCAGCAGTATGGTATGAAAATTAAAAAGCCATCTGAAGAAGAAATTGCCATTTGGAATGATTTTAAAGATGAGATTACTCCTGATGTTATAGATACTTATCTAACTAACGAGATTTACGAAAAAGTTACCTCCGCTATCAATGAATGATTTCATAAATAAGGCAATTGATAGGCTTTGTTTATTTTTATTTTTAATTCTTATATCTTTTCCAATTTTTCAAATTCTCAGTAGGTATATAGATTTCTTCTCTATTCCTGCCTCGCAACAAATTGTTCAGCATATGACGCTTTGGATAGGTTTTGTGGGCGCAATAATTGCTGCAAGATCAAATAAACTTCTCTCGGTTGTAAGAGAGCCAGTTTTTAGATCTTCAGATTCAAATTCATTACCTCATTTCTTAGTACATGCTTTTTCCGTTGCAATTGTTTTTATTTTATCTCAATTTCTTATCTCAAAATGATTCAGATTGGTATTCAATATCCAGAATATATTGCACCATACATTCCTACTTGGTTTGCACAGTCTATCATACCAATAGGGTTGATATTGATTTGGTATCAAATGATTATTACTAGCAGTTCAGATTTAAGGTATAGACTTTTGTTGGTAGTTATCTCTATCGTTCCTGCTATAACTCTTTATTATTGGCAATTTCCTTTAGCAAATTCATTTCTATTATGGACTAAAGTTATTTCAGCTTTAGTTTTAGTTGCATTCGGACTACCAATTTTTATTTTGTTAGCTTCACTGTCTGTATTTTTCTTTTTATCTGAACCTACTGATTGGGCAACAAATTTTGATTTAATCTCTACTATCAGCGATAGCGCATATCGAATTGTTGTTTCTCCAACATTAGCTGCAATTCCAATTTTTACTTTGGCGGGCTATATTCTTGCTGAAAGTAATATATCTAAAAGATTAATCAATTTTTTTAAAGCCAGCGTGGGTTGGATTCCTGGTTCTACTGTTTTGATTGTAGTATTATTATGTGCTTTTTTTACTGCATTAACAGGAGGATCGGGAGTAACCATATTAGCTTTAGGTGCAATTTTATATCCTATCTTAATTCATGACGGGTATTCTGAGAAATTTTCTTTGGGTATTATAACCACAGCAGGTTCATTAGGGTTGTTATTTCCTCCAAGCTTGCCAGCTATCATCTATTCTGTGACTGCTGGAATTAATCCTTTAGAACTTTTTAGACAAGCGCTTATACCAGCTATTTTTTTAATGAGTATTATGTTTTTTTATGGGCTTTACAAAAAGCCTAAAACTGATATCAAGCAAAAATTTATTTTAAAAGATGCAATATTGACTGGCAAGATTGCTAAATGGGAAATAGCAGTTCCTCTCTTAATCATTTTGAGTCTTTTTACAGGTTTTGCAACATTAGTTGAAAGTGCAGCTCTGCTGGTTTTATATGTTTTAATGGTTGAAGTAGTCATCTTTAAAGATATTAGCTTTAATGATATTCCTAAAATTATTATTAATTGTTCAACCTTAGTAGGAGGAGTATTAATTATTCTTGGTTTTGCCATGGGGTTCACAGGATATCTTGTAGACGCTCAAATACCCTTGAAAATTTTAAATTTCGTTCAAAGTACAATAACTTCAAAAATTATATTTTTACTAGCATTGAATTTATTATTGTTAATCGTTGGTTGCTTAATGGATGTTTTTTCAGCAATAATTGTAGTAGTACCATTAATAGCTCCCTTGGCTATATATTTTGGTATAGACCCATTTCATCTTGCAATAATCTTTATTGCTAATTTAGAGTTGGGATATATTACTCCTCCAGTAGGGATGAATTTATATTTATCATCTTATAGATTTGATAAAGATATGCCAACGATTTATAATGCTACTTTACCTTTCTTTTTCATAAGGCTAATTGGTGTGTTATTTATCACATATATTCCTTTGTTCTTTTACTGATTTATAACTATCTTTATTGTATTATGAGAACAAAACACACTATTTTATCACTACTTTTATTGTCACAATTATCTTTTGCGCAAGGTCAAGCTGGATCATTATTTCTAACAATTAATCCTGGCGCAAAATCAAACGCTATGGGCGAAGCCCAAATTGGTGTTGCAAATGATGTTTACGCTACTTATTACAATCCTGCTGGATTAACAAATTTATCAACTAAAGAATTTTCTTTTATGCATACTAGTTATCTTCCAAATCTTGTTGATGATATGTCTTATGATTTTTTAACTTTTGCAATGCCTTTTAGAGAAGGAGAGTCTATTGGTGGACATTTTACATATCTAAATTTAGGTGACCAAGTAAGTACTGATGCTAATGGTAATGAATTAGGTTCATTTTCAAGTTATATGTATGCATTAAACGTATCATATGCTAAGCAAATTGATGACAGTTCTTCATGGGGAATTAATGGTAAATATTTTTACCAAGAGTTGGCTGTAATTAATAGTTTAGATGCTTCTACTGGAAGTTTTGCAGTTGATTTAGGCTACTTCAAACATAATGCTATGGACAATCCTAACTTAAAACTGGGCGCTGTTCTTACAAATGTTGGACCAGGTGTGAGCTTTGGCGATGGAGATGAAGACCCCTTACCAACTAGATTAGGCTTAGGCTTATCATTATTAACTTTAGAAGGTCAAGCTACAGTAGCATTCGACTTTAATTATGAGCTAAATGATCAGACGGTAGTAACAAATTTAGGTGCTGAATTTTACTTAGTAGAAGACTTTGCTTTGAGAGCTGGATTTTTAAGTGACCCATCTGGCGATTTAAATTATACAACTTTAGGTTTAGGTGCTGATCTTGGTGCAATAGGTTTTGATGTAAGTTATGTAATTGGCGGTGAACTTGATCCTCATTCAAACATGGTCAGGTTTTCTTTAAGTGGATCTTTCTAAAAACAATTTACAGTATAAAGTTGTTCCTACTATGAAGTCATTTCTACTATTAACACTATCTTTTTTTGTCATTAGTTGTGGAATAAATAATCCATTCGATGACAACATTCCTTACAAGACTCGATTTGATGATGGTCTAGCTTTTTTTGAGGAAGATAAATATGTTAAAGCGTCTCAACAGTTTAATATTATAGTTGAAAGAGCTTCTCATACTGACCTTGGCGATGATGCACTTTTTTTTCTAGCTGAATCATACTTCTTAAACGAAGATTATGATTTGGCCTTAATTGAGTTTGAAAAGCTAGTATCGAGAATGGGTTTTAGTCCATACATAGAAAAATCTAGATGGCGTATATGCGAAACGTTAATGTTGCTTTCTCCTAACTTCTATCATGATCAAGATTCCAGTAGAAAAGCGATATCGCAAATTCAAGAATTTCTGGATGATTTTCCTAATTCTGAATACTCTAAAGATGCCGATAATTTGATCAAGGAGTTAAGATCTAGGTTAGCTGAAAAAAATATGGAAACTGGAAAGCTTTATGTCAAGCTCAAAGCTTATGATTCTGCTATCGTTTCTTATAAGATTGTCATCAATGATTTTTATGATACTAAATTTTTTGAAGAAGCTAATATTGAAGTAATAAGATGTTTATCTCTTTTAAACAAAAAAGATGAAGCAGAACAATTCTTAATAGATCTCGAAAAGAATGAAAAGTCAGTTGTAACCGATTCATTCAAAAAGAAAGCATTAGGCGTTATTAAAAATAACTCTTAGCTATACAAGGGAGACTTTAATGAAAACATGTATTTTTGGCGGCACTTTTGACCCTCCTCACATTGGTCATCTTTTAATTGCACAAACTATCATTGAATCTGAAAACTTTGAAAGACTAATCTTCTTACCAGCATATCTATCTCCAGTAAAACAAGGAAGAAAAATCTCTGCTCCAGAAAAAAGACTTAAAATGCTAAATATGGCTCTTTTGAATAATGATAATTTTGAAATATCAGATTTTGAAATAAAAAAAGAAGATATTAGTTATACAATTGATTCAATCAGATATTTCAGTGAAGAATTAAGTATAGATAAAAAAGACCTTTATTTTTTGATGGGAAGCGACACTCTGATGGACTTCCATAACTGGAAAAAGCCTAAAGAAATTTTAGACTTATGCAATATTGTAGTTGCAACTAGACCAGGATTTACACCAAGCAATATTCCTCAATGGGTTTTAGATCGAGTTCATTTTGCAAATATCCCTCAATTTGAAATTTCTTCAACAAACATTAGAGCTAGATGGAGAGATGGTAAGACTATTAGATATATGGTAACAAAAGAAGTTTGGGACTATATCAACAAAGATGGTTTGTACTAATGTTAAGTAGTTTATTCTTCTTAACAATAGGCTCACTTGGTCTTTATTTTGGCTCCGAATGGTTGGTAGATGGAGCAAAGGATTTAGCAAAAAAATTCAATGTTTCTGATTTAGTTATTGGATTGACTATTGTATCAATTGGTACTTCATTTCCTGAGCTTGTTGTTGGTTTAATTAGCGCATTTCAAGGTTATACAGATTTTGTTGTTGGAAATGTTTTAGGGTCAAATATAGCAAATATTGGACTTGCTATAGGCCTTCCTGCATTTTTTTATAAAATTGACTTCAATTTAAAGGGAGCAATAGCCCCTTTTGTATATAATTTACTAGCATGTCTTATGTTGTACATTTTTTTACAAGATAATTTAATTTCTTTTGTTGAGGCTCAGGCTTTGCTCCTAGTATTCTTTGTCTATATAATAGCTAGTTTTTTGAGGCCAAATTTTACATCATGCGATGGAGAGCTTGAAAATGAAAAAGAGCCATGCTTGAAAAAATCAGTTGGAAGGATAATTGCCGGATCTGTTATTTTATATTTCGGATCAAAGTTGTTTGTTGATAATGGAGCAATTCCTCTTGTAGAAATCTTTGGTTTTTCTGAAAAAGCTATTGGAATGACAGTAGTTGCTATTGGTACATCTTTACCAGAACTTTTTGTAACACTGATGGCTTTATCCAAGAAAGAAGTGGGAATTTCTTTAGGAAACATTATTGGCTCTAATATTTTTAATATTTTCTTTGTTTTAGCAACAATAGCCCTTATTACTCCTATTGAAGCTTCAAACGTGATCTTTGAATTGTTGCTTGGAGTTGGTTTTTTATTATCATTAATGTTGTTCATTTATCTCTATAATGGTTTAAACAAGATTACAGCTGCTATTTTGTTTATTGGGTATTTAACTTTCCTTTATTTACAGTTTTATGGTTGAATTCAAGAATACTTCATTTAACTATTCCAAACAGTCGGGTGTTTATGATATTAACCTAAGAATTAATGAAAATGAATTCTGCTTTTTAGTTGGACCAACAGGTTCAGGAAAAACTAGTCTTTTAAAGTTGATGTATTTTGATATTATTCCTTCAAAAGGAGAAGTGAACATTCTTGGATTTAATTCAAAAAAAACAAAGCTAAGAAATGTGCACAAACTCAGAAAAAAAATTGGAGTAATTTTTCAAGACTATAAACTTCTTCAACAAAGAACTGTCTATGAAAATATTGCTCTGCCATTGCACATAAATGGTTTAGGAAGAACGAAAATTAAAGAAAATGTAAGTGAAGCGCTTGAGCTAACAGACCTTACTGATTTTCAAAGCAAATATCCTCATCAATTATCTGGAGGTGAACAGCAAAGAGTTTGCATTGCAAGAGCTATTGTAAAAAATCCAGAAATAATATTAGCTGATGAACCAACTGGCAATCTTGACCCTACAGCAGCCCATAAGATTTTAAAAATTCTTGAACAAATTAATAAGGAGGGAACTTCAGTAATTATGGCAACACATAATTATAAATTGATTGCTGAAAAAGAGTATAGAATAATTGAGTTAAAGAATGGGAGGTTGATAAGCGGATGATTGATCAGTTTGCATTTTTAATCTCAGAGGGTTTTAAAAATTTTTTTAGAAATAAATTAGCTAGCTTTCTCTGTATTATAACAATTTTTATCAACTTTTCAATATTGGGATCTCTCTTTGTAGTTGGTTTTAATACCAATTCTTTAATTGATTTTTTTAGGTCTAAATACACTTTTGAAATTTTTCTAGAAAATGAGACCCAACCGAGCACATATGAAGCATTTGTTGAACAATTAAATACTGATAAAATTATATCTAATGTCAAGTTGATTGACAAAGAAGAGTCAGCCAAGATATTTGAAAAAGAGTTTGGCGAAGATGTTGTAGAAATGCTTGGATATAATCCATTGCCCATTTCAATCAAGGTTTTTTTAAGTGAAAAAGATTTTGAGTTTGAAAAAGTAAATTCTCTAATTAGCACTATTGAGAATATGGATTTTGTGGATGAGATAGAGTATAGAGGAAAATATATTGATCAGATGGAAGATAGAATCAATCTTGCTATTTTTATATTCCTTGTTTTTGTGGTTGCTATTATTTTTCTATCCATTCAAATTATTTCAAATACAGTTAAACTCTCAATGTCCAATAGGAAAGATTTTATTAATATATTGAAGTATAATGGCGCCTCTCGCTTTTTTATAAAAACGCCTTTTTATATAGAGAGTATTTTACAATCTATTTTCGGAGGACTCTTAGCCTTTATTTTTGTTAAATATTGTTTTGTAGGGTTTAATTCTTATTTTGGTTTGAACGTAAAGTTAGATGAATTTTTATGGATTTGGATTATTGGATTTTCAATATTTATTGGCATATATTCTGCAAATCAATCAATGAAAAGAAATTTGAATGAATAAAAAAAGTAAAAACGGGGTAGAAGCTCCTAAAAAAACTTCAGCTAATAAGAAGCTTACCAAAAAAGATTTGGAGCTTGCTTTAGCCAGTTTTGAAGACAAACAGCTACGTTTAAAAGCTGAATTCGATAATTTTCGAAAAAGAAAAGAAGCTGAAGTTTCTTCTTTGCTTAGATATGAAGGTAAAAATTTTATTTTAGATTTTTTATCTGTTCTAGATAATATATCCAGGGGAATTGAATCTTATAAAGATGAGGAGTCTAAAAAAGCTTTAAGTATGGTAAGAAATGATTTTCTCAAAAAATTAGAATCAAAGCAGGTAATACCTTTTGGTAAAATCGGAGATTCTTTTGACCCAGAATTGCATGAAGCTTTAACAACATCCAATGATCCAAAAGTAGATGATGATACAATTGTTGAAGTCTACGAATCTGGTTACAAATATAAAGATTTGATTATTAGACATGCGAAAGTTGTGGTCAACAAACATGGCTGATTTTTATGATATACTAGGTGTCTCTAAATCTGCTAGTGCCAATGAAATTAAAAGAGCATACCGTAAAATAGCTATGAAATTTCATCCTGATAGAAATCCGGATAATAAAGAAGCTGAAAAGAAATTTAAAGAAGCAGCTGAAGCCTATTCTGTCTTGAGCGATGATAGTAAAAAAAGACAATATGATCAATTTGGACACTCAGCATACAATAATATGGGCGGACAATCTGGCTTTAATTCAATGAATATGGATGATATATTTAATCAGTTTGGCGACATTTTTGGAGGAAATAATCCTTTTGAATCTTTTTTTGGAGGAGGAAGGAGAGCTTCAGCTAGACCTAGAGCAGGAGCAGACTTAAAAGTTAAAATAAAGGTTTCCTATAAAGAGATAGTCAATGGCGGTGAAAAGAAAATTAAAATTAAAAAAATGAAACCCGCTGAAGGATTAACGCTTACAACATGTTCAATGTGCGGTGGTTCTGGGCAGGTTACTAAGGTAACTAATTCATTTCTTGGGCAAATGAGATCTTCTTCTGTATGCCCACAATGTAGTGGGTATGGAAAGCAGCCTACTAATATTCCTTCCGGCGCTAATAGAGATGGTATGGTTTCAGTTGAAGAAACTTTAAAAATCAAAATTCCGTCAGGAGTTGAAGATGGTAATTACATGACTTTGGATGGACAGGGCAGTGAAGATTTAAATGGAAGAGCTGGAGATTTATATGTGTTTTTTGAAGAAGAGATTCACGAATATTTTTCTAGATACGGAAATGATGTATTATTGCAACTCGTACTAGGTTATTCTCAAGCTGTTTTCGGAGATAAAATTGATATTCCTACTATTGACGGTACTGCTAAGCTTAAAATTCCTTCTGGTATACAGCCTGGTCAAATTTTGAGAGTAAAAGGTAAGGGTTTTCCTATGATGGGAAGCACTCGAAGAGGCGATCAGTTGGTGAAGATTCAAGTGGACGTTCCTTCAAAGATGGATAAAGACGAAAAAAAGTCAACAGAAGAGCTATTAAAAATTCAAAAAAATAAGGAAATTAAATTTCAAAAATTTGAGGATTAATATATTGCTATAATGATGAATTATTGTAAATTCGGTGGAGCCAAAAATGAATAAAGCAAAACAAAAATTTTTTAACGACTATCTTGAAGTAATTACCTTCTTTATTTTCATTCTTACCCTTTTAGTTATTTTTATTCCTAGCTTTATTTGGGAAGAAGAAGATATGTATAAAAATGAAAGTCGTTATCGTATGCAAACTGTTTATAATGTTGAAAATTTTCATAATATTTTAACTGGTAGTTACGAGGCTGATGGAAAGAAAGCAGTAACATTAGTTAACGCTGTTAGAGATTCTGTTATGGCAGACTCAACATTTCTTGGAGAGCAAACTGTAAAATTGAATGGCGAAGAGTTTTTAGTGGATGTTCCTAAAGGGTTTGATGTTGAATATGACACTACTTTTGGTTTAAGAAGAGTTTCTAAAGAAACTATAGTAGATACAACAGTTACAATTTTAATGATGTCTGAAGAAACTGGAATGGAAGATACAGTGTATGTTCAAAAGAGAAACCTTTTTGAGGTGAAACAAGACCCACTTTTTATAGGTGTTGTTGCTGAAAATACATTCGAAAGAGTTGAAACGGTTTCTTATTTCGATAGAAGTTTTAGAAAAGAGACTGCTCCTTACAACTTTGCTTTTCTTCCAGATGATACACAGTTTTATTGTCCATTAACTGGCGATCCATATATTATTGAAATCAATGATGAAGGAAATTCCGTTAGAGTTTCAAGCCCAATACGTTCTTATCGCGATAATAGATATGGCTTTTTTGCACTAAAAACAAGAAGTCATGGTTATATAATTGATGGTACTAGAAGCTGGGATAATTAGTTGATTGCTTTACTTTTTAATAGATAATACTTCACTATCTGTTTATAATCATACAAATAACAAGCAGAGCCTTGCTTTAGCTGATAAAGTAAAATTTCATATACCATTATTAAAAATTCTTAATAATTCAAAAAAACTTAATTCAGTTATTGCAAGATCTTTAGATGAAATTAGCGAAAAAGTATCTTTAACCAATAACAGAGCCTCTATTATTATTGATGATATGCTTTTAAGTCATTCTGTTATAATTAAATCAAAAAAATATAAAACTATTGATGAACAGCTTAAAAAAGAGTCTAATCTAAAATGGGGGAATGTTGCTGCAAACCTATATTTTGTATCTGAAGAAAAAAAATCTCCTAAAAATGTATACCATTCTGTTGCTCTTCATCATTTTTTAAGAGAAAAAATTAAGTTAAACTTTAATAATTTTGGAATGAATATTAACTATTTAGTTCCTCTATCTTCGATTTTAACCTCAGGATTAAAGTCATCTCAGTTTGCAGTGATTAAGAATGGAAAAAAATTCACATTTTTTGGTAATACTAGAAAAGGATTTATGTTTTTTAAAGCCAACTTTTCTGGACCAAGAAAAAGCTTTGAAAAGATTATAGGCTTATTAGACTTGCCAAAAATACAGCTTAAAGACTTAGATAAGAGCAGTTTAAAATTCATATTCTTTAATAGATTAAAAATAGTCGAATATTTAGCTAATTTTGTATTAAGCGATGTCCCATTATTAAATTTTGCAGAAACTAATAGAGCTCAGATCGTAGGTGGAAAAAATAATTCAATTTTAAAAACATTTAGACCGCCAAATAATAGTTTTGATTATACAAATCTTATTAAAAATATTTCTTCAGGCATAATATCATTATTATTTCTTACTCTTATAATTTCTTTTTTTTATGATTATGAATTTTTAGATATGGATAAAGAGGTTAGTGTTAGACTTGATAAAGAAAATCTAGAACCCTTGTCTACAAGAGATCTTGCTTTAAATTCTTCATTAGAAATTATAAAAAAAATAGAGATTGTGATGAATAGCACAGATAAGGTAGACAGTTTTATANATCTCCGAAAATATTTTTAATATTAATGATCAGAAAGTTGAATTCAATAACAGTTCATTTAAAAGAATTCAAAGCAATGCAAGCGGAAGTTATAATGAGTTACTAGTTAAATTTTTCGAGATAGAAAACAATTTAAAGTTTAAAGTTTTTGATTCTATGTTTGATAACCAAAATGCCAAAAATCTTGTGCTTAAATTCGATAAGAATGATAATATTCTTGAAATTATAAGTGAAATTAAAAGCTTTAATAATATGATTGTTAAAAAAGCAAGCTTCAGCAAAGAGAAGGAAAGTTTGCATTTGTATATAACTATTATTGAGTCATGAAGATTAATTCCGGAATCTTTAAGAATATTTCGCTAGATATTCAAAAAAATTCCAATTTTAGGCCAACCACTGCTATTTGTAGAAAAAGTATTTTTGATACAATAGGCTTAATTGAAGGAAAGTCATTTTTAGATCTTTTTTCAGGGTCAGGAATAATTGGTTTTGAAGCTGCAAGCAAAGGAGCTAAAAATGTTTCTTTTGTAGAAATGAATAGAAAATACCTTAATCAGATTATTGATAATTCTAAAAAAATTGACTATAAAAATTTTACCTTTCTAAGAAGAGATGTTCAACGTTTTATCAAAAAATGTGATAGCTTTGATATCATTTTTGCAGACCCTCCTTATAACATATATGATGTTAATCTCTTTGTAGAAAATGCACTTACAAAAGTAAATAAAGGTGGATTTCTTGTGGTTGAATGCTCTGCAAAGGAATCGCTTGAAGGATACGATAAAATTGCTAAATTCGGGGAGACAAATTTAGTGTATTGGAAAGTATGAAAAGAATAATATATCCAGGAACTTTTGACCCTATTCACTACGGTCACATTGATATAGCCAAGCGCGCATCAAAGTTATTTGATGAGGTATATATTTGCGTTTCTGACAATCAGCGTAAAAATCCTCTTTTTACACACAAAGAAAGAGTAGAGATGATTCAAGAATGCACCAGCGATCTTGATAACGTTTCAGCTTATTCAAACCCAAATAATTTAGTAGTTAATTTTGCAGACAATAAAAATGCAATTGCTATAATTCGAGGATTAAGACATGTTAGTGATTTTGAGCTAGAGTTTCAGATGGCAAATGTTAATCATGGAATCAACCCTGAAATCTCAACCATTTTAATGGTTTCAAATGAAAGATTTCTGCACTTAAATTCCAGCATTATTAGAGAATTGGCCGAATACAAAACAGACTTATCTAAATTTGTTCCAAAAAGCGTTGAAGATAGATTAATAGAAAAATTTAAGGGAAAATAATGCCAGAAAAAATTCAAATTAAAAACGATAAACTTATAGTGCCAGACAACCCAATAATTCCTTTTATTGAGGGAGATGGAATCGGTCCAGATATTTGGGCAGCATCTCAGCGTGTAATTGATGCAGCAGTTAAGCATGCATATCAAGGTTCTAAAAAAATTGAATGGCTTGAAGTTCTTTGTGGAGAAAAATCATTTAAAGATAGTGGTGAATGGCTTCCTGAAGCAACGCTAGAAACCTTAAGATCTCATTTAGTCGGTATTAAAGGTCCATTAACAACACCTATTGGAGGTGGAATTAGGTCTTTAAATGTTGCTCTTAGAAAAGAATTAGATTTATATGCATGCGTTAGACCAGTTAGATGGTATAATGGAACACCGGCAGCAATCCTTGATCCAAACAGAGTAGATTTTGTTTTATTTAGAGAAAACACGGAAGATGTTTATGCTGGGATTGAATTTGAAAATGGTAGCGATGAATCCAAAAAAATTATTGAATTGATGGAGGAATTTGGACAAGCAAAGAAAATTAGATTTCCAGAATCTAGCTCATTTGGTTTAAAACCTATTTCAAAAGAAGGTTCCATTAGATTATTTGATGCTGCTTTAAACTATGCCTTAGAAAACAATAGACAATCTGTCACTATTGTTCATAAAGGTAATATTATGAAGTTTACGGAAGGGTATTTTAAAAAATGGACATATGCTCATGCGGAAGAACATTATTCTGATAGAGTATTTACCTGGGCGCAATATGATAGAATTCAAGAAGAAAAAGGCACTGAAGCAGCCAATTCAGCTCAAGATAAAGCCGTAAAAGAAGGTAAGATCATTATTAAAGATGTTATTGCAGATGCGTTTTTGCAGCAAATTCTTCTAAGGCCCGATGAATACGATGTTATCGCTACAATGAATCTCAATGGAGATTATATATCAGATTCTGCAGCTGCTGCAGTTGGTGGAATTGGAATTGCTCCTGGAGCAAATATAAATTATATCTCTGGTCATGCTATTTTTGAAGCTACTCATGGCACAGCCCCTAAATATGCGGGTCAAGATAAGGTAAATCCATCATCTGTAATTTTATCAGCAGTCATGATGTTGAATTATATGGGATGGAAAGAAGCAGCTGATTTAATTGAATCTGGACTTGAAAAAGCTATTTTCAATAAAAAAGTTACATACGATTTCCATCGATTGATGGATAATGCAACCTTGCTTAAATGTTCAGAATTTGGCGATGAAATTATTAGTAAATTTTAATTCTTTATTATGTTTATCGATTATGCAAAAATTGAATTGCAAGCTGGCAACGGCGGTAATGGCGCTGTAGCTTTTCATAGAGAAAAGTATATCGATAAAGGCGGACCTAGCGGAGGAGACGGTGGTCGAGGAGGCGATATCGTGTTTCAAACAAATCCAAACCTCCATACATTGCAAGACATTCGTTATAAAAGAATGTATAAAGCGAAAAATGGACAGTCTGGCGGATCTAACAAGCGTACAGGTAAATCAGGAGAAGATTTAATTATTCAAGTGCCTTGCGGTACAATAATCAAGAGCATTGAATCAAAATCAATTATAAAAGACTTGGTTAAAGAAAATGAGTCTCATATTATTTGTCAAGGTGGAATTGGAGGAAAAGGCAATTTTCATTTTAAGTCTTCCACTCAACAAACTCCACGTTTTGCTCAAGAAGGCGTAAAAGGACAAAAGCTTTCAATCGAATTAGAACTTAAAGTGTTAGCAGATGTAGGATTGGTAGGCTTACCTAATGCTGGAAAATCTACTTTATTGTCTGTTATGACTACTGCTAAACCTAAGATTGCTGATTATCCATTTACTACCTTACAACCTCACTTAGGTATTGTAAAATATGGCGAATATAAATCGTTTGTTATGGCGGATATTCCTGGGTTAATTGAAGGAGCAAGTAAAGGTAAGGGCTTAGGTCATCAATTCTTAAAACACATTGAACGTAATAAAATATTACTTTTTTTGATTGATGTAGAAGAAAAAAATCCCAACGATGTCTACAATCAACTATTAGATGAACTTGTTAATTTTAATAAAGATTTGCTTGATAAAGATAGAATTGTTGTTAGAACCAAAATTGATACGATTTCAGAGGATGTAGATGAACGATGGAGTTCTTTTTCTGAAGAATTTATTGATATATCATCGGTATCAAATATTGGATTGAATACTTTAAAAGATAAGCTTGTATCTTTTCTATCGGCTTAATAGTATTCCTAATGTAAATTTGATAGCTTGGAGAGGTGGCTGAGTGGCTGAAAGCGGCACCCTGCTAAGGTGTTATACTCGTAAGGGTATCGAGGGTTCGAATCCCTCTCTCTCCGCATTTTCTAAGAAATAGTTATGATAATATCATTTATAAAAAAAACTTTATATGTCATTTTTACAATCCCACTGCTTATTGTTATTTTAATAATTGGTTTGCCATTTAGAATGTTTAATAGAATTCCTCCAATTACAAGATCAGTTATTCATAATCCTTATAGTATTTTTGTAGGGTTGCTTGAATTTATGGAATCAAAAATTGACCTTATTTTTAATATAATGGCAGCAATATTTGTTTTAATATCACTATTTATTCTTATCACTTCACTATTCATTTCAGCTTAGGACGGTCATCTATGGCGCTTAAATATTCTAACATGCTTCCTCTTGGCACAAAAATGCCTGATTTTGAGCTTAAAAATGTGTTAGATGATAAAGTATATACCTCTTCAGCTTTAATGAACGCTAATCCATCGTTAATTATGGTTATATGCAATCATTGTCCGTATGTAGTTCAATATCATAGTGAGATTAAAAGACTTGAGAGCGATTTTGCTAATGACATTGATTTTGTAGCTATTAGTTCAAATGATATAATTTCTTACCCTGAAGATGGACCCATAGAAATGAAAAAATTATTTTATGACCTTAAATTATCTTTTCCTTACTTGCTGGACGAAACCCAAGAGATTGCTAAAAAATTAAAGGCAGAATGTACTCCTGAATTTTATCTCTATGATCGCGATAATTTGTTAGTATATAGAGGAAGAATGGATGATTCTTCTCCAGGTAATGATATCAATCCATCTGCTAAATATCTAAGAAAAGCTATGACAAGCCTATTAAATGGAGAGGGTATATCAGCAGATCAGCAACCATCTATGGGTTGCAGCATTAAATGGAAGTAGTTATTTCTTAAACCAATCTATTATTCCTCTAATTATATCTCTTATTATTATGAAAATAATAGACAATATAAAAAAAGCCATTATTGCAATTAAAACTATCTCTATAAACTGAGTCATTTATTATTAGGTGTTGGTTTAAATTGAATAAGCTGTTCTGCAGCATAAGCAAGTTCAATTAATTTTTTATCATCCCATTTGGAACCTATAAATGACATGCCAATAGGTAACCCATCTACATAATCAAACGGAATTGTTACATGGGGATATCCAGCCATAGCAGCAAAACTTCCATTGACCCAAAATTTGTACTCAGCAATAGCCTCATCATCACCGCCATCGTGATTGATTGCCCACGCTGGGCTCCAAGAAAGACCTACTAAAGCTTCAATATTGTAGTCTTTAATAAAATCATCAATTTCCGTTCTTGTTTGCAAAACTCTCTCTAGTGCAAGCAAATATTCTTCTTTTTGCGATGACGTAGCATTGCTATCATAAAAATGACTTTGATCAAAATGTTTTAAGATTTCTTCTTTATTTTCTTCGTTATAAACAATTAATTCATCTAGTGTTTTTAATTCAGAATTTGAGTTAGCTAAATATTGTTCAAGTCCAACTTTGAATTCATATAATAAAACAAGTAATTCTTCTGAGCCAGGATATTCTCTATTATCATCAATATCAACAACTATTGCTCCAGCTTGTTCAAGCATAATTTTCATTTTTTTCAACATAAGTTTTCCGTCTGTATTTTGACTGCCAGTAGGTAATAATCCAAATCGTTTACCTTTTAAATCAGATATATCCAAATTTGAAGTAAAGTTAAAATCAAAATCTTCAGGAATTGCAAGCGTGGCAGAATCATTTTCATCTTTGCCTGCAATAATTTCTAAAATAGAAGCAGCATTCGAAACTGAATTAGCCATTGGTCCAGCAGTATCTTGCGTATGGGATATTGGAATAATTCCAGATCGACTAACAAGGCCAACGGTAGGTTTAATACCTACAATGCCATTAACAGAAGAAGGACAACTCACAGATCCATTTGTTTCTGTTCCAATTGCAACATTTACTAATCCTGTGGCAACTACTACTCCAGACCCTGAGCTAGAGCCACACGGAGTACGCATTTCACCGTAAGGATTGATGGTTTGTCCACCCATACTGGACCACCCACTAGTTGAAGAAGAGGAACGGAAATTTGCCCATTCAGAAAGATTGGTTTTTCCAATAACGAAATAACCATTATCTACTAATTTTTGGATTAAAAAAGCATTGTTGTCTGGATAATTATTTTTCAGTGCAATTGAGCCAGCAGTATTAGCAAATCCTTTTACATCAATATTGTCTTTAATGGCAATAGGTTTAAGTCCTTTATTTAAATTTTCTTCAATCTGTTCATTTGAAAGCTTACTAATATAGATATTATATTTTTCTTCTAAATTAATTGATGAGCTCTTTAGGGATTGATTGCATCCATTAAAAATTAATAGAATTAAAATAACAAAAGTTTTTTTCATTTTTTCCTCTTTGTTGAAGCTAGCTTGACATTATCATATGTAAAGCTTACTTTACATTAATTTATTAAGTTGATAATAATTTAAGGAGTAAAAATGGTTAAAGTAACACATAAAGGATTGTGGATAGATTTCTCATCTATTAAAAAAGAACATAAAAAAATTATGAACAAATCACTTTTTTTTGCACTAATTACAGGCTTCTCAATTGGGTTTATAATGAGCGATATACCATTTTTTTTAATGATATGTGATAATTATCCATTTTTATTGTATTTTGCTCCTATTGTAACAATTTTAACAGGAGTCTTGACTATTTTCTATTCTTTTAAGTTTTATGATAAACAAGATGAATTATATCAAAAATATCATGATTTTACATTGATGGCAGGATGTGTAGGTTTTTTCTTCTTTGGAATGATACTTCAATTTGTTAGTCTTTTTTCAACATATTCTCCATCTTTTATGGATTACTTTTTTTGCGTTCTACTTGGTGGAGTTATTGGTCAGCTATATTTTTATAAAAAATACTATTAGAAATGAAAAATAATATAAAAGAATTAAGATCTGCTAAAAAGATTAGCCAACAGCAACTGGCCGATGCTTTGCTAGTAAGTAGGCAAACTGTAAATGCGATTGAAACAGGAAAGTTTGATCCATCATTAACATTAACAATCAAAATTACACGTTTTTTCAAGAAAAATTTAGAAGATATATTTAAGATGGAGGACAAATGAATATAAAAGCAATAATATTGTTTCTCAGCTTAGCGACGATAGGTTTTGGACAAACAGTGACAAATGGCGGTATGGAAACAAATGTTTTTAACAGGAATACTGGTGAAAGAATTTATACAGAATATTACGATGACGAACAAATAAAAATTAAAATGATTAGGCATGTGAAAGGTAGAATGAACCATGGTCCATATAAAGATTTTTATGAGAGTGGAGCTAAAAGAACTGATGCTACCTACAAGAATGGAAAATTCCATGGACCATATACTTTTTATCATGAGAATGGACAAATTTATGTACAAGTTGAATATAAGCGAGGGAATATAAATGGAGTTGTATCATTTTTTGATGATCAAGGCCAATTAATTGAGAAAGTAAAATACAAAAATGGTAAACCAATTAAGGAAGGAAAATAAAATGGAACCAATAATACAAAATGGATTTTTAAGAGCAATTATTTTTATGCCATTATGGATAATTGTAATGGGTTTTTCAGTTACCATTGGGTCAGTATTAGTAATGTTAGTATCTGGAGTGGATATGGCTAATCCTGAATCTGCTGAAGCATTGTTTGGAAACATGAGCTTTGACTCCCCGGTCATGCTTTTAATGACAGTTTTTCAGGTTGCAGGAAGTTTTTTAGCACTTTGGATAGCAACCAAATTTATTGATCGTAAACCTTTAATGTCTATTGGATTATCAATAAAAGATAAAGCTAACGAAATGCTAATTGGACTTGCTTTTGCTTTAGCTTTTATTGGCGGACTTTTTGCGATTTTGTGGTTGCTGGGCGCAATATCTGTTACAGGATTTGTTGGATTTAAACCTGGCGTGTTTATTGTCAGTATGATGTTGTTTTTAGCAGCATTTGATGAAGAGCTTATTTTTAGAGGATATATTTTAAATAATATGATGGATTCATCAAAAAATAGATGGATTGCTCTTGCTGGTTCTTCAGCATTATTTGCTCTTATGCATGCTGGAAATCCAAGTGTTTGGAGTAATTGGGTTCCAATGACTGAATTATTTGCTGCTGGATTTATTTTAGGTATTAGCTATACTTTTACCAAAAACTTATGGTTTCCAACATTTTTTCACTTTGGATGGAACTTTTTTCAAGGATTGTTAGGATTTGAAATCAGCGGAATCAATGTTGATTCATGGAAAATGATTAGCCATGAAAATACAGGCAACGTACCTGATGTTATATCTGGAGGATCTTTTGGAATTGAAGGTTCTGTAATTACTTTGTCTTGTACTATTATTTGTACTTATTTAATATATAAGTACTACAATGATCAACAATAACAAAATTATTTCATTATGCTTAGCAATTGCTTGCTTTGCATTATCTTACAGCTTTCTTACATCTTCAAACATCCCAGAAGGGATGTTTGAAGATCCTAATACTGGAAAGGCAATGCTCTTAGGTGAGATTGCAATCAATGAATTAAAACAAGAACCATTTAAAAGCTGGTATTTTGAAGAGTTTAATAGCTACAAAGTAGATCAGGAATTAATTGCAGCAATATCTAATCCAAGTCAGTATAGCTATGAACTATTTTTAGGAACTTGGTGCGCAGACAGCAGAAGGGAGGTTCCTAGGATTGAAAAAATATTTACTGAACTTGACATCAACCTTGATAAAGTAAAAATTATTACAGTTGACAGGAATAAAGTTAGTCCTGAAAATGAGCAGGAAGGAAAAGATATTCGCTATGTTCCAACCTTAATTGTTAGAAAAGAAGGTATTGAGGTTGGGAGAATTGTTGAATCTCCTTCATCTGAATCGGCTTCATTGGAAAGTGATTTGTTTGAAATCTCGTTAGGGATACCACCCGCACCAAATTATAGTGAAAATTAATCATGCTGCATTTTTTAAAATTTCTGTTAAAACCTATTAGTCTATTAAATGTTGATTTTTAATATTGAAGTTGTTGGTTGGATAGGCTCCACGCTCGTTATTATTTCTTTCTTTTTTGACGGTCCTAAAATGAGAGTGATTAACGGATTGGGATGTCTAGCATGGATGTTTTATGCAATCGTACAAGGGAGTATGAGTTTATTGTTTGTAAATGCAGCGATTGTTTTTGTCCACATCTATAAGACTTTTTCAAAATAAATCTTCTAAAAACTAACTAGTTTTTTCTTCAATAAATTTATTTGCAGCGCTAAAAATAAGTTCAGTTCTTTCAGGTTTTAGTCTTTCAAGCGCTCTGGGCATAACTGCTAAACGAGGATTAGTTTTAAAGTAGTCTAAATTATTTTTGATAAACGACCAATAAAGCCCATCTACAATATCACACCATGGTCCTTTTTTAAAATTACTCATTTTCATGATATAGCTAGAACCGCAAATGTATGGTTTTGTTGAAAAAACTCCACCATCTGCATACGTTCCCATTCCATAGACGTTCGGTACCATCACCCACTCTGAAGAGTCCACAAACATTTCCATAAACCATCTGTAGATCTCGTCTGGATGAATTCCTGAAAGGTTCATAATGTTAGAAATAACCATCAATCTATTTATGTGATGAGTGTATCCATGTTCTAATGTAAGCATGATGGCATTATCGAGCGGATCAATACCTGTAGTGCCGTCATACCAATCTTTTGTCAGTTTTCGTTCATTTTTAAAGAAATTTTGGCCTATTTGTTTGTGACCTCTAGTATGATAGACCCCTCTGATAAATTCTCGCCAACCCATTATTTGCCTAACAAAACCTTCAACTGAATTAAGGGAAGTATTATTTTTAGTGCTAAAGGTAATAGCTTTTTCAATTACCTCGCTTGGCGTTAAAAGACCAATATTTAACAGTGGGCTAATCGCTGAATGAAATAGAAAGTTATGATTTTCATAAATTGCATCTTCGTAAGGTCCAAATAATTCAAATTTTATTTTAAAAAAATCATCAAGATATTTTAATGCATCTTTTCTTATAAAAGGTATCCAGAAGTCCTTTGAGGTAGTACCAGGACTATCGGACAATTCATTATCAATAAGTTTATTTACTTGATTTAGGTGCTCGCTGGAATAGATTTTAGATTCAGGAATTTCAAGTCCTTTTGGAATTTTTTTTCTATTTAATTCATCATAATTCCATTGTCCACCAATAGGTTTACCATTATCCATTAAAATGTTTAACTCTTTTCGTGTTTTTCTATAAAAATTTTCAAGCAATAAATTTTTTCTACCTACTTGATATTCATCAAAATAACTTCTAGAGAACATAAACATAGGAGATGGAAGGATTTCAAATTCAGTAGTTTGCTTATCGATAGAGGATAAGAGCGCAGATTCAACATCTTTGTCTTCAACTTCGTAAACAAAAATCTTATTTGGCTTAAGATCTGAAATTGTTTGCTTAAGTTTTGATATAAAAGATTTTTCATACCCTCCATCAAAATCATTGTAATGCACATTGTATTTTGAAGACATTTCATTTTTATATTCTCTCATTGAGGTTAAGAAAAATGACACCTTTTTTTTATGATGCGTTTTATAACTACAGAGGTCAAAATTTTCAGACATAAAAATATCTGTTACTTCATCAGGATGATATTTTTTATCAAATAATTGATTTCCTAAAACAATCAGCAATGAATTCATTTACTTTTGACTGTTTTTGTACTCTTTTGGAGAGAGGGTCTTCATTGTGAGTGCATGAATTTCTCCATGCATATATTCATCGAGAGCTTTGTACACTAATTGATGTCTTTCAATTAAGCTCATTTCTTCGAAATCAGGACTTACCAATGTCATACTTAGGTGATAATTTCCCTCAAAGGTAGCATGATTTTCATGTTGAGCAGTGTAATCGTACACGTTTATAAAATCTACTGAAATAACGTCAGATATTTTTTTAGAAATTATGTTCTGTAATTCTTCAAGCTTCATTGTAAATTAGTAATGTGATGTCTGAATTTAATTCAAAATTCATAAAATACTTATGCCTTTTACTTTTTTTAAAAGGTTGTGCTTATTTTAATACATTTTATAACGCTGAAGAGCATTTTGAAACAGCTGAACGTATTAGAATAGAAAACCTTGGAAATCAAATTCCTTCTAGAGCAATTCAGGAATATGCTAAAGCAATAGAAAAATCTGATAAAGTACTCTTGGAGTTTTCAGATAGTCGTTATGTTACAGAAGCAAAGCTCTTAAAAGGAAAAGCGCACTTTTTTAGAAGAGAATACGATAGTGCAGTTGCAATTTTTAATCAATTAAAAGAAGAAGATGATATATTTTATCAGCAACAATCAAAGTATTGGTTGGCTTTGTGTAAGTGGAAGGATCTAAGACCTCAGCCTGCCATAAATGATTTAAATGAACTTATCCAAGAAATTGATGATAAAAATTTCTTATCAATTATTTATTTATCTCTTGGTGAAATTTATTTAGGTATTGACGATTCATTGAATGCATATGAAAATTTTAATAATGGAGCGAAGATTAGCAGTAATCGCAATCTTCGAGAGCAGGTTTATTATCAGATAGCTGAGATTTCTTTTAAACAGAATGATTATAGCAAGGCTTTAGAAAGCTACAATAAAGTGCTTTCTAATACTATTTCAATTGCAAGAATTCAAGATTCTAACCTTAAAATTGTACAAATTTATAGACTAACAGGTGATTTAGAGCGTTCTGCAGCAAAAATTCAAGAATTAATAATTAATGAAGATTTTAATTCCATAAAATCTGATTTGGATTTGGAATTGACAAAAATTGAACTATCTCGAGGAAAAATTAATTTTGCTATCGAGAATTTAGATAGAATAGGTCAAGACTATCCAAACACAAAGACTGCTATTGAGGCATATTATCTTCTTTCAGACATTTACTTAACTTCACCAAACATTGATTATGAAAAAACGAAGTTTTTTATGAATGAAGCAATGAAGCAGAATTCTAACTCTTCATTCAAATCATTGATTATTAAAAAAAGAGATGATGTTGAAATGTTAATTAAGCTTGATTCTTCCTTAGGGGAGATTGATCAATCTAAAAAAGCAGAGAATTTATTCATAACCGGTCAAATACTAGCTTTTAATTTGGCTAGTTATAAAGAATCAAAAGAATATTTTGAAAATATTATAAATAACCATAGTAAGAGCAACTATTTCCAACAGTCAGTTTTTGCCTTATACGTGATTAATAAGAAAATTATGAATGATGATTCTGAGTTGTACAAGAATAAAATTCTTGAAGAATTTCCTAATTCAGATTTTGCAAAATATATCATTAATAATGATAATTTAGATATCAATCATTCTCCTTCAGAATTGCTTAGAAAAGCAGAAGATTTGAGACAAAAAGATGTGATTGGTTCAATTGCGTTATATAAGAAAGTTTTAAGTGAGGATAAATTAACTCAGTCATCAAAAATAGCAGCCTATTATTTAGGAATGTACTATGATTATGAGATTGCCGAAATTGATAGCGCAAAGTACTATTATCAATTCGTTGCGAGACAACATCCCAATAGTGAACAAGCTAAAAAAGCTTTAAAAAGATTGGAAGCGATTAATGTTCAGTAGCTTTAGAGCTAAATTACTTTCTTTAAAATTTAGAGCTATAAGACGATTTGTAATTATAATTTTAGCAAAAATACCTAAAGATTTGGAGAGAGCTATAATTTTTGGGGATACGTTAAATCACTTTCTAATGATTACTCCATTGAAATATTTTTTTAAATTCAATATTCCTTCAAACATAAAAACCAATCTTTATGATTTGACTTTTGCATCCCCTTTAATTTCAGCATCATTCAAGGATGACGTTAGTTCGTTGCTCCAGTGGCAATTATTAGGTATAGGCGGTATAACTTACAAAACAGTACTAAAAAGCCCCTCAGAGGGCAATTTGAGGCCTAGAATACAAGAAATAAATTATGAAGGAGAATATGGAATACTAAATTCCTTAGGTCTTCCAAATAAAGGAGTAGAAAAATTTAAGTTATCTATTCCAAACAAAAAGTTAATGCATTTCAATCGTCCAATAGGAATTAGTATTGGAGGGAATTCAGATGAAGAATATTTTGAAGTCTTTAGCACAATTGAGAGTTATTTAGATACTATTGATTTTAATCAATTCTTTTACGAGATAAATATTAGTTGTCCAAATACTGAAGATGGAAAATGCTTAAGTGACGATTTAGACAGTTTAAAAACATTGCTAAAAAGATTTAGAGACCTTTCTTCAAGGGTAATTTTTGTTAAAGTTTCTCCTGATAGTACTGAGGAAAATATTTGTACGATATGTGATATCTTGTCTGACATTGAAAAGACTGCTATAAACATTGGAAATTCAAAGTATATAACAGCAAAAAATGCTGGGTTGTCCAAAAAAGCTTTTACAAAAGAAGGTGGAGGTTTAAGCGGAAAATATCTCTATAAAAATACATTGCAAATGGTTCGATTAATTTCTTCAAAATATTCTATTCCAATTATTGCTACTGGCGGAGTTTGTTCTTATAGGCAAGTAAAAGAGCTTTTAGAAAATGGTGCTACATTAACAGGAATGGCAACATTACTTGTAACAGATCCACTGTTAGTTCCTCAAATAAATCAAAGGCTCTCAAATGAATAAAAAAATTCTCTTAATAATCACTTTTCTTTTTATATCCTGCGGTTCAAGTATAGCATATGGAGATTATGTGAATACAGCAGGTATGTCTAGAAAGCAAATTGAATCAATAAAGAATCATCCTAAAACCCAAATAGGTATTGCTTCCTATTATGGTAAGAAGTTTCACAAAAAAAGAACAGCTAATGGTGAAATTTTTAATATGTATAAAGTAAGTGCAGCGCATAAGTCGTATCCTCTTGGTACAAAAGTAAGAGTCACAAATCTTGAAAATGGCAAATCACTCAAGTTGATTATTAATGACAGAGGACCATTTGTTAGTGGAAGAATAATTGATTTATCATATAAAGCTGCAAGAAAATTAGACTTTGTAAATCAGGGTACAGTCAAGGTTAGGATTGACGTCTTAAGGCTTGGCGATAACAAGTATTATAAATGAAAAAAGTTTGCTGTATAGTAAATCCCGTAAGCGGTTTAAAGAAATCACTTAAAGTATTTTATGAAGCTAAAAAAACTCTTGAGAATTCTCATTTTGAAGTCACATTATTTGTTTCAAAATATCCAAATCACATTAAAGAATTCGCCTCAGAAATAGAAATAAATTCTTTTGATAGGATTATTATTTTTGGCGGTGACGGTACTATTAATGAAGTAGTTAACGGGCTATACTATGCTAATAAATTACATTTTTTTGATATCGGAATTATACCTACTGGATCTGGAAATTCAGTTGCTCATGATATAAATGCTTTGGACATAGATGATGCAATTAGAAAATGCATTGGAAATAATATTGCAAAAATGGATGTTAATGAGGTTGAATTTGATAATTTTTCTCAATTAAGCATTAGTGTTTTAGGGTGGGGAATGTTTTCATTTGGAAATATAAGAGCTGAAAAATTAAGATTTTTAGGGCCAATAAGATATGATGTTGCCTCAATAGTTACTCTTATAGAGAAAAAAATGCATACTGCTGACATTACAATTGACGGGGTAAGAAATTCTTTAACATGTGCTTTTATAGTTGGATGTAATAGTATTTATACTGGGAAAGGTATGATGGTTGCTCCTAAAGGAGGATTTTTTGACAAAAAAATTGAACTGGTAACTGTAAAAAATAACGTCACTAGATTACAAATTGCTGATGTTTTTAAAAGAGTTTATGATGGGACACATATTGAATTACCATTTGTGGAAACCATTCAAGTTGAAAATTTTTCTATAAACCCTTCAAATGTTAGTGTTTACAATATTGATGGAGATATTGTTAAGAGTAAAAATGCTTTTGTTAGAGTTGTTCCTGAAGCAATTAATCTTTTGATATAAATAAATAATTCCTATTTTGATAAATGACATCACTTCAATCAAGAATTTTAATAGGTTTAATTGGTTTTCCCTCCGTTATTTATATCATTTTTAATCATATTATTATATTTAATCTTTTAGTTGCTGTTTGTTTTATTTTAGCCTTCAACGAATACCTTAAAGTTGTGAAAGGGTATAGCCAAAGCTTTTTTTGGAAAATTTTTGGAGTAATATACATATTTGGAAGTCTTGCTTCTCTTATATATTTAAGAAATATTGACTCAATTATAGGTTCTCCATTCACATTTCTTTTGTTTGCAGGAGTGATGATAAATGATTCCATGGCTTTTATTGTAGGTAAATTAGTTGGAGGGCCAAAAATTTTACCAAAAATATCTCCAAAAAAAACATATTCAGGTTTATTTGGAGGCTTAATTGGTTCTATTGTTTTTATATACTTAGCAGATAATTATTTTTTAAATAGTTTTGATAATTTTTCTTTGAATTTTAGAGATAAAATTTTTCTGGTTTTTGTTTTTAATGTCGTTGGATTTATTGGTGATGGCTTTGAATCTATTCTCAAAAGAAAAGCCAATATTAAAGATTCATCAAGTCTTCTTTTGGGACATGGAGGAATGCTTGACAGGTTAGACTCTTTAATATTGACAACACCGGTAACAATGTTTTATGTTATTGCGTATTATTTATGAGCAAGAAAATCAAATCAATTTTAGCTACTGATTGCGGTAGTACTACCACAAAAGCTATTCTTATAGAATGGAAAGAAGACAGATATAAATTAACATTTAGAGGTGAGGCTCCAACTACAGTAGAAGCACCCTTTGAAGATGTTACTAAAGGCGTTTTGAATGCTGTTATGGAAGTAGAAGAACTTTCTGGAAGAACTATTCTTGATGGAGATAAAATTATTACACCCGATAATGGATCTTCAGGTGTAGACATTTATGTATCAACCAGTTCAGCTGGCGGAGGCCTACAAATGATGGTTGCTGGTGTTGTGAAGTCCATGTCTGGAGAAAGCGCAGAAAGAGCAGCGTTGGGAGCAGGATCTATTGTTATGGATGTGTTAGCTTCAAATGATGGAAGACTTCCTCACGAAAAGATAACCAGAATTAGACAATTACGTCCTGATATGATTTTATTATCTGGAGGTACAGATGGAGGAACTACTACTCATGTTATGGAGTTAGCTGAAATTTTAGCTGCAGCAAATCCTCGACCAAGATTAGGACAAAATTATAAGCTGCCTGTTATATACGCTGGAAATAATAAGGCACAAGAATCCATTAGAAAAACACTTGGCGAAATTTCAGATTTAGATATTGTTGACAATATTCGTCCAGTATTAGAACAAGAAAATCTTGAGCCATCTAGAGATAAGATTCATGATTTATTTATGGAACACGTCATGGCGCAAGCTCCAGGATATAAAAAATTAATGTCTTGGACTGACGCTCCAATTATGCCTACGCCAGGAGCTGTAGGGTCATTAATTGAAATGATTGCTAAAAAAGAAAATATTTCTGTGGTTGGAGTTGATATTGGAGGTGCTACTACAGATATTTTTTCAGTTTTTGAAGGAAAATTTAACAGAACAGTTAGCGCTAATTTAGGAATGAGTTATTCAATTTGTAATGTACTTGCTGAATCAGGTTTAGATAATGTTTTAAGATGGGTCCCTTTTGATATTGATAGAAGCGAACTAACCAATAGAATTGGTAATAAAATGATACGACCAACCACAGTACCTCAATCACTGGAAGAGCTTGTTATTGAGCAAGCAATTGCTAGAGAAGCCTTGAGGTTGTCTTTCATTCAACATAAAGAGTTTGCAACAAGCTTAAAGGGTGTTCAGTCTGAAAGAACAATTTCAGATGCATTTGAACAATCTTCTAGCGGCCAATCTCTAGTTAATATGATGGAATTAGATCTTCTTGTTGGTTCTGGAGGAGTTCTTTCTCATGCGCCTAGAAGACAGCAATCTGCAAGGATGTTGATTGATTCTTTTATGCCAGAAGGTATTACGCAACTAGCTGTTGATTCTATTTTTATGATGCCACAACTAGGAGTGTTGGCTAATATTGATAAGGATGAATTGAAAGATGATGCTAGTCAAGCAGCACTTGAGGTGTTTGATAACGATTGTTTGATTCGATTAGGAACTTGTATCACTCCAGTTGGAAGCGCTAAGCCAAATTCTAAAATGGCTGATGTAACTTTAACCTTCAATGATGGAACTGTTAAGGATATTGAGATCAATGAAGGAACATTAGAAATGATGGAATATCCTTATGAAGAAGTCAAAGTATCAATCAAACCAGCTAGAGGAATAGATGTAGGGGCAGGTAAAGGCGAAGCATTAGAGTCGGTAATTTATGGAGGAGTAGTAGGGTTAATTTTTGACGGAAGAAATCGTCCAATCACACTATCAAAAGAATCAAGCCAAAGAATTGACAGTTTACTAAGCTGGTCAAAAGCTGTAGATGAATATCCAAAAGGAGAAATGTTTTAATGGCTCATTCATATACGCCAGGTCTTAAAGTTTTAAAGAAAACAATTTTTAAAAAAGAAAGAATTCTTCCTTTAAAGGGAGACGTTTTAGTTAAAAAGGGTGATATTTTAAATCCTGAAACTATTGTTGCCTCAACAAATTTACCTGGTAATGTTCAAATGTTAAAAGTAAGTAACATTCTAAATATTGATCCAAAAGATGTCATTGAGGCATTAAAAGTTGAAGAAGGGCAAGCAATTAAAAAAGGTGACATTATTGCTGAAACAGCTGGCGTATTTGGAATGTTTAAGTCGTCTGTGGAAAGTCCTGTAGATGGAACTATTGAATCTGTATCTCAAAGCACTGGAAGGGTTGTTCTTCGTGAAGCTCCTATACCAGTAGAAGTTGACGCATATGTTAGCGGTATTGTTGATGAGGTAGTAGAAAATGAAGGTATCATTCTTTCATCGAATGCTGCATTTATTCAGGGTATTTTTGGTATAGCTGGTGAAAAAAGAGGAGATTTAGTTTTAGTTTCCTCAAGTCCTTTTGAAGAATTAACTGCAGAGCAAATCACTGCAGATATGAAAGGTAAAATTTTAATTGGTGGATCTTTTTTAAGTCTTGAAGCTTATAAAAAAGCGCTAAGTGTTAATGTAGCGGGTATTGTTGTCGGAGGTTTCAATTATTTCGACCTGAAAGCAGTTTTAGGATATGATCTTGGAGTCGCTATTACAGGAACAGAAAAACTTAACACGGCATTAATTGTTACAGAGGGTTATGGATCAATTCCAATGAGTGAAGCTACATATTCATTATTGAAAGAGAATGTGGGTAAGGCAGCTTCAATAAATGGAGCTACGCAGATCAGAGCTGGAGTTATTCGACCAGAAATAGTAATTCCAATTGATAGTGCTAATACTGATAGTGATAGTGAATCTAAAATGCCACAAGGAATTCAAGAAGGAAGTACAGTCAGGGTAATTCGTTCACCAAATTTTGGTAAAATTGGTACCGTAATTTCTTTGCCATCTGAACTTAATAAAATGGAATCTGAAACAATGGTTAGAGTTGCTGAAATTAAAATCGATGAACAAAATTACTTAATTCCAAGAGCGAACTTGGAAATGGTAGAAACTGATGAATAAATCACTAAATATTGACGACAAAGTGTTTCTAACCAGAATGGCTGAAGAAGTTATTGCAAGAAGATTGACCACACCGTCAATCTTTTTTTTAGAAATGATGAAACCTTTAAATTTTGTTGGTAGTCAGGCAATGATTTTTTTTGGACCAATAATTAGTGCATTTGTCAAAACAGATGGTTATTATAAGGCTGCTGAGATTTTTGAGAATCATCACAGCGTAGAATTTTTAATTCAAGAGATAGAAAGATTAGATAGAAATGAATAATAAATATCAAGTTTATGCAATGGGAATAGTGGGTATTTTACTATTTACTTTAGCATTATCTTCTCTACCTGATTCTCTTAATTTTTTTAGAGAAGAAAAATCTGCAATGTTTGCTTTTACCTTAACTGTTATTATGATAATGTTATATGAGGTTAAGCTTGCAAAAAATTCTTCTGAAAATACTTTTTTAAGAACCATTCCTGGTCTTAAGGCAGTTGAAGAAGCTGTTGGAAGATCTACGGAAATGGGAAGACCTATTTTATATGTTCCTGGCATTATGGATATGAATGAAGTTGAAACTGTTGCAGGTGTTGTTGTGCTTGGACATGTTGCTAATATGACTGCGCAATATGAGACTGAGCTTGATGTTCCTGTTGCTAGAGCTATTGTAATGCAATCTGCTAGACAGGTCACAAAAGAAGCTTATATGACTCAAGGTAGACCTGAGATGTATAATGAAGATATGGTTCACTATATTACTGATGATCAATTTGCATATGCTGCATCTGTCAATGGTATCATGCAAAGAGATGAACCGGCTGCTTGCCTATATATGGGTAAGTTTTATGCAGAATCTTTATTATTTGCCGAAACTGGTAATAGTATTGGTGCTATTCAAATTGCTGGGACTGGTTCACAAACTCAAATTCCATTTTTTGTTACAGCATGTGACTATACATTAATGGGAGAAGAATTCTTTGCAGCTAGCGCATATTTGTCAGAGGAACCAGAATTAATAGCTGGAATTACAGCTCAAGATATAATCAAAGTGTTGCTAATTGGATTTATTTTGCTGTCAATTGTTTCCAGAGCATTTTTTGATTTAGGTTTAACTAATTTTAATCTTATAACCTGGTTGAATTTATAGCATGTTATTAAAGAGATATATCCCTATTGGTATTGTAGCATTCTTTGGAGCGCTAACATTAAGTGCATGGTTTATCGATAATGAAACTATTGAAACCTTTGCTAATGACGATGCAACTCAGTTTTTTGATATTATAGCTGCCTTTGCTGTGTTCTTAGGAGCTTTAAACTTATTAAAACTTCAATTTATTAAAGTGTTAAAACAGCAATCTGGTTGGCAATATAGCGCTATTGCAATTGCTTCATTCTTTTTTGCTTTCATCATCGGATTTTTTATTAGGGGTGCATATTTTGTTGGAGAAGAGGTTTACTTCAGTCAAGGCGCTGCAGAAGAGGCGGTACTAGCTTTAGGTTCTACTGAACAGGTAGTTCCTGTAGATTGGGGAGCGCATGTTCAAACTGACGGAAGTTTATTTCAATGGATGTTTAAATATATTTTCTCACCACTTTCTGCAACTATGTTTGCTTTGTTAGCATTTTTTGTTGCATCAGCTTCTTTTAGAGCATTTAGAGCAAGAAATCTTGAAGCGTCTTTATTATTAGTTGCTGGGATTATTATTATGCTTGGAAGAGTTCCTGTTGGAAGCTTAATCTCTTCATGGGTAGTAATGTATATTATTGCCTTTTCAGTTGGTTTTGGTGTAAATGCGTACACTAGAAATCGTAATATGGCCCTTGGATGGGTTTTAGGAAGTTTTGGTTTAATAACTGGATTAGGATTTACTATGGGCTGGCCAATTGATCAACCAGCTATTTTTTACTTACCTGCTCTTCAAGAATGGATTTATTTAGTCCCTAACTTGGCTGGATCTAGAGCAATTTTAATTGGTATTGGGCTTGGAATTGTCGCAACAAGTCTTAGATATATCTTTGGATTAGAAAAATCTTATTTAGGAGAATAATGAAGTTTTTAGAAGATATCATTTTAAAGCTAGGAGCTGTTGATAGAAGATTTATCTTCTTATTGATTGGCTTAGCTGTGCTTATACCATTATTGACACCTATAACTTTGCCAGTTAGAGAAACACCTACAACTGTTAAGTTCTATGAAGGAATAGATAATATTCCAAAAAATTCTAAAGTTTTAGTTTCTTTTGATTATGGGCCAAGCACTCGTCCAGAAATTCATCCAATGAATGTTGGAGTTATGAGACATATGCTTCGAAATGGACATAAAATTTATATTTCATGTTTATGGCCAGATGGTATTTATATGGCTTTAGATGCGTTGGAAGAAATTACTGATTCAGTAAATCCTGATAATCAATCAACTTTCGATATAAAAGAATATGAAGATTATATTTTGCTTGGTTATAGACCAGGCGCTGAAGCTGTTATTAAAGGTCTTGCAAGTGATTTACGAAAAGTCTATACAGTTGATGCCAAGGGTAGATTTATTGATGACATTGAAATGATGGACGAAATCCAAAACTTAAATGATTTCGCCTATATTTACAGTGGTTCAGCAGGTTATCCAGGAACATTTGAATGGGTAAAATATGGCGGAGATCCGACAGGAGTTCCTATGTCATCAGGAACAACTTCAGTTCAAGTAAATGAAGTAATTCCTTATGTACAGACTGGACAGTTGATTGGGTTACTAGCAGGTATGCCTGGAGCAGCAGAGTATGAAAAATTAATTGCTTCTCCTGGAATTGCTATACAAGGAATGGCTGCACAATCGTTTGCGCATATTGTTATTGTCATATTCATTGTTTTTGGAAATTTAGCATTTTTTATTAAGCAACGAAGAGATAGGAAATATTAATGACTTTTTCTGCAATTTTTGGAGCATGGATAGCGGCGTTTTTAACGTTGGGTATTTTTTCTTATTTATATAAGGACAACCCGTTCTATAAGATTGCTGAACATGTTTTTGTAGGGATTTCCGCAGCTTATGTGGCTGCGATAAGTTTTTGGACTCAAATTTATCCAAACCTCTTTGGAAGGCTTTTTCCTAAAGATGGTCCTTTCTCATTTACCGGTTTAGAATTTGACTTTAATCATGAATTTAATATCCTGTATTTATTTCCTCTTATTTTAGGCTTAATGATGCTTTTAAGTGTGTTTCAGCAATTTAATTGGATGGCTAGATGGGGAATTGCTTATACAGTTGCTATAGCTGCTGGATTGAAGGCTTTTGGATATTTAAACTCGAATGTTTTAAATCAGGTGAAGGCAAGCTCAGTAGATCTTTTTAGTGGTTCATTACCATTTTTTAGTCTTGGAGGAGATAGTGTTTTCAACAATATTGTCCTCTTGATCGGTACCATAAGTTCTTTGATGTATTTTTATTTTTCAAAAGAGCAAACTGGTAATTTTGGTAGATTTACTCGTCTAGGTATTTACTTTTTAATGGTAAGTTTTGGAGCTTCATTTGGGTTTGCAGTTATGGGCAGAATCTCTCTATTAATCGGAAGATTCAATGACTTGATTGAGTATTCATCTGTTGACTACAACTATGGAACTTTTTATGTATTATTATTTATTATTATTGTTTTAGGTTTTTGGTCCTTCAAAAACCGTGAAAAATAGGAGTATCTTAAATGAAAAAATCTGAAATAAGAAGCGTCATCGGCGAGAGCATTTTAGCTGATGGAATGTCTCCAATAATTGATCTTGAAAAATCGCATGGCTCATGGTTAGTAGATAAGGTAAACGGCAAAGAATATTTAGATTTATTTTCAATGTTTGCTTCTTTATCAGTTGGATACAATCATCCATATGTTATTGAGCAATCAGAAAGATTAAGAATTGCTGCAATTAATAAGCCAACAAATTCAGATGTTTACTCACAAGAAATGGCTGAATTTGTTCAAACTTTTAAAAGAGTTGCTCAACCAGATTATCTTCCTTTGTCATTTTTTATTGAAGGAGGCGGATTAGCTGTAGAGAATGCACTTAAAGCCGCTTTTGATTGGAAAAGAAGAAAGAATATGGCAAAAGGAAGCTCTGCTAAAGGAGAAAAAGTAATTCACTTTAAGCAATGTTTTCATGGTAGAACAGGCTATACTATGTCTTTAACAGATTCTCCGGATAAAAGGAAAACAATGTATTTCCCAAAATTTGATTGGCCTAGAGTATCAAATCCTAAAATTACATTTCCTATAGAAGATAATATGGAACATATCGTGGACTTAGAAAATCAAGCTATCAATGAAATAAAGAGTGCAATAAATGATAATCCTGACAACATCTCATCCATAATTATTGAACCGATTCAAGGAGAAGGTGGCGATAATCATTTTAGATGTGAATTTATGCAGTCATTAAGAAATATAGCTGATGAAAATGATATTATTTTAATTTATGATGAAGTTCAAACTGGTATAGGTGTTACTGGTAAAATGTGGGCCCATCAACACTTTTCAACTGGTACTTGTACGGACAAATGTTCATGCGGTCCTGGTCTTTCAGCAAAGCCTGATATCATTTCTTTTGGAAAGAAAACACAGGTATGTGGAATTGCTGCAAGCACAAGATTTGACGAAGTTGACGGGAATGTATTTAGAGAATCTAGCAGAATTAACTCAACTTGGGGCGGTAGCTTAGTTGACATGGTTAGACTGACGATTTACCTTGAGTTAATAGAAAAAGAAAATTTAGTTCATAAAGCTGCAGAGTCTGGAAAATTTTTACTTAACAGTTTACATGATTTGCAGAATGAATTCCCTTCATTGGTATCAAATTCAAGAGGAAAGGGTTTATACTGCGCTTTTGATTTACCTTCAAGCGAAGATAGAGATAAGCTAGCTGGACTATTGTTAGATGAAGGTTCTATCTTATTAGGATCTGGAAATTATTCTATTAGATTTAGGCCGCATTTAAACGTTACTGAAGATGATATAAATTTCGGTATGGATTGTTTTAGAAGAGCGCTCAACAAACTATCATAATGTCCGATAAAGGTAATTTATTTGTCGTTGGAACTCCAATTGGCAATCTTGAAGATATTACTTTACGCGCAGTTTCAACGCTCAAAAATGTAAATATTATACTCGCTGAAGATACCAGAAATTCAAAAAAATTATTATTTGCACATGGTATTGAAACAAGAATGATAAGCTATCATGAACATAGCAGTGAAAAAGAATCTCAAAAGATAGTTAATTTGTTAATAGAAGGTAATGATTTAGCATTAATTTCAGATGCAGGTACTCCAACTATAAGTGACCCTGGATATAGTCTTATTAGAGAATGTATCAAGCATGAAATAAAAATTATTCCTATACCAGGAGTTTCAGCAATCACTGCTGCAATGAGCGTATCTGGATTACCTTCTGATTCATTTACTTTTCATGGTTTTTTACCTCAGAAAAAAGGAAGGTTGAAAAAAATTCAAAATTTAGTTCATGCAAACAATACAATTATCTTATTTGAAAGTCCTTTTAGGCTAGAAAAAACATTAACACAATTACTTGAACATCTTGGTGATCGTTCAGTTGTTGTTGGAAGAGAATTAACTAAGTTGTATGAAGAAATTATTAGAGGTAATTTATCTGATGTACTTGAGTATTTTTCTAAATCAAAAGTAAAAGGTGAAATTGTAATAATGATAGGCAAAAATGATGACAGAATCCATTTCTAGCGGAAAGTTTATAACAGTTGAAGGGATAGATGGTTGCGGTAAAACAACCCAAGCAGAATTCATTATCGATGGACTAATTGAAGCAGGCTTATCTGCAAAACTTGTAAGAGAGCCAGGAGGAGATCCTATTTCTGAATCCATAAGGAAGCTGCTGTTACATGCAGAAGAATCCATGTCTGATAGAGCAGAAGCCTTGCTTATGATTGCAAGTAGAGCTCAATTGACAGATAAAGTTATTCTTCCTCAAATTATTGATGGTAAATGGGTTGTGGCAGATAGGTATGCAGATTCTACATTGGCATATCAAGGCGGAGGAAGAGGTCTTAGCGTGAAATCTTTGGATACAATCAATGAGTTTGGTACCTACACGTTGAAACCGGACCTTACTTTTTTTATTGATATTTCAATAGATGTTGCAAATTCTAGAATGCGAGTTGAAAGAGACAGAATTGAGAAAGAAGGTAATGATTTTCAGCAAAGAGTTCGAGACCAATATTTAAAGCTTAGCGAAAGCGAATCAGATAGAGTTATCGTTATAAATGGAGATAGATCTATTGATGAAGTTAAGGCTGATATTTGGACTCATGTGAAAGAAAAATTTAATATATGAAGTCAATAAAAAACTATCTATACGCTTTCTTTTTATTTGCAGTGATTTCATTTGGCTTTGTAAGAAGTCAACAGATGGATATCTATAGAGAAATTGCTCGTTCACAACAACAGATAATGACAGTGTATAAGTATCTGCTTACCGAATATATTCATGAGCTTGATGTGCAACAGCTTACTACTAGAATAATTGATTCAATGCTTTCCAACTTTGACCCTTATACAGAGTATTATGAGCAAAAAGATTTAGAAGATCTTTCTGTTAAAACAGAAGGAGAATTTAGTGGAGTAGGATTAGAGATTTATATGTACGAAGATCAATTAACTGTTGTTAGCCCAATTGAAGGTTCGCCTGCTTCTAGATCGGGTATTTATACTGGGGATGCTATTATAAACATTGACGGTGAAGCAACTGCAGGACTAGAATTAAAAGATGCCACAAGTAAGATAAGAGGTAAAGCAGGTACAGAAGTAATTTTAACAATTAAAAAACCTATTTCAGGTGAAATACAAGATTATTCTATTGTAAGAGATGTGATTACTATCAAAGACATCCCATTTTATGGTATGTTAAATGACAATGTTGGTTATTTAAGAATAACTAATTTTTCTATAAATACAGCTACAGAAACTAAAGATGCAATAATTAGCTTATTACAAGCAGGTGCAGGCAATGTTGTTATTGACTTAAGAGATAATCCAGGAGGCTTGTTATCTTCTTCATTAGATTTATTGGATTTGATTCTTCCGAAAAATTTAGATCTTGTTTCTACGAAAGGTAGAGAAGGTAAGAGTATTAAAAATTACCAAACATTGAACAATGCTTTAATTCCAGAAAGTATAAATTTAGCAGTACTTATAAACGGCGGAAGCGCTTCAGCGAGTGAAATTGTTGCTGGCGTATTGCAAGATCATGATAGAGCTGTCATATTAGGTAGTCAATCATTTGGTAAAGGCTTAGTTCAAACTGTAATTGGTATTAACCAAGAAACTGCTTTAAAAATTACAAATTCAAAGTATTACATTCCAAGTGGTAGGTCTTTGCAAAAAAGAGAATTTATTGACGAAGAGTTGATTGCTAATTCGTCAGCCGTATCCGATAGTCTTTTTCAAACAATGGCAGGAAGAACTGTTAAGGGCGGTGGAGGAATTTCACCAGATGTAACGGTTAAAGATGAAGGATCTTATCCTTTAGCTGCTGCAATATTAAGAAATGGCGCATACTTTAAATTTGTTCAACAAAACAGCGATAAATATTCATCAATTAACGATGTTTTGGAAGATCAAGATTTGATGACAAAATTTGAATCATTCATTAACGAAAATAGTATTAGTGGCTATGTTGATGGTCAAGAAGACTTGAAGCTTGCTAAAGATAAACTTACTGACGAAGATGAAAAAAATCTATTTATGAATAATGCATTTAGCGTTATTGAGAAACAAATTCAGAAAACGCAGTCAATTATGTTTGAAAATGAAATAGATCTTATTCAACGTGTTCTTCATGGTGAGTTTGCATTTTACTATAATGGTTACGAAGGCCGTTATAATCTTTATTTAAAAGACGATAAGGTCGTCTTAAAGGCATTAGAGTTATTTGCTGACGAGTCCCAATATTTATCTATTCTATCTAATTCTTCCGCAGCAGAAGTTGCATTAAACTAATTATGGACTCAGAAATGAGACATATTGGACTAGAAGTAGGTAAATTTTTTAAAGAAAAAAATATATCCAAGGTTTTTACGTTATGCGGTGGACACATTTCTCCTATTTTAGTCGGATGCGAAAAAGAAAATATTGATATAATTCAAGTTAGAGATGAAGTATCTAGCGTATTTGCAGCAGACGCAGTATCAAGATTAACCGATTCAATTGGTGTTGCAATAGTTACTGCTGGACCAGGAGTAACAAATACAGTTACCGCTATTAAAAATGCTCAAATGGCCCAATCTCCATTGCTATTAATTGGTGGAGCAGCAGCTACACTTTTAAAAGGTAAAGGATCGCTACAAGATATTGATCAAATTTCATTGCTTAAAACTTATGTAAAATCAGCCGTTAGCGTTTCCAAAGCAAGAAATGTGATACCTACACTAGCTAATGCCATTAATATTGCTAATTCAGGCGTTCCTGGACCTGTATTTGTAGAACTACCTATAGATCTATTGTACCCTGAAGAAGATATTAGAAAAGAACATATTAATCAGCTTCCAAAAGAAGGTCTGGTTGCAAAGTTTATGCATTGGTATGTCAATAGACATTTAAATGATTTATTCTCAACAAAAAAATCATCAATCAAAATACATCCAGTTAAGGATTTTAAATTAAATCAAAAGCAAATTGACAAAGCAGCATTAAGCATTGTTCGAGCTAAAAAACCTGTTTTTATTCTTGGAAATCAAGTCACACAAAACAAAGAATTTTTATCCATGTTTTTAAAAAGTATTACAAAGTTGAATGTTCCAACATATACATCAGGGATGGCAAGAGGATGTTTCGGAAAAGAAGATTCATTCTTTTTTAAGCATAATCGTAAACATGCACTTAAAAATGCTGATGTGGTTGTTACTTTAGGTGTTCCATTAGATTTTAGATTGAGTTATGGGTTTTCCATAAATAAAAATGCCAATTTGATTGCGGTTAATAAATCAAAAGAAGATTTAAAAAGAAATAGAAAGCCCGATATTGGAATTAATGGTGATCCTTCCAGAATTATGCATGAGATTGGTAAAATAATTAATGCGCCTTCATGTCAAGAGTGGATAGATGAATTAACATCTCTTGAGCATGAAAGAGAAGATGAGATTAATATTTTAGCAGAAGAAAAATTTGACAATGTTAACCCAATATATTTATGCAAAGCAATTGACCAGCTCATTGATAACGAAAGCATTCTTGTTGCAGATGGAGGAGATTTTGTTGGTACTGCTTCTTATGCTATAAAACCAAGACAGGCTTTAGGGTGGCTTGATCCTGGTCCATTTGGTACTTTGGGTGTTGGTGGAGGTTTTGCTGTAGGAGCAAAATGTTCGTTACCAGGCAAAGAGGTATGGATTTTATATGGTGATGGAGCAAGCGCTTATAGTTTAGCTGAGTTTGATACGCTTTGTAGACATAAACTTCCTGTTATTGCTATTATAGGAAACGATGCATCTTGGCAACAAATTGCCAGAGAACAAAAACAAATGTTGGGAAGTAATATTGGAACAGAATTAGCATTTAATGCATATGAGAAAGTCGTTGAAGGGTACGGAGGTAAAGGGTATTACGTTGACAATCAGGATACTTTAATAGACACGCTTAAGCAAGCTAAAGCAGATGCTAAGCTTGGATATCCAGTATTGGTTAATGTAAAGCTTTCAAAGTCTGATTTTAGAAAAGGATCAATCTCAGTATGACTTCAAAATTAAAATTTATTACAATTCTTATCATGTCTTGTTTTTATATGAATGTTGGAGTAAAGCATTTTATTGAACCTGAATGGTTTTTGCAAATTATGCCGCCACAGTATCCAAGTCATTATGCTGCAGTATACATAAGTGGATTTTTTGAATTATTATTTGGATTTATGTTAATTAATCCAAAAACACGTTTTATAGCCGGTTGGGGAATTATTTTTCTAATGATTACTGTTTTTCCAGCTAATTTGTATCTTGCTGTTTCCAACGGTGAAGTGATGGGTATTAGTAAAGAGTTGGCATGGGCTAGATTACCTTTCCAATATCTTTTTATAGGATTAGCTTATTGGCATGCAAAAGATATTCGAAAAAATATTCAATAAAATTATGCAATTTTTTGCTTGGTTTATTATTAATTCAAAAGATGATTGAAGGAGAGTATTAATGTTTAAAAAAATATTTATTGTATTATCGTTTGTTGGTTTTTTAATGGCTAATTCCCCAAAAGTAATTTTAATTACTGGAACAGCTCTTGGTATTGGAAAGTCTACAGCAGAATATTTAATTGATAAAGGTCATATTGTTTATGGTGGAGATATTTTGGTTGAAGAGAACCTATATCTAAATGATATCGGAGGGGTAGCATTAGAAATGGATGTTACCAATCAAGAGCATGTAGATGAAGCTATTAAGAAAATCATAAGCGATCATGGAAGAATTGACGTACTTGTAAATAATGCCGGTTTGGGCGTATATGGAGCTATTGAAGAAGTTTCTATGGAAGATGCTTTTTACCAGTATGACGTCAATTTATTTGGTGTTGCTAGAGTTACAAAATCAGTGCTCCCTTATATGAGAAATCAAAAAAATGGAACGATAATTAACATCAGTTCAGTTTTAGGCGAAACTTATGGTCCGTTAGCTGGCTGGTATTTATCAACAAAACATGCTTTAGAGGGATGGTCAGACGCATTAAGAGTTGAATTGAAAGAATTTGATATTGACGTAGTGATTGTTCAGCCTGGAGCTATAAATACTAATTTTTTTAATGTTTCAAGAAGCTATCTTGATAAATATAAACAAGACTCTAGTTATGGACACTTNTATGGAGAACCAGTTGCAGATTCGGAAAGCTCTGTTCTTTCAAATCAATCTGAACCAATTGTGATTGCAAAAGTCATTAATAAAGCAATTAATGCTCGTAATCCTAAAACAAGGTATGCTGCTGGAGCTTATAGTAAAATGGGTATATTTTTAAGACGAATTATGACAGACAAAATGTTTGATAGATTTATTCTTTTTATTAATTAAGAAAGTTGTTTAAGGTTTATAATTATGTTAAAAGTGAATAGGAGATAAAAATGCTTAAAAAATTTATTATATCAATATTATTAGTTGGTACTGTATTTGCAACTGACAAGCAAAAAGTTGTATTAATCACTGGTACTGCTCATGGTATCGGAAAATCTACCGCGCAATACTTAATAGAAAAAGGGCACATTGTTTATGGCGGAGATATCTTAATTGAAGAGAATCTATATCTCAACGATATTGGTGGAGTAGCATTAGTGATGGATGTAACAAAACAAGACCATGTTGATAATGCTATTAATCAAGTTATTGCAGAACAAGGAAGAATAGATGTTTTGGTAAATAATGCTGGAATTGCTGTTGGAAGTGCCATCGAGGATGTTTCTATGGAAGATGCACTGTATCAATTTGAAGTAAATTTATTTGGTATTGGAAGAACGGTCAAAGCAACTTTACCACATATGCGAGCACAGGGAAGTGGAACTATTATCAATATTTCCTCCGTACTTGGTAAGGCATATAATCCGCTTTACGGATGGTATGTTTCATCTAAGCATGCACTTGAAGGATGGTCTGATGTCCTTAGATTGGAAGTTGAACAATTTGGAATAGATGTGGTAATTATTGAGCCAGGTTTAATCAAAACAAATATTGGTAATTATTCTGCGAGATATTTTGAAAAATATAGTAAAAATTCAGTTTATGCAGACTTTTACAATTCTGATGATTCAGAAGAAAGTAGTTTTGATGATTATTCTGATCCAATTGTTATCGCTAAAGTAATTGACAAAGCAATAAATGCAACTAATCCTAAAACAAGGTATTCTGCAGGAGCTTATAGCTGGATACTTTTGACAATGAGAAGTATATTACCCGATAGATGGTTTGATAAATTAATTTCAAACGTTACAGGTTAATTTAATTTTTGAAAATTGGGGCGATTAGCTCAGTTGGTTAGAGTATCTGCTCGACACGCAGAGGGTCACTGGTTCGAATCCAGTATCGCCCACGTTCTCAATAAAGTCATTGATAGACGACAAAAGAGAGGCTACTTCGGTAGCCTTTCTTTATTACAGAATAACTACAAAAAACTACAATAGACGACAAAAAATAGGTCTACAAATAGGTCTACAAATTCTCAACCAAAATTCTCAACCTGCTCTGTAGCTCAATTGGTAGAGCAGGAAATAACATCAATTTCGCTGTATAAATTTGGGTCGTGG
>JGI20158J14315_10000051_pt1 | contig 66129 bp, 54 predicted proteins | sample COG_08_FD_14315 | JGI IMG/M metagenome (IMG submission 14315)
AAGGAAGAACAACTTGACTAATGCATTTTAATGTATTGAATAATCAAATATGGATAGTTCGCAGGGGTCTATCCGAATACCCTTGCGAATGCAATTGTTGTTTGAATGGGCTTTCCGTGGGTCATTTTAGACGCTACCCATGTGCACATCCTTAACTTTGAGCAGCGTAAGCGAGTAGAATCTATTCGAGCGTGGCCGTAAGAAGGCCTAGATCAGCGGCCCAATCTGAACGCCTAACAAAAGAACAATGGTCGCACACACCGTGATGAGGATATTATCGTCAATGGGGCCAAATTCATAGCGTTCAACAACGGTTGCGACCACCGCAGCAATCAAGCCCCACATGGGGATTGATGGGTCGCCTGCCTGTCCCGCAAACCAGCCGAGTGGGGCGCTAACAATGAGCATGAAGACGTTACCAATTGGACTCTTTGAGCGCTCTCTGACGACTGCGTTTCGTACGACGCCCGTAATGCCGTCACCAAATGCCATGAACAAGGATGGAATGATGGCCAGCCAAGGGTCACCGACAATCCACCAGATGAAGGAAATGGATACCCACCACATCAAGGCGAATTTTACATCGTTTTGGTTCTGATCGGTTTGAAACCAATACATGCGAACTCCAGCACGGTGCGTCCCATAGGTCAGGGTGGTCAAGAGAATTCCACAAATTAAGGGATACCACAGGTCTGTAAACAGGAAGGGAACGCTGAGCGAGCCGACGCCGCCTGCCATCATGTGGACGATTTTACGGTTGTAGTACACTGCTCGAATGTGCTCCATCCCCCGGTTCATCATCATGGAATAAGGCACTTTGGTGGCAAAAAGAATCACCATCACATAGAGGCCCATGCCCAGAGATGCAAGCAATTGGTCGTCCATGTGTGAAGCCCCACTTGCGCTTCTATGACCTTTTCGTGAAGAAAGCAGTTGAGGGCGAACCTTCAAACACCCCCACTCTTCACCGAAAGGATGGAGAGGAGCATGTCAGAAGTTCGTAACGTCATCATCATCGGATCGGGGCCAGCAGGCTACACGGCTGGACTGTACACCGGCCGCGCCATGCTCAACCCCCTGATGTTTGCAGGATATATGTCTGGAGGCCAATTGATGTTGACCAGCGATATCGAAAATTTCCCCGGTTATCCCGAAGGCATCGGTGGTCCAGAAATGATGACGCAATTGCGCGAACAAGCCGAACGTTTCGGTCTTGAAGTTCACGATAAAAACGTTGACAGCGTTGACATGTCTGAGCGTCCCTACAAGGTGAGTGTTGAGGGTGAAACCTACCTCGCACATTCCATTATCGTCTGCACGGGTGCTGAGTCGCTTTGGCTTGGTGTGCCTGGTGAAGAAGCACAAAAAGGTCGTGGCATCTCAACCTGCGCCACCTGTGATGGCGCCTTTTTCCGCGACGAACACGTCCTCGTTATTGGAGGTGGAGATTCAGCCTGTGAAGAAGCAACATTCTTGACACGCTTTGCAAGTAAGGTGACACTTATTCACCGCCGTGATGTCTTCAAGGCATCCACCATCATGTACGAACGTGCAGCCAATCATCCCAAAATTGAGATCAGAACCTTCCGCCAAGTCAAAGAATGGCTTGCTGATGAAAAAGGACTGACGGGTGCCGTTTTAGAAAATACGCAGGACGGGTCAACCGAGACCATTGAGGCAACCGGGGCCTTCATCGCCATTGGGCACACCCCCATTACTCAATTTCTTGGTGCTCAGGTCGAAACGGATGAAAACGGCTACATCATTCACAAGGAACACACCATGACCTCTGTCCCTGGCGTCTTTGCTGCGGGAGATGTGGTTGATACACGTTACAAGCAAGCCATTACCGCAGCCGGTATGGGTTGCGCTGCTGCTATCGACGTTGAAAAGTGGCTTGAAGAGAACGTCCACTGAGGCCGTTTCCTTCATGGAGGAGAGGCACCTGCGCCATTCATGGTCAACTTTGAGCGACATGCTCGTCATGTTTCACTCCCTCATGTGGGGATTGAGGGCCAACAACGTTTGGCTGATGCGAGCGTACTCATCATTGGTGCAGGTGGATTAGGCTCTCCCGTTGCCTTATACCTTGCAGCTGCCGGCGTAGGACGAATCGGTTTGATTGACAATGACCGAGTGGATATCAGTAACCTCCAACGCCAAATTTTGCATTCAACAGCCGATGTAGGTAGCCTGAAAGTAGAATCAGCAAAAGCCTCGCTCGAAGCCATTGACCCGAATCTTAGAATCGAAATCTTTCCTACTCGCTTAAGTCCCGAAAATGCCATTGACCTTCTGGGAAAGGGATGGGATGTTGTGGTTGACGGAACCGATAATCTACCTACACGCTATCTTATTGATGATGCTTGTTCGATTCTAAATTTGACTTGGGTCTACGGTTCTATATTTCGTTTCGAAGGCCAAGTTTCAGTCTTTGGCTACCAAGATGGCCCAGTTTATCGCGACCTCTTTCCCGAAGCCCCTCCGGCTGAAGCAGTCCCGAGTTGCGCCGAGGCCGGTGTGTTTGGTATTCTTCCTGGCATGGTTGGCACGCTTCAGGCAACTGAAGCCATCAAAATCATACTCGGCCTTCCCCCTTCTCTCAACGGTAAACTGCTCGTTTACGATGCTCTGGAGATGACATTCACGCCTCTTACCTTTGAAGCCGACCTTGACCGTGAGCCCGTTCGCGACCTTCGTCGAGTGGCGCAGATGCTTTCGGAAGAGCAATGGTGCCAGTCACCGATTGACCATGACATGCCGCAAGAACAAATATCCTCTTCGGGTAGTCCTACCTCCATGTTCAACCACATATCGATGACAGAATTCCTTCAACGACGGGAGTCAGGATGGACTCCATTCATCCTTGACGTACGCTCTGACGGGGAATACCAACAAGCACATGTGGCTTCCTGTGACCTCCAAGTTCCTCACACAGCCGTTCTTTCTGTAACCGAACAATTACCAAAAGACTCCGATATTGTGATTCACTGCAAAAGTGGTATGCGCTCGCAATTGGCTGCAAATGAACTGATCAAAGCTGGATGGGACGCGAAGAACCTTTACAATCTCGATGGCGGTATTCTCGCTTGGAATAATGCAGCGCCCGATGAAATTGTTTGAGCCTTCCTTCACACCTGGCCTTGAGGCGAACCGCTCTGAAAGAACACCATCATCTGCTCGTGGGGGGTGAGGTTGATAGCCACTCATGTTCTGCTCTTCGTAGGGAGGGGTGTTTATCGCTACAATCATCATCGCTGATGAAAATGAAGGACGCCGCAACTTATTGGCGAATACCTTCGAGCGAGAGGGCTTTGAAGTCACCCGTCTGAGCACATTAGGACAGACTGAAGCAACGGCATTGGGAGTCTTTCCTGACGTCGTACTTCTCGAAGGGGAATGGTCACAAGGAAGTGCATTGGACGTTTGTCAGACCTTGAACGCTCAACCCAAATTCCGTAATACGTCTCGAACGGTTCTTCTTTCGCGCACTACCGCACCGGATTTTCTCTCCTCGGCAGCCATGGCCGGCGTTTCGGAGGTCATTGGAAAGCCAATTGACATGAACATGCTCTTGAGCCAAATACGCCGCCACGCTTCCAAACAATTTGTTCCCCCACCTGCCGAAATTGCAGCACCACAAGCCGGTACCTTTGGCGGCCAGCGTTTCAATGTCAACATGACCATGAACGACAGTAAGTGGGCGTTGCCCATGCTACGAAGGTTGGTTGAGGCGGGAAATATTGACGATGATTTTGTTGCTGATATCCAAGCTCAGATGGAGGCTGAGAACGGGACCAATGAGGATGAGGAGGGGTCGAATATGTCTTCTGAAACCATGACAGAAATGGTACGCCTTGCTTTGAATCGATTGGTTGGTTCGACCTCACAACCTCCTACAAAGCCAGCTCTGGTCAACGAAGTGAAAGCACCCAGCATCAGTGATTTGAACAAGGGTGCCACCCTTGGGGAGGGCGCTACATCCTCCAAACGCACGTCGAAAATTTCGGATTCAATGGAAGAGATCCTTGAGCGACAAGCAGAAGATCTGGCCAAAGAAGTTGAGAATACGATGGATGAGATTCTCGATGAGCGCCCTGATTACGTCTCCTTGTTGGAAGAAAACGATCAGGTGGGAATTGACCCTGAAACGTTGAAAATGACGCGTCTGACTTCAGAACTCGTTCATGAATTGATGCAGGCCCTTCAACGTCCTGGTGCCCTTTCTGACCTCACCTTATTGACGCAAGTTGAGGACGCATCGGGCTTGATTGATGATGTCCTTCAAGCTTTACCGGTCGATGAAGAGGAATGAATGCCCGGCTGGGAAACCATGCCCCTGAATGAGAGGATTGAAACCTCACATCCCCTGCCCGTTACTGGTGGGAACGGTGACGCAAGGCGATTTACCTGAAATCTTTGGTTCCAAGTGGCGTCCTGAGCATCCTCTTGCTTTCGTTCAACCCCTCCCAAAGGGTGCAGCAAAATCAGAACTTCTTGCCTTTGTCGCTCAACAGCACGACGCCCATCTTCACTTGGTAGCAAACATCTGGGACCACATGATTGAACAGGAACCCGAAACCTTTGAGGGACCTTCATGGCTTACCTTTTCTGAACGTTTCCTTGAAGCACTTGAACGTGGGCTCAAGAAGCAAATGAAGAATACGCTCGCTGATGAACTGAAGCGAGAAGTCATCCCACGCCGCAGCATGGAAATGATGCTTGAGCGACGACGCACGCACTTTTTGGTTGACATGCGCCTCATGCTTCGTCGCCTCAGCCACTACATGGCAATCACCGTGGAACAGCGTCTGGAGTGGCAGCGAATGATGACCCGAACCAGAGCGCTTGACACCGTGTTGAAGGACATCTTCAGCGAAGGTGTTGAAACACCCGATGGTGGTCGTTTTGGAGGTAAAGGCTTCAGATCTACATGGCAGGAAGGTGTCGTTGCTGTTGCCACTGCCCTCAAGCGCCAACCCGATGCCCCTCGGGACGCCAAACCTGGAAAAGGATACGATGGCGACCTTGTTGCCCCCATGATTCGTGATATTGGCTTAGGATTGGCCATGGGCGACACACCCCTTGACGTCATGGCTGCGAATCTCGGAAAGGTTGGCTCAAACCAAAACGGCGGGTGGGATGATGCTGGAGGCCGAGATCTGCACGTTGGAGCATGGCACGTTGGTGTGCTACCCCCGACCGCACCATTGCCCATCGCAAGTGCAACCATGACGGGCATGGCTTTTGCGGCTTGGCGAAAAGGTTTGGACCGGTTTCACGTGGCTTGCATCGGCGAAGGAGCCTCTTCAAGCGGAGAGTTTTGGGAATCGATGAACCTAGCAGGCGCCCGAGGCTTGCCCATCGCTTACATTCTTCAAAACAACCAAATTGCTTTGGATACACCTCCCGCAAAACAATCCGGTGTTGAACTGTGGGCTGATAAGGCCAAGGCGATGGGATTCCCTGCTTGGACCATCGACGGTTCAGACCCTGCTGCTTGGCACGCTTCGACGGCAACAGCCCGAGAATATTCCATGGCGGGAGGCGGGCCCACGCTCATCCATGTTGAAACGATGCGTGGCTGCGGCCATGCGCACCATCACGACGACCTCTACCTCGGAAATCCCAGTGGGACACCGCCGGGTTATGTTGACCGCGAGTTGTTGGACTATTGGGAAGCGAAGGACCCCATTCCCACACACCGCAGTTTATTGCTTGATTTAGGCGTAGAAGAGGGCGTCCTTTCAACGATGGAGGCTGACGAAGAGGCCGCAGTTTCAGAAGCCCATCGTCTGGTCAATGAAATGGAGTGGCCCGAACCTTCAACCGTTACCAAAGGAGTGACTTCCATTCATGATGCTGCAACTCATACAGACCACCTTCAACGCCTCAAGGGCGAATCGAGGACGATGGCCAGTGACAGCCCCCTCGCTGTTGGTGAGCGCGCTTGGGCGTATGCTGAACAAGGCGGTTGGACCTACGCCCGTGCCATACAACAAGCCATGGCGGACGTTGCAACCATGCACGGTGAAGATTGTGTCTTTATCGGCGAGGACATGGAAGTCGCAGGAGCCTTCGGAATGAACATGGCTCTGAAAAACGCAGGGCATGAAGACAAACTTGTTGATATGCCGCTTTGTGAGGCCGTCATCGTCCACACGGGTGTTGGTGCTGCTCTATCGGGGATGAAACCGATGGTAGAGATTCAATTTGGAGGTTTTGCAGCCCTCGGTTTCAACGCCCTGGTCAACAATGCTGCGATGTTGCGTTGGCGATGGGGCGCTGATTGTCCCATGACGATTCGCATTCCATTGGGCGCACGCACCCGTTCTGGCCCCTTCCATGCCAACATGATCGAAGCATGGTTTGCAAATGACCCTGGGCTTGTCGTCATGGCACCGGGAACTCCTCAGGACGCCTACGACCTCCTGATGGAGGGCGCTCAACTACCAGACCCTGTCTTGATGCTGGAACACATCGGCCTTTACGGCCTGCGCGGTGGCCAAACCGGTTGGGGCATGAACATCAACCAAAAGGTCGATACTGAAACGGTTGCAAAACACATTGCCTCCAGTACGACCTACAAATTAGGCCAAGCAGGGGTCATACGTGGCGGACGCGACCTCACGCTGGTGACGTGGGGCGCTATGATTCATCTTGCACTTGAGGCGGCAGAAACGTTGAGCAGTGAAGGCATTGAGGTTGAGATCATTGATCTTCGAACCCTCATTCCTTTTGATGCTGAAACATGTATTGCTTCAGTTCAACGAACGGGGCGCCTTGTTGTGCTCCAGGAAGGCCAATGGTCAGGTGGACTGGGTCATACTGTTCAATCACGAATCATGGAGGAGTGTTTCTACGAACTCGAATCAGCCCCTGCCGTCATCGGTGCTTTGGACACACCAGTACCCTTCTCACCACCCCTTGAAAATCATACTATACCGTCAACAGAGCACATTATTGCCATGCTCCGGCAATCGTGCCAATCATGAGTGGTCCGGGAACCATCGGTTTTTGATGTCGCATGCGAGCCATGCACCCATCCATGTTGACGTGAAATAAAACGGCAAGCTTGCCCAATATCCAGCAACCAAATTCGGCCCGAACGTACGGGCAGGGTTCATACTTGCACCAGTCATTGGACCTGCAATAAAGGCAAGAATACCAACGGTCCCACCCACCCAAAGTGCGATGATGGGTATCGATGAAGTTCGCTGGACAATCAGGAGGATGCTGGTCATCAAGACTGCTGTAATGGCTACTTCGATGAGGAAGCCTTCAGTCAATGAATGGTCAGCATCCACGAGCGTGGGGCCTGCTCCTGAAAGAAGCAAAGCAGCAACGAGAGCACCAAGGCATTGAGCGAGGATATAGGGTATTACAAGGGCATTTTCGAGTTGCCCGTCCCTCCAAAATGCCAACGTGACGGCCGGATTGATATGAGCGCCGCTGGTCGGGCCAACAAGCATGATAGCAAGGGCAACGACCGCACCAAAACTCAGCGAAACCATACCGTGCGAGGCACCGTAGGCAATACTTCCGCAACCCACGCCTACCATGAGAGCCGTTCCGAAGAATTCCCCAACGAGACGCCTTTGCATGGATGAACCAACGAGAGTGGTTTTGAAACCCTTGCGATGGTTATGAATGACGAAAGCCCGTGGCAACCGTCAAGAACTCACCNTGCTTGGATGACTCATGGAGGGGGATGGTCCAGTAATGGGTATTCCTCAATTGGTCCTCAATAACACGCTTCTCCTCAACGGGGCACTTTTTCTTGGTATTGTAGCCCTTCACGCTGGTATTGAGGATGCTCAAATCAATGCAGGGTGGATTTCAATCACACTCTTGGTATTTGCTCTCGCCCTCTTGATCAAGTCTGCCGATGTCTTCATTGAAGGTGCGAAAGGGCTGGCTTACCGAGCAGGACTGCCCGAAGTCGTCATTGGCCTTACCATTGTCTCCATCGGCACATCTCTGCCCGAAATCTTGGTCACATCCACGGCTGCCGCAGACATCCCTAACGCTCCCGAAGTCGCTGATTTAGCCATTGGAGGTATCTTTGGCTCCATTCTTGTTCAAATCACGCTCATTTTGGGTGTCGTGGTGGCTTTCCGAGGTGTCAAAATTCGGCCCTCTTGGCTCAAGCGAGATGGCGCCATCATGCTTTCTTCCATCCTTCTTCTGACCTTTTTCATCTTTACAGGGGATGTTCTTAGCCGTATTGAGGGCTCCATTTTAGTCTCGCTGTATGTCCTTTACATCTACTGGTTACTGTCAAAGCGAGAAGAAATCCTTGAAGATGAACTCTCTGGTGTTGAATCCGTTGAACGACGAATGAATCGAACCACCGCTTCTTACGCCGTCATGGTGACGCTCGGATTGCTTCTCGCTCTCTTTGCAGCCCATCATCTGGTCACTATTGCAAGTGCTCTTGCTTACGACCTTAATGTGCCTCATGCAGTCATCGGTACAACAGTTTCAGGTTTGGGGACATCCCTGCCAGAGTTGACCATTGCCTTCATGGCGGCCAAACGCAGTGAAGGAGTTGCGATTGGTACATTGATTGGCTCAAACATCACCGACCCTTTGCTTTCCATCGGGTTGGCAGCCCTTGTCCATCCATTGGCATTGACGTCTGCAAGTTACGACCTAACGATGTTCCTCATCATTCCTGCCACCCTTGTGGGTACTGCGATCGCTCTCATGATGATGCGCTCTCAATATGAATTCAAACGCTGGGAAGGTGTTGTTTTGATCCTCGTCTATCTCGTCTTCCTCGCTCTCTTATTGGCTGAACAACAGGGTATCCTCGTTCTTTGAGCAATCCCTGTATTGCTCCTTCGTTGAAACTAATCGCTCTTAAGGGAGCGGCGCGTCGCAGGTTCATGGTGGACTTCCAGCTTGATGAGATGCAAGCCATGCTCAAGGAATTGGCTCATGAATTCGCAGTCGAAGAGATTCGACCTGAGGCAGAGCACTGGGACGAAACGGCACATTACCCGAAAGAAACGATCCAAAAGGCCCACGAGATGGGATTGCTCAACCTTCACATTCCAGAGGCCTATGGTGGCGCAGGTTTGGGCTCATTTGAGGAAGTCTTGGTGAATGAGGAACTGGCGTGGGGCGATCCTGGTTTTGCTACCGCAGCCTACGCCACCGCACTCGCATCAGCACCCATCATCACCGGTGCAACTGAGGCACAGAAAGAGGTCTGGTTGCGAAAGATTGCCGAAGATGGGGCGCTGGCCTCCTATGCGGTAACAGAGCCAGGTGCAGGTTCAGACGTTGCGGCCTGCAAGACAACCGCCATCAAAGACGGAGATGAATACGTCATCAACGGTTCAAAAATGTGGATTACAGGTGCAGGTCACGCTGATTTCTTCTTCGTACTTGCCAAAACAGACCCCGATGCAGGATACCGTGGTATGTCTGGTTTCATTGTTGAAAAAGACGCTGAAGGCTTCTCATTGGGCAAGAAAGAACAAAACATGGGGCAGCGTTGTTCCGACACGCGTTCCATTTCATTTGATGACGTTCGGGTTCCAAGCGACTCCCTCATCGGGGGTTCAGAATCGGGTGGATGGATGAACGCTATGAAAGCCTTCGACATGAGTCGTCCCAACATTGCGGCACATGCAACGGGACTTGCCCGGGCGGCCTACGAACATGCCCTCAATTACTCAAACGAGCGGCATACATTCGGAAAACCCCTGCATCAGCACCAAGCCATTCAATTCATGCTCGCAGACATGAAAACCAATATTGAGGCTGCACGCATGTTGACGTGGAAATCAGCCTCTGATTTTGATGCGGGAGTGCGCAATACCGAATCAGCGGCTCATGCGAAACGCTTTGCTGCCGATATGGCGATGCAAGTTACCACCGATGCGGTACAAGTTTACGGCGGCTATGGTTACTCCGAGGAATATCCAGTCGCTCGATTGATGCGCGGTGCGAAGGTGATGCAAATTTACGAGGGCTCCTCTCAAGTCCAGCGCATGATTATCGGAAGAGAAATCACCAAAGGACTTTGAATCATTTCCTGCCTGAAAGAAGCCGTTCTTCAAGGCTCCAAACCTTCTCTTCGTTATGGTGCCAGGGTTCTGTTTTGTTCGATTGTATGGCGTGGTCTTCGAGTTCTGCTGACCATCGGTCAAATTCACTGTCTTCAGCGATATAGTGCGTTTCAAATTCGTTGACGTCGATGTGGTAGGCTTGAGCGTAATACTCGTGAACTTCAAGGATTGGCGCTTCCATCAGTTCTAATTCTTCTGCCATCCATTCGTCATCCTCATCAAATTCAACATCGTGTGGATCTTCAAAGATGACCCCCTCTTCACTGAACTGGTAAACATTCTCAAGGGCACTTCGAGGTGAAACAAGAAATTGCGCAAGCAACGGGATGCGCATCGCCGTGATTGAATCATTCTTCAAAGAGAGTGCGAGCGCTGCGATTTGGTCTCCAACCGGGAGCAAACGATGACGCCCTCCTGGATGGATACAGAGAGAAACGGAAAAACTGTTGAGGGATAGAACATCTGTTTTACGAGCACCTGCAGTGATAAAAAAACGCCAAGACAACTCCTCAAACATCCCCATTTCAGCATCGAATTGAGTGTCGTAGTGTGGCTGTGTTTCAATGAGGTATGTGCGTCTTGATTTGCCTTTGATGAGAATGCGGTCAAAACCGTGATTCCCAACAAGCCGTTCCATGCTATCAGATTCATCTGTGATGCTTTGGAGCAGGTCCATTGAACGTTGATGAGCGGCTCGTATTTCCTTCGTCCAATGACCGGGTGGGTACCATTGAGTGGCCTTGCTCATAACGAATGTAAATTTTGACTCTTTATGAACCTAAGAGTCACAATGCAAATGAGGGTCCATCCCGTCTTCCGTTCATGGGAGGAGCGTCAACGGCTGCCATTGTTCTTGCAGCAGGTGCAAGTACTCGATTGGGTCAACCAAAGGCATTGGTTGAAGTCGGAGGTAAATCCCTCGTCGCTTTGGCTCATGAACATCTCAGTCGAGCAGGCTGTTCACCCATTGTTGTCGTCACGCGTACCGAATTGGCAGTTGACGTGATGCTCGCTCTTCCTGATGCGAATATCGCCATCAACGCTTCTCCAGAAGAAGGTCGCACAGGAAGTCTCCAGCGTGGGTTGATGGCGCTGATGAATGAATTGGGTCGTTTGCCTCGTCGCGTGGTTATGGCTCCTGTTGACCGTCCGGGTTGGTCAACCTCCGTCGTTGTTGATTTGCTGAACCACGACGGCCCCGTTGGTGCAAAACATGGAACGACCCGTGGGCATCCCGTCGTCTTTGACACAACCTCCATGGAAACTGTGCTTGCAAGCAAACCCAACACGCCGCTTCGAGACATCGTGTCCTTTCTTCCTGTGGATGTTGATGCACCCTATCTCCACCTCAACATCGATACTCAAGAAGACATGCTCCAATTGATGGAGCACGAGACGGAGCTCATGGCGTATTTTTTACAATGACAAGGGATATGAGGGCGCGCTTCAAGCCGTTAACATGACCGCTCAAGTTTTAGCCTGGGCGTTGAAACAATTGGATGAACGTCACAAGGTCGTTCTGGCAACGGTATTGACAACTTCCGGTAGTGTACCGGGAAAAACTGGTGCCCGCTTGGCAATGAGTGGTGAGGGCCTTCAATGGAGGGGGACGGTTGGCGGAGCAGGGCTTGAGCATCGCGTTCTTCAACGCTGCAAAGATCTTCTTGAATCAGCCGAAAAACCTGAAGCTGAACTGCTCACATACGGTTTAAACAAAGGTGCGAAGGGCTATGAAGTGACACCACTTGATTCGCTTTGCGGGGGTCGAGTGACCATCGCACTTGAGGTGATGATTCCGGTGCCACATGTTTTGATCATGGGAGGTGGCCATTGCGGTGAAGCCATCGCTGGGCTACTCGACCGGATGGCATGGCCTTACTCTGTTCACGATACACGTGAACATTTTTCTTCAATCGAACTCTATCCCCGTGCTGCAGAGTGTATCACATCAAGCGTATCCGAATTGATGGCATCGGAAAATGAGAATACATTGAATCGGTTTTCCGATATCTTGCTGCTCGGCCATGATTGGTCAGAAGACCAAGAACGCTTGCTCTCGCTGTTGGGCATATTCAACGATGCTGGCCATCAATTGGATGGTAGTGAAGCCCCTCGTGTGGGCGTGATTGGGAGCCGTTCAAAATGGCAGTCCTTTGAGCAACAAGCCCTTGGCGAAGGAATCCCACAGAATCTTCTCGACCAAGTCATCTGCCCAATTGGTATCAACATTGGGGCAGAGTCGCCCGAAGAAATTGCTGTGGCAGTTGTGGCACAAATTTTGTCTGCGCACAAGGGGGTTTTACCCGACCAACCCACCTGGCGTCAGAGATCTTGAAGGAAGATTTGCTCTCGGAAGTAACGCAATTCATCAACGGATTCAAGGATGTCATCAAGCGCCCTGTGGGCTCCTTTTTTATTGTACCTCGATACATTGGGGTACCATCTGCGCGATAATTCCTTGATCGTCGATACGTCAACCATACGATAGTGGAGCATTTCAAGCAAATCTGGCATTTCTTTGGCGAGGAACTGGCGGTCGTTCCAAACACTGTTGCCACACAGTGGTGCTGTACCAGGTTCAATCCACTGCTTTAGGAATTCAATAGTTTGTTGCTCCGCATCTGCTGCATCAACGCCCTCGTTGTGAATACGCTCAACCAAACCACTTCCATAGTGGTGTTTTGTGTTCCACTCATCCATGCCAGCCAGGAGGGTTTCGTCCACTCGAATCGCGAGATTAGGCCCCTCGGCCACAATGTTCAATTCGCTGTCGGTGACAACCGTGGCGATTTCGATAATTGATTCACGCTCAAGGTCCAAGCCTGTCATCTCAAGATCAATCCAAACCATGCGCTTTCTCTTATCGTCCATGAAGCCTTTGAGGGCCTCGGGGGTTTTTGTTCTTCGCAGGTAGCCCGTTCTTGGTTCTCAATTATTAGTGGGCTCAAAATTGAGCATAATCTGTCCTGATGGGCCAAAGGCAACCACTGGAATATATCCTTCATGTGGCGTTTGTTGAATCGATTGAATAATGTTGTCAACAGCATCGCTTGGTAGTCGAACAGCAAAGCCTTCTCCAGTATCCAAGAGACCATTGTGAGTAGGGGCTTTCGGTTGCTTTTGTGGTTCCGGTTCCGGCACTTTTTGAACTTCTTCCTCGTCTTCGCTTTCGTCCTCCGCCCAATCAAACTCCTCCGCTGATGCCCCTTCTTCTGAAGTGCTCAGAGAGTCTTCCTCTGGGTGTTCCTCTTCCTTTGCAGTGGTGGCGATGACCGGTTCTGGTTCTTCTTCTACGAGGTCTTCTTGAGGTGCGTTGCCGCCTCCAGTTTGAATCTCAGGAATGGTCGGTACGATGGGGAGTTCTTCCTCAATGTAAATGCCGTCATTTTCGTTCATTCGTTGCATGAACAGGAATCCAAAGCCGAGTGCTAGCAACCCCATCATGACGATTCCAACAGCATTGAAAAGGTCGTTCTCAAGGGTGGTTGTGAACAAGAAGGATGTCAAGATGGAACCATAGCCTCCGATGCCTCGGCGCCAACGAGCATCAAGTTCTTCACTGAATCCTTGTATTCCAACAAATACAAGGTACATGGTCGTGATGAGATAAGCCACAGACGTCAAATCAACGGGAATCAAGAACATGAAAACGCCAATGAGTGTATAGGCGGTTCCAACAAGCCCCAATCGGTCCATGTAGGAAAAGAAATCCTCATCAGATGCCCATTCTATACTCTCCCAGTCATAGATAAGGTCGTCCTTGTTCGATAGCAACGTGAATATAATTCCCTGCACGGCAAGAATTGCCCCTGCAATGGAGGTTCTGTCCTCAATGGTGCCAATGTCGGATTGAATCATCACGTTAACGATGGCGAAGGTGACGAGGGGCGGCAAAATGAGCAAGTTGGAGGCCTGTCCACCTCGGTAGGCAGAATAGGCCAAGATCGCCAAACCAATAACTGGACCAATGCCGAAGAATACTTCGTATCCAATCAAATAACCCAATACCCCAAGTTGCAAAGAAAGTAAGGAAGTTGAATCCTGAATCTTCTGTTCATCGTCATCATCGGGGTCTGTTCTAAAGAGGTGACCATAGGCATGGAGAAGATTGAACATGCTGCCAACAAATCCTACAATCAGTCCACTCCAACTCCAAGCGTCAATCTCACTTGTCGCTGAGAATGTTGAACTGTAATTAAATCCGATGAAGAGGGAGATAAAGAGAACACCCAACATGTAAGGAAGGTAAGTGCTGTTGTTGTTATACCAAAGGTAGGCCATCATGAGGAACGAGAAAATCGCCGGCAACCAATATCCATCGGGAAGAGCGGAAAGGAGCGCGAGGCCGAGCCATAGGAATGCCAGGACTTCATGATAGGCAGGCTCTTTCATTTCGTCCCTCTGCATGACCAAGATGTTCAAGCTCATGTGCGTGGCAACAAAGATTCCAGCAAGGGCGGAGAACGGCCCGAGGTGACCATCGAGAAGGTAGGCTCCGATATCCGAGGGCAAGGCACCAATAATTGTGCTTGTGACACCGCTTCCAGTCATCCAGTTGTCGCTTAACAAAAGGAAGACAAAGGGTGTCAATAAGGTCACACCGTAATGACGATGCTGGATGGTTCGAAAGGCAACAAGGGATACCAGCGGAAGAAGGAGTATACCGCCTGAACTGTCAAAGGATGCAAGAATCATTAAGAGGCCGTAAGCAAGGCTGTCGGCGAAGAAATCCAACCCCGACTTGTCGATACCTCGTTTTGCGATGAGGGCGTTGACGGCAAGAGGTGCTGAGACAAGAATGAGGTCAAGGAGTACAGCGGCAATGATCATGTCTTCGTTGGAGTCAAAGGCCAATGACTGCATCTGAAGAGAAATAGGCGCTGCTAGGAACACCAAAAGGGCCACTCCCCCAGCTCTCGTGGATGAAGAGATTTCATCTAAATTAGTGATTTCCCAAACCAGGATTCCGACGGGGATGACCATGAGTAGGACCCAGAAGGGTGTTTCGACCAAACTTCCAAGACTGATGTCTGATATTGAAAAAGCGAACATGGTGAGTGATGTAAGAAGACTGAGCCTGAACAGTGGTGTCCAACCTGCATCCGCAAGGTCCTCCACCGTGACGGATGGCGTACTGGTGTCTACAATCCATGAGCTGGTCGCCTCATCAAAGGTCGGAGCGCCTGCTGAGCCTTGACTTAGCCAGCCAAATATTGACCCAAGGTCGAATTCCAATTCACGTCCCAACCGGGCCATGGCATACATGGCGAGGCTCAATGCAATGAATTGCGGTTCAAATCCGTCCTTGGAAAGGAAGTCCAATGCATCATAGGGTGGCATTTCAAAGACGTCCAAGAAGGTCAAGAGGAAGATGGTGATGGAGGTGAAGCCCAGGGCGAGTGTGGTTTCTTTTCGATGTTCTAAGACATCGTCTCGCTGAGAATGTATGATGTTGTAGTTGAGGACCATCATGTACCCGATCAAGAGCCATGGCATGTACCATTCAGGGTCAAGTATGGCTCGTGAAAGGACCACACATCCTAACATCCCTAAACTGGTGCTGGGGTTGATTCGTTCAAGGCGACGCCCGAATTCGGAGACTGCAATGATGAAGATTGGGAGGATGATGTGAAGATAGGTTCCTCCAAAGGCCAATTTCGTACTCACTCCATTGCTGGCTGCAATGATGTCGGTGAGAAGGTACGATGCACTGAAGGCCAGCAAGGTCGCATTGACGACCCAACTTCGTGCAATCTTTGATACAAATGCCATGTAGGGAATCATGATGATGCTCAGAACCCACGGAACAGTTGATGTTTCAGTAGGCAAAACAACAAGTGCAACCGCCAAACCGATTGGCATCCAAGGGACGCGCTGTTGGAGAACAGCAGGGAAGTAGGCAAGTAACACCGTGCACCACAAGGCAACAGGCAGTGTAATGTATGCATCAAGTACTGGGAAATCACCTGTTCTCAACGGGCCGAGAATCAAATTGAAATCTGCATTCCTCATTAGCAACAGGGCGACTACAACTTGTCCGACCAAGAAGATAGAGGCACGTTCCATGATTTCCTTGCGGAGATCTTGTCGGGCAGCGTAAGATCCTTGCAGTGCGATGATGAATACCATCAGGGAGAGTGCTCCGCCTTCGCCACCCGCAGGAGCGTTATCGTTGAGAACTTCATAGATGATTGGAACCAAGCCAGAGGCAAAGGCGACGATTCCAAAATTGAGTGCTTTATTTGAGCGAAGTGCCATTTCCATTGAAACCATTGACAGGACAATGATGCTGATGCCGAGTTCGTAACTGACGACACTCTCAGACCATCGAATCCACGGCCCAACACCTGCGATGAGGATGGCCATTGGTGCATAAGTGGCCACGCCCCAACCAAAACTAGTGTCGCCGGAATATCGCTTGAGGAGTCGGTGATGCCCGTAGGTGAGCAGAAGCGTGCCTGCCAATTGAGCATAAATCCCGTAGGCGTTTGGAGACCACTCAACTCCACCGTTGTAATCATCTGGGTTGCCAAACCAATCGAGTTCGAACGTTCCGGTCGCTATGCCCATCAAATATCGGGTACCCCATAACACACCAACCGTTGAGAAGAAGAAGGCAATGCCGAGGAAATAATTTTGAATGTCATACAGATGATATTGATTCTTCTTGCTCTGTAATTCAATGATTCCTATCGAAACGGCAAAGGAGGCCAGGCCCCCAACAAATAGCACAGCAAAGTTTTGATTCGTTGCTTCGTCATCAAAAGCGACGCTGAAAATACCGCCCCAGATGGCCAGAAAACCTATGCCCATCATGATGCCTTGTGACAATTTCATCAACAAAAGGTCATCTGAATTCATCTTCGCATTTGGCCTCACCGTCATGACCGGTGTGGATTGACCCGCTCCGTTTTGAAGAATTGTGCCTGAATAAGCAGGGCCTGATTGTGGGGCCGAAACAGGTCGAGGTCGCTGAGGTTTTCTACGTGGTGCTGCCAAGTTAATCGGTACAGGATTTGTAATTCTCCACTTAATATTTCACCCGTCATTTACCTTGAAGTGGGTGTTTTGAATCAATTGCTCATGCATCGGATGTGTTTAGCACCTTCCCAATGCCTTGAAAAGCCTCCACAGTCTCGCAAAGGTCAGTGAGCCTATGCTGATGAAGCGCGTGACGACCGTAGCCTGTTTTCTTTTGATGGTTCTCCCTCTCGTTTCCATGGCCATGCCCGTAGAGCACATCGAAGAGTCCGTTTCCGAGGGCTGGTGGGTCAATACCACAGTTGATCGTGATGGAAACGGCATCGGCGACATGGTTGAAAAATTCCACAATCATCCACTTTTCCTGGATGAAGACGGCACACTTCCTCTCATCATTGACTTCGACCATACACCTACCGACGAGGATGTCGCCATGCTCGAGCGGGAAGTGGACTATGTCCACCAGTGGAGTCTCCCACTTATCGACGCCGTTGCTGGGCGAGTGCCGCACAACATGATCCTTGAGACCACTGCCCTACCGGGCGTGGTTATGCTTGAGCTCGATGGCATTTTGGAAGTTCAAAATGGTGATGCTGCAGTTGTTCACGAAGTTGACCTTGCCCAACAGCAAACCGGCTACGACGGCTCCGGTGTGACAGTTGCCGTCATCGACACAGGAATTGACAGCCTTCACGTTGGATTGGATGATATGGACGATGATAACTCGACCAACGACCCCAAAGTGATTGGATTTTACGACCCTGTCAATAATCCAGATAAGACCAACGGTACTGAAATTCAAGCCTATGATGACCAAGGCCATGGAAGCCATTGTGCTGGGACAGTCGCCGGTACTGGTGCGCCAACCTATGAACACCCTGGAATGGCTCCCGGAGCCTTCCTCGTTGGTGTCAAGGTCCTTGATTCGGGTGGATCTGGCTCCTTTGCAACCGTCATGGCGGGAATGCAGTGGACCGTGGACTACCGATACGAATTCAACATTCGCGCTGCCTCAATGAGCCTCGGTGGGCCGGGAGCAATCGAATGGACTTCGTCCGAAGAAGACAGCGTGAATCGCATGTCAAACGAGATGGTACGCCAGGGTATCACCATGCTCATCGCTGCGGGCAATAACTTTGTTTCGGCACAAATCGGTACTCCCGGATCATCTGAAGATGCCATCACGGTCGGTGCATTGGACAAAGACACCAGTATCGCCATCTACAGCAGTCAAGGGCCGACTGAAGAAGGTCGAATCAAGCCTAACGTTGCCTTTGTTGGCTCCGATGTGATGTCCGTTGCCCACAATTCTGGAGACGGCTATGTGGCCTTCAGCGGTACCAGCATGGCTACCCCAGGTACGGCAGGAACGGTTGCCTTGATGCTTCAGGCGAACCCTGACCTCTCACCGTTTGACGTTCGAAACATTCTGCAAGAGACTGCTACGTATCGTCAATGCCACTACATGGCATCAAATGAGCCCTGTGCGGAGGATCTTCTGCCTAAGAACCGCCAAAACAACGTCTACGGCCACGGTCATGTAGAGGCTCTCGCTGCAGTGATGGAAGCGGCCCAACGAGACTATCAGTTGGACGCCACCCGCAGTGTCGTGGTCGATACAGCAGTTGGCGTCGATGACAGAATTCACCTCATGCCAGGCGATTCCATCGACATCACGCTCAACGGAAATATTGACACCCTACAGTGGCGCTCAAACCATCTCCGTGACGATTGGGCGAACCTTCATTCCTTTGATGAAGGTGATACTGCGGCCGAGTTGGACTTGAAAACCATCGTCCATCAACTCGAGCACCTGCCCGGCATCGAAGTGGACGGTAATCACACACTTTCATTGCGCGGCCTTGCAGCGAACGATTCGGGCGGGCACTCAGCTACTTCCATCGTCGCCGTGAATGTGATGTTGATGGACACGGCGAATGCAAAATCCTTCGGAGAATCCGACGAAGGCTTTGGTGGTCTTTCAGGATGGGTTCTTCCTGCTGTTGCCATTCTGCTTCTCTTGCTGGTGCCCCTTGGATTTTATATCCTCAACAAGGCTGAAGATGCTATTGAGGTTGAAAAACTCTTTTCAAACGATGATGACATAGCAGCTGTGGTGAACGACGCGGCCCTTCTTGAGTGAAGTATTCAAGCCGAGGCTTCTGCCCATTTGGACCGAATTTCTTCTGTGTCATCCATACGTCCTTCGTTTTGGAACGTGATTTCACCTTGGCTGTTGACAAAGACCACGGAGCCTGGACGCGTTATGTCCAAGGCTTCACCAACTCCGCTTCCTTTCATGAAGGCATAGGTTGTCAATGAAACACCAGTATCTGCTCCATCATCGTCATGAGCGTCAGCAGATTCGTGCCATTCGGTTAACGACATACTGCCTGCATTTTCTGCAGGGTCTGTTGACATGACCAAGACGGGCAATTCGGGCTCTGCATTCCAGATGGCATGCATGGTGGTATAACATGGGTTGTTGCACCATTCAGCAGAAAAAATGACAATAAAGCCCGATCCTTCCATGACTGCGTTATCGTATACCTTCCCGTCATCTGCCTGCGCTGAGAACGTTGGAAATGACTTACTATCATCGCCTTCATCTCCAGTGCAACCAGCCATCGGTGTGAGAAAAAGCAGGCTTGTTAGAAGAATCGTTAAGGTACGCATGGGCCAATTTAGGGGATGTCCTCTTTCAAACCTTCCTACTATCGTCATGTGCAATAAAGCCATTAGGAGGGGCCACGAGGGACCTTCATGATGCTGAAATGGACCTATCCGGTTCTTTTCCTACTCCTTTTCTCCATGTGTTCATCTCCCGTCTTGGCAGATGAAGTTAATGAGACGGTCTGTGAGGCTCAGGGAACATCGACACAAGACAGAGAAGGCTGTCTTGATAGCGATGGTGACGGGTGGTCAGACCCTGATGGTCTTTGGAATGAATCCATGGGTGCAGATGCCTTTCCAAACAATGCTTCCGAACATCGCGACCTTGACGGGGACGGGTTAGGGGACGTGGAAGACCCCGACATGGACGGTGATATGGCTCTTGACGAAACTGACGTGTGGCCAGAAGATCCGATCATTTGGTCCGATACAGACGGTGATGGTTATGCAGACCAAGGCTTCCACAAACTCTCCGACAACTGCCCTTTCATCTACGGCAAAAGTCGCATCAGACTTCTAGGCTGTTCTGATATAGATGGCGATTTTATGCCGGATGAGTATGATGATGATGCAGACGGCGACGGCATCCGAAACGAAATGGAACGCTCCGCCTCTTCGGGCACGATTCTCTACGATCCATTCAATCCGAATTCAACACCGCTGGACACCGATGAAGATACGATTCCTGATGTCTTGGATTTTGACAATGACAATGACGGCTGGCCCGATGATATAGAAATCGATCGAGGTTCGGACCGCTTCAATGATGATGAAAATCCGTTCAACATGTACCTCGGCTTGAACACTGGAATCTTCTATACTGGAGGAATCAGTTCGACTTCATTCAGCATGGATTATGACCCCGACCACACCGAAATATCGATCTCCTTCGTGAGTGAAATTGTCTTCGAAGAATTGGTCATCCCTCTCTTGCTGGTCCCTATCTATTTTGCATTATACTTTTCTCGTAGGAGCGAGTACAGAAGGTGTTTGCAATCCGTTGAGTCGGCCACTACTTTGGCAGAAATGAATGAATTAGAAACCATCGTAAACACCTTGGTCAAGGATCGGAAGATACGGGTGTACCACGGACTCGTTTTACGAAATGCCATCGAGGCTATGGAAAACAAACTCAAGGCAAATTCAGGCGAAGAAGAGTAAACCAAAGAGCATCCGTTTCACCCCCAATTATCAAAGGGTGAACGGCCTACGGAGAAGCGGGGGCGACCATGGTCGGTAAGGAACACGTGTCAATGATTCCCGCGCCAGCGGGTCAGCGATGGTCAGCCACGGTGAACGGCCAGACCATGGAAGTCCTTGCACCAAGCAATGCCGTGCTTCTTGATGTCCTTCGCGATAAGGTCGGGACGCTGGGTGTCAAACGAGGCTGTGATCTCGGGACGTGCGGCTGTTGCACCGTCATGATCGACGGTGTGCCTAAACTCTCTTGCCTCACGTTGGCGGGCCAAGTACAAGGTGCAGACATCATTACCGTTGAGGGCCTTTCCGACGGCGCCCATTTGGCGCCGATTCAAACCTGCTTTGCGACACACGGAGGCTCTCAGTGTGGATTTTGCACGCCGGGGTTCCTGGTGACCTCACAAGCTCTACTCAACGAAAACGACAACCCGACGAGGGCCGAAATCGCATGTGCCATTGAAGGCAATCTTTGCCGATGTACTGGGTATCAACAAATCATCGACGCAGTCGAAGCAGCAGCAGCTCTTCACCGTGGCGAAGGCGATGCCGCTCAACCCGCCAGCGACCCGCACCCCGACCCACACCCGTCGGGCCCCGACGAGCCAACCATGCCACCCGGCCATGCGAAGTGATACCATGGGAACCTATCGCCAGCAACCCGGGTCCAAAGGCTCAGAAACGAGGCGAGACGGTAAGAGAGTGGCTGGTAAACAGCGTTTCCCCCCTCCTGGTTCAGGCGGTTCTGAACCAGTGATGAGGCCTCGTGATTTGGATTTCATTCCCGAAACGGTGGGTGGCCGGGAACCCAAGCCCGCTGGCGACCATATTCACGACCGCGATAGGACGGGGACGACAGTTGGAAAACCTATGGCGCTGGTCGATTCAAACGCCAAAGTCACCGGCCAAGCATGGTACGGTGACGACGTACGATTGTCGGGAGAAATCATCGGCAAAATTTTGCGTTCACCTCACCACTATGCACGAATCAAGTCAATTGATACGACGCGTGTTGAGGCCTTACCTGGCGTGCTTGCTGTAGCCACAGGTCAAGATGCACCGAACCGTTTTGGAGTGCTTCCTGTCACCAAGGATGAACACGCTATGGCGGTGGACAAAGTCCGCCACGTGGGTGATTTGGTAGCCTGCGTTGCAGCGGTTGACGAGGCTACCGCAGTTCACGCTCTGTCGCTTTTTGACATTGAATGGGAGATGCTTGAGCCGGTCTTTGACCCCAAGAAAGGACTTGAAGACCATGACGAACCCATCCACTGGCGCGGAAAATACCACCTCGCCCGGACCAACGTACAAAAGCGAGTTTTCCAAGAATTTGGTGACCGCTCCCTCGTCGATTCCCCTCACGCCTCCTCACACGGCTCGTGGACCATGTCCGGAGTCCACCACGGATTCACCGAACCGCATGCAGTTGTAGCACATTGGGACCCAAATGGCCGTTTGCAACTCTATACGCCTCAACAAGTCCCTCATTATACGCACCGAGCCCTCTCAACGGTTCTCGATGTCCCCATGCACCAAATCAACGTCGTGCGAACCTTTGTAGGTGGCGGTTTTGGTGGTAAATCAGACCCCTTTCCTCATGAGATGTGTGCTGCAATTCTCGCCCGTAAGTCGGGACGGCCCGTCCGTATTACCTTTGACCGAGAAGAAGTTTACTGGATCAATCGGGGACGGCATCCAAGCCATATCGACGTCAAGATGACTGCCGATGATGAAGGGCGTATTTCCAGTTTTGACATTGACGCTCTCATCGACGGTGGTGGCTTTGCCTCATTCGGACACGTCACGTCTTACTACAACGGCGTGCTTGCCACGGCCCCCTATGAGTTAGGCTCCTTCCACTATACTGGTGCCAGAGTTTGGACAAATAAGCCAGCATCGGGTGCTATGAGGGGTCACGGGGCAGTGAATACTCGGTGTGCTGTTGAGGTCGGTTTGGATGAGATGGCAGAAAGCATGGAGGTAGACCCTATCGATTTGCGTTTGGCAAACCTCTTGCCACCTCACAGTAGAACCATCAGTGGTTTCCGCATTACTTCAAACGGAATGCGTGAAGCCCTCGAGCGCGTTCGGGAAGGCTCTGAGTGGGATCAAAAATTCCGTCAAATGCCACTGGGTAAAGGCATCGGTATCGGTTGCGGCTTCTTTATTTCTGGCTCGGGATTACCAATACACTGGGATCCAAAGAACTTCCCACATGCTACCGTACACATCCAAGTTGACATGGACGGTGGCGTAACGGTTCACACCGGTGCAGCAGATATCGGGCAGGGTTCTACAACGGCGGTTGCTCAAGTTGTAGCGGAAGTACTTGCATTGCCCATTGAAATGATTCACGTCCGCTCACATGAAAGCGATACAAGCCCCGTTGACCTCGGGTCTTATTCAAGTCGAGTCACCTTCATGAATGCTAATGCGGCCATCCGTGCAGCGATTGGAATCCGTGACCAAATACTCAAAGCCGCTTGGGAAATGTTGGGATACCATCCGAATGTTTTGGTTCTTAACGACCGCCGAATCTACTACAAACACGACCCAGCGGTGAGTGTGTCTTACCTTGAGGCTCTGCACAAGGCTCAGGCCGATACCGGTGCTCTCATCGCCCGCGGCGCTTACCGTTCCCCTCCAATGGGTGGGGTTCACAAAGGAGCAGCAGCAGGGCTTGCGCCAGCTTATTCCTTTTCAGCATACGTCGCAGAAGTTGATGTTGATGTTGAGACGGGGTTGGTCAAATGTACCAATGTTTGGGCAGCACATGATTGCGGTAAAGCCCTCAACCCCTTGGCCGTCAAAGGACAAATCATTGGGTCATGCCACATGGGTCTGGGCCAAGTGCTCTCAGAGAAAATGGTCTATGGCAGGACAGGGCACCTGCAGAATGCCAACCTTTTGGAATACAAGATTCCCTCCGTTCATGAAATGCCTCACGTTGAGCCCATCATCGTCGAGTCAAGCGACCCAGAGGGGCCCTTTGGTGCTAAAGAGGCTGGTGAAGGGCCTCTGTTGCCTATTCTGCCGGCTGTGGTCAACGCTGTCTACGACGCTATCGGTGTTCGTCTACGAGACCTTCCACTCACACCCGATGTGGTCTACAACGGTATCCAAAAGCACATGAAGGCAAATGGTATTGATGACGAGACAGATTTGAACCCGCCTCGTCTCCAGCATGGTTCGCTCCAAGCACCCTTGGTCCAACGGGCTGCTGAGCACAAGGATCGTGACCGTTTGCGTCAGCGAAGCGAAGACACCTCTGCATACGTCAATGGGGTTTTGTTCGGCTTTGATCCGAATCGCCCGCTTTCTGAGCAACTTGAAGGATGGAGGGAAGCCGATGAACCTCTTCCCGAACAATTGGCTGAACTTGGATTCGCTGGACGGGCATGGCTCAAAAAAGAGCAACGTCAGATGGAGGATGATGCATGATGTTGATGCCGCCATTCACGCTCCACCACCCACAATCTGTCGACGAAGCCGTCGGGCTTGCTGGCGACTTAATCAGCAAAGGGGAAGCCTTTGATTGGGTGGCAGGAGGGACGGATGTCCTCCCAAATTACAAGTGGCATATCAATCCGAAACCACACGTTATTTCACTTGCCGCCATCCCCGACGCGCACTCTCTCTCAACCTGTGAAATCGGGTGCATGGTCCCTCTTGCGTCGCTCACAGAATCGAACGGCGTCCACCCGCTATTAGTTGAGGCGGCGAGTAAAGTCGCCTCTACATTAATTCGTAAAAGTGCAACAGTGGGCGGTAACCTTTGCCTTGATACCCGGTGTTTCTGGTACAATCAAGGCGAGGATTGGCGCCGGTCAATCGACTGGTGCCACAAAGCAGATTGTGGAACGGGAGCTGACTGCCGTGTGATACCGAATCAAAACACGTTGTGTGTGGCTACCTATCAAGGTGATATGGCACCCAATTTCATGGTGTTGGAAGCCTCAGTTGTCTTGATTGGTCCAGCGGGTGAACGAGTGCTTCCGCTTCATGAATTCTACCAACTCGATGGCATGAAAAAGAACGTTTTGGAACCAGGGGAATTCCTTCTGAAAGTCGTGCTTCCTGATGACGTCATGTCACGAGAAGGCCGCTATCAAAAACTCAGGGTTCGAGATTCGTGGGATTTCCCAGAAGCAGGTATCGCTGCTTCATGGGTGCCTGGCCGAATGGAAACCCTCATGATTGCCAGCACTGCGCTTGAATCGATTCCCCGTTTACATGCTGACGTGGTAGGTGAACATATGGTTGACAGCAATACAGATCTCGATGTCATCGCTCTTTCAAAAGCCATTCAGAAGTCAGTCAAACCGGTCAACAATACGGCCCTACCGCCCCGCTACAGGCGAAGTATGGTGAAAACGCTGACCAAGCGTGCGCTAAAAGCGCTTCTCGGAGGACGGTGAATTTCATGAAGGCCCTCTCCGTTTTATGTGGTGTTCTTCTCCTTTCAGTTCTGTTGCCCTGCGCACAAGCCCAAGAGTTACAACCTCCGTCATGGGAGGTCGGATGGACTACGGACGTTGACCCAAAGTACATCGTGGATTTGGAAGATGATTGGGACGTTGAAGGAGAACTCGTCGTCTTTGTCAATAATGAGCGTTCAAATGAATTGAACCTCGACTTAACCTATGATTTTGACGAAGATGGTCCCTTTATTTTCGATGGCCCCGAATCCATCACGGTCTCCGCCAATACCAATGATTCCTTCACCATCACCATCACCGGTGCTTCGGAACAAAAAGTCAGGTCTTTTTCGCCCACATCAACACTCCCGCTGACACTCAATGCTGAAGAGAGCATCGGTGAAACCTCAGTCAGCAGTCAAGAAATCGAAGCAGATATTACCGTTCCTCGCAAATACAGGCTTCTTCCTTCAATCGTGCCACCCCAAGACACTCTCTTTTCAGGTTCATGGGTTGAATTCTCCCTTGAAGTAAGCAATCTTGGCAATACGCAAGATGCGATTACCTCAGGTGAGGCAACCATTCGCAGTTGCCCCCATCTCTCAGTTGTGGGTCTCGAGCAACTCGAAAATACCGTCGTTAGTGTGACCAATGACGATAATTCCAACGCCGCAGTCTTCACACTCCGTCTTGAGGCGAGCAGCAGTCATCAAGAACGCCAGTGTGAGGTTTCGCTTGCCGTCACCTCTGAAGGTGACGAGACAACCCGATCAACGACCATGAACGTCCAAGTAGTCGCTCCAGAGGTGGAGCAGAACGACGAATACGATGAGGATGATGATGGGTTCGCCGAGGGTTCTGAAGAATCAACTTCACTGCCTTGGGCTCCGATGAATGAAACATTACTCGTCTTGTTCATTTCATTCGTTCTTATTTCAACCCGCCAACAACGGTTCTCCTGAAGGCCGTTGACCAAGGAAAAGTGTAATTTTTTACACCCTAGGCCGTTTTTCCTCAGTCAGTACATTTCGTCAACCGGTTGGAAACCGCCAAATGCTCCTAATCATTACAGAGCAACCATTATGAGTGGTACGAAACTCCGGAGCGTGTACATGTGGCGTGTCGCGTGAGTTTGGAGATTTTATTATGGCAGAAGCAGAGCGAACCGGATTGAGCCTCGAAGCGTGGCTCATGGTAGGTCTTCTCGTTTCGGTTGTAATCTCCACCGCTGTCATTGCCATTGTGTCCTCGGGAAAAACGACCGTGTTTTCCCCCTATCAAAACGAGGATGACTACTCCGAACAACAACTCACGACCATGCGAGCCGATCTTGAGGATTTCAATGTCGCAAATACCATGTCAACACCGATGTTGGTCAACGACTGGCAAGACCCCCACCGCACACTACTCGTGATTGCAGCTCCGGAAAAGCCCTTTGATGCAGCAGAAGCAGCGGCCATTCACAACTTTGTAACCGAGCGGGCTGGTAAAGTGATTCTCGCCTCAAACTCCACCAATGCACAATTGGTAGCCGAGGAATTTGGTGTAAAATACTTCGATGCTCCTATCCGTGACGACATCAACACTGGCCGTTACTACGAGGTCACAACCGATAACGGCGAGCGCGTATCACCCGACACCAAGAAAATCTGGGCTGTTGCAAGTATTTCCGAAGATGTCACCACCATGGGCGACGAGAAAGCAACGCCCTGCCAACCTGAGGACGTTGACGGCCGAGAAGTTGACGATTGCCGAATGCCCGTCCTCTTCCACCGCCCAACCGCCATTCAAGTACTTGATGAGCAGGCTGACGAAGGACGAACGGTGAACGTACTCGCCCACGCTTCTACCTCAGCAGAAATTGACTTGGGCCGTGGCGAATCAAATCCTACTCTGGGTGAAGGCGAAACCGGCCTCATTATCCGAATCGACTATCCTGGGCAAACCGTGCTCGACCAACGTGCACCTCTTGCAGGGGGCGATTATGGTGAACTTTCAGCAACGGGAAGCATTGTCTTCGTATCAGACCACTCTGTTCTCGCTAACCACCTATGGGATCAAGATACTGCTGAAGAAACCGGGAAGCAACAATGCGACTCACCTCTCTATGTCCAACATGCGCACATGTGCTGGGATACAGACTCTGAGGGACTTAACAAGGGACTCGGTGATACAACATGGCACGGTAACTCCCTCTACTTCATGGCCCTTATCGAAGATATGATGGAATTCGACAATACCGAACTTTCAACCCAAATCACTCGTTATCCTTCTGAGTTCAATCTCGTCTTTGACGAAAGCCGACACATTTCAAGCGCCCTCTCCATGCCTTTCACCGAAGCCATGGGCGCTATCGTCCTGCTCACCAGTGATGGCGTCCTCAAGTGGCTCATCATCTTGAATCTCTTTGCCCTCTTGGCCATCGCCATCATGGTGGTGCCAGAGAAAGAAAATTGGCGTCACGTCTTTGACTTGACGCGATTCCGGGAACGTCCAACAAAAGTTGACCCTTCCCAGTACCAACGGCGAACCCGAGACGCATTTTTGTCAAAGGTTCGCAACTTCAACGATTTGACGCGCGATGAATTCGCTCGTAAATCACCCGCCGAAATAATGCAAATGGTGCGGGAACCTCGATTGGTTGAACTTGTGAGTTCAAACCGTGCCTTCTCCAACGATGAATTAAGGGAATTGATCCCTCACATACGTCGTTGGGGTAATTGAAACAAGGAGGAATAGACATGCAACCCCCAGCACCACCAGCAGCCCCGCCCGCGCCAGCACCTGCAGCGCCAGCAGCACCTGTGGCCCCGCCCGCACCTGCCATCCCTATGGCACCTGCAGCACCCGCCGCACCTGTTGCACCTGCAGCGCCGGCCGCTCCGGCCCAGCCGAAGCACCAGAGTACCCCAGAAGTCCGAGAGCGCCTCAAGGCCGTCGGTGCGATTGCATCTGCAATCTCAGCCGAAGTCCAAAAGGTCATCATCGGTAAGTCACACGTTATTGACAATGTGTTGATCAACATTCTGTCAAACGGTAACCTTCTCTTCGAAGATTACCCCGGTTTGGCAAAGACGTTGATGACCAACACCTTTGCCGATGCACTTGGTTGTGATTTCAAGCGTGTTCAATTCACGCCTGACTTGCTCCCTGCGGACATCACTGGTACGAACATTTACGACGCCAAGAAGGGCGAGTTTACGTTCAAGCCAGGTCCATTGTTCTGCAACCTTCTTCTCGCTGACGAGATTAACCGTGCTCCTCCCAAGACCCAAGCAGCTTTGCTTGAGGCTATGCAAGAGAAGCAAGTGACCATCGGTACGATAACCCACAAGTTGCCAGCACCATTTATTGTTATGGCCACACAAAACCCTGTCGAGCAAGAAGGAACCTACCCACTACCTGAAGCACAACTTGACCGTTTCATGTTCAAGATGTCTGTCGGTTACCCTGACCGTGCTGACGAAGACGAAATCCTCGCCCGCCGTATCAGCCGTGGTAAGGACGCAGTTGACGTCGATGTCATTACCGACCCAGCCCGTGTTATCGCCATGCAGCAAGCCTGTGAAGACGTTTACGTCGACCCTGCTCTCCGCATGTACATGGTTGAAGTCGTTTCTCGAACCCGTGAAGATCCACGTGTTCTTGTCGGCGCATCTCCTCGTGGTTCCCAAGCTCTGCTCAAGACCTCACGTGCTGCAGCCGCTCTTCGCGGTCGTGACTTCGTGACGCCTGATGATGTCAAAGCCATCGCAGAACTGGCCATCGCACACCGTATTATCCTCAAGCCCGAGCATCAAATCAAGGGTCTTGAAGCCGGTGAAGTGATTCAAGCCATCCTACGAGAAGTTCCTGTACCAACTGTTTGAGTACCAACACCGAGGTGAATGAAACATGTGGAGTCGTAAGTCAGCCATGCTTGGCAGCCTAGCTGTTGCCATGTACATGCTCGGCCTTACGCTTCGAAATTCTCAACTCGTGACGATTGCCGTGGTTATTTTTGTGTTCCTCACATGGGCTGCACTCATTGGAAATCACGCAGATGTAGCCGCAAGCGGTCGTCGCGCAGAAGAATGGACGGGTGAAGAGGGAGTCGCACTTGGCAGCGTTGTTGCTATGCGCAAACTCTCCAGTGCCCGCATGTTTGAAGATGGTGAACTGAATGTTACGCTCAGGATGCAAAATACATCTTCGTTACCTAAGATCTTGGAAGTTCGCGACCGAGTTCCAGAAGTTATGCGCATCAAAGAAGGTGCAAATTACATTCTCATGGAACTCGGACCTCGTCGTGAGACCTTCATTGAATACACCGTTGAATGCCCACTTCGTGGCTTTTACAGCCTCGGCCCAGTGACCGTACGCATTCAAGACGCCTTCGGGTTATTCCACAAGGAAAAGGAATTGCATGTCTACAACGATTTCCTTGTGTTCCCCAAGATGGAAGATCTCAAAGAGACCTTCGTGAAGTCACGTGTACCCAAGATTTTCACAGGTGCCGTCAACATTCGTCAACCCGGTCCCGGTTCTGAATTTTATTCCCTTCGTGAATACTTTGAGGGCGATTCATTCCGTGCGATCAACTGGTCTGCGTATGCGCGCTCTGGAAAACTCATGGTCAACGAACGTGAACGAGATGCTGTTTCTGATATCATCATCATCGTCGATTCACGTGCAGTTGCTGAAACTGGACCAGTCTCACGCAATGCCTTGGTGTATTCGACCCGAGCAGCGGCTTCACTCGCTAAGTATTTCCTCGGCCGTCGTGACTCCGTTGGTGTCATTGTTTACGGTGATGAAGTCGTGAGCGTTGACCGGGATACAGGCAAGAAACAACTGTACGTTATCCTAACGAAACTCGCAGGAGCAGTGGCACGGGGCAACATCCCGTTACAGGTTGTTGTCAACAGGATTCTCCCACACATCAACAAGGGAAGTCCAATTATCTTCCTTTCGAATTTAGAGGATGACCCAACCATCGTTAACGCTCTGCGTGACTTCCGAGCACGTGACTTTGATGTCACCGTCCTTTCCCCTTCATCGCTTGAATTCGAGTTTGACGCTAAGCGTCTTGACCGAACTGGCTACGAAGTCATGAAAACCGAACGGGATGTCCTGATTGGCGAACTTCGTGGTCTTGGTGTGAACATTATGGATTGGGAGCCTGACATGCTCCTGTCAACCGCCCTTGCCGGTGCAAGAGGATTCTGAGGTGAACAAAGATGACCATCAACAAGCCATCATCCGACACATCCCACCTCTACGACGGAAAGACCGTACGTTCCGCTGCCCCTTCCCGAAAGAAGGCTGCTGGTCAAATTGGTTCAGGAAGCGCCATCCCCGAAGATGCGATTCCAACAGTGGAAATTCCTTCCTTTATCGAAAGCCTCCTCGGTGGACCTCTTGTGCCAAAAATGAAGTTCCTACCGCCCGACAAGATGGTACAAAACCTCCAGATTGCTGTGTACGGTATCTTGGTTGCTTTAGCCTTCTTGACTTACCTCATCTCACCACCCGACGGGACAATGTGGTACATTCTCTCTGGTAGCCTTGGCTTTGCTAACATCATGCAATTGGCAGTCATCGCCGGAGCAACTGTGTGCGGGTTCATGGGCACTTTCAAGCGAGATGCTCGCTTCTCTCTTACGAGCAACGTTTTGTTTATCCTCGCTATTTTGCGATTTGCTTCATCGAAGACTTCGCTTTCAAACGATGCCCTTGGCTTCCAAGACAATCCTTTCCTCCTCGCCATTTTGGTTGTTGTTTACTCAGTATTGTTGATCATGTACTTTGAGTTGAGCAACGGTGTCATTCGCTATTCCATGCTCGACACGAGTATTCGTACCAACGAAGTCTATGTGATGAATCCAAAGAAGATTGTTTCCAAATACCATCGCTCCTTGGTCATCAACCCCATTATTGCAACCCTCCTCGCCTGGTTTGTGCTTTCGGCGAATACCATCCTTCCGAAGGTTGTCGGCATCTTTTCGAGTGACACCTCCCTTCGTATGGAAGAATCTGTAGAATTAACTTCAGTCTATGGTGTCGCATTGGGCACACTCTTTGTGTTCCTCACCGTTGGAATCCTCTTTGGACTCAATTTACCCACGCACTTGCAACGCTTCCGTGAGAAGCAAGCAGAGTGAACGGAATCTGTTCACTTTGAACCAATTGAGAGTGCACTCATCATCTCCTCCATGAGTTTTGATAGGTCGTGTCGCTGGGTAAGGAAATGCGGGGCTCCTTTCCGAGCAGCGATGACATCATTAGCCCAATCTACCTTTGTCATGTTCATACGCATGTGCTCTGCAGCAGCACTGCCGATGAAGGAGATCATTGCCGCATAGTAGGTGTGATTGATTTCACTGTAGCGTTGATTGAGGAGTTGAAGGCAGCGATGAATCTCATGTTGAGGAATCACAAACCTCCATCGTGTTGGTGTCGCTTCATAGGAGCAAATGCGTATCTTGGCTTCTTGCAGCGTGTTCAGAACCTCTGAAAGGGACGTAGCGGTATTGTGGATGTATTGAACGTCCACATCAACTGAAACGACCTTTGGGACACATGCGATGCCTTTGATGGCGGTATCATCCTCGATGTCGGGGCCAATAACCGTGCCAGAATGCGTGGCACTGTATCGGTGGAGATGTCGAATCTCAATAGGTACGCCGAGGGAATAAATGGGCTCAACGGTGGCAGGGTGAAGGATTGTAGCATCCGTGCTTGCGAAATCCATTGCCTCGCCGTACCCCAAATAAGGAATAGGGGCAGATTGAATGCCCCATCGCGGGTTGACCGGATAAATACCCATGACATCCTTCCACAATACGACCCGCTTCGCATTCAATAACGCAGCCAAAGCCGTGGCGGTATGATCGCTTCCACCACGGCTCAAAAGAGCGATGTTACCGTCAGTACCTTCGCCAAACCATCCTGTAACAATCGGGATTCCGTTGAGTGCCTTTCGGTCAAGCATGTTCTTCGATTTGACCAAATCGACGCTACTTGCTGAATTAATTCCGTTCAGATGAAGACCGATGTCTTCTGCCCCTACAGGATGTGCATCAATGCCGTGCGTGTTCAGGGCGTGTGCGACGACCAAAGCAGAAAGGCGTTCACCAGAAGCGAGCAGACAATTGTAGGCTTCAGGGTTTGGTTTGTCTTCTGCAAGTTCGTCCAATGAATCTTCAATCCCTTTCAGTACTTTTTGAAAGACCGGGTAAAGGTCTGAATCCGGTAGAGATGGTGCAAAGCGAAGGTGTTGACTCGCTAAATCATTAACAAGGCGACCTGCATATCTGGGTTCTTTTGCTGCTCGCATCAAACGGTCGGTGGTTCCCCAAAACGCAGAGACAACGACCACGATTGGGCCGTCCATGTTGAATACGACTTCTGCGATTTTATCCAAATCACTTGAATCGCGCAGGCAGGACCCTCCGAACTTGTGGACTTCAGGTGATTCATTCATTGAAAAAACCTCCTCGCATCATAAGATCGCCAATCACCAGAGTCGCCATGGCCTCCGTCACAGGTACTGCACGAGGGGCGAGTACTGGGTCATGCCGACCTTTGACGATGAGTGCTTCTTTTTCGTTGGTTTTGAGATTCAATGTGACTTGTTCTTGAGGGATACTTGAAGGCGGTTTGAAGGCAACACGAACGTGAACTGGAGAACCGGTGGCTAAGCCTGCAAGGGCTCCGTCCGGTCGGTCTCCTTCGAGGATTGGTTGGTCAGCAGTTCCTCCCCAGGGGCTATTATGTTCACTTCCGCGCATGGTCTGGACACCAAATCCGTGACCAAATTCGACCCCACGCGCTGCGGGAATAGCCATCATCGCTCGAGCTAATGCAGGCTCAAGACCGTCAAACCACGGTTCACCAACACCAAGCGGAAGGCCACTAAGGAAAAGGTCAACCCTTGAACCAATGGAATCGCGTTGGGTTCGAGCCGTTGTGATGAGTTCTGCCATTTGGAGTGCGGCCACTGGGTCCCTACACCGCAAAGCCTCGCATGTTTCATCTGCCCAACGTGGGGGGGCATCGGTCATGAGTGCCGCTTCGATATCCCCGATGGCTCCTACATGTGCTTCCACGTAGATGCCGTACTGGCCGAGCCAGGGTTTGATGAGGGCTGCTAGGGCGACGAGCGGAGCGGTCATTCGTGCACTTGATGTTCCTCCGCCTCGTAAGTCAGCCTCACCTTTGGTGCGTTTCATCATCACCATGTCTTGGTGGCCAGGACGGGGGTGGTCGGGTAAGAAACTGTAATCCTTTGAGCGAACATCGTTATTCATGATGCGACATTCAATCAATTGGCCTGTAGTGACTCCGTTTTCAAACCCAGAGAGCCACTGGACTTCGTCACCTTCCTTACGTTTGCTGCTGTATGTTCCGCCAGGGCGCCGCATGATCATCGCTTGTTCAATCACATCATCATCCCGCTGAATGCCTTGTGGCATTCCGGTGAGGGTTGCGCCAACGAAGGGGCCATGGCTGGAACCGAACAGGTTCACCCGTAATGACTCGCCCAAATGCATGTGCATGGTGCTCATTTAGCCGAAATCTCCGGCCTTCAAGAAGGTGTTCACTCCAATTCGTCGTCGGTTTCATTCGATAGAAAGGAAGTTTCCATAATTTCAATGTCCTTGTAACGAGTCGTATACCATTTCTTGAGCCGTTCGATGGTTGGCGTTTCGTTACGGGGAACAATCACGACAAGGGCAGGGCCAGAGCCCGAAATTCCGGCAGACCGTGCGCTGTTCATGAATGAATCATTGCTCATCTTCCGCCCTTGAATGTCACGCAGAGCAGCGACAGTCCCTCGACCGTTCCATGTGATGGCTACCAATTCGTTTCCATCCTGCAGTGCGTTGAGCGCTTGTTGATAGGGCCGAAGATGCGGTGCAAAATCTTCCAGTGCGGGCTGTTGTTCACGCTCGCCACGTAAGACGAGTAACACGGTCCATTCGTCGCTTTTTGGCCCCTCTCCGGTCAGCAGGACGCCTTCAGCAACAGGGACTTGGATGTCCACCAACTTCCACCCTTGTGTTGAACAGGCCCATGCATCATCAATTGACCCTGTCAAAGATACACCTGCTTTCAATTGAGCTTGTGCAGAAAGAGCGACGAGGTCTGCGGGTTCGAGTTGAGTCTCTGTAGCATCGCACAGTGCGCGCAGCGCCCCGATACTGGTTGCAGCTGATGATTTGAGGCCCTGCTTGATTGGAATCTTTGAATTCACACCCCAATGCAGGTCTTCTTTTTCATAGGACTCCGGCAGCGAATGCTCCCCTTCAATCCAAACGTCCAGTACTGCGTTGAGTAGTCCATCCGGATCGTTGACCTCACGCTTACTGGGTCGGTCAAGTAAACGGACTGTAATCGGTAAATCAAGAGCGATACTCGCACCGTAACCAAGCGGTGCTGCATGGAGAAGGCTACATGCGCCGTGCGCCGAGCCTTTTCCGAGTACTCCCATTGTTTCATCGCTCCTCAACGGCACTCGAAATAGCGAGGCCGAGATGGCGCGCTTCTGTCCCGTGCCACCCCATCACCAGATCTCCGGCGCTGAGTTCGGTCACGGATTTGACCGCCCCATCGGAATCGATAAGTCGAACCGTTTCTGCTTGTTGTAAGAATACATGGACTTCTTTATCCTTCCTGCTCTCAATATTGACCGAATTCAGGCTAATTTTGAGCATCGGCCGCTGCTCTATCTTGATTCGTCCGAGGACAATCTCTCGGGTGCTACCGTCAACATTCACGGCCTGTACGAGATCACCTGCCATCAATTCACTCAGATATTTGGTGGATTTATCGGCCATCAAGATGTAGGCGTGAGGAGAACCAGCGTTCACACGAAACGGTCGTGTTGGGACAAAGGTCGATGGAACCGTTTCTGAATGCACTAAAACAAGGATTTCAGAACTTGAACCCACGAGAACTCCTTCATGTTGATTGAGTAATGAGAGGAAATCAAGGCAATATCGGTCTCCGAGACCTGCATCCTCCACTCGTGCCACTTCAAGATGGCTAAGTGATTCATCTGTGGCGTGAACCTCAGTTCGTGGAAGAGCAGGTGATGTCTCGAGCCGTTGAGATTTAACGCTCAGTGCAGCCTCAATGAGTTGTTTTTGATTCGTTACGACCAATGCATCTACTCCTTGCTGAAGTGCAAAACCAGCCCCTTGTGCTTGAATCGGTGATGTGATGACCGCAGCGATTTTTGTATGGCTTCCTTCTCGTGCGGCAATGAGGTTTTCAAGAGGGATCATCGACCATGTTTCGCATTCAATCAACAGCCAATCCGCTGTTCCAATGTACTGAACACCTTCGTGTTGACTTTCACCATCACGTATGTTGATATGCGCTCCAATCAATCCATTTGCATCGTACAGTTTTCCGTCCTTGACGTAGATTTCACACTCTTGTTGTGCATTATTTCGCCAAAAACGATCAACGCCTTCATGCGAATCTGGATGGGCCTTTCCATCATCTTGGAGCCACAATTCCATGTCAATACCTCATAGATTGTGTTCACGCATGGCTTCTTCGACAGTTGCATTGTGGTGAACGAGCATTACAACGGCTGCTGCGAGCCTCTCCATTTGTGGATGAGCGAAAATTTGCCTGCCCATGCAGATTCCGCTGGCACCTGCATCGAGGGCTTGACGGATTAATTCCAATATCGCTTTTGCATTTCCAGATGCGGGGCCTCCAGCAACAAGCACAGGAATCGGTGCGGCGTTGGCCACTTGTTGAAAACTTTCATGGTCGCCTGTCCAGACGGATTTAGCAGCATCACACCCGAGTTCGAAGGCCAAGCGCACACCATGGGCTTGACCTCCAGTTAGGTCTCCTTCTTGGATGCGAAGGTGCTCTCCTCTCGCATAGACCATGCCAAACGAAGGAAGGCCAAGTTGGTGCGCTTGCCGGTTGAGTTCCCCCATGCGTTCGATCATATCGGGCTCCCAACGGCTGCCAAGATTGATTTGGCTGGAGACTCCAACACCGCCTCTTGAGAGCGTTTCGTCAGCATGCCCGACCAGTATTTTGTTGTCGGATTGAGGTCCGCCATGACTTGTGGATACCGAGTAATGAATGATCATTGAGGTTTTGGTCCCTTCGCAAAGATGACTGAAATGACTCACGACGCCTTTTTGAGCCAAAATCACATCAACCTTCGCCCGAATCAGAGCCGTAATCGTGCCTTCAAGGTCAACGAGTCCATCGGTAGGGTAGTCGGATGCTCCATGGTCAATTGGAATCCAGACTCCACGGCCGTTTGGCAGGATGTTCTCAAGCCGAGAGGCTTTGTCCATGCTCTTACGCAGGCCCCCCTCTTCATCAAAGGTTTGTATCCTAACCCTTACCGAAGTTGCTCACTTGACCATCGCAAAATGGCTTCTTCAGCGGCTTGAAGATGCTCCTGAAAGGTTGACCGAGCAATGTCCATGACCTCTGCTAAGCCTTGAATCGTGACTTTGCGTTCTTCGTCGTAATAACCGTGCTTTGAAGCAAGGCTGACGCATTCATATTGCCGGTTGGTCAAGAGTTCTTTGAACAACTCGTCCTGTTGTTGGATGTTTTGCACACTAATTTTGTCAGGTGGAAGAAATGCTTTGCAGAGGTTCACAAAGGTCGAAATGGCGTCAGGTAGGCCACGCACGGTGACTNTGATCGCTCCGTCTTCGTATTCATAGGGCGGCAGGATGTGAATGTTTTCTGTTCCAGATGCGAGTAAAACGAGCGGATGTTCGTTCCAAATAACGAGTGCATCACTTTCTCGTTCGTTGAGAAGTTGTTCAACGGTGATGAAATCAATCGCATCCATATCCTTTGAACTCATCCCGTCCCGATACACTGGCATTGCGATTTGACGAACGCCATCTTTGGTGATGTTCAAATGACCCATAATGCTCAATTTTTGGACTGTTTTATCCAATTGTGAAAAAGAAGTCATGCCGAGGACATCTCTGGTCCATGTCAGGGTCACTTCTCGCATGTTCAATCATTAGAGAATGCCCTATCTTATTGTTCCGCCAGTCCATTGATACAGAATCTCTTAACGCATGTTTCAAGAGGTAGTTCTCTATCCCCCAACTGTATGGCACTCGATGACTATGTCGTGACAATTTTACTTGGAGGAGCCTTCGCTCTCGGTTTGATGTTCATCGTCATGCGAAGAGAGGCTCAAGTTAACATCCAAAGTGGTATGAAGGCAGAAGGCTTGATGAATCAACATTCGGGCATGGGCTTCGGTAAAGCAAAAAAGAATCTAGACCGTAAACTCGCAAGCGTCCAAGACATGCTGAGGCAACAGAACCACGGTGACCGCCAGCTTGCAGAGGACCGCTTTAATCAAAACCGAGAATCCAACCACGATGCTGATGAAGAAGCACGGCGCCAAGAAGAATTAGAAGCACAACGCCGTGAAGCAGAAGAAGCTCGTCGCCTTGAAGATGAGGAAATGGAACGCAGAGCACGCGAGCGAGATGAAGAAGAAGCTCGTCTCGCTGCTGAGCGGGAAGCGGCACGACAGGCCGACCTCTCTGAAGCAGAAGAAGCCCGTCTCGCAGAAATTGAAGCCGCACGAGAGCAAGAAATGCTCGAATCCCGAGAAGCCGCTCAACGAGCCATGTCCGAACTCAAAGCCCGCCTTGAGCGTGAGGGCGCCTCCTCTTCAGACGTCCAAATTTCATTGATGTGGAACAATTACAACGACCTTGACCTTCACGTCGTTTGTCCTTCGGGAGAGCGCATCCACGGTGGTAACAAAACCTCTGCCTGCGGTGGAGAACTTGACGTTGATGCCAACGTTCGTGCTGAAACTCGCAAACCTGTTGAAAACGTCTTCTGGGAAGATGGAAAAGCACCTGCTGGAAAGTATCAGGTCTATGTGCACTATTACAAAAAGCACAACAAGCGCAGGAGTAAGGACCCTACCAAATTCCAAGTGATTGTTAACCAAGGAGGAGACCTACTGGAATACAACGGCGAACTTTCCCACGGTGACTCGATTATGTTGGTAGCAGAATTTAATCTCCCATCTCCCGAAGAGCGAGCAGCTCGCCGTCAAGAATTGGCAGAAGAACTCCGTGCTGCTGGCCTCGAAGTTCCTGAAGTCGATGAAACGATTTCAGAGGTTGAAGAGCAACGCCAAGCCGACATCGCCGCTGCTGAGCAAGAGCGCCTTGCAGAAATTGAAGCCGCACGAGAGCAAGAAATGCTCGAATCCCGAGAAGCCGCTCAACGAGCCATGTCCGAACTCAGAGCCCGTCTGGAGCGAGAAGGAGCATCATCCTCTGACGTTCAAGTTTCGCTGATGTGGAACAATTACAACGACCTTGACCTTCACGTCGTTTGTCCTTCGGGAGAGCGCATCCACGGTGGTAACAAAACCTCTGCCTGCGGTGGAGAACTTGACGTTGATGCCAACGTTCGTGCTGAAACTCGCAAACCTGTTGAAAACGTCTTCTGGGAAGATGGAAAAGCACCTGCTGGAAAGTATCAGGTCTATGTGCACTATTACAAAAAGCACAACAAGCGCAGGAGTAAGGACCCTACCAAATTCCAAGTGATTGTTAACGCAGGTAACGACCTTCTCGAGTACAACAGCGAATTGTCAAGTGGTGACCCCATCATGATGGTGGCGGAATTCACGCTCCCTACACCCGAGGAACGAGAAGCACGCCGCAAAGAGCTCGAAGAGGAGCTTCGCTTGGCAGAACAGGGAACTTCGGGCCAAAATGAGACAGAAGACCTTCATTCTGATGAAGTTGATACCGAGCAAGAAGATGTTCTTCCCGGTGCACCTGACCTTGATGCCCTGATGGACGAACAGGCCGATGAAGATTGAATCTCATCACGAGACGATTTCATCCAGGCGGCCTGCTTCCAGCGCCTTTTTGATGGAGCGAGCAATTCGACGTCCGGTTGACATGAACGGTTCGTTGATGTCTGAGTAAGGCGATCCTCCGATGAAAGGATTGGAACCCGCTACAATCCGTGCGCTGATTTCAAACACCTTGAATTCAAGTTGGTCTGTCACGATGGTCTCAAGACAGAAGGGGCCTAGCATCCCGCGGGATTCCTCTTCGAGGTTGTAGGATGCAGCGACCGTTCCTTCAGCCATCTCGAAGGCCTTTGGCAACAATGATTCACGGATGACCACAGGCTGGTTTCCTGTGACGACAAAGGAGGGTTCGAGTGACATTTCACGGAGGTCACGTAGAGAACCCAATTTGTAAAATTCATCAACGTTGCTCTCGTCACGACGGTCCATTGAGAGCAATTCAAGACGCCCCAATGATTTTCCAGCATGTGGCCCTCGTCCTTGGACTTGGTAACCATCCTTGGAAAGGGGGTCGAAAAAGAAATGAAGATAATACCGGCACCCAAGCACGTATTCTTGGATGGTAAATTCTTCTTCAATGTCCACGTTTCGGCGGAAATCACGGTAATCTCTGGCAATGAAGTATCCTCTTCCACCCTTCGCCCCTGCATACTTGACAATCACGGGCCCTGCAATCTTGTGCGGATCTTCAATCACTTGTGGCATGGTACAACCTCCGCTTTCTAACCATTGGCGCTGCAGGGCTCGACTGCTTTCCCAGTGCAAGATGTTACGGTTGCCGAAGGTTGGGACGTTCAAACTTCTAAAATTCGTGGCACCAAGATATTCAACGAGGGACCCATGAGGAACAAGAATGACGTTCTTTTCGCGGAACCATTCTGCATGGTCAAGCATTTCACGGTAGTCATCCAGCATCAGCCATTCGTCGGGGTCTGCACCGGGGAAGGCTTTGTAGAAGCGGCGTCGGTTCTCTCCTACCGCAATTCCGAGGGTTTTGAAGCCCTCTTGACGTGCGCCATGAAGGATTTGAAGCGAGGAGTGCGAGGCAACTACTCCAATGGTAATGGCATCTTTGTCGTAGTCGGCGAGCCAATTTCGCACTGCTTCTATAGGTACGCCCATAAGGAGGGGTTTCGTATTCGCTCTATGAGGGTTATGTCGTCTTTGCTTAATCGAATGTCCGTTGGAATCAGCCTATGAGGGATTAGAACATCATCGTTTGAGGTCGTTGAGATTGACGAAAGGAGTGAAGGGTTCATGGGGCTCCTGTCGCATGACACATCATGGTCGGCAACGCCCCCTCTCATCGGATGACCTACGGGAATTACCTTCAACTTGAATCCTTATTGTCATTGCAGGATGGACCCGATGGCTATCTGCCGGCGCCATCGCATGATGAACTGCATTTCATTGTGGTCCACCAGACCTTTGAACTCTGGTTTAAGTTAATTCTCAGGGAACTCAAAGAAGCGAGAGACCTGCTTGCTCAACAAAAAGTGGAAGAGCACGCTATCCCCAAGATTGTACGACATCTTGAACGCGTCAGTGAAATCTTTCGCCTTCTGGCAGACCAGTGGAAAGTCATGGAAACTCTCGCGCCCCAGGATTTTTTGGCCTTCAGAGACCGATTGGGTACCTCTTCCGGATTTGAATCCTGGCAAATGAGGGAACTCGAAGTCCTCCTCGGTCTGGAACAAGAGCAACGTGTCGGTGGAATGGACCCCCTGGCCCACATGGAGAAACTCGCTGGGGAAGGAAAAGTCCCACAACAAGCCCTCCAGGATTTCCACAGCACGCATGAGTCCCCTTCACTCAACGATGCGTTGATTGCATGGTTGGCCAGAACGCCAATCCATGGTTCAACTCCCGAAACTCAGGGCGATCAAGAATCAGTAATGGCCTACGTTGCAGGTCATCTTGAAGCCATGCAAATTCATGGAGAGGAAGTTATTGCTCACATGGTTGCTATTGGGCATGGAGACGAGGCGAGCGTTCGTCCACGAATCGAGTCCAGCCGGACTGGGGCAGAGGCCTTCCTATTGCAAGATGGCGTGCTCAACAGAGCACGTGCAGGACTCCTCTTCATTGAATCATATCGGGATTTGCCTCTTCTATCCTGGCCACGCCGCCTCATCGACAGTTTTGTTGAACTGGAACAATCGATGTTGTTGTTCAGAACCCATCACGCACGCATGGTTGAACGGATGATTGGGCGCCGCATGGGCACAGGGGGGTCGAGCGGTGTTGATTACCTCGATGCTACGACCAAATACCGTGTATTTGTTGACCTGTGGGCGGTTCGAACCCTTTTGGTGAAACGTGAAAGATTACCCGATGTGGAGCAAGCCGAATTCTACGGCTTTTCTTCAGATGGTTCTCCTCATTCGTGAGGGTCGATGTCGATGGGAATCAAATGATTCTCATATTCATAGAGAGCGATTTTGAGAGGGTCAAGAACGAAACGGATCGCAGCCTCTTCAAGACCGTAAAGCGAGACCAGCTCTTCTTTGAATTCATCACGAAGGACTTCCTCGGTAGCATAGAGTGGAGCACCCATTCCAATTTGGAGGGCGCGTGCGCCAATAATTCGTGCTCGTTCAAATCGTGTGTGGAGTCGTGCTGGCTTGACCATGATTGGCACCTGCGAAGGTAATTCGCAAGTAGCCGAGCGGCCTACTCTTTTTGAACCTACCTCACTCTTCTGCCTGTCGTATCACGACATCTCGTTGACGCTTTCGCATCATCTCGTTGCGTTGAAGGAGAATTGCTGGGGCCAGCAAAGCCATCAGCAAGCCGGCTACAATGAGGGCCAGAGAAGACGGACGAAGCGAGGATTCTTGGTCTGCCATGACATCATTGTCAGGACTAACATCCACGAGGCCAGTGGGTGCTAGAGAACCAGCACTGAGTTGGCGTATTCCTTTGTTTTCGAGCATCACTACAAAGGCGCTATGTTCAGGAAGGGTGCTAGCATTCAGGGATATCGATGAGGTATTGGTCGAGTGAACTATGAATTGCTGAGCAAGACGAGCATGCGTTCGGTCAAGAGTGGTATGCGGTGTTGGTTCAAGTTGCCAAATCCGCACCAGTTCTCCTGTTGAAGTATCCCATGAGAGCGTCCCATTAGAGTATTCTATAGAATTAAAACCACTCCAGTTTGTGCTTGAATTATCGAGCGTTGTGTTGAGGTCCATGGCTTGGCGTGAGCCCGTCAGCAGGAAAGAACCGTCAACCACGATGGAGGGATAAAACAGCAACCGATATTCAGTGTCAAAGCGTAATTTGGAAGCGGAGAGGAATGTTTCATCCAAAGCTGAAGGATGATGTTGAAGGATGATGCTCCCGTTTTCGCTATAGTTGTTCAACTGGTCCGAGACTTGGAGGCACGGTTCGCACCAATCTGCACTAAAGTATTCGATGAGGTGCTCAGGTTGAGAAGGTTCACACGTTGATGAGGTGAGGCATTCGTATGAGATATAGCGGATATCAAGGAGCTGCCCACGGGGTTGTTCTGTACGTTCTTCAACGGATTGGGATTGGGAAAGAGTGGAGGGTATACACAACAAAACGATGAGCATCATAGCCAAGCGAAAGGCCGACCCCATGCACAGGGGTGGAGGCATTTGTTCAAAAGGGGTCTGCTCCCACGGTGCAACATGGAAGAATCGGTTTGGCGTCGCCCGTCGACCTTACCGCTTGTTCTCGCCGTGATGGCCCTCCTCATTGTCATCGTCGGGGGAAGCATACGAATCAACGACGCTGGTGAGTCCTGTCCTGAATGGCCGACCTGCTTTGGAACCTGGCATTTTGATGTATCCGAAGAAGAGCAGGAAGCCTACTGGGATGCGAATCCTGAAGAAATTGATTCCCGTGGTGAAGATCACCGTTACACAACCTTCCAAATCTTTGTTGAATGGTTCCATCGGCTTTTGGTTGGCCTCATCGCCCTCCCCATTATCTACAACGTGGTGATGGCCCTTCGGTCGCAAAAGACCTACGGCAAGCGGGTCGTCCAGAGTTCGATGTTTTCCGCTGTCTTGTTGGTTGTTCAAGCCACTGCAGGTTACATTACCGTACGTTACGATAACGCAGACTGGACCGTCGCGCTCCACCTTTCCCTTGCTTGTGTCTTCACAGCAGGCTTGATTTGGCAATTTATGGAGATGAGAATTCGGGAAGGAGTGCGTTGGGCCTTCCTTCGTTCACCACAGGACTTCGTCAACGCCCATATCTCTCGAGCGAATGCAATGGCAGGTGCAGTGGGTTTATTGCTGGTTCTCGGTGCATGGGTTTCTTCTTCTGCTGGAGGTCAATACAACCAAAGTTGCTCGGTTGGCTTCCCGACGGGCTGGCCTCAATGCCAAGGGTCCTTCCTTCCCTCCCTCGAAGGCCCTGGGATTTTCATTCAGATGATTCATCGGTTTGGTGCTCTTGTGGTCGGTTTGGTCCTCATTCTTGGTGTTTCAAACCTTCGTACGTCAGCCCAAGAGCGAGACGGAGCAAAGGAATTGGTTCGTTTTGGAGAAATCACGACTGGAATTTGGCTTCTCAACGTCATGGTGGGCGGGTCCTACATCGTTTTCGCAAAGGTAGGCGATTTCCCAGAATGGCTTTCTCTTCTTCACCTTGTGGTGGGTGTAGGCGCCTTCCTTTCAGCCGTATTTTTGATGTTCTGCATGCGTTTTTGCCAAGCGTCAGAACAAACCTTCGGGGCTGAGCAAGAATGACCGGTCCAGAGCCCGAAAAAGGTACTGAACTTGACTACCCTGGTCTGTTCAAGGTCATGATTCGTCTGATGAAACTCCGAGTCATTGTCTTGCTGCAGATCACGGCGATTTGTGCAATATTAGTGCACGATACCCTCGCCCGCTACGATGTCATCCAACTTGATCGTTCGTGGACAGATACACTTGGAACCATTGCCCTCACCGTTGTGGGTGGAACCCTTTCTGCAGGTGGCTCAAACGCCATCAACATGTGGTACGATGCTGACATCGACCCGCACATGCGGCGAACCATGAACCGGCCTATCCCACAAGGCCATGCAACACCACAATTTGCCCTCGCGTTTGGGAGTACCATTGCACTGCTCGGCTCGGCCTTGTTTCTCTTGGTGAGTGTGAAGGCAGCGTTTTGGTCATTTTTCTCAGTGCTTTTCTACGTTTTTGTTTATTCGATGTGGCTCAAACGTCGTACACCACAAAACATTGTCATTGGTGGTATCGCAGGGGCTACACCTCCCTTGATTGGATGGGCAGCAGCAGCAGGTGAGTCTATTGCAGGAGGCAGTGTACTTGCTCTTGGATCTCCGATTCCTTGGGTGTTCTTTTTTCTCATCTTCCTGTGGACACCCCCTCATTTCTGGGCCCTTGCCCTCTATCGCTCTGGCGAATACGGGAAGGTTAACATTCCAATGATGAATGAAGTTAAGGGGCCTGAATATACGCTCAAACAAGCCAAATTCTATTGTATCTTGCTCTTTTTGCTGGGTTCTGTACCGTGCTTTTGGCCTGATTCTGGCCTACCTCTTCTGTGGGCTTTTGTCTCGGGTGGCTTGACGCTATGGTATTCCGCATCTGTATGGGCGATTGACCCACACGAAGCCTTTGACGAACAGGGCCGAATGCCCAAAGCAGCGAAGTCCTTCTTCAGGAGCTTGTATTACCTCGGTTGGATGTTCCTTTCGCTTGTTTTGATCATCTTCATCCCCAGTTCGATGCTCGGGGTACTTGGGCCCCTTTGAGGCTTTGAGAATGAAGTCTTGACCACCGTCATGTTCATGAGAAGACCTTTGGTCGCCAAGTTTGCGAGCGGCAGTCGCATAGCCTGGCCATTGCGCTGGATTGCTAATCCAGTGGTGTCTCACCTCGGGAGTTCGAATCTCCCCTGCCGCGCCAATACTCATTCGAAGAAATCGTCGAATTCGCTATCGTAATCTTTCGAACGATTGCGCTTTCGGGCCTCCATCACTCGCTTGAGGCGCTTCCGCTTCTTGAGAAGGAGTGGAAGAAGAATGGCGTTGAGGACGAAAATCCCCAGCAGTGCAAATCCAGCGAATTGAAATTCACTCACCTGGGTCGCATCGTTTAATTTTTGCAACCATGGAATGCCCAGAGGTGGTTCAGGGGGTTCAGGTTCTGGTGGGATAAGGTGTTGGTTGTAGGTCCACCAGTCGTCTTGAATGGAGACACGTTCAACATTATCGGATGGATAATTAGCAATCATTTGCTCATTACCAACGCTATCAATGGGGGCGAGAACATAGTAGTAGGTTCGGTAAGGTTGAATGCCGTCAATCTGCATGCCGCTCTGATTGAAGGTACCTTGCTCGCCAGGTGTACCCGAAAGTCCAGCCGCAATCGGATTGATGAATTTCAGGTCGACGTTACTGGGGGCATATTCCAAGCGATAGAGATTCCACTTGAGTTCACCTTGTGCTTCATGGTCGGGCCAAATCCAAGTTAGGTTAACAACGTAGCACAAGGACCAGTCTTTCTTGTAGTCAAAGCAGTCGGTGTCGTTTGTAAATTGCCATTCATGATTGAATTGGATTATCGAAGTTGTTGGTGGGATTGCATCGCCACATAGAAGGCCAGGAGCACCATTGTTTCTGGCAATTTCAGCCATCTCGTAATTTGGGTTTCCTTCTCGGTCAATCGGGAGAATGGCATACGATGCACAAATACCAGTCGGTAATGGCTCAGGGTCAAGCCATGATTCATCGCTAAGTGCCATGGTCGTGGCGAAGGATTCACCGGTTAATTCTTCCCAGATGTCTTCATTGATGCCTGCGTTAGGGTCAGGGAAGAAGGTAGTACCGCTCACGCCTTGCAGTTTGTAGATGTTCCAACCTCCAACATATGGATTCGTGATATCTCCAACAGCGGTCCAATTAAGTTCAATTTGCCCGCCTGCTAAACGCGTCCAGTTCAGATTGTCAACCGTTACATTGGTTTCGGGTAGAACGCCAACGATGAGGATAACACCGTCTTTTGTTAACGAGAGGCTTGCAATTCCAGCCTCGCTGATCTCATAGGTGTCAACGCCATCAATGTAGGTCCAGAGGGTCGAACTAAGGGTGGGAAGGTAGCGCAAATCTACGGTTGATAGGTCAATGTTACCAGGGAGTAATTCACTCAAATTCATGTCCAAATACAACTCTCGCAAGACGATCTCATTACCTGTTGCTGGTATAATATCAATGGAAATCATCATGAGAGGTGATTTTCCTTCACCAATCCCGTAATTGCTGCCGAGGTAAGGTAGAGCAATTTCATGTTCTACGTCAGCCTCCTGTTCGGTTACGGCATAACCCGTCCAATAGGGTTCTACACTCAGGTTGATTGAATTAAGAACATCAAATTCAACATATGCGTATTCTGTGTTGCCGAAGGGATCACGCACCTCAAGAGTGAGACTGTGATGGCCAAGGCCAAAAGTTTCCCCTGTTTCATTGAGCACCTGGCCGTGTCCCCAATTATAGAACCCCTCTCTCCATGTATAATTGAGCGGCTGCGAGGCAATGCTACTGAAGCGACCGACCAATTCAACATCATCAGAACTCTCATAGATATTGTTTTCAGCATTGGTTTGCACATAGGGATTGATCGCTCCAGTTTCCACATCGGCATTGAACGAAAAGAGATTGTCAGCCATTCTGGCATCTTCACCGGCTTGGAAGATGGTCGGTAGTTGAACCCTCAGCAGGCGACTCGTACCCGTCGTCGTGAGGTTAAAGGAACAGGTTGCGCTTTCCCCTGGATGAAGCATTGCGATGTCGCAGGAATCTTGGACTTCGAGTTGGAATTGCTCGTCATAGACTTCGAAGGCTGCCGTGACATTGTCGATGGACATGTTCCCTTGATTGAGGATATCGGCTTTGACTCGGTCAGTCCCGTAATAGAAGGTTGATGCTTGTGAGTTGTGGCTGGGATAAACATCCACAACTTGGAGGTCGATGCTATCATCAAGAACCAGTGATGTTGAGGCTATGTTATTGCTTGGATTCAAGTCCCCATGGGGGTTTCCAGTGCTCGAAAATACGCCCCACTTCATGATGTACTCGCCTTCTTGATTGAACGAAAAGGCAGGGAGATTGATGTTGAAGGGTGTCATTCCGCCCCATGCGGCCAGGGTCGAGATATTCCGATAGGCCTCTCGCAACATCATCGTCTCATCTGAGTCCCAGAGTTGCCAGCCAAAATCAGCATCAAAACTACAATCTCCACAAATCGTGGCCTGGCCCCGGGCATTGAAGGTATAATCAGTGCCTGTGTTCAAGATGCTACTACCGTTATAGGTGGCCAAGTTGTTGATGTTTTCAAGAGGGTCATGCAAGTTGTTGACCATTGCATCAATGTAAAATTCAGTGATGTTGATGTTGAACACCAGCTCATCATCAGAGGGGTTCTGGTCGTTTTGGTCAAAGGCGAACACGACCGTATAGGCTCCCTCTGCATTGCCACCGGGAATCCACATATCCGTTGAGGTGAATATGTTTGAAGATGAGGCGGGCAAACTGCCAATTGAAAAGAGTCCCTTTTCATCGAAGTTTGACTTGCAAGTGGAGGATGTGACTTCGCCTTCACAGACATACCAAGCCAAACCACGACCGTTAGCTGAAGGTGTTGCGTACAAATTACTCACCTCTACTGAAAAGGTCATGGTGTCGAAAGCCGAATACCATGAATCTTCAGTGGGGGACGCAGAGTCTGTCAAGCCGAGTGAACCCGAGACCGACGCGCTACTGGCAGGTGCAGTAAGAAGCGCTCCAAGGGATGAAAAAAGAAGCAGGAGAACAAAGCCGAAACTAGTTCTAGTGTTGGTTTTCGCCCATGGCTTGCGCTCGCTCATCATATTGTCCTCGCATTGGTGCTTCAAAGACTCATCGCTCCAGAAAGGAGGTAGAGTCATCTTTTCAGGTATTCACCGAGATTGTCAGATCTCTCGGAAATCTCTGGCCAAGGCACCTTTGTTGCGGCAACCTCATGAATCTCAGCCAAGTGTGAGGGACCATGCGAAGGGCTCCGGTCATCTCGGCGGAGCGAGACGAGGGGGGCTTGACTGCCGTCATCGAGTTTCTTTCAGCCTTCACGCTGTTTTTGATGATTTTAACCGCCTTTCTCTCACTTGCACAATTGCAAATGGGCTCCAACGACCCTGACGTTGACCGTTTGGACCGTGCTGCAGCGATGGGGCTGGACCGACTCACCTCGAGCGAGGGCTGGTTCGTCCCTCTTGACGGATCCTTGGATTACGCGAATGCGACCGAATCATGGCACCACGTCTCGGCGGAGGCCCTCGCAGAAGGTCGTGTTCAAGCGGGCCTCATGCAGGAGTACAGGTTGGACTTGGAACGAATCGCTGCCCTTCACAACGTCACCGAAGAGGGAATGGCGGCAGGTTTGGGGCTTGACAACGATATGACGCTCTATCTCAAGATCCAGGTCGAGGAGAGTTCGGATTCCAGCCGTGTGGGCGCGGTATTATTTGCGGGGGGGACGGAGCGTGGAAGTGCACCATCCTCGTCCACAGCCTACCGGTCATTCCAGCAAGATGGCGAGCGATTACGAGTTATTTTAGAAGTTCATGATGGCGGTCGAAAAAACAACCAATTGCATGTCACTGAAGTCATGGCCCGCCCCTCCTCAAGTGGGCCAGAATGGATCGAAGTCTACAATCCAAACGACTTCGCTATTTCGCTCAAAGGTTGGTCACTTAACCACGTTAGCGGCTCCACATCTTCCGACCTCCTTCTTCAGTCGGGAGTACTCTCAGGGAAGTCGATTTCAATCATGACTGGAGATGTATCGAGCCAAGAGGTTGGAAACGCAACCCATGTTTTGGACCTAGGGCAGTATGCCTTCCTTGGAGTCGGGCAACTCGATGGGCTTGCGAACGGGCAGGGCGTGTTGAGTCTTCGTTACACGCAACTCGCAGAAATCACTCCCTCTGACGTCATGCGAGTTGAATGGGGAGGAAATACGGGACTGTTCATGGTCACCGGACAATCCATGGAATGGGATGGAGACAACAGGTTCTCATCAACGTCTTGGAGTTTGCAGGACGACCCCACCCCCGGAGAGTATACGCCCCCCTCTTGACGGCCCCTTTGCGTTGATTGCGTACAAACATTTCATCAACCCTCGGCCCATCCTCTGTCTTGTTCCCATGCAATCCACCAGTACTTACACGCGAGACCGATGTGTCACAGGAATCCACGGGTTGGATGAGATTTTACGAGGGGGCATCCCCTACGGTTCAACGGTTCTTGCGGCTGGAACCTGCGGTTCAGGAAAGACCACCTTGGCCATGGAATTTCTCGTCCGTGGCGCATTGGCTGGTGAAGCCTGCGCCCACTTTACAGCGACTGAACCCTCTGTCAAGTTGCTTGAAAACATTCGCCAATATGCCTTTTTTGACATGAACATGGTCGATTCGGGTCTCATCAACGTTTTTGATATGGACGTTTTGTATTCGTGGCTCGGCCTCGATAAGGCTTCATTTGACCTTGACGACGTCCACGCCCTCATCAAATCCATCGTTGACATCGTGAACACCATCGGTGTGACGCGCCTTGTGATCGATTCCGTGACAACGCTTTGTTACAAAATTAAATCCGAACAATTGATTCGAGATTTCCTCTTCACGCTGGGAAAGAAATTGGCTACGCTTGGATGTACGACCATCCTCATCTCTGAGATTACTTCTGCAACAGAAAACGCCCATTGGTCTTCATTTGGTGTTGAAGAAGCCATTGCTGACGGCATTATCGTCATGGGCGACGCAGAACGGATGGGTCATTTACTTCGCTTCCTTCAAGTGGTGAAAATGCGCGGAACTGCCCATAGTCGGGCCAAGCATGCCATTGAATTAACGCCGCTGGGAGTGATGCTTATTCCGATGCTAAAGTGGGGCGCTTCGAGTGACAAAAACTCGCGATGGGGGCAATAAATATGTTCGAACTTGACCAACGAATCGCAGAACAACTCACTCAAGTCTCTCTCGGTAGCGCCGTTCAAGTCCGAGTTGGTACATCCAATTCCTTCATGGTGACCGCAAGCACCATTCTTCCACTCATGCAGATGTTTGAGATGGGTGGTGTCTACATTTCAGCAAGCCGAGGAGCTGTTGAAATCATACAGGCCTTCGAAGCTGTTGGCATCGATGTGTCCAACATTCACTTCCTTGACTTGGTCTCCTCTGGAGTACTCGGTGGGACGGATGTGGAATACCCCAACATTACCTTCATCGATAGCCCCATCATGCTCGAGAGCACTCTGCTGCGAACACTGTATGTCCTACGGACCGTGAATTCACAACGAAATTTCGTCTTCCTTGACAGTGTCAATGCCTTGGCCATTTACAACGATGACCGAATGCTGGCTGAATACCTTCACACCTTCATCAACACCTTCCGGCAACGGGAGGTGCTTTCTGTAATTCTTAACGTGCCCGACCAAACACCACCCCTGGTCCTGGCGAATCTCGACACGTATTGCACGGATATCGTCGACCGTGGCCAAGTGGTCTTAATGTGAGGGATGAAGGATGGCAAGAACATTTGACTTTGACCCCGAAGATGAGGAATTTTTTGGCACCGTTGGCTCTTTTGGCGTTCCAAAATTCGATAATGAAATGAACGGAGGAGTCCCAAGAGGTTTCACCATCATCGCGTTCACCGAAACAGGTTCTGGTAGCGAATTATTTGCCAAACAATTCACTTCTCCCGCTGAAGAACCAGATAACACGCTCTACATCACCACGGACGAAGGACAACAGGAGATTACTCGTATCTTCAAAAAATACAATTGGCCTCTTGACATCAATGTTCGAACCATCGGTGAGGAGTATAACGCCAACGTTCTCGAACGCGACCTTTTGGCGAGTAGGTACCGTCTTGAAGGATTCCAGTTGGCAGACATCCAGCGTTTGGCCCAGACACGGTTTGTAGATGACAGCAATCAGGATTATCTTACTGAAGTCACCAATGAAATCATGGGCTGTGGTCCCTATTTCAGGGCTGTCTTGGACAACTTGGATTTCTTCCTGCAGCGTGAAGACCCATCCCGCGTCATTTCTATGGTTCGTATGCTTCAAGCACACGCACAGATGGTACGTGGTTTGTTGATGATATCCGTTTCAACCGATGGGCTGAACCCTTCAATCAAACAAGAGTTGTCCTCGATTGCCGACATGGTTCTCTCGTTCAAAGTACGGACAATTGGAACAGATTTCGAAAATTCAATGATCGTTTCAAAATTCAGAAACGCTCCTGAGAATCTCAAAATCTTAGTGTTCCGCGTGACGCCAGAAGAAGGAATCACGCCCGAAACGGTCGAACGTATCGCATGATGCTGAGCATCGTGTGCGAAACGACATGTCCAAAACAGTCGGGGGTTCCCAACAGCCATGGGCAAGCGGGCCGCTACGGGTGGATTTGACCCCTCGGGCATTGATCCTGAGGCATGGGAAGAACTCGAAGGACAGCTTGAAGCGACCATTCCGAACTATGACCGAGTCAATACTTGGATGACATTCGGCCAGGACAAGCGATGGCGCAGAAATGTTCGTCAGCACGCTAAACCGGGCATGAAAGTTCTCGAAGTAGGCTGCGGACCGGGTTCCTTCGCTGAGGATTTAACGGGCTTGGATGTGACTTGCCTCGATCCCTCTCCCGAAATGCTCGCAACCGCACGACGTCGCGTGGATAGCGCTCGTCAGCAGCGAGGCGAATCTCCGGCAGCATATGTTGAAGCCATCGCTGAGTCAATCCCCTTGCCTGATGACAACTTTGACATGGTGTTTTGTTTGTTCTCATTCCGTGATTTCAAGGATAAGGAGCAAGGGCTTCGAGAAATCTACCGCGTCCTCAAACCCGGCGGTCAGTTGGTCATTTGTGATGCAGGTAAGGCCAACAAACTTCATGGAATATTCGGAGTTCTCTGGATGAATACGGTGGTTCAGATCATGGCGCGCCTGATCACCAAAGACAAAAACCACCCGTGGAAAGGGCTCGCAAAAAGTTACACGCATTACGGTACAAATGGCTACTATCGAAAGATGATGAAGCGGGTTGGTTTTGATGAAGTTCAAGGACGACTGCTGTATCCATTTGGAATGGCAAGTCGATTCCGTGGAAGGAAGCCCCAAATTGAGGGCCAGCAACCAACCCCGTTAGACTGATAAACCCCCTTTTGCTGAGGCGAATTAACAGGTGTTCTACATGGGTATGGTCGACGTTCTCCGAAGCATCAAAAACGCTGAAAAGGATGCTGAATCCCGCCTCGCTGCTGCTCAGGAAGAAGCGGCAAAAATCATGTCGGACGCTCGTAAGAAATCCTCTGAGATGGTACAATCTGCGGCCGAAGATTCGGTTTCCATGACTCAAAAAATCCTCGACGAAGCTCGTGATGGCGCTCAGTCCGAAGCAGATTCGGTCAAAGCGGAAGGCTCCAAAGAAGTCGCCTCCATCGAGAAGAGTTCAGCCTCAAACCAGGACAAAGCCGTGCAAATGGTTGTTGACGGATTAACTTCGGAGTGAGGTGGTACCATGTTCGACACGGTAGCTATGTCACGTTTGACAGTGGCTGCTCCCGTCGATCGAATGGAGGATGTTCTCCGTGCCTGTACGAACGCTGGTTGCGTCCATATTGAAGCCTATTCAAACTTCGAAGACGGTGTCCTCGTTGGACAAGCCATCGGGAGCGACGAAGCCAACGAAGTAAGCGCACTGCTTGCCAAGGTACGGGCTGCTGTTTCGGCCTTCAACCCTGTAAACGCAGACGGCCCTGTGCCTTTGCACCGCATCAAAGAATTGATTGCTGGTGATTTTCCCGAAAAACTGCAAAACGGGCTTGACCTTCTCGACGAACAACGAGATGCTGAGTCTGAACTCTCGCTGCTCGACGAACAATTGAAACTTCTTCAGCGACTTGCTCCTCTCAACATGGATTTGGAGTTACTCACTGGAACTGGCCGAGTTGAAGTCTTTGTTGCTGAAACGAAGAAGTCCAGCAAAGCCCGAGGGACATTCGGGGCTCTTGCCTCAAAGGTCGAGATGGCTACAGCACCTGGAATCGTCGCCGTCGCATGTTTGCCTGAACAATCTGCTGAAGTCCAGATGGCTTTGGGTGAACTGGGCGGTAAGGCAGTACAAATTCCCGACATGAACGGCACGCCAAGTGAGGCGATCAAAAATCTCTCATCCCGCCGCTCGAAGATCGAAGCCATGATGTACTCTGCGGCAGAAAAGTCCGAGCGATGGGCGAAGGATAACGCCCGAAACATCCTCGCCGTCCACGAATATCTCACCAAAGAAGATGAGGTATTCACCGCTCCAACTCAAATGGCTGTGACCGGTCAAGCCTTCGCTCTGGATGCATGGGTTCCGTCCTCTAAAGACGGTGAAATCCGCTCTGCGTTGAAGGACATCGCTTCGCATGTTGAAGTAGAGGCCTTCGTCAACGACCATCATCACGACGACCATGACGATCACCACCATGAGCCGTCTCCTCCAGTGGCGCTCGAAAACAACCCCGTATCCCGCCCCTTCGAACTCATGGTTGACCTTGTTGGACGCCCCACGTACGGCTCGTTTGACCCTACTGCCCTCATGATGTTCACCTTCCCGATGATTTACGGCCTAATTCTGGGCGACTTCGGTTACGGTCTCATCATTCTTCTCTTGGGCATATGGCTCGGAACCAAGCCCTTTGCCGCCGACCCTGTGGTGAAAAACGGCATCACAATCCTGAAGTGGATGGGCGTATGGTGTATCATTTGGGGATTGTTATTTGCTGAAGGCTTCGGATTTGTTTGGGATGAAGCATGGTCGCCACTGGACGGACTCTATGTGTGGACTTACGATAACATCCACTTCCCTGCCTTTGTTGCAGAGACCCTCAACATGACGCACACTCACATCCCCTTCCATCGTGCGACAGGGGCACTTCAAGACTACGTGTTGCTTTCTGTCTACCTCGGCGTGTTTCACTTGATGGTCGGATTCATCATCGGCTTCGTTAATGTCGCCAAGGCACACGGCCTGGTTGCTGCCTTCTTCGAGAAGGGAAGCTGGATCATCATCCTCACGGGTGGATTCATCCACATCTACGGATTCCTCACGGGAGACCATGCAGTCTTTGCGGCAACTGCTCCAGGACTTGCTGTTCTGGGCGGTATCGTTTGCCTCATCATTGGTCTCGCAGTGTTTGAGAAGTTTGGTTGGGCCGGTGGCCTGATTATGGGGCCTATCGAAACCTTTGGTCTTCTCGCCAACACCCTCTCTTACCTCCGCGTCATGGGTGTTGGGGTCGCAGGCGTCAAAATCGCAGAAGTCTCCATCGTGATGGGGTGGGACATGATGACGGCGACTGGCGCTGGAATCATTGAGATCTTCTTTGGTGCCGTTCTTTTCCTCCTCATACAAGCATTCGCACTTGCGCTTGGCTTGCTCTCACCGAGCATCCACGCTGCCCGTCTCCACTTCGTTGAGTGGATGGGCAAGTTCTACGACGGCTCCGGTCGGGTTTTTACCCCACTCGGCGGTCGCACCCTCCATACGGAGGGGCAATCATAGTCCCACGGACAAAAACTAGGAGGTAGAAAAATGAACAAGAATACCCTGAAAACAAGCCTACGCACACTGATCGTCTTGCTAACGCTCGCCTTGGTCGCCCAAGGTGTTGCTGCACAAGAGACAACCGATTCGGGTGCAACTGACGGAATGACTGGCGACGTTGGTGTCGGTCTAGCCCTTGGCCTTGCGGCCATTGGTGCTGGATTCTCCCAAGCCGCTATCGGCAGCGCTGCTGTTGGCATGCTTGCCGAAGACGGCAGCAAGTTCGGTGTTGCTTTGATCTTCACCGCTCTTCCAGAATCCATCGTGATTCTCGGTGCACTTCCGCTTTTCCTCGGAAATTGAGGAGAAACGGTTTCCGTTGGGCGAAGGCCCAATCGAACGAACGATGAAGGAGATGAAAGAATGACATTAGAAACACTTGCCCAAGACATTGCTGCTTCGGCTGAAAAAGAAGCGAAAGCGCTGATTAAGGCTGCGAAAGCAGAGGCCAAACAACTGCTGGCCGATGCAGAAGCCAAAGTCAGCGACATGCAAACTGAAGCAAAGCAGCGTGCAGAAAAGGAAGCAGGCCAACTCGCTCGTGAGTTGGTTGCCAGCGCCCGACAATCGAACCAACAGGACATCCTCGTGGCGCGACGAAAGGTACTGGATGCAACCCTTGATGCCGCCCGAGACCACATTGCCGACCCCGGCATGAAAGGACGAGCAGCGCTCTTGAAATCACTTCTCAGCGAATCTGAGAAATTGGCAAAGGGTAAATTTGTCATTCGACCGGTTGAACTTGACCGTGCTGCTATCACCAAGGCTGCTGGCGACCGAAAGATCGCAGAGAGCGTTGAGGGGCTCGGAGGATTTATCCTCGAGGCTGAAGATGGCTCTGTATCATTTGATATGCGCTTTGACAACATGTTGCAGCGTGCATGGTCCAACCATCTCTCTGCGGTTAACGAAACTCTGTTTGGATAAAGAAGGTGAATCTCATGATGCTCGGAAACACTCCCTATGTCGTCTCACGTGCCAAGGCACGACGGCAGAAGTTGGCTGACCGAGCGCGTCTGCGTCAACTCATCAACCAGTCGGTTGATCAGTTGACAGTGGCTGTGGGGGACATCGGATATCGTACGGAAATAGACCTCTATGCTGGGAAACTCAGCGGTGGAGACTTGGTTGAAGCTGCCCTCACGCACAATCTTGAGGGTGAACTCACCGATATTGTCAACATGTCCAACCGAAGCATACGCCCTTTGATTGAGATTTACACTTCACGCTTCGAATACCAAAATGCAAAAGCCGTATTGAGGGCTATTCACAACGAAGTTTCGGTTGAAGAAGTAGGCAATAGTATCCTTCCAGAAATCAACGATGTGAACACACCTTGGCTCAAGGTTGTCGAAAGTTGTGATGACCTAAGAGCAGCAGCGGTACTCATGCGACGCAAGTCCTTTGGTACCGCACTCGCCAAGGTCCCTGAAGATGGTTCACTCGCAGATTACGAAGACGCTCTTGACCGTCATTATTACGCAGCATCTCAACGCGCTCTCATTCAGTCGAAGGGAGCGCCAGCTCGCTTCTTAGCGAGGTTGTTTGCTGCAGAAATAGACCATCGAAACATCGTCAATATCCTTGAAGCCGATTCTGCGGGCATTGCATCTGAACAACTCGTTCATTTGCTTATTCCCGGAGGCCGACTGATTCCAAAACGGATGTTCTCATCCATTGCAACCGGTGGTCGTGAGGCCATGCTTGACCTTCTTCGTTCAGGTGACCGATTTGACATGACCGAGTTCGAAAGCGTCTTGGAGGAAGCTACCTCCACCCGAAGTCTTGACCCTGTCGTCACATGGATGAAAGGACGAGAGTATGCTATGATGCAACGGATGAGCTACCTCCATCCCGTATCCGCCCTCCCGATCATTCATTACGTGGCCATGAAGGTCCAGGAAGTGTCAGATTTGCGCCTGATTGTACGAGGTCGTCTAGCGGGCTTGTCTTCCGAAGTGTTGGAGGCTCACGTTCTTTGAGGTGATCGTATGGAGATTTCAGTCGTCGGCTCCCCCGCATTCACGTTGGGCTTCCAACTCGCAGGTCTCTCGGACCTGCACAATCCTGAAGGTGAAGAGGCTCTGCACTCAACCCTTCGTTCCCTACTCAACAACAAGTCAGTTGGTATCGTGGTGGTCGACTCCGCCATGCTTGCCGACTTGCCAGAGCGGTTGCGCGATCAACTCTCTGCGTCCGTTTCTCCTACCGTTCTTGGCATCGGTACGGAGGAGGACACCGCTTTGCGTGATACCATTCGCAAGGCAATAGGAGTCGATTTGTGGAAGTGAACTTCCAACCAAACCAGGAGATGAAAAAATGAGCAATGAAGGAGTAATTTACCGAATTTCGGGGCCCGTCGTGACCGCCACTGGCATGAGCGCAGCAATGTATGACGTTGTACGAGTCGGCCACGAAGGTCTGATGGGTGAAGTGATTGAACTGCACGGCGAGAAAGCCGTCATCCAAGTTTACGAAGATACCTCTGGTATCCGACCAGGTGAACCTGTGTTGAACACCGAAGAGACCCTCTCAGTCTCGTTGGGACCCGGTCTCTTGACTCAAATTTACGACGGTATCCAGCGTCCTCTGCCCACTCTCGAGAAGGAAATGGGCGTGTTCATCACCCGTGGTGTTGACGCAGATGCATTTGACCTCGAAAAGATTTGGACCTTTGAGCCACAAGTCGCTGCCGGCGATGCAGTAGTTGGCGGCCAGGTGATTGGCCACGTTCAAGAAACGGACACCATTATCCACAAAATCATGGTTCCCCCTACCGTCAGCGGCACCGTGAAGTCCATTGAATCTGGAGATTTCAACGTCACACAAACCGTTTGTGTGCTCGAAGACGGCACTGAAATGCAAATGATGCAGAAGTGGCCCGTGCGAACCCCCCGACCTTTCCAACAGAAGTACGCTCCTGACACACCCCTTGTGACCGGTATGCGAATTCTCGACTTCCTGTTCCCACTCGCAAAGGGTGGAGCAGCCGGAATCCCCGGTCCATTCGGTTCCGGTAAAACGGTTACACAACAATCGCTTGCAAAGTACTCCGACGCACAACTTGTGGTTTACATCGGCTGTGGAGAGCGTGGCAACGAGATGACTGAAGTATTGGACGAATTCCCTCACTTGATTGACCCAAACACTGGAAAACCTTTGATGGAGCGAACCGTGATGATTGCCAACACATCCAACATGCCTGTCGCAGCCCGTGAAGCATCAGTTTACACTGGAATTACCATTGCAGAATACTTCCGTGACATGGGTTACGATGTCGCCCTCATGGCCGACTCAACCTCTCGTTGGGCAGAAGCCATGCGTGAAATCTCATCACGTCTGGAAGAAATGCCTGGTGAAGAAGGATATCCTGCTTATCTCTCGTCTCGAATTGCAGAGTTCTATGAACGCGCAGGCCGTGTTGAGACGCTGAACGGCGATGACGGATCTGTTACCGTTATCGGTGCTGTTTCGCCTCCTGGTGGTGACATCTCTGAACCCGTTTCACAAGGAACGCTTCGAATTGTCAAGGTGTTCTGGGGTCTTGATGCAGGATTGGCTCGTCAACGTCACTTCCCTGCCATCAACTGGTTGAATTCGTATTCTCTGTATCCACAAAGCTTGGATCAGTGGTTCCGCGACAACATCGCCCAAGATTTCCCAGAAATCCGAACCCAAATCAGTGGTCTGCTCCAAATTGAGTCAGAACTTCAAGAAATTGTTCAATTGGTCGGTTCCGATGCACTTCCTGTCGACCAACAACTCACCCTTGAAGTCGCTCGAATGATTCGTGAATTCTTCTTGCAACAAAATGGATTCCACGATGTTGATGCTTACTGTGACATTCACCTTCAATACCACATGGCTAAAGCCATTCTGTCCTTCCAAGACGCTGCAAAGAGCGCCATGGCGGACGGTGCTTTGCTGAACGATGTGGTCAACGTCCCTGCTCGTTCCGACCTCATGCGTGGTCGCTTTGAGAAAGGATACATTGACCGTATTGATTCAATGGTCAAGAAAATGAACGATGAAATTGCCGATGCGGTGGAGACCAACTGAGGAGAGGATTGACATGACTGGAAAAGAATACCGAACCATTACTGACGTCAAAGGACCGCTGGTCTTTTTGAACAAAACTGAACCTGTTGCCTTTGGTGAAATCGTAACACTCCGCCTTGCAAATGGCGACATCAAGAACGGACAAGTACTCGACACATCCGACGACTTGGTGATTGTCCAAGTGTTTGAAGGAACTGCAAAAATCAACCGTGAAACCGGTGTTACCTTCATGGGCGATGTCTTCAAACTCCCCGTAAGCACTGACTTGGTCGGTCGCATTCTCGACGGTGCAGGACGCCCCCGTGATGGTGGACCAGAAATCGTTGCAGATGAGAAGGCAGACATTATCGGTGCTGCTATCAACCCCTACAGCCGACAGAGCCCGAATGATTTCATTCAAACTGGAGTTTCAGCTATTGATTTGTGTACGAGCCTTGTTCGTGGACAAAAGCTGCCGATTTTCTCGGCGTCTGGTCTTCCACACAATGACATTGCGCTGCAAATTGCTCGACAAGCGAAACTGAAGGACTCCGATGAAGAATTTATTGTTGTCTTCTGTGCAATGGGAATTACCGCTGAAGAATACAACTTCTTCCGTTCTGATTTGGAGCGTACTGGTGCCTTGGAAAATGCTGTGTTGTTCGTTAATCTCGCTGACGACCCAGCAGTTGAGCGTATCATCACCCCTCGTCTCGCTCTCACAGCAGCCGAATACCTCGCCTTTGAGAAAGACTACCACGTTCTGGTCATCTATACTGACATGACCAACTATTGCGATGCCCTGCGTCAAATCGGTGCAGCACGTGAAGAAGTCCCCGGACGTCGTGGTTACCCCGGTTACATGTACACTGACTTAGCCATGCTCTACGAGCGTGCTGGTATCGTCAAAGGAAAGAAGGGTTCAATCACCCAATTCCCGATTTTGACCATGCCTGGTGACGATATCACTCACCCAATTCCGGATCTTTCCGGTTACATTACCGAAGGCCAGATTGTGATTTCTCGTGAACTGCACCAACAGGGTATCTATCCGCCCATCAACGTTCTTCCATCTCTCTCACGACTGATGGGGTCCTGTATCGGTGAGAAGACGACTCGTGAAGACCACAAGTCGGTTTCCGACCAGATGTACGCTGCCTACGCTCAAGGTCGTGAACTTCGAGGACTCGTTGCCATCGTTGGTGAAGATGCACTCAACGAGCGTGACAAGCAATTGTTGGATTTCTCTGGTGTATTTGAGGACAAGTTCCTTCGCCAAACCCGTGATGAGGACCGCTCAATTGAGGAGACCCTCGATTTGTGTTGGACATTGATGTCATCAATTGACACCAAGTATCTTGTCCGCCTCGACCAGAAGTGGATTGAAAAGTACCATCCCGACAATCGCGATTGAACGACAACGGTGAACGAAGAACGAGGTGAGATCGATGGCATTGGACATTAAACCAACCCGCAGCGAACTCATCAAGCTCAAAGGCCGTATCAAACAAACAAAAAACGGTTACAAACTTCTGAAAATGAAGCGTGACGGTTTGTTCCATGAATTCAGACAACTTCTTGCTGAAATGATTGAAGCCAAGCGAGATTTGACCGCCGCCTATGCACTGGCCAAAACTCGTATCGACCTCGCTAATGCCATTGAAGGTGGATTGGCCGTTCGAGCCGCTGCTATTGCCAACTCTGCACACCCGGAAGTTGAAGTTGAACGCCGCAACATCATGGGAGTGGTTGTCCCCAGCGTGACTGGTACCAATCTCAAGTCAACCTTTGCTGAGCGAGGAATCGGTTTTATTGGTTCTTCACCCTACATTGATGAGGCAAGTGATTCCTTCAGTGAACTGATTGAGAAGATCGTGACGGCATCTGAAATGGAGGCTACATTGAAGCGCCTTCTTGCTGAAATTGAAGCTACCAAACGGCGTGTCAATGCTTTGGAGTTCAAAGTCATCCCAGAACTTGAAGAAGCGAAAGTCTTCATCCAACTTCGTCTTGAAGAAATGGAGCGGGAAGAGACATTCCGTTTGAAGCGATTCAAGAATAAGTGAGTTCCGCTTTAACGAGGGATTCATTGGGGATGGGCCTCACCGGTTTGACAAGGGGGGCAGATGAATGGACGAGTCAGTGACTGCCGAAGATTCCCTTCCACATCACAAGCGTGCTTGGACACAGCATGATTTGCTTGAATCCATCCTCTCAACCTACGTTCACATCCTGAGCGATAACGGTGGCAGGTGGCCTTCTTGGTGCGTCATGCCCAAGGATGGAGTGGAAATCAATGAAGAATTGAGTAGAATTAACAAGCATCTCGAACGCTTGGGATGGATGGCGAAGTTAACACGGGATGATGAATGGGTGTTGACGGTACTTCCCGCTCCAGAACGTCAATTCCCACGCTTGAACAGCGTGTTTCTCTTTTGGGTGCTCTCGTTTTTGACTCTCACCCTTGCTGGCGATGTGTGGATGCGTTCGGCTCGTCCCGATGACGGGTGGTTTCATTCGTCTTCATTTGTGGATGCTCTTGTCGGTTATACCTTGCCAATTATCGGCGTTCTACTTTTTGCCTCGTTTATTCAACGGCGCATCGCTCATCGCTTTGGCGTTCGCAGCGGACATATCATGCCTGTTCCAGACTTCACCATAGCGCTTTACGCCCTCGGTCTTTTCCCCGCGGAGTGGCTGTTTTGGCCCTTCGGTATTCTTCTGATTCCAACCATGCCCAGAATGGATGCGCGCCCCTGGCCTAATCGGGCCGCACTCGGCCACACCGCTCTTTCTGTGCCACTCGTTCTCGGTGTAGCTGGAATCATTCTCTTGATGTTGGGCATTGGCCTCACGCCAGAGTACCTCGAGTCAACAGCCATGCCGCTTATCACCGTATCACCAGTATTCTTGAGCCTCATCGCAACAGAATTCATCGCTGAGGATGCCATCATCAGAATGGCATGGGCTCATCCATTCGTTCATGCAGGTGGCATGCTCATTCTCTTTTCTTGGATTTCTCTTCTACCCATTCCGACCTTCCCAGGAGGTCGTCTGCTGATTGCGAGAATGGGTCTGCTCGACGCTCGAAGTTCAAGTACGCAAAGCCTTCTTTTTGTGACCATCTTACTCTTCGCCTATTTGTTTGACGTCTTTGGAGGATTCTCGTTGTGGTATCTTGTCTTGGCGCTCTTATTACCACTCCTCTTCTTTTTCGGCAACGACATCCGTATTCCACTCATCTTGGACGAGACATCGGGTTTGAGCGAAGATGATCACCGGAAAATGGGCATGCTTTTACTCATCACCTTCCTCTTTTTACTGCCTGCACAACAGCCCGTTCTTCATGATGAATCATGGGATGCCGATATGTCCTATGTTCTCGTATCACCAGAGTTAGCAGTGTTTGATGAGAACATGACCTGGAAGTCACATAATGAGGTTCGAATTACCAATCCGTCATCCTTGCGGCAACCCTACGCCATACACGCACTCTTTGAGCAGCAACGTACGAATTGGGAGGTTGAATGGGATTGTGATGGCGAATCAATGCATCAAATAAACGGGTTTGGGTGTGGATCGGACCTGTTGCCTCAACGAACGGCAATTTTCTGGCTAAATCTCACTTGGGTGGGTTCTCAGGCACCGACTGCAGCGAATTTCTCATACATTGTCGAGATGAATGACAATTACTACATCGAGCCCATGCAGGTACGTCCTGCTCTCGAAGTCGTCCCTGCTGAGACATGGTACGACCTTTATTCGGGCGATGCAGTATTGCGCTGCGTTGACCTTTTTGGTGAACTCATCCAATCCGTTGAACTCAACCTTAGTATCACTGAATCCCAACTCCAAGGAATTCAAACATCACTCGTTCAAATTGATGGTGAATCCGGCATGAATGCATCACTTCTGGACGTGCCCGATGTCTTTTGTTTACGTGGTCTCGACCCACTTGTGTTTGAACCAAGTATGGCCACCATCCACATCAATAACGACACCTTCACTCCACTTCTGCCCGCCAGTGGGCCGCGTATCGCCTATGTGCCCGAGGACGGCTGGACCATTACGGGTGATGAGTTCCAATCTTGGGGTGCTCTCTTGGGTGAAGGTGGCGTGTTGTTGGAGAATGAAGCCTTCTGCCCCATCAACGCCAGTGTAAGTCCACCTGCTCGCCCCTCAGAAGGAGCTTGGATTTGGGATACGAGTATCCGTTCAGTAGGTTCAATTCCCGTCATTGATGGGGATCAGAATCTAACGCTTCACGTTGAAAATGGAGCCAACATCACCGTATGTAATGACCCTTTTTCACCGTACCCTCGGTTGAATTTTACCGCCATGAACGGGCCAGAACTCCTCGTGACTTGGATGAATTCGACCACTCGGTTTTGGACAACTCCTTGGGCAATCGCCTATAATGGGACATTCCTCAACGCAGGTATGGATTCGATCACCTTCCACAACCCAACCAATGAATCGGTTCCTTTCCGTTTGGCAAGAGAGGGTGGATTTGGAGATGACTGGACGCATGACTGGGACGGTGATGCACTTTCATCAGGCAGCACGACGCTGACACTTTCTCCACCTCAAGAACCTCTTGCAACCATGTGGTTGACTTACGATGCAGGTACGGTGGTCCTCCACCTGGCCAGTTATCAATGAGGTATTCCTATGCGCATATCCATTCTTGGAATTGGTTCAATCGGTACTCTTCTAGGAGCGTCCCTAGCGCAAACTAACCATGAGATTCACCTTCACGGAAGAGGAGAGCGGGGTGCACGGGTCATCCTTGAAGGACTGGAGGTCGATGGTTTTGGTCTCGGATCCCATGCAGCAGAACGCTTTTTGCACTCAGTAGAGGAATTACCACTCCCGGAGGAACTTGTTGCTGGTTCTGACGTCGTCATCATCGCTTCCAAAGCCTATGATGTGGTCTCGCTAGCCCCTCTTGCTGCAACCTTACTCAAGGAAACAGGGGTCGCCTTTGCCCTTTCCAACGGGCTGGGCCACTTTCAGACCCTTGCCCAATACGTTGGCCAACATCGTACGCTTGCTGCAACTACAACGCATGGCGCCTACAAGGAAATCGAAGGACTTGTTCGGTGGGCAGGTCAAGGCGAACTTCATCTCGCCTCAACTCCCTTTGGACCCACTCCCGCATCAGTTGAGAGCCTTGTTCAACTTCTTGAATCCGCCTCTCTTTCACCCATATTGATGCCCGATGCAGACGAAATGATTTGGGGCAAGGTTCTGCTGAATCTGTCCATCAATCCTCTCGCAGCCCTCGCTGGGGTGAAAAACGGGGCGTTGCTTTCAGCAGGATTGTTTGACGCCTGCATGGCCATTTACCGCGAGGCAGCAAAGGTAGCCCGCTTGGAGCGAATTAGCGTGGTTGATGAGGCAGGTTTTGAACATCTTCTCCGCCAGGTTCTCGAATCGACACGAGAAAATTCCTGCAGCATGCTACAGGACATCAAACGAGGTAGAGCAACGGAGATTGAATCACTGAACCAAGCGATTGTCAGAATCGCTGAAGGCCACGGGCTCGAGGTGCCCGTGAATCAACTCATGACCTCGCTTATTCTCGCTTGTCATCCTTGACGAGGTCAATGTTGTAATGCAAACCAGCATTTGCTTTCTTGCTCAAAGCATCATCAACAACCAACCTACCAATCAGTGCGAGGTTTCGAAGTTCCACGATTTCCCGTGCAGGTCGTGATGCCCTCCAAATGAGATCAATTTCTTCATTGAAGAGTGACAAACGACGCTTTGCACGTTTGAGGCGTTGATTCGTACGAACGATACCAACTTCTTGTGACATGGTATTCACCAAACTCATTCGGTCGTGTGCCACCGTTGCATGCTCTTCAAGATTGGTCGTACCCTCTGCTCGCCATGTTGGATGGGTTCCTGTATACGTGTTGGGAGGTGATTGAATCAGGTGCGTGGCAACACGGTGAGCGTAGACAACAGCCTCCAACAAACTGTTTGATGCCAGACGATTGGCTCCGTGCATGCCGGTACAGGCTACCTCGCCGATGGCATAGAGATGCGGCATGTTTTCATCTTCATCACGCACATAGGCTCGCCCAATCGAGTCAACGCGTATTCCACCTACCATGTAATGAGCCGCCGGTACAACGGGAATGGGGTCCTTTCCGAGTTCCAAGCCTTCAATTGCCAGACGCTTGGTGATGGTTGGAAATTTATCCTTGAGCAATTGCCCATCGAGGTGTGAGGTCACGAGATAGACGTGCGCATTTGCGTTTTTCTTGAGTTGCTGATCGATTGCCCTAGCCACAATGTCTCGGGTAGCCATTGAGCCGTGGGGTGAATGTGCATAGGTGAACGAATATGCCTCAGGAGAGGGGGCATCATCCCCATTGTCGAGAGCATCAAGGCATGCCTGCTTCCAATCCTCTAAACCTCGGTGGTCAAGTAAAACTGCACCCTTTCCTCGCAAGGCTTCGCTGATGAGAAAAGGACGAGCATAGGAAGAATGTAAGGCGGTGGGGTGAAATTGGATATATGCCAAATCTTGAACGCAGGCGCCCGCTCTATAGGCCATCGCCAAACCATCACCTGTGGCTACAGAGGGGTTTGTGGTTTGTTTCCACAAGCGACCTACACCACCGGTTGCCAGGACGATTGCATCGGCTTCAATGGTCAACACTTCGTGAGTAACTTGGTCAAGGCACCATACGCCTGCAATGCCGTGATTGGGTTGGCCGTGTGTGCGTTGAATAAGGTCAATCGCCAGTGTATTGGGGCGCAATTTAATGCCAGAATGTGCCTCGGCGTAGGCCGAAAGTGCGCGTTCAATCTCCTTGCCAGTAGCGTCTTTGGCGTGCAGAATTCGGGGCGTTGAATGACCACCTTCCTTTGCCAAAGAAAATGAACCATCCACTTCCTTCTCAAATTCAACACCGATTCGAATCAAATCACGAATTCGTTCTCCCGCATCTGAAATGATAGCTCGAACGGTTGGTTCATCGCAATGTCCGTCACCTGATGCTAACGTGTCTTGGACATGCGCCTCCATTTCGTTCGCATTGGTTTTGTCGAGGATCGCAGCAATCCCGCCCTGTGCCCAATTCGTTGATGAGTCTCTGGTCCGTTGTTTCGTGACAACTGTGACCTGATGTCCTGCATCGGCAAGCGTGCCTGCTGCAAAAAGTCCGGCAATTCCGCTGCCGATGATGACGATGTGGGCCATGTCAAAACCTCGGGGTATTTCGGCCTCAACCTCATCCTTCTTCATGATGA